>LNFM01001210.1_pt1 | contig 101393 bp, 97 predicted proteins | sample 596031 | NCBI WGS metagenome assembly LNFM01 (sample SAMN04254537, study PRJNA301005) | activated carbon metagenome | isolation source: dual media filters at the Ann Arbor, Michigan drinking water treatment plant | place: USA: Ann Arbor
GCCACGCCGCCGGTGGACAACCCTGCCTCCGCGCACTTCGAAAGGGCTGAAGACCTCAGCCCGTAACCGTCCGCGAGAGGTAGTCAACTCCACTTCACGGACGCGAAGCGCGTTGAGCCGAGGCTTGGCTGTCCGGCAGCTTCGGAGAACCTCGAACGGCAGTTGGGAGTCGCTACCGGCCAGCCAGCTTCGCCAACAGGCTGCGATGGTCCGATCATTGAACCGCAGCTCTGCACCCGCCGCTGTCTTCGCGGTAGTAGCGAAATTCGCCCTGCTGGCCGCTCAACACCAGCGGGTGCAGAACCGCCGGCTTCGATCGATCTCGCCGCGAGCGATCGCCAGCAGTTCATGGAACCCGCGCATGACCCACTCGAGTCCATGAAGCGCAAGGCCGCGCCGGCGACTTCGACTTCGCGTGCCTGATCGCCCGGCACTACTCGGCTGGCATGGGGCGGCAGGATCGTGGTGTCCCCGCACCGCTGACGCGGGCGCAGGCCCGGCCGCCCGGCAGCGGACACATGGTTAACCCGAGATATCGAAAAAGGAGAACGCTCGTTGCCGGCACATTGAATTTCCCAGGTGGGAACCGGACTCCTATCGTCCGCATCTTCAACACCCCCTGGAGGATCGCCCGATGACCCGCAACTCACTGTTGATGGCCGGCATGGCCGCCGTCGCGTTGGCCGCGCACACGGGCGCTTCCGCGCAGAAGGGTCCGCTGCAGAAGATTGGCAAGGGCGAGGGCCGGGTCGACATCGTCGCCTGGGCCGGCTACATCGAGCGCGGCGCCACCGACAAGAACTTCGACTGGGTGACCGACTTCGAGAAGAAGACCGGGTGCAAGGTCAATGTGAAGACCGCCGGCACCTCCGACGAGATGGTAGCGCTGATGAACGAGGGCGGCTTCGATCTCGTCACCGCCAGCGGCGACGCGAGCACGCGCCTGATCCGCGGCAAGAAGGTGCAGCCGATCAATGTCAACCTGATCCCCAGCTACAAGACCATCGACCCGCGGTTGCAGAAGGCGCCCTGGCACTTCGAGAACGGCACGCACTACGGCGTGCCGTACCAGTGGGGCTGGAACGTGCTCATGTACAACACCAAGGTGTTCGGCGACAAGAAGCCGACCAGCTGGAACGTGGGGTTCGAGGAGCAGACGCTGCCCGACGGCAAGAGCAACAAGGGCCGCATCCAGGCCTTCGACGGGCCGATCTACATCGCCGACGCGGCGCTGTACCTGATGAAGAAGAACCCGGCCCTGGGCATCAAGGACCCGTACGAGCTGAACGAGGCCCAGTACAAGGCGGCGCTGGAGCTGCTGCGTGGCCAGCGCAAGCTGGTGGGCAAGTACTGGCACGACGCCTTCGTGCAGATCGACGACTTCACCAACGAAGGCGTGGTCGCCTCGGGCTCGTGGCAGTTCCAGGCCAACATCCTGCGCAGCAAGAAGGCGCCCGTCGACACCGTGGTGCCGGTGGAAGGCGCCACCGGCTGGGCCGACAGCACGATGCTGCACGCCGAGGCCAAGAACCCGAACTGCGCCTACATGTGGCTGGAGCACAGCCTGAGCCCCAAGCTGCAGGGCGACCTGTCGGCCTGGTTCGGGTCGGTGCCGGCGGTACCGGCGGCCTGCAAGGGCAACAAGCTGCTCGGCGACGACGGCTGCGCGCGCCAGGGCTACAACGACTTCGAGCGCATCAGCTTCTGGCGCACGCCGGTCTCGCAGTGCAAGAGCCAGAACAATGCCTGCGTGCCGTACCACAAGTGGGTGTCGGACTACATCGCGGTTCTGGGCGGAAGATAGGCCCCCCGAAGCGGCCTGCGGCCGCCTCCCACCCCAGGGGGCACCCCCGGCGGACCGGCGGAGCCGGATCCGCGGCGGTCGCTTGATCGACGCCGTTCCCGTACTGCATCGCCAACGCCACCGACCGGGCGCATGACCACTGCTGTCTCCCTCGATGAAGTTTCCTGCGTCTTCGGCAGCGGGGCCACGGCCGTGCGGGCCGTGGACCGCGTGAGCCTGTCGATCGACGCGGGCGAGTTCTTCACGATGCTCGGACCCTCGGGCTCGGGCAAGACCACCTGCCTGAGGATGATCGGCGGCTTCACGCTGCCGACCGCGGGGCGGGTGCGCATCGGCGGGGCCGACGTCACGCTGGTGCCGCCCTACGCGCGGCCGGTGAACACCGTGTTCCAGGACTACGCGCTGTTCCCGCACATGAGCGTCCGCGACAACGTCGCGTACCCGCTGATGGTGCGCGGCACGGTCAAGGCCGAGCGCGCAGCGCGGGCGGACGAGCTGCTCGCCCTGGTGCAGTTGCCCGGCGTGGGCGACCGGCGGCCGGCGCAGCTGTCGGGGGGCCAGCGCCAGCGCGTGGCGCTGGCGCGCGCGCTGATCGGCCAGCCGCAGGTGCTGCTGCTCGACGAGCCGCTGGGCGCTCTCGACCTGAAGCTGCGCGAGCAGATGCAGACCGAGCTGAAGGCCTTGCAGCGTCGCCTGGGCATCACCTTCCTGTTCATCACGCACGACCAGCACGAGGCGCTGTCGATGAGCGACCGCATCGGCGTCTTCAACGCCGGGCGTCTGGAGCAGGTGGGCACGCCGCAACAGGTGTACGACACGCCGGCCACGCGTTTCGTCGCGCAGTTCGTGGGTGCGGCCAACGTGCTGGACGGCGCGGCCGCGCAGCGCCTGGCGGGCCTCCCGGCGGCGCTGCTGCGGCCCGAGCGCATCCGCACAGGCGATGTGGCCGGATCGCGTGCCAGCGGCGCGGTGGCCGAGGTTCAGTACTTCGGCGCCTTCACGCGGATGAAGGTCGACGTGGGCGGCGCGCTGCTGCAGGCCGACCTGCCGGCCGATGCCGCGGCCACCGCGCCGCAGCGCGGCGACACCGTGCACCTGCACTGGGATGCGCGGGCGGTGCACGCGCTGCAGGGATGAGCCCCGCACGGCCGCTCGGAAGGCGCTCGCGCCCCCTTGGGGGGCCGGCCCGCAGGGCCTGGGGGGCTCCATGAACGCGCGCGCGCTGCCGGCACCCACGCTGCGGCGCCGCGCGTCGGACCTGCTGTACCGGCGGCGCGGCCTGATGCTGCTGGCGCTGCTCGGACCGCCGATGCTGTGGTTCGGCGTCATCTTCCTCGGCAGCCTGTTCGCGCTGCTGGCCAACGCCTTCTTCCGGCTCGACGACTTCACCGGCCAGGTGGTGCGCGAAGTCGGGTTCACGAACTTCGTCGCACTGCTCGACGGCGCCAACCTCGACGCCGCGCGGCGCTCCATCGGCATGGCCATCGCGGTGACGCTGGCCTGCACGGTGCTGGCCTTTCCGCTGGCGCTGGCGATGGCGCGCGCCACGGGCGCCGCGAAGGCGGCGTTCTACATCGCCGTGATGCTGCCGCTGTGGAGCAGCTACCTCGTCCGGCTGTACGCGTGGAAGCTGCTGCTGGCCAAGGAAGGCGCCATCAGCTGGCTGGCCACCCAGCTGAACGCGGGCTGGCTGCTGGAAGCGTTGCTGGCCACGCCGCTGATCGGCGGGCCGTCGCTGAGCTTCTCGACCTTCGGCACCTTCGTCGTCTTCGTCTACATGTGGCTGCCGTTCATGGTGCTGCCGCTGGTGGCGGCGATCGAGCGCATCCCGGCCAGCACGCTCGAGGCCTCGGCCGACCTCGGCGCGCACCCGGGCACCACCTTCCGCCACGTGGTGCTGCCGCTGGCGATGCCGGGCGTGGCCGCGGGCTCGATCTTCACGTTCAGCCTGACGCTGGGCGACTACATCATCCCGCAGGTCATCGGCGACAGCACGCCCTTCCTCGGGCAGGTGATCTACCGCCAGCAGGGCGTGGCGGGCAACCTGCCGTTCGCGGCGGCGTTCTCGCTCGTGCCCATCGTCGCGATCGGGCTGTACCTGTGGTTCGCGAAGAAGCGGGGGGCCTTCGATGCGCTCTAGGGCCCTGACCGCCGCCGCCTGGGCCGTGGTGCTGTTCCTGCACCTGCCGCTGGCGCTGATCGTGCTGTACGCCTTCAGCGCCGAGGACAAGAGCTACGTGTTCCCGCCCCCGGCGCTCACCACGCAGTGGTTCGGCGTGGCCTGGCAGCGCCAGGACGTGTGGGACGCCATCGGGCTGAGCTTTCGTGTCGCGGCCTGGAGCACGGCCATCGCGCTGGTGCTGGGCACGCTGGCGGCCGGCGCGCTGGCGCGGGCGCGCTTCTTCGGCCGCGACGCGGTGTCGCTGCTGTTCATCCTGCCGATCGCGCTGCCGGGCGTGATCACGGGCATCGCGCTGCGCTCGGGCTTTCACACGCTGGAGATCCCGTTCAGCTTCTGGACCATCGTGATCGGCCACGCGACCTTCTGCGTCGTCGTCGTCTTCAACAACGCGGTCGCGCGGCTGCGGCGGCTGAACCCGAACCTGATCGAGGCCAGCATGGACCTGGGCGCCGACGGCTTCCAGACGCTGCGCCACGTGGTCCTGCCGCAGCTGGGCTCGGCGCTGCTGGCCGGCGCCCTGCTGGCTTTCGCGCTGAGCTTCGACGAGGTGATCGTCACCACCCTCACCGCCGGCCAGCAGACCACGCTGCCGATCTGGATGCTGCAGGAGCTGATCCGCCCGCGACAGCGGCCCGTCACCAACGTGGTGGCGGTCGTGATCATCGCGCTGACCTTCGTGCCGATCCTGCTCGCCTACCTGCTGACCCGTTCCGACGAGCCTGCTCACCGTTGACCCCCTGCTGAAGGAGCCCTGCCATGGCCGAACCGTCCTTTCCCACCGACCTGTTCATCGACGGCGCGTTCCAGCGCGGCGAAGGAGAAGCCGAGCGCGTGCTGAACCCCGCCACCGGCGCGCTGCTGGTCGAGCTGCCCGAGGCCAGCACCGAGCAGTTGCACAAGGCCGTCTCGGCGGCGCACCGCGCTTTCGACGGCTGGCGCGACATCACGCCGTCGGACCGCAGCCGCATGCTGCTGAAGCTGGCCGACGCGATCGAGTCCCGCGCCGAGGAATTCGCCCGCCTGGAAAGCCTGAACTGCGGCAAGCCTTACGCGCGCGCGCTGGGCGACGAGATACCGGCCGTGGCCGACTGCTTCCGCTTCTTCGCCGGTGCCTGCCGCACGCTGACCGGTCCACTGGCCGGCGAGTACCTGGCCGGCCACACCAGCTTCATCCGGCGCGACCCGGTGGGCGTGGTCGGCTCGATCGCGCCGTGGAACTATCCGCTGATGATGGCCGCGTGGAAGACCGCGCCGGCGCTCGCGGCCGGCAACACCGTGGTGCTCAAGCCCAGCGAGCAGACGCCGCTGACCGCGCTGCTGCTGGCCCAGGTGGCCGCCGAGATCCTGCCCAAGGGCGTGCTGAACGTCATCACCGGCCGCGGGGCCAGCGTGGGCCAGCCGCTGGTCGAGCATCCCAAGGTGGCGATGGTGAGCCTGACCGGTGACGTGGCCACCGGCCGCAAGATCCTTCAGGCCGCCAGCACCACGCTGAAGCGTACCCACCTCGAGCTGGGCGGCAAGGCGCCGGTGATCGTCTTCGACGACGCCGACGTCGCCGCGGTCGTCGAGGGCTTGCGCACCTTCGGCTACTACAACGCGGGCCAGGACTGCACAGCGGCCTGCCGCGTCTATGCCGGCGCCAAGGTGCACGACCGGCTGGTGGCCGACCTGTCGTCCGCGGTGAAGAGCATCCGCTTCGGCACGCAGGACGAGGACGGTGTCGAGATCGGCCCGCTCATCAGCGAGCGGCAGCGCAACCGCGTGGCCAGCTTCGTCGAGCGGGCGCAGATGGCGGGACACATGGAGGTCACCGCCGGCGGCAAGCAGCCCGCCGGCAGCGGTTTCTTCTACGAGCCGACGGTGATCGCCGGTGCCCGCCAGGACGACGAGATCGTGCGCCGCGAAGTCTTCGGCCCGGTCGTCAGCGTCACCCGCTTCACCGATGCCGAGCAGGCTGTGGCCTGGGCCAACGACAGCGACTACGGCCTGGCCAGCAGCGTGTGGACGCAGGACGTCGGCCGCGCGATGCAGGTGGCCCGGCGCCTGCAGTACGGTTGCACCTGGATCAATACCCACTTCATGCTGGTCAACGAGATGCCGCACGGCGGCCTGAAGAGCAGCGGCTACGGCAAGGACCTGAGCCTGTACGCGCTGGAGGACTACACCGTCCCGCGCCACGTGATGATCAAGCTCTGAGACTGCGTGCGCGTGACTGTTCGCGCGCCACCTGGATGAATTCCGCAGCCGCCGGCTTGAGCGCGAGCCCGCGGCGCCACACCAGGCCGACGTCGACGCTGGGCAGTTCGTCGCGCAGTGCACGCACGTCGACGTGCTCGGCGTCCAGCGTCCACGGCCGGTAGAGGAAGTCCGGGAGCACCGCGATGCCGGCGCCGGCGCCCACCAGCGAGCGCACGGCCTCCAGCGACGAGGTCTTCAGCAGCGTGCGCACCTTCAGTTGTCGGCGCGCCCACGCCGCACGCATCAGGTCGTCGATGCGGTCGGCCTCGAGCACCACCTGATCGTAGGCCGCGCACTCGGCCAGCGTCACCTGCTCCTGCTGCGTCAGCGGGTGGTCCGAGGCGAGCCAGACGCGGTTCGGGCTGCGCGTCAGCGTCTCGGCCACCAGTGCCTGCGGCTCGCCGAGCGCATTGCTGACCATGATCGCGACATCGAGTTCGCCATTGATCAGCAGGTGCTCGAGGAACGGCGGCGTTTCCTCCACCACCTGCACGCTGACGGCCGGGCAGTTGCGGCGGAAGCGCGACAGCAGCTCGCTGAGGTAGTAGCCGGCCACCAGGCTGGTCACGCCCACCGCCAGCGGGCCGCGCAGCTCGGCGCCCTCGTCGGCGCGGTGCAGACGTGTTGCCTCGGCCACGGCGCCGATCACCTTGCGGGCGCTGACGAGGAAGCGGTGCCCCTGCGGCGTCAGCTGCATGCCGCGCGAGCTGCGCTCGAAGAGCGGCTGGCCCAGTTCGTCCTCCAGCTCCTGCATGCTCTTCGTGACCGCGCTCTGCGCGATCGACAGCATGCGCGATGCGGCCGCCACCGACCCTGATTCCGCCACCGCGATGAAGTAGCGGAACTGCCGCAGCGTGACGTGTGCCCTCATCGGCCGGCTCGCAGCATTGCCCCCGACAGCGCAGCCCCTGAGGCGCCTGGCACGGCGTCGGAAACCCCGCTGGTCGCCGCCGAAGTGAGCGGCAGCCCGGGCTGGGGCCCGACGACGCGGTGGGGACGGAAGACCATGACCGGATTGTCGGTGACTCCGAAGCGTCCGCGCCGCCGCAGGCCCGGCGGTCCGATACGGTCGGTGCCGCGCGGTGATCCTGCGGCTGGTACTGGAGCCCGTTCCGCCTGCCAACGCGATCCTCGCAACCTGCCCGTGGCCCCGACGCGTCGCCATGTGGATTGTTCTTTCGTTCCTGCTGGCTACGATCCGGGGAAGGCCGGCCTGGCGTCGGCTGTGCGGGTCTTGCGCGCGACGACGGAGTACCCATGAAGCGGATTGCCACCACCACCTTCTTCTGCCTGGCGAGCGCCTTCGCGCTCGCCAGCCCCCCCTCGGCCGACGTGATCCACCGGCCCGTCAAGCCGACCGCCCAGGCACCGACCGGGACGATCGGCTTCTCCGTCGACCACATGGACCGCAGAGTCGACCCGCGCCAGGACTTCTACGGCTACGCCAACGGCAACTGGCTGAAGCGGCTGACGATCCCCGATGCCGAGTCGGACATCGGCGGCTTCTCGATGCTGGGCGCCAACCTCGATTCACAGCTGCAGCAGCTGGCCGTGCAGGCCAGCCAGAGCCCGTCGCCCAAGGGCAGTCCGACGCAGCAGGTGGGCGACTTCTACCGCGCCGCACTGGACATGCGGCAGCGCGACGCCGCCGGCCTGCAGCTGCTGCAGCCCGACCTGGACGCTGCCGCGCGCGCCAGCGGCCCGGCCGACCTGGCCCGCCTGTCGGTGCGGTTGCAGGCCAGCGCCGGCAGTTCACCGCTGCTCAACCTGGTGTCGATTCCCGACATGAAGGACAGCCGCCGCACCCTGCTGATGCTGCAGATGGGCAGCTTGCAGCTCTCGCAGGACCAGTACGGCGACCCGGCCGCACAGAAGATCCGCGACCTGTACGTCGGCTACATCACCCGCGTCCACCAGCAGCTGGGCGACGCGCCCGACGTGGCGGCCGCCAAGGCCCGCAGCATCCTGGCGATGGAGACCGAGCTGGCGGCGCCACGGCTGACGCCGGCGCAGGAATGGGATCCGGCCTCGATCTACAACCTGCTGACGGTGGACGAGGCGCAGGCGCTGATCCCCGCCGTCGACCTGCGGGCCATGGCCGGGGCTGCCCGGTTGACGCTGCCGGACCGGGTGCAGGTGAGGGACCTGGCCGGCATCCAGGCGATGCAGCGGCTGCTGGCCGGTCGCCCCGCACAGGACGTGCAGACCTGGCTGCGCTGGTCGGTGCTGGCGCTGAGCGCCGACAACCTGGGCCAGCCCTGGTTCCAGCTGAGCCAGGACTACCAGCGCCAGCGCGATGGGCTCGCCGCTTCGCTGCCGCTGGAGCGGCAGACCGTGCAGGCGCTGACGATGCAGCTGTACCACCCGGTGTCGCAGCTGTACGTGCAGCGCTACTACACCGACGCCACGCGGCGCGAGATCACGCGGATGGTGGGCCACATCAAGGCCGAGTTCGCCCGGCGCCTGAAGACCAACCCCTGGCTGGACGCGCCGACCCGTGCTGCCGCGCTGGCCAAGCTGGCCCAGGTCGACATCCAGGTCGGCTATCCGAAGCGCTGGATCGACTTCAGCGGCGTGGACATCCGGGCCGACGATCACCTGGGCAACCTCCGGCGCCTGGCCGCGTTCCGGCTGCAGCGCGATCTCGACAAGGTCGGCAAGCCGGCGGTGCGCGAGCGCTTTGCCGAGGTCGGCCACACCACGCCGACGTCGGTCAATGCGGCCTATGACCCGCAGCTCAACGGCATCGACATCACCGCTGCCATCTCGCAGCCGCCGTTCTTCACGCCGGGGGCCGACCCCGTGGTGAACTACTGCACCATGGGCGCGGTGGTCGGCCACGAGCTGACGCACGGCTTCGACAGCACGGGCCGCCAGTTCGACGCCCAGGGCAACGTGCGCGACTGGTGGACGCCGCGGGCGACGGCCGAGTTCAAGAAGCGCAACGACCTGCTCGTGGCGCAGTACAGCCAGTTCCAGCTGCTGCCGGGCCTGAGGCTGGACGGGGCGCTGACGCTGGGCGAGAACACCGCCGACCTGGGCGGCATCACGATGGCGCACGCCGCGCTGCACCGGTCGCTGAAGGGCCGGCCGCAGCCCAAGGTGGACGGCCTGAGCATCGACCAGCGCTGCTTCGTCGCCTGGTCGCAGTTGTGGATCTACAAGGCCCGCGAGGAGCTCATCCGCGTGCGGGCCGCCACCGACGTCCACGCCAACAGCGTGGTGCGTGGCTATGCCCCGCTGATGAACCTCGACGCCTTCCACAAGGCCTTCGGCACCCGCCCCGGCGACGCGATGTGGCGCAAGCCGGCCGACCGGGTGCGCATCTGGTGACCGGCCGTCCGGGCCCGTGGACTGATCACACCGCCTGCCGCCACCCTGATGCGGCCAGACGATGCCGCAAAGGGGATCCCGCTGGTCAGGGGAGCCACGCGGCGGGCAGGGATAGCAGCACCTGGGCCAGCGGCGAGTCGCCGGGCAGCAGGGTGGCGGCCCGATCGACCGCGTCCGGCGGCACCGTGAGCCGGTCGAGACGGCGTTGGGCGTCTTCGCGTTCGGAGCGCACGAAGGCAGGGTGTGCCATCGCCCAGTTCACGAGGGCCAGGCCCATCGCGGGGTCAGTGCCGCGCTGCTGCGCCAGCACGAGCCCGGCCGTCGCGACGCACTGCACAGCGAGCGGCAGCGAGCCCATCTCCTTCCACACCGCCAACGCGGCGCGCACGTCCCCGCCGGGGTCGCGTGTGTGGGCGAATTCGCTGGCCGCCAGGCGGGCACGGCACAGCAGCGCAGCAGCCTTGATCGACGGCTCGCCATGGCGCTGCCCGGTCTCGACAGCCTCGTTGATCAGCGGCCATGCGGCCGACAGGTCGCCCTGGGTCTCGAGGGTCACCGCGAGGTTGGTGAGCAGGAAGGGATCGTAAGCAGGTTGCTGCGTGCGCCGGGCGACGGCCAGCCCCTCGTGCAGAATGGACAGCGACTCGTCCGTGCGGCCCATCGTGCGCAGCAGGTTGCCGAGCCTGACGAACAGGGTCGGGTCGTCGGCCTCGCGTCCTTCGGCGCGCGCGATGGCGAGCCCTTCGCGGTAGTGGGCCAGGGCCTGCTCGTAGCGCCCCAGGCTCTTCTCGGCCAAACCGAGCATCGAGGTGGCGCCCACCATGTCGCGCTTCGACCTGCCGGCTGCCCGAAGCGCATCGAGCTGCTGCAGGCTTGCCGTCCGCATGGCCTCGTAGTCTCCACGCATCCAGTGCACGCGCGCCAGCAGCGACAGCGTGGCCGACTCGGTCGCTGGGTCGGCGGCACGGCGCGCCAGCTCCAGCAGCGTCCCGGCCTCGGCCGCGGCGTCGTCGAGCCGTCCTTGCGAGAACCACACGTCCGCCAGCGCCACGCGCAGCCGCAGCGCCAGCGGCTGCCAGACGGCGTCACCTTCGCCGGCCGACGGCGGTGTCTGCCGGTCGCGGGCCGCCAGCCCTGCCTGCATGCGCTGTTCCACTTCGGCCCAGCGGGCGTGGTTCATCAGGTGGCGGGTGAGTACCCCGACGATGTCGCGCAGCACCCCGGGTTCACCTGCCGCCACCGCCCAGTCCCACGCGGCGCGCAGATGGCCCACCTCGTCTTCGCCCACCGCGCTGCGGCGGCCCAGCGTCACCGCCACGTGCCGGGCGTGCCGCTCGCGAACGCCTGCGCCGTCTTCGGCCAGGGGCTCGGCGCAGCGGCGGACCAGCGGGTGCAGCGAGAAACGTCCGTCGCCGTCGGCGCGCACCAGCGAGCGGTCGGCCAGTGCCGCCAGCACCGGCAGCGGCACGCCCGTCACCGCGCGCAGCAGGGCTCGGTCGAGCGGCGGCGGCAGCAGCGCCATCTGCGCCAGCACACGTCGCTCGACCGCCCCCAGCTGCTGCCAGCTGCGCTCGAAGGCAGCGCGCACGCTGCGCTCCTGCGGCGTGCTGGGTTCGAGCACGTCGAGCGAGTCCGTCAGTTCGGCCAGGATCTCGCGCACCGGCATCAGCCGGCGCCAGCCGGCCAGCAGCCGCACTGCCAACGGCATGCCTTCCACCTCGTGCACCAGGCGCACGAGGTCGGCGGCCTCGTCCGCGAGCCGGAACCCCGGCGCCAGCGGCAGCGCGTGGCGCTCGAACAGGCGCACTGCATCGTTGACGCGCAGCACCTCGGGGTCGCGCTCGTCCTCGTCGGGCAGCGGCAGGCCGCCGAGCGTCAGACGCCACTCGCCGGCCAGGCCGAGCGCCGTGCGGGAGGTGGCCAGCACGTGCAACGGGGGCACCGCGGCCAGCAGCGATTCGAGCGGCGCCGCCAACGGCAAGTGCTCGAGGTTGTCGAGCACCAGCAGGCAGCGTGCGTCGCTGCGGGCGCCGAGGGACAGGGTCAGGGCTTGCGCCAGCGCTGCCCAGGCGTCCGCCTGTGTGCGCAGCGTCAGGCCCAGCGTCGCGGCGATGCGTGAAGGCACGTCGCCGACCGCCTCCACGCCGTCCAGCGCCACCCAGGCCACGCCGCCCGCGAAACGCGCGCTGAGTTCGGGGCCGAGACTGCCGTGGAGCAGACTGCGCGCCAACGCCGTCTTGCCCATGCCGCCGGGGCCGAGGATCGTCAGCAGCCGACAGTCCGGCCGGACCAGCCGCTCGCGGATCTGCACCTGCTCGTGGCGACGGCCGATCAGGGGGGCGTCCTCCGGCTGCGCCGTGGCGATCGCGGGAGGTGCCGTAGCGCCGGCGCCCAACGCCCTGCCGAGCTGCTGCAAGGCCGCCGATGGCGCCAGCCCGAGCGTGCTGGACAGCTCGCGTGTGTAGCCCACCAGGGTCTGCCGTGCGTCGGCGGCGCGTCCCAGCCGGCCCTGGGCCACCAGCAGGGCCTGCATGGCCTCGTCGTCCAGCGGGTCGTAGCGCAGCAGCGTCTGCGCCAGCGCCTCGGCCGCGCGCGGCTCGCCGTCCAGTTCGCGCAGGCGCCGCAAGGCGGCGTCGTGCCAGCGCCCCTCGAGCCGGCTGCGCTCGGCGGCCAGCCACTCGGCGCCGGCCGGCGGCCAGCCGAAGTCCAGGCCGAGCAGCAGCGGGCCGCCATACAGCGCCAAGGCGTCCGCGTGGCGGCCGGCGTCGCAGGCCTGCTCGAAGCGCTGCAGGTCTGAGTCGGGCTGCCAGCACAGCAGATCGCCGCGCTGCTCTATCGTGCCGACACCCTCGACGCGCCTCGCCAGCAGGAGCACCTTGCGCAGGTTGCTCCGCGCTGATTCGAGCTCGCGCCCGGGGTAGAGAAGGTCGGCCAGTTCGTCGCGCCGCACCCAGCGGCCCTTGACGGCCAGGTAGGCCAGCAGCTGGAACGGGCGCTCGGCCGTGAAGGCCGTTTCGCGGCCGAGCGCGCTCAGCGAGGGTACGCCGAGCAGGCGCAGCGTGGGGGAGGTGAGGGCAGGCGTGGGATCAGGGGCCGACATCGGCGCGAAGTATCGCCGCCGCCCAAGGCGCGCCGTGCGGGAAGCCGTTGCGCGGCGGTTGCCGGGCCCCCCTCCGCCGGCGGTCCGCCGACGAAACGCCGACGAAACGGCCAGGGCCTACCTTTGCGACCGAGCCGGCGGTGCCGGTCCACGACCATCGGAGGAAGCCCCCATGAAACGCACTCCCATGCTGCTCTCGCTGCCCGTGCTGGGCGCACTGCTGGTGGCCTGCGGCGGCAGCGACCTGCCTGCGGACCACGCAAGTCTCGACGGCCGCGCGAGCGTTGCCGCCGCGGCCCAGGTCTCCTGGCCTGTCGCACCGTTGCTGGCCGACGACGGCAGCGTCATGCCCGCGGCGCCGCAGGCCGTGCCGCCGGACCCCGGCGCCCACACCCGTGCCGGGCGCTATGCCAGCCGGGTGCAGGCCGAGCAGTTGGAGCGGGCGCTCGCGCCGGGCCTGGTGCGTGTCGCCGTGCGCGGCAGCGGCGCCGAGGCCGTCGAGGACGGCGCCGGCCAGGTCCACAAGCTGCTGGCTGCGATGAACCTGCCTGCCAGCGCCCCGGTGCTCATCGAGGGCGCCGATCAGCGCGCGGCGGCCGCGCTGGTCGACCGCCTGGCGGCGAACGGCGTGGGCAACACCTGGCTGGTGACGCAGTGAGCGCTCCGTCGCTGAACCTGCCGCTGGACACGCAGGACGGCGCGGCTGACCGCCAGGGCCTGCGTGTCGCCACGATCGCCGCACAGCCGACGGCATCTGCGCGCGAGGTCTACCTCGCGCTGCTGACCTGGGCCTTCACGATCTTCAACTCGGTGCGGGTGTTCTCGTACCTGCCCACGCTGTGGGCCATCCACACCAGCGGCGACTCGAGCCAGCACTCGCTGGTCACCTGGCTCACGTGGCTGGGCGCCAACGTGACCATGGCACTGTGGCTGTACGAGCACAACGGCCAGCGCTGCAACCGGGCGGTGATGGTCAACGCCGGCAACGCCGCGATGTGCGTCGTGACGACCCTGCTGATCGTCTGGCACCGCTTCTGACCTCTGCCCGCGGGGCCCGTCGCCGTTGTCCTTGAGCCGTGCCGCCGAAGCGCGGAGACCAGGGCACTTGGTCCTGGCTGGTCTGATCGTTGCGTCGGCGCGCGCAGACAGCGGCATCGCTGTCTCGTACCATCAAGATCAGGGCGGCCGCCAACGACCCGTTGGGGCAGAACGGCCGCCCACCTGCAGTTGCAGTACCCAGGAGCTCCCATGCGAACCACCCTTCTGCCCGACGGCACAGCGTTGCCCGTGCTGGGCCTGGGCACCTGGCGCCTGGGAGAAGACCCTGGAAAGCGGGACAGCGAGATCCGAACGCTGCATGCCGCCATCGCCATGGGATACCGGCTCATCGACACCGCCGAGATGTACGGCGAAGGGGGTGCCGAGCAGGTGGTGGGGCGGGCCGTGGCCGAGGCCCTCCGCGCGGGCGACGTGCGCCGCGAGGCGCTGTACGTGGTCAGCAAGGTCTACCCGCACAACGCCAGCCGGCACGGCACCGTCGCCGCCTGCGAGCGCAGCCTTGGTCGCCTGGGCCTGGACCATATCGACCTGTACCTCCTGCATTGGCGCGGCCACCACCCGCTGAAGGACACCGTGGCGGCCCTGCAGGCGCTGGTGGCGGCCGGCAAGATCCGCCATTGGGGCGTCAGCAACTTCGACGTGGACGACCTGCAGGAACTGGCCGCCGTGTTGCGCGAGGGTGAGCCCGGCGCCCCCGGCTGCGCTGCGAACCAGGTGTACTACTCGCTGAGCGAGCGCGGCCCCGAGTTCGGCCTTCTGCCCTGGATGCGCGAGCGGCAGATGCCGCTGATGGCCTACAGCCCCATCGACCAGGGGGCGCTGGTGGCCGATGCAACGCTCGCTGCCATCGCCCAGCCGCGGGGTCTGACCGCCGCCCAGGTGGCGCTGGCCTGGATCAGCAGCCAGCCCGGCGTGCTGGCCATTCCCAAGGCGGGCACGCTGCAGCACCTTCAGCAGAACCTGGGGGCGAGCGCCGTCGAGCTGGACGCCGCCGAGCGGCAGGCCATCGAGGCGCGCTTTCCGCGGCCACGGCGCAAGACGCCGCTGGCCATGATCTGACGGCCTGCCTTACCCGTCAGCGTCAGAGTTGAAGGGTCGCTGACGGGGCAGTCGGCCACTGTCGGATTGCGGCCATCAAGAGTCATTCGGCGGTGCCGCCGGTCAGCGGTCGTTCGACGCCGTGACCGACCTGTTGCGGTCAGGTGGCTTGCAAACTTGGCCGCCGAGAAGCTGGCGCCAAATGAGCCAAAAAGGCTACCGGTAGCTGGTGCGCCCTGTGAGCTGAACACACGGAGGACACTTCAGCTTTAGCGCCAGGCCCGCGCCGACGGGCGTCTAAGCTCGTGCCAACCGGTCGAAAAGCCAGAGCCAAACCGGTGCGATGGCCAGACCGAAGGGGATGCCCAGGCCGACCATCATGGAAACGAATCGAGGCGCCAGGTTGGCTTGCAGCGCCACGACCGCTGCGCCGATCATCGGCGGCATCGCGGCCGAGATGACGCTCACGCGGGTGACCATGTCAGAGTCGGCGTCTGCCGCCCACAAGAGCACCACCACCATGGCGGGGCAGGCCAGCAGCTTGTAGCCCAGGCCCACGCACAGCAGCCGGCGGTGCTCGCGCAAGGCGTCGAATCGCAGTTGCAGCCCCACCGACAGCATGGCCAGCGGCGCCAACGTGTCGCCGATGCGCAGCAGCGCCTGGTCGACCATCGGCGAAAACGGTACTTGAATCAACAGCAGCGCCGCAACGAGGGCGATGAACGGCGGAAACGTCGCCACCCGACGCAGCATCGCCCGCGGCGACACTGGCCCCTCGGCGCCATACAGCGCCGCGGCCAGCAGGCCCAGCGTGGACAGCGCCAGGTACGAACCGAGCTGGTCGATCAGCAGGCCCAGGCCCATGCCGTCGCGGCCGTGCAGCGCCTCGATCACCGGCAGCCCGACGAACGAGGTGTTGCCGAAGCCACCCACCAGCGTCAGCGCCCCCACCTGCGCTGCAGGCAGGCGCCATGCGCGCCCCAGCAGGAAGAAGAAGGCGGCACCGATCAGGAACAGCATCCACGGCATGAGCACCGGCCACAGGTGCTCGGCATCGAAACTGAACTTGTGCAGGTGGTGCAGCGTCAACGCCGGCAACGAGAGGTGCAAGATGACGGCGTTGATGACGCTGTGCGCGTTGTCCGGTAGCCGGCCCCCACGCCTGAGCAACAGGCCCGCGACCAGACAGACCAGCAGAACGACGAAGTTCGACATGGCGCGCGGTTCAGGGCCTGTGCCGCGCTGTGCGCGACCGGCCGGCTTCGGCATCGAGCCGAAGACGCGTTACGGTGGCAGAGCGGTCGGCATCGAACGGCCGACCAACAGGCCCGGCGGAGCGGCCGTGATGGCGTCCACTCGGCAACGACACGGGAGGAATGACGAACTGTGCCTTCGTTTTGGATGGAAGGACTGACCCGCCAGCAGCATGCTGTCCAGCCGACGCCGCATGGCCACGTGTTGCAGACCTGCTCAACGCGTGCGCCCAAAGACCGCCAGCCGCATGGCGTCGACTTCCTGCAAACGCTGGCGCACCATCGCTGCGGTGGCGTCCAGTCCGATCGGCGTCGTCTCGATCGCGACGTCGCGGTAGCGCTGCATGATCTCGGGCTCGCCGAGCGTCTCGACGAGCCAGCCGTTGAGCCGCGCCGCATGCGCGGCCAGGGCGGCGGGCGCGTAAAGGAACAGGCCGCCATAGAACACCTGGTTGGCCAGGCCGAGTTCGCGCACGCTTGGCGGCTCGCCGGGCAGCGAGAGCCGCTCGTCGGTCAGCGTCGCCAGCGCTCGTAACCGGCCGCCCTTGAGCTGCGACAACACCGCTGGCGTAGGCGCGACGACGAACTGAATCCGCCCGGCCAGCAGGTCGGGCATCCACGGGTCGCGATAGGGCACATGCTGAGCCGCGATTCCCGCAGCGCGACACAGCCGTGCTGACAGCAGGTGCGCGGTCGAGCCTTCGCCGAGGCTGGCGTAGTTGAGCGGCTCGCGCTGCGAGCGCTCCGCCAGTGCTGCCATCGTGCGCGACGGGCCGTCGCTGGCCGTTGCGACGACCCAGGTGTCGCGGTTGACTGCGCCAACGGGCACGAAGTCGACCAGCGGATCGAGCGCGCGGCGGTTGCTGTTCAGGTGTGAATAGGCGACATGGTCGAGGCCGCCAAGCAGCAGCGTGCCGCTGTCGGGTAATGCCGCCAGCACCGTATCTGCAGCCAGCGCCCCGGCAGCGCCGGGACGATTGACCACCAGGCCCGGCACACCGGCACGCCGCGCCAGGGGATCGACGAGCCAGCGCGCGATCACGTCGGGCTGCGCACCGGGCGGCACCGGCACCACGATCTGCAGGCCGCGAAGCGCAGTGGGAGCATTCGCTTCGGCACGGACCGCCAGCCCGGCGGTGGAGGCCAGCCCTGCGAACTGCAGCAGGCGGCGACGTGAGAGGTGAACGGTCATCGGGAGTTCCTGGCTCGTGGTGTGCGGTTGACGGGTGCGGTTGACGGTCGTGGTCAACAGGTGTGGGCAATGGTGGGCAGGGCAGCCATTTGCCGCAATACTCACGGCCGGCAATGTCGCATCAGCTGATTGCTCATAACCGGAAGTGCATCGATGGCAATCCACAAGTTGCGCGGACTCGAATATCTCGTGGCCGTGGTGGACCAGGGCGGCTTCAACGCCGCGGCGCGTCACCTCGGCGTCGCCGCGCCGTCGGTACACCGTCTGGTGCAGGCGCTCGAGGCCGAGCTCGGCATTCCGCTGATCGACCGTTCGTCGCAGCCGCTAAAGCCTACGCCGCAAGCGGCAGCCTATGTCGAGCGCGCGCGGGTGCTGCTCGGCGACCTGCGCGAGCTTGACGCCAGCCTGCGCGACCGGAGCCACGATCCGCGCGGCACCATCGTCGTCGCGGCACACAGCGTCGTGCTGCAGTTCGTGCTCGCCGACGCGCTGCCGCGTTTCCATGCCCGCTACCCCGAGGTGCGTGTCGAACTCTGCGATGCGGGCTCGAGCCGCGACCTCGCGCGGCTCGGCGCCGACGCGATGCTGCAATTCGGCTGGCCTCCTGAGCAGGACGCGATCCTTCGCACGCTGGCCGAGACGCGCTGGTTGATCGTGGCCACGCCGGCCTACTGGGCGCGGCACGGCGTGCCCACGCACCCAGCGGAACTCAACCGCTGCCCCTGCGCGCTGTTCAAGACACCCTTCGGCGAGGTGATACGGCGCTGGGACTTCGAGTGTGGCGGCGAGCGGGTGGAAGTGGACGTCGACGGCTGGCTCGTCAGCGACAGCCGGCCGGCGCTGGACGGGCCGCTTTATAGCGGCCAGCTTGCGGCGCGCATCAACGACCTGACCGTGCATCCGGGGCTCGTCGACGGCACGTTACAGCCCGTACTGCTGGACTGGCACGGGCTGAACGCGCCGCCTCTCAGCCTGCTGGTGCGGCGCTCGTTGGCCCGCCAACCACGCGTGCGGGCTTGGGTGGACTTCCTCGTCGAGACCGCCGAGCGTTTGACGAAACAGCGCCTGCCCGCCGGGCTGCCGCCGGTGCCCGCATCGACGCGACCGGACTGGTGGCAAAAGCGCGCCGAGCCGTCATCCAGGCGTGGCACTGCGTTGGAGCGGCGTTGAAGCGCGCCTGCCGCGCCGCGGTCGCCCGCCGGGCGTGCTGGAGTATCGCGACATCGATACGCGGTAGCCGCCGCACTGGCAACTTCCACCCCAGAGGTGCGCTCAAGCGACGGATATGGACTGCGCACCTTGCGCCCTTCGGCTACAGCTGCTCATGGCCGGTCTTGCAAGTTGCGACCGACGGCTGTCCACCTTCGGCGACCGGCGGCAATGGGTCGGCCAACGCCGGTCGGAAGCACGATCTCGCGGCCGCAAAGCTGACCCACAACTTGAGCCACCGGATAGCTGACGTCCACGGCCGGCAGTGGACGCCCCACTCCGGACGTCTGACCGGCGCGATTGCACGCCCCGAAGCAGTCACTCGCTCGTGGTGCAACCACCCCGACCAAGGGCTCAGGGCGTGGGCTGTCGGGCGGACGATGGCCAGTCCGCGCACGGCTCAAACCTCGGGCTGCAGGTCACGGCGATAGAAGCGCGTGTCCACCAGCATCCTGGGAAAGGCCGGGGGCAGGTCCGTGATCGCGATGCGCTCGAAGCCACACTTTTCGTAGAACCTGTGAGCGGCAAGAAAGTGTTCCGTCGTCCCGAGAAAGACTTCGACGATTCCGTTGGCTTCCGCCGCGCTCACCAGTTGATCGAGCAGCTTGCGCGCGACGCCGAACTCTCGGCCGCGATGCGAGGCCTTCACGAACATCTTTCGAAGTGCCCCCTGCCGATTTCCGATGTCACGCAGGCCGATCGTTCCTACGGCGTCTGGTCCGTCGAAAGCCAGCCAGAACCCGCCCCCGCCTGTTTGGTAGAAGCTCGGAATCTCCAGCAGGTCCGGTTGATCTTCCACCGTCACGCCGAGTCCAAACTCATCGCGTTGGATGGGAAGGATGAGGTTTATGGCGGCTGCCTGGTGGAGGCTCGAGCAGGCGGCAATCTTGATCATGTGGCGGGGTGCGCAAGGTGGGGTGGAGTCCAACGTTCCCGGTGGCTTGCCGTGGACGCTCCGTCCGAGCGAAGGCTCAGGCATCGCTGCTCAGCGCCTCCAGGGCCAGCAGCAGGCTGAGCCTGTGGCCCTTGGCAACCACCTGCCAAGAATGCCCGGTGAGAGCGCCTTCCAGCGCCCACAGGAGATTCAGGCTGGCGTGGACTCCAGTGGCCTGGACCTTGGCGTAGGCCCGAACAGCGCCGAGACGCCCGAGCTGGGCGACGGTGGTGATTCCCGCGCCTGCCAGCATGGATGCAGACCTGGGGCCAAGGCCAGGCAGGTCGACGATGGCCAGCGCCTTCATGCGAGAGCAAGGTCGAGAACACCGCGTGCCGCAGGGCGTCGGCGCAGCCCTTCGTACCAGCCGCGCAGATGCGGATGTTCCGCGTGGCGCAGCAGCAGGCCCCACCAGCGGTGCATCTCGCAGGCGATAGGGATGTCGGCAATGGTCAGGCGTTCGCCCGCCACAAAAGCGCGTTGTGCGAGGTGCGCATCGAGCAGCGCGAGCAAGGGCTCGGTGGCCGCTTCCGACGCGGCGATCGCCAACGCATCTCGCTGGTCTTCTGGCGTGCGAACGAGCTGGATGAAGGCGTGGCGGCTCGCAACGTTCAGTGTGGTCTGCTGCCGGTCCATCCAGCGCTCTGCGTCGAAGCGTGCGCGCAACTCCTGCGGATACAGACCGCCTTCTGGGTACTTGGCACAGAGGTAGCGCACGATCGCGTTCGACTCCCACAGCACGAAGTCTCTGTCCTGCAGTGTCGGCACCAGCGCATTGGGGTTGCGGGCCAAGCATTTTGGCGTCGTCGTCACCCCAAACCCGGCACCTGCATCGATGCGTTCGAACGTCAGTTCAAGGAACTGCGCCGTGAGCACCACCTTGCGCACGTTGATCGACGAGAGTCGGCCCCAGAGCTTCAACATGACATCGTCTTCGCCAGTGATGTGATTCAGGAGGAACTGCGCAGGATCCAGGCCGGGTTACGGTCCGCGCCGAGATTGGCAATGCGCGTGACGGGCCCCGAGCCACTCGCGTCGCGCACGTGGATGTCGTATTCGCCGCCGATGCGACCCACGAAGGCGATGCGCTGTCCTTCAGGCGACCAGGCCGGCGAGTACGCGTCGCCATCGAACTCGAAGAAGGCCGGCGCTCCACCGGCTGCGGGCAGCAGGCCGACGCGGAAGGCATCGCCGTTGCGTCGCTGGAAGGCGATCAGTTTGCCGTCGGGTGACCAGGTCGGAAACACATCAGCGTACGCCCCGGCCGGCGTCAGGGGCCGTGGGTTGCTGCCGTCGGCGTTCATGACCCAGAGCTTGAAATCGCTGCCGCCCCGGTTCGATGCAAAGGCGATCTGGGAGCCGTCCGGAGACCAAGCTGGCGTCACGTCCAGGCCAGCGCTTCCAGGGTGGCGTGCCGTGAGGTTGCGCAGGTCTTCCAGCCGCCCGTTTTTGAGCGTGGCAACGAAGATGTCAGAGCCCTCGGGTTCATCGCGTTGGGAGACGAAGGCGACGCGGCGCCCATCCGGAGAAAACACGGCCTCGCGCTCGTAGATCCCTGCCACGTTGGAGAGCACCGTGGCCGGGCGTGCGAGATCTGCCATCAGCATGAGTGTCGGCACCGCAAGAGGGTTGGTGCTGTGGGAGGTGTACACCAGCGCGCGACCATCTGCCTGCGCATGCGGTCGCACCGCGTTGGTCGCCTGGGCCACGGGCTGGGCTGCAGAGCCATCGAGGGCGACGCGCTTCAGGCTGCGGCTGCCGTCGGCTGCTTCGTTGTCGAAGACAAGGTCGAAGACGGCCTGCGACGGTGGCGGAGCCGAGCCACCACCACCACCACCACCGCCACCGCCGCAGGCGGCCAAGACCATGGCAAAGGTGCCAGCCAGTAGATACCTGGGCATGAACGCTGCTCCTGTCGTCGTTGGCGTCACTTAAAGCTCGTGTCGCGGCCGAGATTGATGCTCTGAATGCTGCTGCGCAATGCGTTTTCGACCAGCGGAAACTCTGACTTCGTCGAGTTGAAGTTGAACAGCAGCATCCGGCCGAATCTGGACGTGAGCAGCATGATGTTGTGCAGGTCGGTGTCGACCGCGTTGGACGAGAACTCGAGATGGATCCAGTTCTGCCCGTCGAGACGAACGAACTTTCTGTCGCGCCAGACCAGGCCGGGAACACTGCGCTCAAAGAACTGTTCGAACGCCTGTCTTGCTTCGGAAAGTTGCTCTGGCGCGAGCTTGTCCTGCTTCAGCTCGAAGGCGATCGTCGTCGTCCTGCGGGCGTTGCCGACGATGTTGGCGGGGGCGCGCCTCGCGGGAAACTTGATGGAAACCTCTTCCTGCGAGAGCGGGGTATAGCCCTCTGGCGCATCGAATCTGGCGGCGGCACCAGGAACGGACATAGGGTCCGCGCAGGTGGCCATCGAAAAGCCAAGGAGCATGAGCAGTGCCAGAGGTCGCATGTCAGGCGGAGCGATTTGTGATCTTCAAAGGGCGTTCTGGACGGGCCGCGGGCGCGACGGCGCCCTCACGCCAAGGGGTCGTCCCGGTTCAGCGCATGAACCTTCGGACACGCGTTCGTCCCAGCCGCCGCCTCTATATGCCGTCCTGGCGTGTCCCGCCGCGTGACCACGATGCAGGCCGTCAGCATCGGCGCTACGGATAGGCAGAAATGTGCGCCGTGCCCAAGCACGACGTCGGTAGGCTTGATCGCCCTGTCGCCGCACGCAGCCAGCAAAACCGAAACGAACCCCAGGGCCAACCGCACCCTCCAATCCTTCATGGTCCTCACCCTTTAGCAATTCCACGCAGCTCCAAACTGTAGGTCGGTCGTCGCAGCGGATGTCATCGTTTTGGCCTTTGAAGAATTGCCGGCGCCTCGTTAAAGTAGGCCATGGACCGAACGGACCGAGAAATCCTCAGACTGCTCGCGCAGGACGGCCGCCTCAGCTACAAGGAACTGGGCGAAGCGGTGCACCTGAGCGCCAATGCCGTGGCCGAGCGCGTGCGCCGCCTGCAGGGCAACGGAGTCATCCGGCACATCCGCGCCGTGCTCGACCCGGCAGCGATGGGGCGCCGTCTTGAGGCTCAGATCGAGGTCAAGCTCAAGTCCGACACGTCGGCCCTGGACTTCGAAGCCGCGCTGCGCCACATGCCGCAGTTGGTGGCCGCCACCCTGATGACGGGATCGTTCGACTACGCCTTGCGCGTGGCCTGCGAAGACCAGCAGGAGCTGATGACGCTGACCGAAACGTTGCGCCGGCATGGCGGCGTGCAGGACACCTACACGCGGCTGATCCTGCGTGACATCCATCTGTCTGGGTTGGTCTGAGTCGCCGCGGTCCATGGCCGTGCAGGGCGCCCTCCCTCCGGCCCAATGCGGTTCGTCGCTGAGTTCTGTACTTGTCGATCACGGTGCGTTTCAGGCACGACGCTGCACGACGACGAACAAGTGGCTCTGCGGGTGCTGGTCGAACTCCAGGTGGCGACAGATGCAGCGGGCGTCCTGGGTCACCTGCAGCAAGCCCGGTATCCCAAGCGTGCTGTAGTACACCGGAGGTCCCATCGTGGCGTCCACATGTTCGCTGGGTACGTCGAGTCCCCCCGCAGAAAAGACGAGGACGCCTTCCGGCTCCAGCATTCCCATCAGCTTGAGCATCAGCGCCCGCTGGTCCTGCAGCGGCACATGCCAGATGCTGTCCCAGGCCGAGATGAAGCGATACGCGCGAGGCGGCAGCCAGGTGCGGATGTCGGCCTCGTGCAGGACGACCGACGCGTCGGCCGCCCTTGCCAGCTCGATCATTCGTGCCGAGATGTCGATGCCCTCGACGAGCAGCCCGTGATCGCGAAGCAGCCCATTGAACCGTGTGCTGCAGCCACAGCCGACGTTCAGGGCCCACCCCTCGGCTCGACCACCGAGAAAAGCCAGCGCACTTCGGTGCTGGCGCATGCCGTCCCGAGAGCCGAACCGCCCGTCGAGCCAGTTCTCGGCCAGCGAGTCGTATGCGAGAGCGATTGCGGAAGGCTGCATGCGTCGGATGGTCCTTGCCAGATCGTAAGACGACACCGCTATCGTGGACCTACGCAGTCCCCGAGTCTCGCGTCCGACCGCTACATGCCCGCTCGCAGGCCCTGGAGGAGCAGCGGCCAGCTGGCCCGCAGTGATCGCGCGCCGACCTTGGCGCCCGCCAACGCGACCCCGTGCAGGTAGTCGACCAACAGGTCGCGCACTTGCGCCAGGACGCTGCCGTCGCACACGGTGACGCCCATCGCCGCTTCGAACATCGTTGCAAAGCGTTCGTGCGCCAGGCTGGCTGAACCACGCGCGAGTTGCCGGGTGAGTTGCGGCAGTGGCGCCACGCAGCGCAAGTACGCCTCGGCCAGCAGGTACAGCCTCTCAAAACGATCAGGCAAGTGCACCCAGCGCTTGGGCAGCTGGTCGAGCCTCTGGAAGGCCCTGGCCGCCACAGCGTCCAACAGAGCCTGCTTGCCCGGGACGTGGTGGTACAGCGCCATAGGGTCGACGCCGAGCGTGGCGGCCAGTCCGCGCATGCTGAAGTCGCCGCGGCCGGACTCCAGCGCATGGGCGGCCGCAACCACGATGCGATCGATATCGAGCACATGCGCCTCGGCTGTGGGCCTCCCCTTTCGGCGCGCGTGGGGGGGTTGCGTCAAAACAGGGGACATGTCTTAGTATTCTACGCCGTAGATTTAATGAGAATCTCTACCCCCATGAACATCGAGCCCTTGACGAACCGGTCCGACGGCGCTGAACCTTCGGGCCTGAAGCTATACGTCTTTCTCGGCCTCAGTCTCGATGGCTGCATTGCCGGCGACAAAGGCGACTTGTCGTGGATGGAGGTCTGCGCAGCCGAGTCGCCAAGCGAGACGGGTTACGACGCGTTGATGGCCCAAGTCGACACGCTGCTGCTGGGGCGACGGACGTATGACGCGGTCATGGGCTTCGGCGCCTGGCCCTTCGCCGGCAAGCGGGTGCGCGTACTGACCCACCGATCGCTGGTCCCGCGTCATGGTGAGTGCGCCTGCGGCGGACCGCTGCCCGAGGTACTGGCCAAGCTGGCTGCCGAGGGCGCAAAACACGTCTACATCGACGGCGGCGATGTGGTACGGCAGGCACTGGCGCAGGCCCTCGTGCACGAAATGACTTTGTCGTGGTTGCCGGTCGTCCTGGGTCGCGGAACTCGGCTGTTCGATACCGGCCTCCCCTGCAGCGCCTGGCAGCTGGCGAGCAGCCGCCAGTTCAGCAGCGGGATGGTGCAGGCACGGTACAGCCGCCACCAATGACGGCCGCCCGCGTTCAAGAGCGCACGGTTTGTCGTCCATGGAGCTGCGGCCGAATGAGGTGGGCGCCGTAGAAGCCGCCTTCCAGGCAATCCTGACTACTCCTTCACCGTCAACGGCACCGGTCACTGGGACGGTGAACTGCGCCCACTCGGCGAGGTCAGCGACGTTCGGTGGTTCGATGCCAACGAGACCCGCCATTTCGCTCCTGCAGTGCAAGTCTGGTGCGCACGGGATCTGAGCTCCGAGCGAGACTCATACCATGGCACTCGGAGCCGCCGTGGCGCGCTGATCTTGCATTCGACGGATCCACCAATCGGCTGATGATGTCTGAGACTCAGCCATCACCTGCCTGAGGCGACTGCATGGTCAGAGGCAAAGCGCCGCTGAACAAGAGGGCGCCAGAAAGCAGCCCGTCGCCAGCGGCACCAAGTGGCCGGGACGAGCCAAAGCGGAGTTCGAGTTGGCCGCCGTAAACCAGTCATCCAAGGCTGGACAGTTCGGGAAATTCTGAGCGGATCACCAGAGGCCGGTCATGGCCGGCAGTCGTCATCCAGCGTCGACGTCCGAGCGACCGCAACCGCTGCACGGCTGACGCCCCCCGACGCAGTCCGGAGAGTCTTCGAGGATGGACCGCCATGTCTGGCGAACCGCAGGGTGACCTTGCCGCACTTGAAATTGGCGGGCCGTGCAGAATGCCGCGAAGCCGACATCATGGAGTTATGGATGACCGAAGACCCGCGCTGCTGCGGAAGTGGCACCTGCATCATTGACGCGACAGGCCGGTGCTGGTGTGGCCAGCAGTGGGACGGCGAAAAGATGTGCCATGTCCCTCTGACGCCGATCGAAGGCTGCGCGACAGTCGCCGCAGCGGCGCCCGAGCCACCCGACGAGAGCCATCGATGAGCAGCAGCCGGGCCAGCGCCGTGGAGCCCCGGGCCGGCGCCATGATGCGGCGCTGGCTCGGCGTCGTCGCCGTGGTCTGCGCGATCCTTCCGGCCGCAGTGAGCGCAACAGCGTTGAGTGAGGCTGACAAGCGCGACGTCCGCCAGGTCGTCGAGGCGCAGCTCAAAGCCTTTGCCCAGGACGACGCGGGTCGCGCGTATTCCTATGCGTCTCCAGAGATACAAGCGCAGTTCGGCGACGCCGACAGTTTCATGGCGATGGTGCGAAGCGGCTACCCCATGGTGATCCGGCCGGCCGCAGTGTCGTTCTTCCTGCCGCAGGTCGAGGAGCGTACGCCGGAGTCGGTGAAGCAGCTTGTGCGTCTGACGGACCACGGGGGCCGGCTCTGGATCGCCGCCTATCTGCTCCAGCGGCAGGCCGGCGCCGGGTGGCGCATCAGCGGCTGCGTGGTGGCGCCCGACAGCGACAGGTCGTCGACATGACGCTACCCAGGCGCCATGCCTTGGAAACGACCGTCAGGCCGTGGAGAAGGCGCGAAGGTGGCGCTGGAGTCCAGCCGCATGGGCTCGAGCGGCGACAACGGCTCCGGCGGCTTCTGCGGCTTCTGCGGCTGTCGCATGAGCAAGGCGGCCCTGAATGCGGCGGGCGTTTCGCTGGCCCATGACCTCAGGCCTCCAGGCATCGCGGTCGCGATCCTGCATCCGGGCGCTGTCCGCACCGGAATGACGGGCGGCCAGGGCGCCCTGCGACCGCCGGCTGGCCCGGGCCGGGTCTGAACTGCGTCCTCACCGCGGCGGTGGCACGGGCTGCCCCAGCGCCCGCCGCCACAGCCAGGCCCAGGCGCGGCCCACGTCAGGGCGCATGCCCACCTGCTGCACCGCCGGCAGCGGCACCGAGCCGGCGCCCTGGCGCTGGGCCAGCTCGAACCGGAACACATAGGCCGGCTCCTGGCCCATGCGCAGGTCGGTGATGTGCAGGCGGCCGCCCTGCTCGCCCAACGCCCAGAAGCCGTGGCTGAAGGCGGCGATGCGCTGCGCGCCGTCCTGCCCCTGCACCGCCGGCCACAACGCGGTGCCCCGGTCGAAGCGGTCGAACACCATCGCCGGGCCGCTGTCGAGCAGCGACCGGAAGCCCTCGTGGTAGCTGCTGCCCTGTACCGCCACCACCCGCCACAGCAGGGTGTTCAGCGGGGCCGGCGTCACCAGCAGCCGGTCGGCCACGATGCGCCGCACGCGCCACGCCGGTCACATGCTGCTGCGCCCCCACGCTCCACGCCAGGTAGGCCGTGCTCAGCACCAGCCCGGCGGCGTTGGCGTGCAGGCCACGCCCGGTGCCGCCGCTGCGCATCGCCCAGACCGTGCCCACCAGCAGGGGCAGGGTGTAGGCCGGGTCGATGATGAACACGCTGCCCACGCCATAGGGATGGCTGGTGAAGGGCAGGCCCAGCTGGGTGCCATAGACCGTCATGCCGTCCAGCAGCGGGTGGGTCACCAGCGCCGCCCACATGGCCAGCACCCAGCGCCGCCACAGCGTGCGCTGGCCGCTCAGCCAGGCCACCGCCGCACCAAAAGGCAGGGCGAACAAGGTCAGCCAGAACGGCGCGTGCGTTTCGGCCCGGTGCAGCACCATGTTGCGGATCGGGTCGCCGTGGTCGATCAGCACGTCCAGGTCAGGCAGGGTGCCTGCGACGGCGCCCCAGGCGGCCGCCTTCCACACGGCCGTGTGGCGGCCCATCACGGCCACGCCCACGGCGGCACCCAGGGCCATCTGAGAGAGGGAATCCATGGGTGCGCATTCTCGGTGCACGGCGGTGAGGGCGCCGTTGGCCGGCCGATCGCCACACGCACCCTGCGCGCAGCCGACGCCACGCCCCTCCCCGAAGGGACGGCCCATGCCTGCGGTCGACCTCCAAGGCCGCCGATCCCGACGTGGCCCTTGCCCGGCGGCTGCTGCTGGTCGTCCTTGCGCCGGGCCGATGAAGCGCGGAAACCAGGGCACTTGGCCGGTCTGATCGCGGCATCGGCCCGCGCAGGCAGCGGCAGCATGGTGGCATGGGCTGGCCTGTCGGCCGGCCGGTCCGGAGAGCACACATGGCCCCTGCCGACAACGCCCTTGCCCACCAACCCGCCACACCCGCCCGCGCAGCGCTGTTGGTGATGCCCCTGCCGGCGCTGGTGAGTTTTCAGCGGCTGATGCAGGACGAGGGCCTGGAAGTGGACCTGCAGCGAATGTGCGTCGACGATGCCTATGCCTTCGAGTGCCTGGTCGCCGCCCACTGCAGCAGCCATGACCAGCTGCGCAACGCGGCCCTGGGGCTGTTTGCCGCCTACCAGCGCAACACCCCGTCGCCCGCGAGCCTGCACTGAAGGTGGGCTGACCCGCCGAAGACATCACGGTGGCGGAGCCCGCGATCATCAGCGGGTCTCCATCGGCAGGCTGGTCGTGGGAGGTCGCTTCCGCCTCCACCCGGCTCCGACCAGAGCGTCGTGCGCGCTACAAGGCTGGATCAGCACCAGGCGGTGCAGGCGCCCATGCTGTGCCATGGCCTTGCAAAGCGATGCCGAACGAGCTCGTCAATGAAGTGACGTTCAACCCGGAATAGATGACGGATCTTTCGATCCCTTCGCGCACTATCTCCGAGCGAACCACAGATGGGCCATGGCATTGCGAGAGTCGCACGGCCACGCGGTAAAGCAGGCACCCCTCACCCCGCCAGGCGCATCGCGCGGGCACGCCGTATGCCCTGTGGAGGACCACAGCCGGGAGCGAGGCCCACGCCGAGTCATGCACCAGGGAATGCACCCTGCCTGGCAGGCTTGAGCCCCGTCAATACTCCCGCTCCGGCCGCCGTTCGGCGGCCATTTTTTTGCGTTCACGGAGACGACGATGAAGGGCGATCAGGGACTGGCGGCGGTGCTGCGTCAGCACGAAGGCAAGGTTTTGCAGGACTGGACCGGCGCCTTGCAGGAGGGGCGGCGCCATGGCGGCCCGGGGGGCGGCAGCGACCACGACACGCAAGCCCAGGCGCGCGGTTTCCTTGCGGCCTTTGCCGCGGCGATCCGTCGCTCCAGCGACGGCGATCTCTCGGGCACCGACTGGGACAACGTGAGGGCCTTGCTCACCGAGCTGTCGCGTGACCGCGCGATCGCCGGCTTCAGCCCGAGCGAGACGGCCACCTTCGTGTTCTCGCTGAAGCAGCCCCTGTTCGTGGCGCTGCGCGAGGCCCTGGCCGATGACCCGAAGCGCCTCAGCGATGAGCTCTGGGCGGTCTCGCTGATCCTCGACAAGCTGGGCCTGTTCAGCATCGAGGCCTACACCAAGGGTCGCGAGGAGGTGATCGAGCGGCAACACCAGGAACTGCTGGACCTGTCCACCCCGGTGGTCGAACTCTGGCAAGGCATCCTCGCCTTGCCGCTGATCGGCACGCTGGACAGCGAACGCACGCAGACGGTGATGGAAAGCCTGCTCGAGGCCATCGTCGCCAAGGAAGCGACCGTCGCCATCCTGGACATCACCGGCGTGCCCACGGTCGATACCCTGGTCGCCCAGCACTTGATGAAGACAGTGGCAGCCGCCAGGCTGATGGGCGCCGAGTGCATCATCAGCGGCATCCGCCCGCAGATCGCGCAGACCATCGTCCACCTCGGCGTCAACCTCGAAGGCGTCATCACGAAGGCCACCCTGGCCGCTGCGTTGCAGACGGCGCTGCGCAAGACCGGGCAGACCGTGCAGCGCACCGAGCCGGCCAAGGCCGGCAGCTGAAGGCCGCGCGCGGTGGAGCACATCCCGATTCTCAAGGTCGACAGCTTCCTGCTCGTCACCATCCAGGTCGAGCTGCACGACGATCTGGCCATGAGCCTGCAGGACGACCTGACGCAGAAGCTGCTGAAGACCAACTCGCACGGCGTCCTGATCGACATCTCGGCGCTGGAGATCGTCGATTCCTACATCGGCCGCATGCTGTCGCAGATCTCGGCCATCGTGGACATCATGGACGCGACGATGGTGCTGGTGGGCATGCGGCCGGCGGTGGCCATCACCCTGGTCGAGCTCGGCATGACGATTCCCCGCGTGCGGACGGCGCTCAATGTCGACAAGGGCCTGGCCTTGCTCCGGCGTTCGCTCGAGGAACGCGGAGGGGTGGGCGCCGCCCCGTGACTGGCCCGGTCGTCGTCGAGATCCGCTCGCCTGAACAAGTCAGCGCCGCACGCCGGGCGGTGCAGGTGCGGGCGACGGCGATCGGCCTGTCGACCCTGGAGGTGACCAAGTTCGTGACGGCGGCGAGCGAGCTGGCGCGCAACGCGCTGGTGCACGGTGGGGGCGGCACGATGACGATGCGGGACGTCCAGCGCGACGGCAGGCCCGGCCTGCAGCTGGATTTCGAGGACCGGGGGCCGGGCATCGCCGACGTGTCGCAGGCGCTGCGCGACGGCTTCACCACGGCCAACAGCCTGGGCCTGGGCCTGGGCGGCGCGCAGCGCCTGGTGCATCACTTCGAGATCGTGTCGAGCCAGCCTGGTGTGGGCACGCATGTGCGGATCGCGCAATGGAAACGACGCTGACGGTCGACGATCCCAGCCGCGTTGCCGAGGTGCGCCGCGCCATGGCGCTGCTCGGTCAAACGATGGGGCTGACCCCTGATCTGATCGCGCAGGCCTGCCTGGTCGCGTCGGAGCTGTGCACCAACATCCTCAAGTACGCCGGGCGTGGCGAGATCTGGCTCGGCACCCTGGTGGGCGAGGAGGGCAGGGCCTACGGGATCGACATCGTCGCCCTCGACCGCGGACCGGGCATCGGCAACGTCGACGCGGCCATGAAGGACGGCTTCTCGACCGGCGGCAGCCTGGGCATCGGCCTGGGCACCATGCGCCGCGCTGCCGCGCTCTTCGATGTCTACACCGGACCCGGCCTGGGCACGGCCGTGATGCTGCGCCTGCACGAGAAGAAGGTCACCGTGCCGGCGGACGACGGCTTCGCTGTCGCCAGCCGGATGACGCCGATACGCGGCGAAATCGTCTCGGGCGACAGCTGGTCCTGTCTGCGCTTCGGCCCGTCGCTGGCGGTCGCGGTCGTCGACGGTCTCGGCCACGGCCCCAAGGCGGCCCAGGCAGCGCATGCCGCCATCGACGCCTTCCGGCTCGCCGTGCGCGATGCCGGGCCGGCCAAGACCATCGAGCTGGCTCATCAGGCGCTGCTGTCGACGCGGGGTGCGGTGATGGCGGTGGCCAGCATCGACGCGCCGGCACAGACCATGCGCTTTGCCGGCCTTGGCAACATCAGCGCGGTGGTGCATGCCCCGGCTGGATCGGTGCGCCTGGGCTCGACCGACGGCACGGTGGGCTATGGCGTGCGCAAGGCGCGCGAGTCCACGGCGGCCTGGATGCCGCGCTCGACACTGATCATGAACAGCGACGGCCTCAGCTCGCGATGGAACTTGTCCCGGCATCCGGGCTTGCTGGCCTGCCATCCGGTGTTGATCGCGGCGGTGCTGCACCGCGACTTCGCGCGCAACACCGACGACGCCACGGTGGTCGTCGTCCGGGGCCTTTGATGCAGACCGTCGTCATCACCGTGAAGATCCAGGGCGACAAGAGCCTGGTCGCGTTGCGACACCGCTGTCGCCAGGTCAGCGAACAGTTCGGGCTGGAGGCTCTGCAGCGCACGCGGCTGACGACGGCCGTCTCGGAGATCGGCCGCAATGCGTTGCAGTACGCCGGTGGCGCCATGGTGAGCTTTCTGGTGGGTGACTCTTCAGCGCACCCGGGTGAGCAGGGCTTGCTGATCCGGGTCGCAGACGAGGGCCCGGGCGTACCCGCCTCGATCTGGGCCGAGGGCCGGATCAACGCCGACCACCGGGCCGGCGGCCTGCATGGCAGCTACCGCCTGGTCGACGCCTTCGCGATCGAGGTCCGGCCTGGCAAGGGTTCCACCGTGTCCATGGAGATGCTGCTGCCGCGCAGCGTATCCAGGCTGACGGCCGACGACATCGGCCAGCGCATCGACGCGCTGTTCCGTCGCCAGCCGCAGAACCCGCATGAGGAACTGGAGCAGCAGAACCGCGACATGCTGTACGCGCTGGACGAGCTGCGCCAGCGCAAGAACGACCTCGAACTCGCCGACCAGCGAAAGAACGAGTTCGTCGCCATGCTGGCGCATGAGCTGCGCAACCCGCTGGCGGCGATCTCGATGAGCGTCGAGGTCATGCGGCGCAAGAAGAACCTCAGCGCGACCGATGTCGAGAAGCACCGCGACATCATCGGGCGGCAGACGACGCAGCTGACCAAGCTCGTCAACGACCTGATGGATGTGTCGCGGGTGTCGCGCGGCAAGGTCGATCTCGAACGCACCGTGGTGGGCGTCGGGTCGCTGGTGTTCGAGGCGATCGAGATGACGCGCGCCTTTGTCGACGCGAAGCAGCACCGGCTGGTGGTGCCGCCGCTGGACGATGTGGCCTGGGTCGACGTCGACCTGGTGCGCATGAAGCAGGTCATCAGCAACCTGGTGCACAACGCCGCGCGCTACACCAGGCCAGGGGGCCTGATCGAGGTCGGCATCCGCGCCGCCGACGCGCTGGTTCATGTCAGCGTCAGTGACAACGGCATCGGCATCGATGCCCCGATGCTGCCGAAGATCTTCGAGCTGTTCACCCAGGCGCCGAACAGCCTGGCGAGGGAGGATGTCGGCCTGGGCATCGGTCTGACCATCGTCCAGCGCATGGCCGCCGACCACGGTGGCACGGTCAGCGCGTACAGCCCCGGCCTGGGCTGCGGCAGCACCTTCATTCTGAGCCTGCCGACCGTCGGGCCGCCAGCAACGGTGCCCGCGGTCCAGCCCGAGTCTGCCCCGGCGCCGGAGATCGGCATCCCGCAGCGGCGGCTGCTGCTGGTCGACGACAACGCCGACGCATTGCGGGCGATGGCCGAGCTGTGCCAGCTGTCCGGTTATGTCTGCACGGTGGCTTCGGATGGGCCGGAGGCCCTGGCAGCGGCTCTCGCCCAGCGACCCGAGGTGGCGATCATCGACATCGGACTGCCTGGGCTGGACGGCTTCGGCGTGGCCGAGGCGCTGCGTCGGCAGTTTGGCGCCGACATGGCGCTGATCGCGATGAGCGGCTATTCGGCCCCGGAGACGCGGCTGCGTGCGGGGCAGGCGGGCTTCGACCAGTTCCTGGTCAAGCCGGTCGACTTTCCCGACTTGCTGGAACATCTGCAGAAGCGGCCGATCGGGTCGGACGGCCCCCTTTGACGCCATTGCTGGAGGCCGATGCCTTGACCCCCGTGAATATCCTGTACGTCGAGGACAACACCGACCTTCGCAACAACGTCCTCGAGTTGATCGAGAGCGAGAACCGGCATGTCGTTGCCTGCGCCGACGCCGAGACCGCCTGGCTGCACCTGCAGCGTCAGGCGTTCGACATCCTGGTCACCGATGTGAGCCTGCCGGGCTCCTCGGGCACCGAACTGGCCAGGCGCTGGCTCCAAGGCGAGGCGGCACGCTGGGTGATCCTGTTCTCCGGCTACGACCTCAGGTCGGGCGCGGCCACCCTGGGCCGCAATGTTCGCGCGGTCCCGAAGGACGATTTCGAGCAGCTCGATCAGGTCCTGACCGAGATCAGCGAGAAATTGCAGCATCGCGCGGCAAGCGACGACTGAGCTTCGCGGGACGTGTCCTACACGAGCACGCGCCGGCCGCTGATGCCGCGCGGGCCTGCCTGCCGTCACAGTCAGGGCCGCAGAGCCCCAACGTCCACACAAAGGTCCACATGACATCAGCCCACCCCGCCACGCGCCCACTGAACGGCGGCAAGTCCTTGCAGACGACGCCCACGGCGCTGATCGTTGCGGGCGTGGTGGTCTGTTTCGGCCTGCTGTCGTTCTACGGGTACCTGGTGCAATCACAGGTCGAGCGTGGCGAAGCGTTGCGCGAGGGGCAGCGCGCGGGTCTGTATGGGGTCAAGGCCGGCGGCTTGGCGAGCCTCGCTCGCGCGCCGAACGCTCCCAAGGACCCGCTGTTGGCCAACGCCATCCCGCGCTGATCCTCCCGCCGCGAACTCCCCGGTCCCGACCCCAGGGTTGTTGCGCGGCTGATTCGCAAGCCCAGACGATCGCCTGCGCTGGGATGTACCCCAGCCTGGAGGATGACCGTGATGACGACGCCCGAGCCCGTGGGTGCCCGCAGTGCCCGCCAAGCCGCCGCTGCGGTCGCCGATGCCCACAGCAACGCCGGACCGCTGTCGGGCGAATCACCCACCTCCTCTCGCGCCGAACCGTCCAGCGAAGCCTTCGCCGCCCTGATGCCGGAGATCAGGCTCCTCGTGGGCCTGGCGACCGCGGCGGTGATCATCACGGCGCTGTATTTCGGCCGCGAGATCCTGATACCGCTGGCCCTGGCGCTGTTGCTGGGTTTCGTGCTGCATCCGCTGGTGGCCTGGCTGAAGCGGCTCGGGCTGCCCTTGCTCGCGGCGGTGACGGTGGTGGTGACGCTGTCGCTGGGGGGCGTGGTGCTGGCCGGCGTCGCGCTGGGCCACCAGGTGTCATCGCTGAGCCAGCAGCTGCCGACCTACCAGTCCAACATCCGAAAGAAGTTGCGCGATCTTCGCGCTGCCGCGCTCGGGCCGGGGATGTTCGACGGGGCGGTGGAAACCTTGAATGTCGTCAAGCAGGAGGTGGAGAAGGCCGCCGGCGAAGACACATCAGAGGCCGGCCCGAAGCGGCGCGCTCAGCCGCCGGCCGTGCAGCGCGTGCGTGTCGATCCGACGCCGCCGACCCCGTTCGAGAGCGCACTGGCCTGGATCGAGGCGGCCATCGGGCCGCTGGCCACGGCCAGCATCGTGCTCGTGTTCCTGTTTCTCGTCCTGCTCGACCGCGACGACTTGCGCGACCGGATGCTGCGGCTGCTCGGCGGCAGCCTGCACCGTTCGACCGACGCGATGGACGAAGCCGGTCGTCGGATCAGCAAGTACCTGACGATGCAGCTGGTCGTCAACCTGACCTACGGCATCCCGATGGCCGCCGGCCTGTGGCTCATCGGCGTGCCGGGCGCGCTGCTGTGGGGCGCCGTGGCATCGATCATGCGCTTCGTGCCGTACGTGGGGCCGATGATCGGCGCGGTGGCGCCGATCGCGCTGGCCTTCGCCGTCGACCCGGGCTGGAACATGGTGCTGCTGACCGTGGGCCTCATCGTGCTGCTCGAAGTCATCAGCAACAACGTCGTCGAGCCCTGGTTGTATGGGGCGAGCACCGGCCTGTCGGCGATTTCGCTGATTGCCGCGGCGACCTTCTGGACCGCGATCTGGGGTCCGATCGGCCTGATCCTGTCGACGCCGCTGACCGTGTGCCTGCTGGTGATCGGGCGCCACCTGCCGCGGCTCGGGTTTCTCGACGTGTTGCTGGGCAGCCAGCCGGCGCTGGATGCGGCGACGCGCATCTATCAGCGTCTGTTGAGCGGCGAGGTCGAGTCCGCGGTCGAAGTGGCCGGCGAGCAGGTCTTCGAGGCCGATGTCGCGGCGTTCTACAACGTGACCGGGCTGGCCGTGCTTCGCATGGCCACCCTCGACCACACCAGCGTGGCCAGCGCCGAACATCGGCACCGCCTCGTGGTCGGCATGGACGCCCTGATCGACGGCATGATCGAGCAGCACCCACCGCATGCCAGCGACGCGGCGGCAACGGTGGTGTGCATCGGCGGCAAATGGGAGACCGACACGCTGGCCGCGCGCATGCTCGCGCACGCGCTGTCGCTCAGCGGACTGCCAGCCACCCATCGCCCGTCCGGGCTGATGACGGCCGATTACATCGACCGCCTGGAACTGGCCGACGTCAAGACCGTTTGCCTGTCGTTCTTCAGCCCCGAGCCCAGGACTGCGGCGCAGACGTTCTCCCGCCGGCTGCGCCGCCGCTGGCCGCACCTGAGTGTGGTGCTGGCACTGTGGAACGCGCCCCCAGACCTGCTCGGCGAGGACGCGCGCCGCGAGCTCGGCGCCGACGCCGTGGTCACTTCATTGAGCGAGGCCATCATGCAGACGGCTCACGCGCTCGGCATCGACATCGCGGCCGGCTTCCTGGCCGCGCCAGTGCCTGAGAACGATGCGATCCGCGTCGCCGCGCTGCGTGCCAGCGGCCTGCTGGAGGAGCGCGCCCGGCCGCTGCTGGAAGCCGTCTCGCGCCGCGTCGCGGACATCTTCGACGTGCCGATCGCGATGGTGTCGCTGATCGACGATGAGCAGCAGCGGGTCGCGGCGCAGTACGGGCAGCCACCGCAGCAAGAACCAGGCAGCCGCGCGAGCCCGGCCGGCTTGCGCGCGGAGGACCTGCAGATGCCGCGCGCGGCCTCCTTGTGCGGCCACGTCATTGCCAACGGTCGCACCATGGTCGTTCCCGATCTCGCGCGCGACCTGCGCTTCGCGGGCAACCCGGCGCTGAACGAGAAGGGGCTGCGCTTCTACGCCGGCGCGCCCCTGCGCGACGCGGAGCGGAATGCGCTGGGCACCTTGTGCATCCTGGACGTGCAACCGCGCTCGCTGACGCGGCGCGAACTGGCGCTGCTGGAATCGATGGCTGACGAACTGATGACCCAGCTGCGGGCCCAGGTCCTGGCCTGGGGAGAGTTGACATCCGAGGGGCCGGGTGCGACGGAGCGGCCCTCGGCCACGGTCGGACAGCCGCTGCCGTCCGCCAGTTGAAAGGTCGATGAGGTGTCTCTGCTCCGCTCGTCATTGAAAAAATCCCGCCTCGCGCTGGCCCTGGTGACGGCCGGGGCCACGCTGGCCACCGTGCTGCTGGTGCAGAACTGGACCGGCGCCGAAAGGAAGATCGAGCAGAAGCTGCCACGCTTGTACGAAAGCGATGATGGCGAGTTCCGGCGTTCCCTCAGCGCCTTGCTCGGACCGCAGATCGTCGAAGGCAACAAGGTCGAGACCTTGCTCAACGGCGACCAGATCTTCCCGTCGATGCTGGCAGCGATTCGAGCCGCAAAGTCGACGATCACCTTCGAGACCTACATCTACTGGTCAGGCAGCATCGGCCGCGAATTCGTCGACGCTCTCCAGGAGCGGGCCCGCGCTGGCGTGCGCGTTCATGTGCTGCTCGACTGGGTGGGCAGCCTGAAGATGGAGCAGTCCCTGGTCGACGACCTGAAGAAGGCCGGCGTGGAGGTGGAGCGTTTCCACGAGCCCGCATGGAACCAGTGGAACAAGCTCAACAACCGCACCCACCGCAAGCTGCTGGTGGTCGACGGCCGCATCGGCTACACCGGGGGCGTGGGCATCGCCGACCACTGGCGCGGCCAGGCGCGCAACCCGCAGGAGTGGCGCGACAGCCACTTTCGGGTCGAGGGCCCGGTGGTGGCGCAGATGCAGTCGGTCTTCCTCGACAACTGGATGCGGGTCACCGGTGTCGTGCTGCATGGAGACGCCTACTTCCCCGCGCTGAAGCCCGCCGGCGAGCTCGCTGCCCAGATGTTCAGCAGTTCACCGAGCGGCGGCAGCGAAAGCATGCAGCTGATGTACCTCCTGGCCATCACGGCGGCCAAGCGCAGCGTCGACCTGGCGAATGCGTACTTCGTGCCCGACGACATGACGATCCAGACCCTGGTCGACGCAGCGCGGCGCGGCGTCAAGGTTCGCGTCATCGTGCCCAGCGGACACATCGATTCCGAGGCCGTGCGCAAGGCGTCGCGCGGCAGCTGGGGACCGATGCTGCAGGCGGGCATCGAGATTGCGGAGTTCCAGCCGACCATGTATCACGTCAAGGGACTCATCGTCGATGGCGTGTTCTCGTCCATCGGCTCGACGAACTTCGACAACCGGTCGTTCCGGCTCAACGACGAGGCCAACCTGAACGTCCTCAACCGCGACTTCGGGGCCATCCAGCGGCAGGTGTTCGACCAGGACTGGGCCCTGGCCCGTCGCATCACGCTGTCCGAATGGCAGGCGCGCCCTTGGACCGAGCGTTTCCTTGAGCGGGTCGCAAGCCTGCTGAACAGTCAGCTATAGGCGCCAGTCGCGGCCGGCGGCAGCGTTCGGCGGCTGAATGCGGCGTCGCAGCCAGCGCACGGCCCAGTGGACCCCAACGCCGACGGCCAGGCCTGTGACGCCCGCCATGGCCAGCGTGGCGACCGCAGCGCCGGGCGCCGCGACCCTGTCTGCCCCAGGGGCCCCGACGGCGGTCGCAAGTGCAGCGGTTTCGATCGCGTCGGGCACCGGGGCAGCGCTCTGCTTGCCGGTGGGGGTGTCCGTTGCCGGCGTGAGCGCTTGTGTCTTCGGCACCTTGTCTTCGGCGAGGTGTCGCATCGAGCCGAAGGTCTTGGCGTAGACCCAGGTGAATTCGGCCCCGATGAGGAAGACCTGCGCCGAGTAGTAGACCCACACGAACACCACGATCAAGGAGCCCGCGGCGCCGAAGGTGGAAGCCACGCCGCTCTTGCCGATGTAGGTGCCGATGAGCAGCCGCCCGAGGGTGAAGAGCAGCGCCGTGACGACGGCGCCCACCCAGACGTCGCGCCACTGCACCTGCACCCGCGGCATGATCTTGTAGATCATCGCGAACACGCCGGTCGTCAGCACGAAGCCGATCACCAGGTTGAGCCCCTGGGCCAGCAGTTCCCAGCCCGCGAAGGCGCCAGCCCACCACTTGTCCAGGGCAGATACGGCGGCACCCATGACGAGCGAGACCATCAGCAGGAACGCGATGCCCAGCACCATGCCGAACGACAGCAGCCGCGCGCGCACCAGTCCCCACAGGCCGCCGGCCCGATCGCGCACGGGCGCACGCCAGATGCGGTCCAGCGCATCCTGAAGCTCGCCGAACACCGAGGTGGCGCCGATCAGCAGCACCGCCAGCCCGATGACGGTCGAGAGCGCACCTTGTACCGGCTTGTCGCTGACGCTGGCCAGGATGGCCTGGACCGCCTTGGCCGCGTCGTCGCCGAGCAGGGATTGAAGCTGCCCGAACACCTCGCCGCGCACGGCGTCCTCGCCGAAAACCAGTCCGGCGATCGAGATCACCACCAGCAGCAGGGGTGCCATCGAAAAGACGCTGTAGTAGGACAGCGCCGCGCCCATGCTCGGCGCGTAGTCAGCCACCCACGCACTGGCCGCGGCCTTGACCAGCTTCACCCAGGAGGGACGGGATTCCTTCAACGGCTCCAGGCTGACCGGCTCACCGATCGCGTCGCTCATGGCGACCTCGCCGGGATGACGGGCGTCCGGCCGGGCTGATGGGGCGTCCGGGTGGGCAACATGTTCTGCATGGGAAGGGTCTTGTCGGAGCGGAAGGTATCGGCAAGCCCACCCGCAAGCGCCGAGGCGGGCACCTGGCGCGCCCCTTCGTCGAAGTCCCGTGGGGTGTCGGTGGGTCGGTCGAGATACGGCTTCACGATGTCCAGGGCGTTCATGGTCGTCTCTCATGTGCAGCGACCAAAAGAGAAGGCCCTCGAACCACCGAGGGCCTGTCTCCTGAAGTGCAGACGAGTTAACGTGCGCGGCCTCGACGGAAGAAGCTCACGATGGCCAGCAGCACGATGGCGCCGAGCAGTGACACGGCCAAGCCGGCCAGGCTGAAGTCGTTGCTGTTGATGGTGCCGGTGCCGAGCATCGGCGCCAGGAACCAACCGCCGAGCATGGCGCCGACGATGCCGACCACGACATTCAGGATCATGCCCTGCTGCGCGTCAGTCTTCATGACCATGCTCGCGACCCAGCCGATCAAGCCACCAACGACCAACCAAATGATGAAGTTCATGTTTCCCCCGTCTTTCGTGTAAAGGTGTCCGAGTGTTGTTCGGATCACCGGCACGTCCTTGTCAGAGAACGGCGCGGTCGGCTGTCGGACGGGGTGTTCCATCCGAGGGCACGCTGCGCGCGTCAGCGCTGGCCAGGCCGCCAGTCGTCCGAGGTCTGCGCTCTGGCGGAAGCGGGCGCCCCCGGGTGAGTCCGACCGCGGTCCTGCACGGCACCGCCAGACCGGCGCTGCATCGATGCCATCGACCTACACTCACCTGCGCCCCCCGCCCGCTCGAGATGCATACCCTTCATCATGGATAAGTTCGTGCTGCGGCAGCAGGTGCTCGACCGGCTCGCGGAAGACCTGCTGCAAGCCGAACAGGCAGCGCGGGCGGCCCATGAAGCGGCGACTCACCAAGAGAACATCGCGGAAAACAAGTACGACACCCTGGGACTCGAAGCCGCTTACCTGGCCACCGGCCAGGCCCGTCGCGCCGAAGCCATCCGCCAGGCGATGGCCCATTGGCGCCAATTCCGCCCGAGTCCCTACGACGCCAGCAGAGGCATTCAGCTCGGCGCGCTGGTCAGCCTGCTCGATTCCAGCGACAGGCAGCACCAGCTCTTTCTCGGCCCGGATGGGGGCAGCATGAAGTTGGTCAGCGGCGCCCAGGCCGTTCAGGTCATCAGCAGCGACGCCCCTTTGGGCCGGGCCCTGTTGGGCAGGTTCGAAGGTGATGAGGTGTCGATACAGATCGCTCGGGTCCGACAGCAGTTCGAGGTGCTGCGGGTTCATTGAGCCGCGAGCAGCCTGATATCGGCAGCGGTCGACTCCGCTGCGGGCTGCGTTGCCGCTTGGAGCACGCCTCAACCAGCGCGGCTTGCACTGCGATCGGTGGACAACGCTTGCGAGCGCCCAGCCGGCCACTGGAGAACGACTTCGCAGATGAACAGCGGCACGATCCAGGACAACCAGATGAGTGCTGCACCGCTTCCGAATTCCGGGAGTGACGGGAGTCTTGAAGCCAGCCGGCAAAGCACGAACGCCCACACGAGAACATAGCTTCGGATCATCCAGGCGCGATGCGAGTCGATCCTTCGGTTCCGCGCCGCTCGGACAGCCATCGCTGTGGCGCCCAGCCAGGCCATGCCCAGAGAGGCGAGCGCCCATCCGAAGTCATCCGCTTTCATGAGCGTGATCTCAAAGGAGGCAGCCGGTGGCTTGGCGTGGCCGTTGCTCATCGCAAGGAGGATCGCCGAGACCGCGCCGATCGTCCCGCCCGCCACGTACGCATACCCCAGCGGCTTGTGCAGGCGGAAGTGCTGCCGGGTGGCGCCAACGTAGAGATTGGCCGCACCGACGAAGAGCATGACGGTTCCACCCACCGTGTGGACGAAAACGTAGGGGAAGTGCGTCTTGTGTTTGGCTGCCGCTGACAGGTTGAACACCGGCAGGGCGAGCAGCCACCAGGCGATGCAGCCCGTGATCACAGCGAAAAGAAGCGCGAGGCCCGGAGGCGAGATCAACCAATGCCGATGTGTGGGGGATGTGCGCACTTTGTTGGGCTCCAGCTTCAAGATGGCAATCGATGACCGTCGGCCACCAACGCCCGCGCTAGCGAGGATGTTGCGTGTACCGCGCTGCTCCAGCCTAGGGACTTACGCCAAGCGCTCTTCCCGCTGGCTGACCGCTGTGAGCGACGGGAACTGGCCGACAGGAGCCAACCGTGGGCGTGCCCGACACCGGTCATCGAGGCTGCCAGCCGGTCTGCTCAAAGGCGGCTCGAGGCGCACCAGCCGAAAGGCAGTACCCGGCCGTCGGCTGTCGGCGGCGACAGGCAGCGTCCAGTCGATCGCCGAAGGGAGGTCGTCCTGCCGGCCTCGCACCGCGGCGATGGCCTCTCTTTCGCTCGTTGCTGTCGACGAGAGCGGCCGCTCAGTTCGTCTTGGGGGTCGCACCGTGTTCCATCAACGCCTCGTCGATCACCCGCAGCGTCGCGGCGAGATCCAGTGGCTTGGTCAGGTAGTCGCGAACACCCAGTGCGCGGGTGGCGTCCATCTGCGCCTGCGTGGCATCGGCCGATACGACGACGATCGGTAGCGCACCGCCGCCTGGCTCGGCGCGAAGCGCCGCAAGAACGCTTTCACCATGCGCGTCGGGCAGATGCATGTCCAGCAGCACCAGATCGGGTGGTTCGCGCCGCACGGCAGCCAGGCCGCTGCTCGCGTCGACGCAGACCTCGAGCTCGATCTCGGGGCGCTGCCGCAGGATCGCGCGCATCAGCTGCGAATTGACTTCGTTGTCCTCGAAGTAGACGACACGCCCTCGGACCGTTCTCGGTCCAGCGGCCGGCCCGCCCGCTCCGGTGGGGGGTGACGCCTGCATGTCCGACGCCACGGCGGGCTTCGGCATCACTATGACGAAGGTCGCGCCCTTGTCCAAGGCACTGTGCACCGACAGGTGCCCATGCATCATCTCGACCAGATGGCGGGTGATCACCAGGCCGATCCCCGTGCCTTCGATGCCGCTGCGCTCTTGCCCCAGTCGGTTGAAGGGCTCGAAGAGGTGCGTCTGCTGCTCGGGTGTCAAGCCCGGACCGGTGTCGGCCACGGTGATCTGCACGCCCAGCGGGGTGTCGCGTGCAGTCAGCTGGACCTTGCCCTGCCAGCGGTTGTATTTCGCTGCATTGCTCAGCAGGTTGACGAGCACCTGCAACAGCCGTGTCTCGTCGGCCGCCACTTGCGGGAGGCCGTCTTCGATGTCCGTGGACAAGCTCACCTGCTGCTGCTGAAGAAGGGGTTGCACGATCTGAACAGCCTGCGCCACGACGGGCGCGAGCGCGACGGGAGCGATCACCACCCGCATGCCGCCGGCCTCGATGCGCGCCAGGTCGAGCACATCTTCGATCAGCCGGACAAGATGCCAGCCGGCGCGCTGAATGTGCAGCAGCCATTCGTGCTGTTGCGGGGTGGCTTGCTGATCGGTGCCGACCTCGAGCAGCTGCGCGTAGCCGAGGATGGCGTTGAGCGGCGTGCGCAGCTCGTGGCTCATGCGCGACAGGAAGTCCGACTTTGCGCGGCTGGCCGCCTCGGCGCTGCGCCGCGCCAGCTCGAGCTGCTCGGCACGGCGGCGCTCGGTGATGTCGATCGCCACCAGCAGGAAGCCCGTCAGCGCGCCGTCTTGCGTGCGCATCGCGGTCACCGCCATCGACACGTCCACGCGGCTGCCGTCGCGGCGCACGAAGCCCCAGTCACGCACCTCGTAGCCGCTGTGCCGCGCCTCGAACACCAGTACCTCGAAGCCCTCGATCGCCAGACCGTGCCGGTGACCCAGCTCGCCGGCGCGCAGGGCCACATCGGACTCGTCGTGCCATGCCAGTGGCGAGATCTGTCCCACCACCTCGGATGCCTTCCAGCCGAGCAGACGTTGCGCACCGACGTTGAACACCGTCACCGAACCTGCCCGATCGGTGGCGATGATGGCGACTTGCGTCGCGGCGTCGAGAACCGCCTGCAGGTCGCGCTTCGCTGTCTGCGTGCGCTCACCGCTCTCGGCCAGTTGCACGAACAGGTCGCGCAGGCGCTGCCAGACGGCGTTGAACTCGGCGGACGAGAACTGCAGTTCCGGTGGGTCGCGTTCCCGCACCGCGCGCTGCGCGCCATCGGCCAGAAGCGCCACCTCGCCGCCGGTCTGTCGCGCCATGCGCCATCCGACCACCACGGCGAGCACGACAGTGAACGCGAGCAGGGCTGCCACGGCCGAGCCCAGGCTGCGCAGCGGCGCCATCACGGTGGACACCGGCCGCGAGACAACCACCGCCCAGCCGATGGGGGCCACCGGGAGCGCCTGCACGAGGTCATCACCGTCGGGGCCCGTCAAGCGTGCACTGCCTTCGCGGCCGGCGAGCGCATCCCGGACCGGCGGCAATGTCTGCAGGCTTTCCTGCTGCTGCGCCAGGCGGGCGTTGGGGTGGGCGATCACGCGGCCGGCGCGGTCGACGATGGCCACCTGCGAACCGCCGTTCTGGGCCAGCTCGCCCACCGACCGGGACAGCGCCGACACCGAAAGCTCCTGCACGAGCAGGCCGTCGCCCGAGGGCACGGCCAGCGCCGCGGTCAGGCCGCCGGTCAGCGTCGAGAGGAAGGCATCGGACCAGACGGCCTGTTGCCTGGAACGCGCTTGCGCCACGTGGGGAAAACCGGTCAGGTCAAGGCCGATGGTGTCGCCGGGATTGCGACTGGCGCCGCGAGCGAGAGCGGCGACGGCCACGCGGCCGGCCGCATCCACGACGAAGATGCCGTTCAGGAACGGGTCGGCAGCCAGTGCGGCATCCAGGCCGCGCTGCACGTCGGCCGGCGCCCGGCCAGGCAGCGTCTTGGCGAGCACGTCCGCCGCGTTCAATCGCAACTCGAACTGCAGGGCGACCTGATCGCGCACCACCAGGGCGATTTCGCGGTTTCGGGCGTCGGCCTGGCCGACCAGCACCGGCACCAGCAGCAGCCAGGTTGCCGAGAACACTGCCACCACCGGCAGCACGCCCATCAGCAGGAACTGCCGGCGCAGGCGCGTGCCGAGCGAGGGATGCCCCGACCACCGCAGGCTTGGCGCGGCGGTCGGCTGGCCCGATATCGTCATGTAGCCAGCGCCCCGTACTGCCCGTTGCGCAACTCCGCGATGTGGGGCAGCGAGAGGCAGTCGCCGAACTCATCGAAGGTCAACTGTCGCTGCAGTCCGTCGAGGGTTCTCACTGCGCGAAGCGCCGCCTGCAGCCCGTCGCGCGACGACGCGCGGAGGGCGGTGGCGGCCATCATCGTGGCGTCGTAGCCGTTCATGGCGGTGTAGCCTGCCGACGCGCCGAAGCGAGCGCGGTAGCGTGCGACGAAGTCCAGCCAGCGTGCTGCTCGGCTGAAGCGATCGAAGAACTGCGTGACGATGACGCCATCGAGCGCGCTTCCGCCCATGCTGGGCAGTTCCTCGGTTCCAGCCCACACCGACAGGCCCGCTGCCAGGCCCGGCTGCAGCCGCCGCGCCTGCTGTACCAGCACGGTGCAGTCGGCGGCGCTGGCCGCGATGGCCATGGCGTCGGCACCCGATGCCGCAACCCGCTGCGCCAACTCGACGAACCGCACGTCGGGCCCGGCCGTGTACTCGATCGGGGCCAGCACCGCGCCGCCGTCAGCGGCGAACTGCCCCGTCAGTGCGTCGTTCCAGCCCCGGGTGAAGGCCGCATTGCCGACGTCCGTGACGGGCAGCAGCCGACGAAGGCCGCGCCGATAGAGCGCGCTGCCCAGTTGACTTGCGCTGCGCTCGGCGTCGGCGACGACGCGGAAGAACACGTCCTTGCGTCCGCTGAAGGCGTTCGAACCGGACAGCGGGCTGACGACGGGGATGCCGCGCTGCTGTGCCAGCGGCAGCATGGCCAGCGTCATCTGGCTTGTCATCGGTCCGATCAGGCACACGATGCCGGCGTCGAACAGTTCGGTGGTCTGCCGGCGCGCCACCTCGGCGTCCTGCTGGTCGTCGCGCGTCAGCAGTTCGATGCGTCGTCCGCCGATGCCGCCGCCGGCGTTGAGGTCGTCGACGGCAAGCTGCGTGCCGTTGCGGCCTCCGATGCCCAAGTCGGCGATGCGACCACTCAGGCCGCCCAGAAATCCCAGCCGGATAGGGTCGCGTTGGGAGCACCCCGGGAGACCGGCGGCTGCCAGCAAGGACGCAGACAACAGCAGCCGGCGCCGACCTGCGCATGTGGTGCCGCTCACCGCCGTCGGGGCTGGCTCTTTTCGCGGCAATGAACGCACGTCAGCGGCCCTTCGAAATCAGTCGGGAGAGGATATCGCTTCGGGTGTTCGCCCAGCCGATGGGGTGCCGGCCCCTGCATGCACGTTTTCCCGGGGCGGAACATCGCGGCGCGGTCGACGTGCCTTGCGCGCTGTCGGCATCTCGGTACCGAAGTCCGCATGGTCATGTGATCAGTTAATCGATCGTGCGGCGCTTAATGGTTTGCATGAACCACTTATGAACCACCGATTCCGAAGGTCGCGATCACGTGACCCGCCTGATTCGGACGACGGCGCTAGCCGTCGCCGGCGCCGCCGTTCGAAGATCACCTGGCGCGTGCGGGCGAGGAGCAGAAGAACCGCTTGCACCCGCGGGCACTGCCCGGCCGCATCGGTCGACCGCAGGAATACGCTTCACTCGCTGCATACCTCGCACCCGAGGAGCACGTCCTGGTGGGTCAGATCATCGGTCTGAACGGCGGAAGGATGCCTGCAGCCGCAGCACCTTGAGCGGGTCGTGGGGCGCGACTCAGGCAGGCGTCTCGTTGCGCTGCACCACACCGGCCTCGGCGGCCAGCCAGTGCATCACGGACGGCGGCAGGTCACCTGGTTCGAACACCCGGCCCAGCTGGGCGTAGGAGCGCTGGTTCGGCACCAGCCCGTCGCGGCCGACCGCGGCGCCCTTCATGTAGCCGGCAGCGCAGAGCGCACCGTCTTCACGCAGGAACTCGAAGTGCATGTAGTTCCACGCGTGGTCGGCGCCTGCCAGCATGAAGCGGATGCGGTAGCGCTGCCACGGCTTCAGTCCTTTGCGGTAGGTGATGAAGGCCCCCCCGGACATCGGACGCCAACCGGACCGCACCATCGCCTTCGCGAAGCCGCTGCGCACGAAGTACTCCACCAGCATCAGGTCGACGATCGTCAGGTAGCGGCCGTTGTTCATGTGGCCATTGATGTCCAGGTCGTTGGGCAGCACGCGGAGCTGCCGCTCGATCCAGTCGCCAGGTTCGATCGTGCCCAGGCGCGCCGAGCGCAGCAAGGCCCACAGCAGGCGCAGGTAGAGGTTCACGGCAGGTCCATAATTGGTTCGATAGTGAACAGTATAGTTCGATAACGAACCAAATGCAATGACGATGAAGAATGCTCCGACCCGTCCGGCGGTCCGCCGCACACGCAGCACCGACACGGACATCGACGGCGCGGCCGTGCGCTCGTGGTTGTCGGTCGTGAACGCGTACCACCTGTGCGACACGCTGATGGCGCGGCGCCTGGCCGAGATCGGCGTGCGCACGCCGGAGCACGAGATCCTGGCCAACCTGCGCCGCGACCCGGGCATCACCCAGCAGGTGCTTGCCTCGCGCTGCTTCTCGGCCAAGAGCCACATCAGCGGGCTGTTGACGCTGCTTGAAGGCCGGGGCTGGTTGCGGCGCGAGCCCGACCCGGCCGATGCCCGTGCGAAGCGTCTGTACCTGCAGCCGCTGGGCGAACGCATCGCGGCTCAAACGGCTGCGGTGCAAACCGCCGTCGTGGCAGTGATGGTCGATGGCGAGACCGCCGCGACGCTCGGTGAAGTGGCGCAAGCCATGCAGCGCGTCAGTGCGCGGCTGCAGGCGCAGCTCGCCGACTGACGCCATCCCGGTCTCTTGGCTTGCGGGCAAGGCGAGGACAGCTGGGGGATGCGTGCACGCCCGAGTTCGCTTCGGATGTCAATCAACACGCCTTGCCCCGCTGTACCGGGTGCGGTGGGGATTGGCTGCAACGGATGCGGATTTCGACCGGCGCTGGGTGTTGAGATCGACGCGATACCGGACGGATCACCCGAACGGAGCGACGGGTCGGCGGCCCGCCTTCAGCGGGCGACATACCGAGCGATTGGTGCGCTGAAGAGGCTCGTCCCGCCACCCCGCATCAGGCAGGACTGCGGGGCCGCGCCAGCGTCTGTTCCATCAGGGTGGCTATGGCCTCCACCGCCACTGGCGTGCGCCCGCCTGGAGCGATGAGCACCGCCACCTGCATCGCCGGCAGCGGGGGCAGGCCCTGGCGCTCGCCCAGAATCACCAGGTGCGTGGGGACGCTGCAGCGTGTGAGTGCCGCGACTGCCAGGCCGCTGTCCACAGCGGCTATCTGGCCCGCCAGGCTCGGTGTATTGACAACCATGCGGTAGCCGCGTCGCGCCGCCTTCAGCGCCCGCAACGTGCCCTCGCGTGCGCGGCTGCCGGCCTCGTACACCGCCACCGGCAGCGGCTCGCGGCGCCAGACTTCGAACTGCGGCGAACCGACCCAGACCAGCGGCTCGTCGAACAGCCAGTGGCCACGGCGCGGGCCGTCACGCGAGATCAGAGCCAAGTCCAGCTCGCCACGCAGGACTCGAGGGATCAGCGCTGTACTCTGCTCGCAGTCCAGTTCCACGTCGACTGCGGCGTGGCGCTCCGCAAATCGACGCAGCACCGGCGTGAGGTAACGCTCGGCATAGTCGTCGGGCACGCCCAGGCGCACACGCCCGGAAAGTGGGCGCTCGTGCAGCGCAGCCACAGCCCGGCCATGCTGTTCGAGCAGCGCACGGGCGTGCGGCAGCAGCTCCAGGCCTGCCGGGGTCAGCTCGAAGTGGCGCGGGCCGCGGAGCAGCAGCGTACGGCCGGCGGCTTGTTCCAGCTTGGCGATCTGCATGCTCACCGCCGAGCCCGAGCGATGCACCCGCAGTGCCGCGCCAGCCAGCGAGCCGACATCCACCGCGGCGACAAAGGCGCGCAGCCAGTCGAGTTGCAGATCTGTCGCGGGCATGCTTTCGATTATCGACGCGCTGGCTGTCAAAAGCTACGCTTTTCGCAGTCGGCGCTTGCGGTGAGCATCGGGCGATGTCCTTGTCATCCACCCAAGCCGCTACGTCAGCGCAGCGCAGCGGCCTGCTTCTCACCACTGCCGGCGGCTTGCTGCTCGGCACGCTGGGTGTATTCCTGCTCGAAGCCGGTCAGCCGCCGCTCACCGCCGTCTGGTTCCGCTGCGCCTTCGGGCTGCTGGGCGTGCTGCTCGTGCTGACGATCAAGGGCCAACTCGCGGCGCTTCGCCTGCCACGCCCGGCGCTGCTGGCAGCGATTGCCTGCGGCGCGCTGATGGCGCTGAACTGGGGCCTGTTCTTCGCCGCCATTGGCATGACGTCGATCGCTATGGCGACCATCGTCTTCCACGTCCAGCCCTTCTTCGTGATGCTGATCGCGGCGCTGGTGCTGAAGGAGCCGGTGCGCCCACGTCAGTGGATGGCGTGCACCGTCGCCCTGCTTGGACTCGCCTTGGTTTCGGCTTTCGATCCGCAACGCACCGTCGCTGGCCCGTCGCACACCCTGGGCCTGCTGCTGTGCGCTGGTGGCGCTCTGGCGTACGCCGTGGTGACGCTGCTCGCGCGGCGCGTTGCGCAGTCGGCCGGTCCCGGCCTGGCGGCGCCGCTTGTACTCACCGGCTGGCAATGCGCCGTGGGTACCTTGCTGCTGCTGCCCTGGGTCGCGTTGACCGGCCTGCCGCCCTGGGGCGCCACCTGGGGTTGGCTGGCCGCGCTCGGGCTGGTGCATACCGCGCTGGCCTATGTGCTGTTGTACGCCGGCTTTGCGCGCCTGCCGGCGGCGATGGTCGCAGGCCTGCAGTTTGTCTATCCGCTGTCGGCGATGGCGGTGGACGCGGTGGTCTACGGCCGCATGCTCGTGCCAGCGCAGGCAATGGGGCTGATGTTGATGGCGGGTGCGTTGGTGGTTGTCACGCGCCGCGATTGAGGCAGTGATTTCCGCCGGACGGGGTCCGCGACACGGCAGCCTGCCGCAGGAGGTCCGCGTGGAAGCCGACGGCCCTTCGCGACGCCACCCGGCGGTGAACCAGGAGTGCGGTGCCGACCCCATCGCTGCGGCTGTCCTGCCCCGTGCGACTCCGGCCGGTCGGAGGAGCGGACTCTTCTGCGCGCGTTGCACGCGGTGGGGTCCGAAACGGATTTCATCTGCAATGCAGAGCGCCGCGGCGCGCAATGATTGCGCAACCGGGTGCGCTCACGATGCAGAGACTCCTGCCGGGAGCGACCAGGACCGCCCATGACCGCCATCCTGTCTGGCGTCGTGTCGGGCCTGTCGATCGCCCTCGCCGCGCATGCAATCCTCGCATGCGCACGCTGCCCCAGGCGGCCTGGATCGAGTGGCGCCTGTGGCACGGTCCGGCAGGAGCGCAGACAAATGCTGGCAGTACGTGAGCTGTGATGCCCCGGTGCCCCAGCGGATTTCGTTGACACCCGCGGCGGCTGAACAGTTCAATCCGACCATGAGCCCAGAGACACCACCGCCTGTCGCTGTCGCACCGCACCTCCCCCTGGTGCTGGTGCTCGACGACGATCCTGCGATCCGCCAACTGCTGACCGACTACCTCGGCGAGAACGAGCTGCGTGTGCACGCCGTCGCGACAGGTGCCGCGCTGGACGCCGCGATGGCGCGTGACCCGGCCGACCTGCTGATCCTCGATCTGAGGCTGCCGGGTGAAGACGGCCTGGTGATCGCGCGCCGGCTGCGCGAGGCCTCGGCGATTCCCATCCTGATGTTGACCGGCCGAGCCGAAGAGGCCGACCGCGTGATGGGCCTGGAGCTCGGCGCCGACGACTACCTGACCAAACCCTTCAGTCCGCGGGAACTTCTGGCGCGCATCCGTGCCCTGCTGCGGCGTGCGCAGCTGCATGCCACGGTGGCCGATGCGATGGCGCGCATCCGGGCCTACCGCTTCGGCCCCTGGGAGTTGAATGTCGGCCTGCGCCGACTGAAGGCCAGCGACGGTCGGCAGGTGGAACTGACCAACGGCGAGTTCAGCCTGCTCGCGGCCTTTCTGTCGGCGCCGCAGCGCATCCTGACACGCGACCAGCTGCTCGAACTCTCGCGTCTGCACAACGCCGAGGTCTACGACCGTTCGATCGATGTCCAGATCCTGCGTCTGCGGCGCAAGGTCGAGGCAGACCCGACGCGGCCGGCCTTCATCAAGACCGAGCGAGGCAGCGGTTACTTCTTCGACGCCGCGGTCGACACCGTGCGCTGACAGTGCACTTGTGGTGCTGGATTGCAATTGCAATGGGGTGGCGATGACCCGCAAACGGGGTGCAACAGAGGCTGGCGATCCTGACGAAGTCGACCAACGATACCGATCCACTGCCCCGACCAAGGAACATTCCCCATGATGACCATCATCCCTACCCGCCGGTCCTGGCTCACGTCCAGCCGACTGGCACTTGCCGTGCTGCTGCTTTCGCTGGGCAGCAGCGCCGTGCTCCTGCTGACCGGCACCGAGGCGACCCTGGGGGCCTGCTGGGCCTCGGCGCAGTGATCCGCCTGCCGACGGAACCGGTGTCGCGAGCCTGCGCCCGGGGCCACTGGCCGTGGCTCGGAATGCACCGTGTCGGCGTGCTGGCGAGCCCCCCATGACCGATCGGACATCGCCGCCGCATGCCGACACCAGGGCGCCGTGCGCGCTGGTGGTCGATGCCGACGCCGACCTGGCCGGACTGATCGCGCAGTGGTTGCAGCCGGACGGCCTGCAGGTGCATTCGACTCCACCTCCTTCGTCCAGCGCCGAGCTCCAGCTCGCGCATGACCTGGTGGTCTGCCTGGTCATCGTCGACCTCCCGTTTCCGAGCCGGTCCCACGTCGACGGGCTGCGCGCGCAGCTCGGCCCCCATGGCCACGCGCCGGTGCTCGTGCTGTCGACCACCGTGTTCGCGAGCGTCGACTGCTGCGGACCCGCAGCACGTTCCCTCGGGGCCGATGGCCTGCTGCCCAAGCCCACCACTGGCGACGCGCTGCGTCGCGCTGTCCGCCGTCTGATCGGCCCCTGAGATGACCTCCGCGGGTCGCCTGTCGAGCCTTCCCGACCGCTGGATCGCCAGCATCGGGCTGTTCTTCGTCGCCGCGATGGCCGGCCTGTCGGCCTACGACATCGTGCGCAGCCAAGGCGAAGCCGTGGCGGAGATCGGACGCGACCTGCAGGGCCAGGCCCGCGTGACCGCCGAACAGACGGCGCGGAGTCTCCAGGCGGTGGACCTGGTGCTGCGCAACGTCGTCGAGGAGAGCCGCTCGACCGATCTGCGCAGCAAGCCTGCAGACCAGCTTCATGACTATCTGAAGAACCAGGCCCTGGGCCTGGTGCAGGCCGAGGGCCTGGCGCTCTTCGACGCCAGCGCCGACCGCTACGCGAGCTCGGCGCTGGCCCGCCTGCCGCTGCCGCTGGTCAACTTCGCCGACGATCCGGTCTACCAACTCCTGCGGGATACACGCCGAAGCACCCCCGTGCTGGCCACCGTGCGACCGGGCGCACTGGCGACCGGGAACTGGTTCATGCCCGTGGTGCGCCGCCTAGAGACGGCCGATGGCCGATTCGCCGGCGTGGTGGCGGCCAGCGTGCGCGTGGCCTACTTTCAGGACTTCTTCCAGGAGATCGGCTCCGAAGCCGGTTCCGCGATCACGGTCCTGCACGACGACGGTCACCTCGTGGCGCGCCACCCGTCGGCCGAGTCGGCGCTCGGTCGGCCGTGGACCGCCTTTGCTGGGCTGCAGGCCGCCTGGGCAGGCCGCACGTTGGTGGCGGCCCGGGCCGACGATCCGTCCGACGGCCGCAGTCTGTTCGGCGTGCGCGCTGCCGTGCCCGACTACCCTTTGTCCATCGTCATCACGCGCGACGCCGAGCGTGCACTGGCGCCCTGGCGTGAGCGAACGCGCGGCACGGTGCTGCGCACAGGGACGCTGATCGTTGTCGCGCTCGCCCTGCTGGCGCTGCTGCAGCGCCAGCTGCGCCGGCTGGCAGCGACCCGTGCATCGCTGGAACTGTCGCGCGAACGATTTGCTCTTGCCGCGGCGGGCTCGGAAGAGGGGATCTGGGACTGGAACCTGCGCACCGACGAGATCTATGGCTCGCCGCGTGCGCGCGAGATCTTCGGGCTCGAGCCCGGACCCGAGCATGTGCGCCTGGCCGACTGGCTGGCACAGGTGCAGGTGCATCCAGACGACAACGCGACGCGGCGCACCGATCTCGAGGCCCACATCGCCGGCCGAACGCCGGTGTACGCCTGCGAGTACCGCGTACGCAGTGGCGACGGCCCTTGGCGGTGGTTGCGGGTGCGCGGCCTGTGCGAGCGCGACGCCACCGGCCTCGCGCTGCGCATGGCCGGCTCGGTGACCGACATCGACGCACACCGTCGCGCCGACGAAGAACTGCGCCAGTCCGAAGAGCGCTATGCCCTTGCCATGACCGGCCTGACCGGTGGCCACTGGGTGTGGGACGTGCAGAGTGACGCGCTGTTCGTCTCGGGAACGGTGAACCGCCTGTTCGCGCTGCCGGCGGACCACGGGTTGCAGACACGACGTGCCTACTTCTCACAGATCGCCGTCCACCCGGACGACCGCCTGGCGCTGCAACGCATCGATGACGACGTGGCCAGCGGCCGTGCGCCGCGCATCGACTTCGAGTACCGCATCCACGTGTCGGGCGAGTCGGCACCACGCTGGATCCTGACACGCGCGCAAGCCTTCCCGGGTCCCGACGGGCGGCCGCTTCGCGTGGCTGGTGTCAGCATCGACATCACCACGCGCAAGACCACCGAAGAGGCGCTGCGCCGTTCGGAAGAGCGCTACCAGCTGGCAGTGGCCGGCTCCGACCAGGGCCTGTGGGACTGGGACCTGGCGAGCGACCAGCTCTTCTTGTCTCCGCGCGCGCAGCAGCTGTTCTGGCGCGACAGCGGCGAGCCGCAGCGTCCGCGGCGTGACTGGATCTCGATCACGCCCTACCACCCTGACGATGCCGCGCTGGTGCGGCAGGCCATCGCCGACTACCTGCACGGCCGCACGCGCGCCTTCAGCATCGAGTACCGCGTGCGCCACCACAGCGGCACCTGGCACTGGTACCGCCAGCGCGGCATCGCGGTGCGTGACGCTGCGGGGCGCCCCACGCGCATGGCCGGCTCCATCGAGGACATCAGTGACCGCAAGAACGCCGACATCGAGCGTGACCGCCTGGGGAACCAGCTGAGGCAGGCCCAGAAGCTCGAGGCCATCGGCACGCTGGCCGGCGGCATCGCGCACGACTTCAACAACATCCTTGCCGCCATCCTCGGCTACGGAGAGATGGCACTGAAGGACGCGCCCGAGGGCTCGGCGCAACGGCGCCATATCGACGCGGCGGTGAGCGCCGGGCTGCGTGCCAAGTCTTTGGTCGAGCGCATCCTGGCCTTCAGCCGCAGCGGCATCGGCGAACGCGTGCAGGTGCACGTTCAGTCGGTGGTGCAGGAGGCGCTGGACCAGCTGCAGGCCTCGACGCCGGCGGCCCTGTGCATCGAGCGCCGGCTCGATGGCGGCGACGCTGCGGTGCTTGGCGACCCGACCCAGGTTCACCAGGTGGTGATGAACCTCTGCGCCAATGCCGTGCAAGCCATGCGCTCGCAAGGCAAGGTGGTCGTGACGCTGGACCTTGTGAACGGCGCCGGGCCCCGTTGCATCACGGGCAGCCTGCCCGCCGGGGACTACGTACGTCTGGCGGTCAGCGACAGCGGCGTGGGCATCGCGCCACAGGTGCTCGAACGCATCTTCGATCCCTTCTTCACGACCAAGAGCGTGGGTGTCGGCACAGGCCTTGGCCTGTCGCTGGTGCACGGCATCGTGACCGAGCTGGGTGGCGGCATCGACGTGCAGAGTGTCCCCGGCGCCGGCTCGAGCTTCACGGTCTTCCTGCCGTCGCGAGGCAGCATCGCGCCGCCCGTGCGGGAGGTCACCGCCGTGCCCTCGGGCCGCGGCGAGACCGTGCTGCTGGTCGACGACGAGGAGGCGCTGGTGCGCCTGGGCGAAGAGCTCGTGGCAGAGCTGGGTTACGAGCCCGTGGGCTACACGTCCAGCCGCACCGCGCTCGAGGCCTACCGCGCCGACCCCGCCCGCTTCGACGTGATGCTGTCAGACGAAACCATGCCGGAGCTGACGGGCTCCGAACTTGCGATGGCCGTGCGCCAGCTGCGCAGCGACATGCCCATCGTCCTGATGAGCGGCCTCGTCACGCCGGCACTGTGCCAGCGTGCGCGCGAGGCGGGTGTTGCCCAGGTGCTGGCCAAGCCGCTGGTGGCCCGCGACATCGCACGCGCACTGGCGGCGGCGCTCGGCCGAGCCTGAACGCCCGCTGGCCTTCCGCTGTGTTGCGGCCGTAACGCAACGGTCGCGATCTGAAATCGCGCCGTCGCGTGCCGAACCGACCATTCATCCACGGCGTCGCGGGCATCTCTTGCGCCGCCGCGGACCAGGCAGGTGCCTGGCCGCCCCACCACACTTGAAGGACATCTCGCATGCAATCTGTTCACACCCTCGCCCTGGCCGCCCTCATGACCGCCAGCCTGCATGGCGCCGCCTCAGCGGCGGACCTGTACGTCGGTGCGGCTGTCGGTCGTTCGGACTACCGCATCGACACCACCGGATCGACACGCGTCGACACCAAGGACACCGCCGGCAAGGCGTTCTTCGGTGCCACGATCGCGCCCCATCTGGGCGTCGAAGCCTCACTGTTCGACCTCGGCCGCGCCAGCGGCACAGTCGCAGTGCCCGGCGTCGGGACGGTCGATGCATCGGCCCGCGTGCGCGGCATCGGCGTTTCGGGCGTGCTCAGCGCGCCTGCGGGCCCGGTCTCGCTGTTCGCGAAGGTCGGCATCGCGAACGTGCGCGCACGCGCGGAGACCAGCGTGAGCACAGGCCTGGCCGGCAGCGAAAGCTCGTGGCAGCCGACACTGGGCGTTGGCGTGTCTTATCCGATCGCCAACCAGTTTGCGGTGCGCGGCGAGTGGGAGCGCGTGCGCACCCGCTTCCCCGGCGGCGAGAAGGACAACGTCGACATGTTGTCGGTCGGTGTGACCTACCGCTTCTGATGGAGCGCATGACCGCCACGCGTGTCGCGGCACCGCTGGCCGGGGTGGTCGTGGCCTGCGCCCTGTCCGCCTGCCAGACCACGCCGTCGCCCGGCAGCGACATCCGGGCCCAGGTGCACGCCGTGCCACTGACGCGGCAGGCGCTGGACCGAGGCGCCACCCACGGCGACCTGCATGCCGCGCTGCGTGCCGGCGCCACCGCCGCCGATGCCACGGCGCAGCGTTTGGTGCTGGCCGGTTGTGGCCTGCCCGACGCCGACCCGGCGGGCAGCACGCGGCTGTACACCGTGACCACCGTGCTCCCGGCAGGCTTGGCGCTCGCGCGGGGTGCCGTGATGCAGCTGAAGGTCGAGGGCGACCCTTTCGGTGGCTCGCGTCTCGACGGGCGCTTTCCCACGGTGCACGGCCGCTTCGAAGCCCTTGCGCCAGCAGGCCAGCCTCTGGACGAGACCACTGGCGTGCCCTGGCGTCTGAAGCCCGGCGACCGGCCGGTGCTGCAGGTGCGCTGCTGGCCGATGGAGGGTGAACCGGGGCTGGTGCAGGCGGCCTACTTCCGTACAGTGCGCGACGACGAGATGCGATTTGCCGCAGCAGAAGCGGCGCGCCATGCGCTGTTCAGCGATGCCGAGCTGGCCAACGGACGCGTGGTGCGCGTGCGCTGCCGACTGCAGACGGCCGACGGGGCCGAGTGGCACACGCCAGAGTTCCTGGCGCGGGCACCTGGCGAGACGCCCTGGCGAGTCGGCGACGTCGTCCGCCTGCGCGCGGGTGTCGACGAAGGTTCGCGCGAGGGCGGCCCGGTGGGCCAGGTGCTGGCGCGGGAGGACCGCGCGACGACATCGAAGGGGCGCACTGCCGTCAACTGTCGCTGAACGCTCTGCTACAAAGGAACCCCCGCCATATGGCCGCCTGCGCCAGCCTCCCGGCTCGGCGAGCTGAGGGGCAGTTTCGCGCGCCAGGCCAGCCGCCTGGACCTGTTCGACAGCCTGTCGCAGGACCGCGCCCTGGTGAGCTGCACACTCCGGCCGCCGCTGTGGCAACGCGCGCCCGATGCGGCCACCTCCGCCGCCGTCGTTCAGGCTGCGCTGGCGCTTGCGCTGCCCTGGGACCCGGCATCGCGCTGACCGCGCGCAGGAACCGGGTGCAGGGAGTCGCCGAGCCCACCCGCGGCCATGGCCTGGTCTGGAATTCGCCGTTGCCGCAGCCAGAACAATCAAGGCGTCGATGGCTTGCCTCGCATCGCTACGCTTCAGGAAAATCGAAACCCACGCAGCAACAACGGAGGCTCCGTCATGGATCGGCACCAGTCCTTCCAGTGCTTCTGCCGCATCGTCGAGACCGGCAGCTTCGCCGCAGCAGCGCGCGACCTCGACGTGGCCCGCTCGGTGGTCACGCGCACGGTGCAGGAGTTGGAAGCATGGACCGCCAGCCGTCTGCTCGAGCGCACCACCCGCACCATGCAGCTCACGGAGGCCGGCGATCGGTTCTACGCCTACTGTCGCCGCGTGCTGCAGGACACCGAACAGACCCTGTCGGCGATGCGCAGCGAGCGCGCGGGCCTGTCCGGCCGCATCACCGTCTCCACACCTGTGTCGCTGACCCTGTCGTTCCTGCGGGAACACCTGCTCGCCTTCCAGAGCGCCAACCCTGCTCTCGAACTCGACCTGCGCCTGAGCGACAAGCCGGTGGACCTGGTGCGCGAGGGGGTCGATCTGGCCCTGCGTGGCCGTGCGCAGCTTGAAGACTCCTCGCTCGTCGCGGTTCCTCTGATGACGATCGCACGGGTGGTCTGCGCGTCCCCCGCGTACTGGAAACGCCATGGCAAGCCAGTACATCCGTCCGCCTTGTCGCAACACGACTGTCTGTCCTATGTCCTGGGCAGCGACGCCACGCGATGGGAGTTCGACGGCGCGGATGGGCGCCACAGCATCGATGTGCGCGGTCGCCTGCGTTCTGACAACAGCCTGCTGCTGGTCGACGCGTTGCGCAATGGACTGGGCGTGGGACTGGTGCCTGAACCCATGGTGCGTCGTTCGCTGGCCGCAGGTGAACTCGAATCCGCCCTCGTTGACTTCCGTGCCGAGCCGAGAACCTTGTATGCGGTCTACCCCAGTCGCGAACATCTGCCGGAGCGCGTTCGTGCCCTGGTGCGGTTTCTCAAGGAGCGCCTGCCGGCACCGCTCACCACCTAGTCCCGCGACCTGAGCGTCGAGTACTTCGTCGGCATGCCGAGCTACCACTTCCTGGGCCAGCCGCGATACCAGATCTGGAACGATGAAGGGTTGGCTGGGATCAAGGGGGGCCTGGCAAGTCGAAGCTCAACACTTCGGAGGAGCTGACGGCCTCCAGGCTCAGCGGCGCGGCCGCGTCCCGTTGCACGAGTGCATCACCGGCGTGCAGCCGGTGGCCGTCCACGGTCAGCGAACCGCTCATGAGGTGCAGGTATCGGCTGGCACCTGCCCTTGCCGGCAAGTGCAACGCTGCGTCGGTGTCTGCGTGGCCCCAATACACGGTGGCGTCGACGTCGATCGAGGCACCGCCCATGCCGATGCCGGACGCGAGAACGACCCATTCTCCGCGGTCCGGCGGTGCGAGTCGCAAGGTCTGGACATTCGGTGGCAACTGGCGGGTCCTCGGCGCGAGCCAGATCTGGAAGTGGTGGTCGACGTCTTTCTCCGAGGGGTTCATCTGGCTGTGGCGGATGCCCCGGCCTGCACGCATGACGTGCAACTCGCCCGGCGCGACGATCGCGTGCCCGCCGAAGTCATCGCGGTGCTCGATGAAGCCGCTGCGCGGCAGCATGAGGATCTCGAGGTCGGCGTGCGGGTGCATCGGGAAGCCTCTGCTGGGCTGCACTCGGTCTTCATTGATCGCCAGGAGTACGCCGAACCGCGGCCAGACGGGATCGCGCCAGGCGCCGAACGAGAAGCTGAACCTGGCGTCCAGCCAGTCGTTCGTGAAGCGGCCGCGATCGGCATCGCGCCGGATGGTGTAGGGGGCAGTGCTCATCGTGGCTTCCTCACCGGCTCGACGGGCCCGGCTGCCGGGCGGCGGTGCTCTTCATCAACCAGAGCGCGGCGCCGATCAACGCCAATGCCGGGGCGGTCGTCCAGGGCAAACGCTCGCCAAAGGCTGCCGTGCCGATGGCGACGCCAGTGGCCATCACGACGTAGCCCATGAAGCTGAAAGTCACCGGCTCGGCGCGTTGCTGCAGCAGGAAGTAGAGGATGTAGCCTGCCACCAGCGCCAGGGCCTGCAGCGTCAGCCATGCGATGGCCGATGCGTCCAGCGGAACATCCATGTCCCCCGCAGCCAGACCGAAGACCGCGAGCATCAACGACGAAGACAGCAGAGTGATGCCCGACAGCCACTCGGCGGCCAGACCTCGGGGCAGTCGCAAGGACCGGTAGACATTGGCGGCGGCAATGACGGCCGGTATGGCGACGACCAGCCACAGGGCGGCAAGTGTGTCGGTCGTGCCCACGGTGCCGCGGCCGACCACGAACAGCACCGCGCCGGTCAGGCCGATGGCGACCGCGCCGATGCGTCGCCTCAGCGGCCGCTCGATGCCGATCAGCAGAGTGATGGCCAGCGTGAACACTGGCGGCAGCGTGAACGCAAGCGCAGTGAATCCGGCGCCGGCCTCGGCCGAAAGCCAGTAGGCCGCCGACATCGGCAGCGCGTGTCCGAAGAGGCCGGCAATGGCGCCGAAGCGCAGGTCGGCCACCGTCAAGGGAGGCGAGCCGTGGCGCAGTCGGCCCAGGGCGATCAGGACGAGTCCTGCTGCCACGGTGGGCCAGAAGGCAAAAGCCAGGGCGCTGACCTGCTCTGCCGCTGCGGCCTTGGCCAGGGGCATGCCCAGGCCCAGGAAGACACCCGTGCCGACGAGCACGGGCCAGATGGAAGACTTCATTTCGGGGTGATCTCGATCCGTGGAGGGTCGAGGTCACTTTAGGCAGCGCACCCCGTTGCAGATAGCCCAGGCGGCGCACTTGACCGTTCGCGGGGCGCGATCAATGCGTTGGAAGGCCTGTCACTCCGTGGGTGGCGCGCTGTGCCTCATGGTCTGTGCCCAGCCGTCCTCGGCTGCCTTCAGTGTCCGCCGGCGGGACTCACGGCCATCAGCAACTCTCCGACGGCATGCTAGTCGTTGGAGATGGCTTCAGTTTCCACTCGGTTCCGACCCGACGACTTTGCGCGATACAAGGCTGAGTCAGCAGCAGACAGTGCATCGGCCCACTCTGTGCCGTGGCCTTGCAGGGCGATGCCGAACGAGCTCGTCAATGAAATGGCGTTCGGGCCGGAATAGACGACGGACTTCTCGACCCTTTCGCGCATTCGCTCTGCCGAATCGAGTGCTAGCGAAAGTGGCACGCTCGGCAGCACGATCACGAACTCCTCACCGCCCAAGCGAGCAACGATGTCGCCCGCTCGGACGCAGCTTTGCAGCCACTGTGCAAAGTGCTTGAGCACTGCATCGCCAGCGTCATGTCCGTAGGTGTCGTTCACGCGCTTGAAATGGTCGATGTCGGCCATGATCCAGCACGCAACAGACTTTGTACCAGGGGACGAATTGCGCTCCAAGGACTTGACTCGCGATTCCAAACCACGACGATTGAGCAACCCCGTCAAATGGTCCGTCAAGGCTTCGCTGATCAGTCGGTGCTGGGCTTCGTGCTGCTCGGTGACGTCGCGAATCACGACGACGTAGCCGCTGATGGTGCCTTCGCTTTCCATGGTGGGCGTCACCACCATATCCCCCCAGATCAAGTCACCGGATGCCAAGTTCAAGGCGACTTCGCAACGCAACCAGCCCTGTGTTCGGACCGCGTCTTCAATCTCCGAGAACGGTGGCATCCCGTCGTCTTGCTGCTCGAGGCCAAGCAATTGATGAAATGGCCGGCCCACCATTCCCGTGCCGGCGGCGCCAAACATCCGAACGATGCTCGGGTTGCATTCCAGCAGGTCGCCCTTGAGGTTCAACATGGCCACGCAGTAGCCCTGAATTTGTTCCAGCACCACGCCGAACCGCTGACGCTGGCGTGAAATCTCGCGCTGCTGCTCCACCGTGGTGGTGACATCCTCGATGGCGAACATGCCGCACCCTTCATCGGGCCGCACGAGTCGCAGCACCAGGTGCACCGGGCCGCGACCAGCGCGATTCACACTTGCGGCGACCGGCTCACAGACTTGGCCGACCCGCCCTTTCGATGCCACCCACATGCTGGCCAGGCCTGGGGAGAGCGCATCCATGATCGCCGGTCCCGTCAAGCTTCCGGGGTCAAGATCTATGTCCTCCAGAAGCTGCACGGCCATCGGGTTGAGCATCTGAACCGCGCCGTCGGCATCCAGCTTGAGGATCGCAACGGGGGCGAGGTAGACGAACTGCAGCAACTCTTCGATCTGCTGCTTGAGGAGAGCCTCAGACTCGCTCATGACCAGCGGACCAACAGGTACATCTTCGGCACAGCTTCCAGCTTGACCATGCGAAGCGTCACCGGCACCGGCTTCATGCGCAGCGCAAATGTGTAGGCGATGGTTTCATCGAAGGAAGGCTGCGCGTACCGCTGGGCCACGCGCTTGTTGTTGCTGCACGGTGCCACATCCTTGAAGAAGTGGCGGCCGATGACACGCTCCGGCTGCAGACCGGAGTACGAAGACTCGGTCTGGTTGTAGCGAAGCACGGTGCAGTTCAAGTCCATTTCGACTACGCCGTAGCCCAGCGTGTCCAGTTGCTCAGACGTGGCAGCTGAAAGCAACGAAGCAGCGTCGGGTGCGTCGAAGCCCGGGAGGTCGACGGGGGTCGCGCGGGAACTCATGTTGTTGAACTCACAAAAGTTGGTTCGGTAGATGACGGACGCCGCCTGCGGCGGCCCCAGTGTTTGAGCCGCGTCTCCCTCTCTTTGGGGTTTGTGCGTCGTGCGCCACACGACCTGGCGCCGCGGCCGACGAACTCGGCGTCCCGACGGCCCGCGTGACCAAGCGCATCCTGAACGATGCCGATCATCTGCTGCGCGACATCGATGCCCGGCGACACGTTCCTCGGGGCGTGCCGCGGGTCTGCAGTTCGCCTGGGTCCGGGCGCAACGTGATCAGTCCTGCCCTGTGCTCGCTTGCCGCGAGGTACCCGACGCTGCAGATTCGGCTGCGAGGTGTCCGGCCGGTTGAGCGACATCGGCGCAGAGGGCTTCGACCTCGGCATCCGGGTGTGTAGGTGTGCGATGCTTATGACGCAGTTTGGGTTCCGAGCCCGCCCGGAATCCTAGGATACTCTGCTCCACGCGTAGCGGCGGTCCCCGCGTGACGGGGTTGGAACGAGGCGTCCCTGGGCTGGCGGCCGGCGGCTCAGAAGCCGATGGCTGCGCGCGCCTGAAGCGTGCGCCGGCGCGCCGGCACCTTGGCGCCGTTGGCGAGGCCGACCGGCGACTTCGGCACGCCGAGATCAACACAGCGTGTGTCTCTTCAGGATCGGGCCCTGTCGTTCATCTGCGCGGTGTTGCCCTGAACCGCGAAGTCGACCACGTTCCCGAGCGCGGACCGATCGGTCCCGGATCGGGTTCTCTGCCGCGCAGCCCAATGGGACATGCGGGTGATGGCCGGCGGGATCGACCGCCGGGCACCGACGCGAGAGGTCCGGAAGCGTCGTGATGGCTTCGTTCGTCGCCGCGAACTTCCAGCACGGTGTCAGCGGCCTTCCGCGGTTACTGGCGCCTGCCGGATGCCGCGGACGACGCCTTGCACCTCGTCCGCCACGGCCTCGTCGCGCCCGAGCCAGAGAGGGCCCCCGTCGGGGTGGATCACCAGGCTCGCCTGTGGGGACCGGGCGGCGATGTCGCAGTCGGCCACCACGATGCGCTCGATGCCCAGGTGGTCGAGCAGCGCTTCCTCCTGTGTGCGTCTGTCTTGGGGTCCTGGATCGACGTGTCGCTGCCGGTGCCGAGGTATCGCACACCCGGAGCTCGAGTGGCGACCAGTTGGTGACTGCTGATGCGGTGACTCCGGAGGTCGCCTCGGTTCGCTGGCGACCCGCGGCCATCGAGTCTGCCAGTGAGCTGCCGCAACGATCGACCGCGGCGCAGGCGCAGGACGCCGTGGGCCAAGATGCCGCACTCGAGGAACGCGTCGAACTTGTCCTTGACGAACTGCGGCAGGTCGGCGCCTGCAGCGTCTTCGGGCTGCGCGATGAAGGTCGTGGCGTGTTGGCTTCTCACGCGACCTGCCTTCGCCGGACGCACCCGTCTCCGGGCCAGTGAAGCCCTATCATCCCCCGCGTCGCCAGGTCTTCAGGCGCCGGAATCGACACCATGATCTTCCAGTTGAACGAAGAACAGACTCTGTTGCGGGACAGTGCTGTGCGCTGGGTCGCAGGGCGTGGTCAGACGCCCGAGGTCGGTGATGCCGATGGACCGACGGGCCGCTGGCGCGAGATGGCCGATCTGGGCTGGATGTCGATGATGCTGCCCGAGGCGTACGGCGGCCTCGACCAGGGACTGCTGGAGGCCTGCGTGCTGGCTGAAGCGTTGGGGGCGGGGATGATCGCCACGCCCTACGCGGCGGCCATCGTGCAGGCCGCGGGCCTGCTGGCCCGGCATGGTTCGGACGCGCAACGCCAGCGCTGGCTGCCGCCGGTCGGTGCGGCCGAGGCGCTGCTGGTGCCGGCCTTTGACGGGCACGGCGGGTCGGACAGCCTCGTCGCCGAGCGCTGCAACGATGGTTGGCGCCTGCGTGGCGCCAAGCGCATGGTGCCTTCCGGCCACAGAGCCAGTGCCTGGCTGGTGCGCGCCGATGTGGCGGGCGATGCCGCCGACGCGGGGTTCTTCATCGTGCCGCGAGACGGCGCGGGCGTGTCGATGCGCGCATTCGACACGGTGGACGGCGTCGGGGCTTGCGCTCTGCGTTTCGACGGCGCCGTGCTCGCTGACGAGGCCCTGCTGGTCGGCGTGACGGACGCCGAGGTCCAGCGGTTCACCGATCACGCGCTGCTCGTCGTCTGTGCCGAATCGGTGGGCGCGATGAAGGCGCTGTTGAAGGCCACCGTCGAATACACCCGCACGCGGCAGCAGTTCGGAAAGCCGCTGGCGGCCAACCAGGTGCTGCGACACCGCATCGCCGACCTGTCGGTGCTGTGCGACGAGGCGGAGGCGATGACGCTGGGTGCCGTGGCGCTGCTCGCGGCCGCCGAGCGCGACGGCGATGCCCAGGCTCGCAGCCTGGCCGCCGCGGCCGCACGCGCCAAGGTGGCGGCTGCGGCGCGCCGCGTTGCCGAAGAGGCGATCCAGTTGCACGGAGGCATGGGCGTCACCGAAGAGCTGTCCGTCGGGCGCCATCTGCGCCGGCAGATCGCGCTGGAGGCCCAGTTCGGCACCGCCGAGCAGCACCTGCGGCGCCATGCCGTCCTCAGTGCGCAGCACGCGGCGGCAGGCGCGGGCCGACCCGCCGCCATGCAGCAAGACGCCCCGGAACTGGCAGCGTTCCGGGACGAGGTACGCGCCTTCCTGGCCGAAGCCTTGACGCCGGAGATGCTGCGCGCCTCGCGCCTCAACGCCTCGGTGTTCTCCGAACCCGAGGTCGGCATGCCGTGGCACCGGGCGCTGCACCGGCGCGGCTGGATCGCGCCGGCGTGGCCAGCCGAGTACGGTGGCACCGGCTGGAGCCTGGCGCAGCGCTGGGTGTTCGAGACCGAGTGTGCGTTGGCCGGCGCACCGGCGCTGTCGCCGCTGGGCCTGCGCATGGCCGGTCCGGTCATCATGCGCTTCGGCACGCCCGAGCAGCAGGCGCACTACCTGCCGCGCATCCTGTCCGGCGACGACTACTGGTGCCAGGGCTACTCCGAACCGGGTTCCGGCTCCGACCTTGCATCGCTGGCCACGCGGGCCGTGCGCGATGGCGACCACTACGTGGTCAACGGGTCCAAGATCTGGACCACGCATGCCCACCATGCCAACCGCATGTTCGCCCTTGTCCGCACCGGCGGCACCGACACGCGCAAGCAGGAGGGCATCAGCTTCCTGTTGATCGACATGGACACACCGGGCATCGGCGTGCGGCCGATCCGCAGCATCAGCGGCGACCACGAGGTCAACCAGGTGTTCTTCGACGACGTGCGCGTGCCGGTATCTTGCCGGCTGGGCGACGAGGGCCAGGGCTGGGCGATCGCGAAGTACCTGCTCGAGTTCGAGCGCGGTGGCGCGATCGTGGCGGGGGACCTGTGCGCTGCGCTGGACCGGGTCAGCCGCCTGGCTGCTGTCGGCAGGCCGGGCGGCAGCCGCCTCGACGACGACCCCGATCTGGCGCTGGCATTTTCGGCCGTCGAGATCGACATCCGGGCTCTCGAGATGGCGGAACTCAAGGTGATGTCGACGCTCTCGGTCGGACAGAACCCCGGCAGTGTTTCGTCGCTGCTGAAGCTGCGCTGGAGCGAGATCCACCAGGCGATCACCCGCCTGGGCGTGCGTGTGCTGGGGCCCGATGCGCTGGCCTGGGAAGCGCTGCGGCCGATGCATCTGCATGACGACCAGGCCGTGCTCGGCGATGCCGCCCGTGCGGTGGTGCCGGGCTACCTCGGCGCGCGCGCCTACACGATCTTCGGCGGCACGTCGGAGATCCAGCGCGAGATCATCGCGCGCGAAGTCATCGGCTGAAGCCTCGGGCGGGTCCCGTCGGAGCACGCCAGCGGCGGTCGTGTTCGCCCCGGGCGAACGATCCCGGCCAGGAGAGGGTGCCGCTGACCGACCGGCTCGGTCGACCTGATCTGCTGCTCACGACCGCGGCGTCCCCCTGCAGGGCAGTCGGGCCTTCTCGTGCAGTCAACCCACCCCACCCATCGCAAAGCCTCGGTCCTGATCCCAAGAAGCGCCTTCTGCCAGCAGCTGCGACATCTCCGATGCGGGCAGGGCAGGCCGCATGCCGTCCAGGACCGCCCCGCGGAGGCGTCGTTCGGGTGAGTGCAGGTCCAGCCCCTCCAGGGCCCTGGCACGGTCAGCGCAGCCGACCAGCTTCAGCGCAAGGCGGCCCTGACCGCGCTTGAGTGCCAGCAAGGCCAGCGGCATGAGCATGCCGGAAGCCGAGCCGAGGCAGCGCACCAGCAGGTCGCGACCCTGGCGGATCGCAGTTTCAGCCTCTGCCACGCTGCCGAGCTCGAGCAGGGCCGGCACCATGTGCTGGAACGCATTGAAGGCTTCTTCCGGGCGTCCCAGTTCCGTCGCCACGGTGATGGCACGCCGGCAGGATGCGATGGCATCGTCCACCAGACCCAGCGCAAACTCCGTATCGGCCAGGTTCCCCAACGCAGCGATCTCGCCGACACCGCCTGCCTCGCGCGCCAGTGCCGCACTGCGCAAACCGGCCTCGCGGCAGGCCTCCATGCGCCCACCCTGGTCGTGGCACCACTCCAGCGCGGCCTGCCGACGGCGGCGCAGCATGGGCGACCAGTCCGGTGCCTCCAGCTGTTCGGCTTCGCGCAGCAGCGCGAGCGACTCGTCATCCCCGACCACGGCACGCGGCGCGCCCCCCATCGCGCACAAGGCCCGGTACAGGCCCACCCGGTCGTCGACCTCGCGGTAGGCCTGCAACGCCAGGGGGGCATCGTCCGCCCACTCGGCGGCCGGCCGCAACCGTGTTCGTGCGAGCAGTTGATGAGCCAGACGGAGCCGCGCGCCCAGAGCGACCGGCATCTCGTCGGTCAGGCAGCCACGTGCCAGCCGGCAGAACCGGAGGCCCTCTCCGAAAGAATCCACTTCGCTCCACAGCCAGTCCCCATGCGCCGCCAGCGTGACCGCCAGCAGGCGGACGGCCTCCGGATCGACGCGCGCGGCATCGGGAGGGTGGGCGAGGAGACCTGCCAGCCACTGCATGGCCGCGCGCAGGTTGTCCAGCTCGGTCTTCAGCCGGCCCATGAGGACATCGAACCGCCGTTCGTGGACCACCAGGTCGTCGCAGGACTTCAGGAGACCGGCCAGCGCTCTCGCGTGGCGAAGTCGCAGGGTGTCGAGTTCGTCAGCCTCTTCGAGTTGCGCCAACGCAAAGGCGCGGGCCGGCTCCAGCAGCCGGTAGCGCGGGTCGTGGCCACCCTCGGCCATCAGCAGCGACTTGTCGACCAGCGCGCCCAGGTGGTCGAGAACGGCCTCGGGCGCGAAGTCCGCGTCGACCAGGACACGCAGCGCCAGGTCCAGCGAGAAACCGCCCGAGAACACGGCCAGCCTGCGCCAGACGATCTGCTCCTCCGCGTTCAGCAGCGAATGGCTCCATGACAGGGCAGCCCGAATCGTCTGCTGGCGCATCGGGCCGCGACCGGGACGCGCCCCCAGCACGGCCAGCCGCTCGTCCAGGCGCCGCTGAAGGCCCTGCACTCCCAGCAAGGGCACGCGCGCCGCCGCCAGTTCGATGGCCAGCGGCAGGCCATCAAGCCGACGGCAGATGTCGACGACAGCCGGCAGCACATCGGGCGTCGGAGAGAAATGCCTGTCCACAGCCCGTGCGCGGGCGATGAACAGCTGCACCGCACCGCTGCGCGTGGCCGACCGGGCGTCGGTGTCGGCAGCGGTGTCTGCCGGTGCCTCGGCGGGCAGGGGCAGTGCAAGCGGCGCCAGCCGAAACACCTGCTCGTCCGCGACGTGCAGAGGCTCCTGCGAGGTGGCCAGCACGCGCACGCGCGGAGCCTGTTGCCGCAGGGCATCGACCAGTTCGGCCACGTGATCGAGCACATGCTCGCAGTTGTCCAGCACCAGCAGCACGTCCTGCCCGCGCAGCGCGGCTGCCATCGTGCCTGCAGGGCCGGCCCCCGCAGCCGGGTCCGAGGGCAGCACGATGCCCAGCGTCTGGGCAACGGCTGCCGCCGCCTGTCGGCCGTCGCTCAGCACCGACAGGTCCGTCAGCCAGACGCCGCTGGCGAAGTCGGACTGGCCGGCGTGCGCCGCCGCCAGCGCCAGCCGGGTCTTGCCGATGCCGCCCGGGCCCACGACCGTCACGACAGCATGCGCGCGCACGCTTTCGCGCAGTTCGGCAAGTTCGGAGTCCCGGCCGATCAGGGGCGCCAGAGCGGGCAGCTGCGCCTTTCGAATCGGGGCTGCTGCAGCCGGGCTGGCCATCGGCGCTGGTGGCGGGTCCAGGCCCGCATCGCCGGCAGGCTCGAGCGTGAACATGTACCCCCGCCCCGGTACCGTGACGATGGCCTCCGGCCCAAACACCTTGCGCAGCGCCGAGATGTGCTGCTGGAGGTTGTTCTCCTCGACGACCAGACCCGGCCACACCAGGTCGAAGAGTTCGGCCTTGGAGACCACCGAGCGCCGGCGCTGAACCAGCACCAGCAGCAGGCTGGTCGCCCGGGGGCCGAGGCGGACCGGAGCCCCGTCGTGCAGCAGCACCTGGCGAACCGGATCGAGCTGGTGGTGGCCGAATCGAAGCGCGTGGTCGTCCATGGCGCAGGCAAGTGTGACAGACCGCAGGGTGCAAGCAGCGCGCAGGCCGGTTCGCGCCGCGGCCCCGCCCCCACCCACGATTCATGGCAATTCAGGGCGACGGCAAGGACCTGAAGAGCATCCGCGCCGATCATCAGCCCATCGAAACCGCAACACAGGGGGCTGCGATGAACCTCGAGGATTCAGCAGGTCACGTGGTGAGCGGCTGCGTGCCAGCCGCACTGGAGCATCTGGAGCGGGCACAGCACCAGTTGCGCTGCTACACCGGCGACCCGGTGGCCAGCGTCCTTGCGGCGCTCGAAGCCAGCCCCGAGATGGCCATGGGACACCTGCTGCACGCGTACCTGCACCTGCTGGGCACCGAACCGTCCGGCATCGGTGTCGCGCGCGAATCGCACCGGCGCGCCCTGGCCTTGCCCATGACCGAGCGCGAGCGCGGCCATCTGGCTGCGGTCGGCCACCTGGTGCGGGGACGCTGGGCTGACGCCGGTCGCACACTCGAGGACCTGAGCATTCAGCATCCGTTGGATGCCCTGGCGCTGCAGGCGGGCCACCAGATCGACTTCTTTCGCGGCGACTCGCGCATGCTGCACGACCGCGTCGCGCGCGCGCTGCCGCACTGGGGCGCCGAGACGACCGGCTACCACGCGGTGCTGGGCATGATGGCCTTCGGGCTGGAGGAGACCGGGCGCTACGGCCGCGCCGAGGCGCTGGGACGCCGCTGCGTCGAGATCCAGCCGCTGGACGGCTGGGGCCAGCACGCCGTGGCCCACGTGCTGGAAATGCAGGGGCGCAGGCAGGAAGGCATCGACTGGATGCGAGGCAATGCATCGGCGTGGAGCCAGAACAGCTTCCTGGCCGTCCACAACTGGTGGCACCTGGCGCTGTACCACCTCGATCTGGACCAGATCGACGAGGTGCTGGCCCTGGTCGACGGCCCCCTCTGCGGCGCGGCGTCCGGCGTGGTGCTGGACATGGTCGACGCGTCGTCACTGCTGTGGCGCCTGCACCTGCGCGGCATCGACGTCGGCGACCGCTGGCAGGGGCTGGCAGACCGGTGGGCGCCGCTGGCGACTGCGGCCAACTACGCCTTCAACGACATGCACGCCATGATGGCCTTCGTCGCCGCCGGGCGCACGGCGAGCGTCCAGGCCCTGCTTGAAGCCCAGGACGGGGCTGCCGAGCGCGATGACGACAACGCGGGCTTCACGCTCGAGGTCGGCCAGGCCGCGACGCGTGCGATCAAGGCCTTCGCCGAGGGCCGGTACGAGCAGGTCGTCCAGCTGCTGAGGCCGATCCGTCACGTGGCGCACCGCTTCGGCGGCAGCCATGCGCAGCGAGACGTGATCGAGCGGACCCTGATCGAAGCGGCTCGACGCGCCGGCCTGACCCCTCTGTTCGAGGCGCTGGTGCACGAACGCGCCAGTGCCGCCTGCCGCTGAGTGAACGACCCGTGGCCCGTCTGTAGCCATCAACCCCTGGAGCACATCATGATGAGACGCACGAGATCGTGGGCTGCCGCTGCAGCCCTCTTGGCCACAGCGGGCGCACCCCAGGCCGCGCTGGTGAAGAACGGCGACGGCACGATCACCGACACCAGCACCCACCTGGTCTGGCTGCAGGACTGGAACTCGACCGGCAAGCAGACCTGGGCCGCGCAAAAGGCCTGGGCCGAGAACCTGAGCTTTGCCGGCAGCAGCGACTGGGCACTGCCCAGCATCGACGACTGCATCAACCTCTATTTCGAATTGGGTGGCCTCATCGTGACGGGTGGCTTCGTCCACGTCGAAGACGGCTTCTACTGGGTCGGCACGGAGGTCGTCCCGGGCAGCCGTGCATGGGTCTTCAATCCCAGTTCCGGCTCCTCGAGCGGCCTCAGCGAGACCTTGGCGTTCTACGCGGTGGCAGTGCGCCTCGGCGATGTGGCCGCACCCGTGCCGGAACCGCAGACGTTGGTGCTTGCACTGTTGGCATTGGGGGCGACGGCATCGGTCCGCCATGGACTGCGCGGCCGATCGGCCCCGCGTGATGTACAAGCTCGAAGCTCCCCCCGCTGCATCGAAGGCCCCCCGTGACCGCTCCCATCGCCCCCGAAGCCGTCGCCCGGCTGCTCGTCGAAGCCCGATCAACCGGCCGCCCGGTCTCCGCACCCGTGGTGCCGCCCGACGCCGATGCCTATGCCGTGCAGGACGCCGTCGCACGCGCGCTCGGCTGGTTCGATCACGGCGGTGCAGGACACTGGAAGACCGGTGCGGCGTCGATGCAGTCGACCTTCACGCACGCGCGCCTGCCGCCGGCCGGCGTGCACGCCAGCCCGGCCGACCTGGGCAAGATGCACTTCAACTTCCGCGGCATCGAAGCCGAGATCGCGCTGCGGCTGGGCTCGAACGTCGACGCCGCGCGCGCCGCCGGGCTGGACGTTGACGGCGCGCTGGCGCTGGTCGACGCGATGTGCGTGTCCATCGAGGTCGTCGACTCGCGCTGGGCCGAAGGCCTGCAGGCGCCCGCCTGGTGCAAGCTGGTCGACCTGCAGTCGCACGGCGCACTGGTGCTGGGCGACTGGGAGCCGACCCGCGACGTCGACTGGCGCGCGCAGCGCTGCGAGGTGCGCATCGGCAGCGCAGAGGCGCAGGTCTTCCAGGGCACGCATTCGCTGGGCCATCCCGGGGGCGTGCTGCTGCCCTGGCTGCGCCACGCCACGCGCCATGGCGACGTGCTGGCGGCGGGCTCGGTGGTCACCACCGGCACCTGGTGCGGCCTGCTGCTGGCCGAGGCGGGCGACGAGGTGAAGGTCGGCTTCGAAGGCATCGGCTCGGCTCGCTGCCGCTTCTGACGCGGCTTCTCAGAGCGTCGGCCAGCGCCACCCCTGCGGCGCAGCGCGTTCGAAGGCGGCGGCCACCTGCAGCAAGGCACTGTCGCTGCCATAGGGGCCGATCACCTGCACGCCCAGCGGCAGGCCCGAGACCGAGGGCCGGCAGGGCAGGGCCACCGCGGGCAGGCCCGCCACGTTGACCCAGGCGGTGAAGAAACCGTGGCCGCGCGGGCCGACGGCCCGGCCGTCGATGACGGGCGGGAAGGGTTCTTCCGCCGGCCAGGGCAGGGCGGCCGCGGCGGGCGTCACGACGAGGTCGTATCGCTCGAAGAGGCGCGCCGCATCGCGCCGCAGCCGGGCCGCGTCTTCCAGCACCTGCCACAGCGTGGTGGACGGCAGCCGGGCGCCTGCCTCGGCCATCGCCAGGTACTTCGGCGACGCGCCCTCGCGCCAGGCGGGGTGCTTCTCGAACAGCCATGCCAGGCCCATCTGCCCGACCTCGGGCCACCCGCTGGTGCCGCGCGTGACGTCCAGCGGCAGCTCCCCGATGTCGACCGCGTGCCCCAGGCCGCGCAGGCGCTGCGCGAACTCGGCGCAGGACGCGGCGATCTCCGGATCGACCGGCGCATCGCCGAAGGTCGGCACGTACAGCACGCGCAGCGGCGCCTGCGGGTTCAGCGTGCACGCGGCGGCTGCGGCGTGGGCGGCCCAGGACGCGGGGTCGCCGGCGTGCGGACCGCGCAGGGCGTCGAAGAGCAGCTGCACGTCGGCCACGTCGCGCGCGAAGCCGCCGACCACCTCGAAGTCCAGCAGCAGCGGCGGCAGGCCGTGCTCGCGCGCGATGGCGCCGATCGACGGCTTCAGGCCCACCAACCCGGTGTGCGACGCCGGCCGGCGCGTGGAGCCGCCGCCGTCGGTGCCCAGCGCCAGCGGCACCATGCCCGAGGCCACGGCGGCCACCGATCCGCCGCTGGAGCCGCCCGGCGTGAGGGCGGTGTTCCAGGGGTTGCGCGTGACGCCGAAGACCGGGTTGCCGGTGTAGCCCTCCAGCGTGAACTCGGGCACGTTGGTCTTGCCCACCACCAGCGCGCCCAGCGCGCGAGCGCACGCCAGCACCCGTTCGTCGTGGGCCGGCTGCAGGTGCAGGCCGGCGCGGCTGCCCCACACGGTGGGCAGGTCGGCGCTGGGGATGTTGTCCTTGATGGCCAGCGGCAGGCCGTCCAGCATCGACAGCGGCTGGCCGGCCGCGAAGCGCGCGGCGCTGCGCACGGCCTCTTGCCGCGCCGCGTCGGCGCGCAGCGCGACGAAGGCGTTGAGCTGCGGGTTCAGCGCGGCGATGCGTGCCAGGCAGGCGTCGAGCACCTCCACCGGCGTGGCGGTCCCGTCACGGTAGGCGGCGGCCAGATCGACCGCCGACCACTGCCACCAGGGCGCGTCGGCGGTGCGCGTCACATCTTGCCCGGCAGCCAGGTGGCGATCTGCGGCACGGCGATGAGCAGCAGCGTGAACAGCACCATGATGACCACGTAGGGCACGGCGCCCCACATCACGTCGCGGATGCCGCCGCCGTCGGGCCGGATGCCGTGCACCACGAAGAGGTTCATGCCCACCGGCGGCGTGATCAGGCCCAGCTCGCACATCAGCACGATGAAGATGCCGAACCACACCGGGTCGACGCCCAGGTGGGTGACGATGGGGAAGGTGATGGGGATGGTGGCCACCATCATCGACAGCACGTCCATGAACATGCCCAGCACGAAGTAGAAGACCATCAGCACCAGCAGCATCTGCACGGCCGACAAGCCGAAGCCCGTGACCCAGCTGGTCATCGCCTCGGCCACGCCGGTCAGGCTGATGGCCAGGTTCAGCACGAAGGCCGCGGTGATGATCAGCAGGATCATGCCGGTGGTCTTGGCGGTCTGGATGAAGCAGCGCTCCAGCAGCGCCCAGGTCAGCACCTTGCTGCGCCAGGCGAAGGCCAGCGAGGTGACCACGCCCAGGGCGGCCGATTCGGTGGTGGTCGCCACGCCCGAATACAGGCTGCCCATCACGATGACGAACACCGTCAGCGGCGGCACCAGGTCCTTCAGCAGCGCGAGGCGCCGCGCCAGCGGCACCGGTTCTTCGCGCATGGTGCTGCCCGTCCACAGCGCGTAGCCGGCGATGAACAGCATGAAGCAGCCGGTGAGCAGGATGCCGGGGATGATGCCGGCCACGAACAGGCGGCCGATGGAGGTGTCGGTCAGCGAGCCGTAGATGATCATGTTGACCGACGGCGGGATCAGGATGCCCAGCGTGCCGCCGGCCGCGATGGAGCCCAGCGACAGGTGCATCGGGTAGCCGCGCTGGTGCAGCGACGGCAGGGCCACGGTGCCGATGGTGGCGGCCGTGGCCACCGACGAGCCCGAGGTCGCCGCGAACAGCGCGCTGCAGCCCACCCCGGTGTGCAGCAGGCCGCCCGGCAGGCGGCCCAGCCAGGCCGCCAGCGCGCCGAACATGCGGTCGGCGATGCCCGAACGCAGCAGCAGTTCGCCCATCAGCACGAACAGCGGGATGGCGGTGAGCAGGTTGTCGTTGTGCACGCCCCAGACCACCGGGGCGATGGAGTTGATGAAGGGCAGCCCGTAGGCCAGCATGCCCCCGACGATGCCCACCGCGGCCATCGCCACCGCGATGGGCAGGCCGATCAGCATCATGCCCAGCATGGCGCCGAAGGCGATCAGCACGTAGCCGACGTTCATGGGGCGGCCCTCGTCGAAACGGCGGCGCTGCCGGGCAGGCCCGTGGGCCCCGAGCGCAGCGCCAGGTCTTCCAGCTCGACCTCGACCTCTTCCTTCGTGGTGCGCGGGCCGAACTCGCGGTCCATCGCCTCACGCCGCCCGCTGGCCAGCAGCCACAGCGCGCGTGCCGCGAAGCCCAGCGACAGCAGGCAGAAGACGATGAGGCCGACGAGCCAGAAAGTCTGCGGGATGACCAGCGGTGTGGCCCACGGCGTGGGCGCCACGCTGCCGTAGGCGCGGGTGTCCTGGATGACGAACCAGGCCAGCACCGCCAGCAGCGTGGCCAGGGCCGCCATGCTGACGATGGACAGCAGGTTCAGCGCACTCTGCAGCCCGCGCGGCAGGTGGTCGTGGAACACGTCCACGCGGATGTGCGTGCGCCCCATCAGCGCCATGCTGAAGGCGATGGTGGCGCCGATGGCCAGCGTGTAGCCGCCCAGCTCGTCGGCGCCCTGCAGCGAGACGTTGAACAGCTTGCGCACCAGCGTCTCGACCGTCACCACGCCCGACAGGGCCAGCAGCATCAGGCCGAAGACGATGCCCAGCCAACGTTCCACCTGTGCTTGCATCTCAATACCTCCACGCCTGTCAGTACATCAAGCGGACGCCGCGGACGGGCTCTGCCCGGCCGCTGGGGTCGCCAGCCGGCAAGCATGCCGGCTGGCCCTCGCAGGCGAAGGACCGTCCGCAGGGACGGTCCTTCGTCGCTGCTCGGCCCCCTTGAGGGGGCTGAGGCCGGACACGACAGGTCCTGTGGACCTGTCGTGCCTGCCGAAGAGCCGGGCCTGCGGCCCGGCGCGGGCCGCAGGCTGCGCCGAAGGCGCTACGGGGGTGGCTCACTGAATGCCCACGGCCTTGCCGACCGTCGCCTTCCAGGCAGCAGAGCAGCCCGGGTTGGCCTTGTCGCAGATCTCGGCCCAGGTCGGCAGCGAGATCTTGCCGACGGCGTCGCGCACGGTGGCGAGGTCGGCGGAGGTGACGGGGTTGGAGATGAGCTTGAACTTCTTGCCGGTGGTGCAGGGCTCCTTGCCCGAGTTGCAGTTGATGGAGTCCTGCGTCAGCTCGGCCGAGTAGGTCCAGATCTCGTCGGTGAGCTTGGTGAAGGCGGCCTGCATGCTGGTCTTCTGGGCGGGCGTCAGGCGATCCCAGGCCTTCAGCGTGATGGCGTAGCCGTTCAGCGCCATCTGGAAGCCCAGCGGGTACTGGTGCGTGGTGACCTCAGGCCAGTTCGACGAATTGGCCGAGCTCGGGCCGGTGATGGCGCAGTCGACCACGCCCATCGACAGCGCCTGGTGCACCTCGGTGAAGGACAGCGGCACCGGCGTGCCGCCCACGGTCTCGATGAACTTGGCCAGGTTCTGGTCGTACACGCGCACCTTCAGGCCCTTCAGGTCGGCCAGCTGCGTCACCGGCTTCTTGCAGAACAGCATCTGCGGGCCGAAGGGCCACACGCCCAGCAGCTTGACCTGGAACTGCTTCTGCAGGCGCTGGTCGAGCGTGCTCAACCAGGCCTCGGAGACCTTGCGCGCGGTCTCGTAGTTGGGCGCCGCGCCCACCAGGTCCAGGCCCAGCAGTGTGGGCTCGTCGCGCGAGTTCTGCGAGACGCGCAGCGAGACGATGTCGAACAGGCCGGCCTTCATCACGCGCAGCTGCTCGGTGTCCTTGATGCCCAGCTGGTCGATGGCCTTGTAGTCGGCGTCGATGGGCAGGCCCGTGCGCTTGGCGAACTCGTCGAAGAAGGGTTTCTCCTTGTTCTTCTGGACGAGGCCCGTGGCGGCTGGCTGGCCGATGACCTTGTAGGTGATGCGGTCCTGCGCGAGCGCGCTGCCGACGAAGGTGGCCGACAGCGCGAGGGCGGCCAGGGTGGTGGAAAGACGGGTCATGGCAGGGCTCCTGGGGTCGGTGATGAAGTGAAGGGGCGTTCGGCTCAGCGCTGGCCGGGCCGGTGGGTCTGCATCGAAGGCCGCAGCGTGGGCGGGCCGCAGTGCAGGAAGCGTCCGCGTCCGCGCCGCGGGTGGAAGCGGGTGCCGTCCCACACCACCTCGCCGCCGCAGAGCGTCAGGCCGGGCCAGGCGCGCAGCGTCATGCCCTCGTAGGGCGTGTAGTCGACGTCGTGGTGCAGGCGGGCGTTGCTCAGCGTGAACTCGCCTTCGTCCCACACCACCAGGTCGGCGTCGGCCCCGATGGCCAGGCTGCCCTTGCGCGGGTGCAGGCCGTAGGCCTTGGCCGGGTTGGTCGCCGTGAGCTCGACGAACTTCTCGAGCGTGATGCGGCCGCCCAGCACGCCTTCGGAATACAGCAGCGGCAAACGCGTCTCGATGCCGGGGATGCCGTTGGGGATGTGGCGGAAGGGCACTTCTTCGCCGCCGGGCTTCTTGCCTTCGGGCGAGTCGAGCCGGAAGGGCGCGTGGTCGGACGAGAACACCGTGAACAGGCCGTCGTTCAGGCCGTCCCAGATGACCTCCTGGTTGGCCTTGTCGCGCGGCGGCGGGCTGCACACGCAGCGCGCGCCCTGGTAGCTGTCGTCGATGCCGAGGTCGGCGGCGGTGAGGAATAGGTACTGCGGGCAGGTCTCCGCGAAGATCTGCAGGCCGTGGCCGCGCGCCCAGCGGATCTGCTCGACCGCCTCGCGCCCCGACACGTGCACGATGAGGATGGGCACGTCCACCAGCTGCGACAAGGCGATGGCGCGGTGCGTGGCCTCGCGCTCCACCAGCATCGGCCGTGAATGCGCGTGGAAGCGCGGCGCGGTGCGACCGGCGGCTTCCAGCCGCTTGGTGAGCCACTCGATGCAGTCGGCGTTCTCTGCGTGGATCATGGCCATCGCGCCGTGCTCGCGCGCCACCGCCAGCAGGTCGAGGATCTGGCCGTCGTCGAGCTTCAGGTCGTCGTAGGTCATGTACAGCTTGAAGGAGCTGTAGCCCTCGCGCACCAGCGCCGGCAGCTCTTCGTGCAGCACGGCCGGCGTGGGGTCGCTGACGATGAGGTGGAAGGCGTAGTCGACGTGCGCGCGGCCTTCGGCGCGGCGGTGGTAGTCGGCCAGCGCGCTGCGCAGCGTCTGCCCGCGCGCCTGCGCCGCGAAGGGGATGACGGTGGTGGTGCCGCCGCAGGCGGCCGAGCGCGTGCCGCTGTCGAAGTCGTCGGCCATGCGCACGGGCGGCTGCATGGGCTGGTCGAGGTGGCAGTGCGCGTCGACGCCGCCGGGTGTCACCACGCGGCCGGCGGCATCGATCTCGCGCTCGCCTGGCGGCAGGCGGTCGCCGAGCATGGCGATGCGGCCGTCGCGGATGCCGATGTCGGCGGCCACGCATTCGCTGGCGCTCGCCACGCGGGCGTTGCGGATGACGAGGTCGAAGGCGCTGCTCATCGGCAGCGCCTGCATGGCCGTTGTGCACCGAAGCGGTGCGACATTGCCAACAAAAGCGCCAACAAGGGTGTCAACATTTCGTGGATCGGTCCTGCCTTGGTGCGGTGGCGGGTCCTGCCACCGTGGCAGGCCCGGGTGGCACGGGTCGTGCGTGATGCACCGCAAGAGTCGGGCCCGGTCCGGCCGCAGAACCATTCATCTAGACAAGCTGGAGTCGCCGCGTGACCGTTCACAAGCCCATCCGCATCGGCGTGCTCACGCCCTCGTCCAACACCGCGCTGGAGCCCCTGACCAGCGCCATCGTGGCCACGTTGCCGGATTGTTCGGCGCACTTCTCGCGCTTCACCGTCACTGAGATCTCGCTGACACCGCAGGCGCTGGGCCAGTTCGACGACGCCAAGATCCTGGCCGCTGCCGAGTTGCTGGCCGACGCGCGCGTGGACGTCATCGCGTGGAGCGGCACGGCGGCCGGCTGGCGCGGCTTCGACACCGACCGCCAGCTGGCCGAGCGCATCACGCAGCGCACGCGCATCCCGGCCACCACGGCGGTGCTGGCGCTCAACGAGCTGATGGCGCTGCGCGACGTTCGCCGCCTGGGCCTGGTGACGCCCTACACGCCCGACGTGCAGCAGCGCATCGTGCAGAACTACGCCGCCATCGGCGTCGAGGTGGTAGCCGAGCGGCACCTGGGCATCTGCGTCAACCACGACTTCGCGCTGGTCGAACCGGCGCAGCTGCGCTCGATGATGGACGAGGTGGTCGAAGCCGCCACGGCCCGGCCGCAGGCCATCGCCACCTACTGCACCAACCTGCGCGCCGCGCACCTGGCCGAAGCCGTGGAGGCGGCGCTCGACATCACGCTGCTCGACACCGTCAGCACGACGGTGTGGGGCGCGCTGCGTGCGGTGGGCGCCGACCCGTCGGCGGTGCGCGGCTGGGGCCGGCTGTTCAGCTGGGCCTGACTTTTCTCCGAGATGACGAAAACCCGTACCCGCAAGTCGCCCGTGGCCGCACGGCTCGAACGCGAGAACGTGCAGGACGAGATCTACGAGCGCATCTACACCGCCATCGTCGAGCACCGCCTGCACCCGGGCACCAAGCTGGTGGAAGAACGTCTGGCGGTGATCTTCAGCGTCAGCCGCACGCGCATCCGCGAGGTGCTGGCGCGGCTGGCGCACGAGCAGGTGGTGGAGCTGATCCCGCAGCGCGGCGCGTACGTCGCCAAGCCCACCATCGAGCAGGCGCTGGACGTCTTCGAGGCGCGCCGCCTGATCGAGCCGGCCCTGGTGGCGCGGCTGATCGAGACGCTGACGCCCGAGCGCGTGGCGCGCCTGCGCCAGCACCTGGCGCTGGAGATCGACGCGCGGCGGCGCAACGACAAGCGCGCCATCGTGCGCCTGTCGGGCGAGTTCCACACGCTGCTGGCCGAGCAGGCCGGCAACGCGGCGCTGGCCCGCACCATGCGCGAACTGGCCACGCTCACCTGTTTGATCATCGTGCTCTACGACGCACCCACCGTCGACGCCTGCCTGGCCGACGAGCACACGGCCATCGTCGACGCCATCGCGCACCGTGACCTGGCCAAGGCCGAGAAGCTGATGCTCGACCACCTGGACCACATCGAACGCGGCCTGCGGCTCGAACCCTCCACCGAAGAAGTCGACCTCGAGGCCATCTTCAAATGAACCCTGATCCATCGTCGCCACCGCCCCGACCGGGCCTGCGCCTGCTGCTGGTCAACCCCAACACCTCCGTGCACATCACCGAGCGCCTGGCGGCCTCGGCGCGCACTGGGCTGCAGCCGGGCGAGCGCCTGACGGCGCTGACGGCCCGCACCGGCCCGACCGTGGTGCGCTCGGCCGAAGGCCTGGTCGAGGCCGAGGTCTCGGCCCTCGCGCTGGTGGCCGAGCACGCCGCTCAGCACGACGGTGTGCTGCTGGCCATCTCGCTCGACGGCGCCGCCGTGGCGCTGCGCGAGCGCCACCCGGGCCTGCCGGTGGTGGGCATGACCGAAGCCGCGCTGATGAGCGCCTGCCTGCGTGTCGAGCGCGTGGGCCTGCTCACGCTGGGCGCCGCGCTGCTGCCGCTGTACCGGGCGCGCGTGGCCCAGGTCGGCCTGTCGCAGCGCGTGGTGGCCTACGAGGCGCCCGAGTCGCCCACGGCCTACGGCGCGGGGACCGATCTCGTCGACGCCGCCGTGCTCGACGTGCTGGCCGCCGCCTGCGATGCGCTTCGCCACGCCGGTGCGCAGGCCGTGGTGCTGGCCGGTGCCGTGCTGTGCGGCTACGCGGCGGCGCTGTCGGCCCGCAGCGGCCTGCCGGTGTTCGACGGCGCGGCCTGCGCGGTGGGGCAGCTGCGCATCCTGTGCGGTGCGGCCTCTTCATCCCCCTTCTTGGAGCCAACCAATGCAACGTGATTTCCTGGGCTATGGCGACACACCGCCCGCCATGCGCTGGCCCGGCGACGCGGGCCTGGCCGTCTCGGTGGTGCTCAACGTCGAAGAGGGTGCCGAGCTGTCCATCGCCGCCGGCGACGAGCGCAACGAAACCGTGCACGAGGTGGTGCAGGAAGTGAAGGGCGCGCCCGACCTCTGCCTGGCGTCGAACTTCGAGTACGGCACGCGCATCGGCTACCGGCGCATCGCCGACGTGGCGGCCGCGTCGGCCGTGCCGATGACGCTGAACGCCTGCGCGCGTTCGCTGATCGGCGTGCCCTGGATGGCCCAGGACGCCATCGCGCGCGGCCACGAGATCTGTTCGCACGGCTGGCGCTGGGAGCCGCACGCCAACCTCGACGAGGCCACCGAGCGGGCGCTGATCGCGCGCTGCCACAGCGAGATCGCACGCGTGTCGGGCGTGGCCCCGGTGGGCTGGCACACCAAGTCGAGTGCCTCGGTGAACACGCGCCGGCTGCTCGTCGAGCACGGCGGCTTCCTCTACGACAGCGACGCCTACAACGACGACCTGCCCTACTACGTGCCGGTGGCCGGCCGGCCGCACCTGGTGCTGCCGTACTGCTTCGACACCAACGACATGAAGTTCACCGGCCAGCAGGCCTTCGTGAAGGGCAGCGACTTCGCCGACTACGTGATCGACGCTTTCGACTGGCTGTGGCGTGAATCACGCCACCAGCCGAAGATGATGTCCATCGGCCTGCACCTGCGCATCATCGGCCGGGCCGGTCGCATCGCCGGGCTGGAGACGGTGTTCAGGCACATGCGCCAGCAGGGCGGCGTGTGGTTCGCGCGGCGCGACCACATCGCGCAGCACTGGAAGAAGACGGTGCCGCCGACCTGATTCAGGCGCGGCCGATCCACGCCGCCAAGGCCGGCGGCAAGGCCACGCTGGCCTTGCCCGGTGGCCGCGCGAACGAGCCGGCGTGCGCGCCGCGCGGCGACAGGCGCACCAGCGTCTCGGCCTGGCCGACGGCGGCGGTGATGGGGTCGACCAGCACCGCGGCGCAGCGGTCGATGCGCTGCGCCAGGCCCGCCAGCGGCGCGCCGCCCAGCACCACCACGTCGACACCGTCTTCCTTCACGGCGGCCTCGGACAGCGCGCGCAGTTCATCGAAGAGTTCGTCCTGCACGGTGTCGACCGAGCGGAACGAGGCCGCCGGCGTGCGCACGCCGGCGAAGCGCCCCAGCAGGCCGGCCTGCGCCACCGACTCCTCGTACCAGGGCGCCATGTGCTTCGTGAAGGTGACGAAGCAGAAGCGGTGGCCCAGCATGCAGGCGCTGAGCATCGCGGCTTCGGCCATGCCGACGATGGGGAGGTCGAACAGCTCGCGCGCGGCCAGCAGGCCGGGGTCGCCGAAGGCGGCGATGATCACCGCATCCACGCCGTCGGCATGTTCCGCGATCATGTCCAGCGCGATGGCACCGGCCACCTGCGCCTCGGCGCGCGACGAGATGTAGGGAAAGCCGCTGCGCGCCGTGGCGGTCACGATCTCGGTGCCGGGCGCGGCCGCGCGGCGCGCCACGGCAGACAGGCCGTCGGTCATGCCCTGCGTCATGTTGGGGTTCAGCACGAGGATCTTCATGGCGGCCCGGTGGTCCGTGGGTTCAATGGATCATGCGGTTGAGTCCCACCGTGCGCGAGCCGATCATCAGCACGATCAGCGCCAGCACGATGAGGCCGGTGGAGATGGCCGCCAGCGTCGGGTCGGGCTGCTCTTCCATGTACTGCAGCATCTTGATGGGCAGCGTCTTGTTGCGCGCGTCGGTGAGGAAGATCGAGACCGGGTAGTTGTCCATCGACGCCAGGAAGGCGAAGAGTCCAGAGGTCAGGAAGGCCGGTGCCAGGTTGGGCGCCAGCACCTTCAGCACCGCCTTCGGGTAGCTCATGCCCAGCGTGCGCGCGGCGTCGATCAGCGAGAAGTCGAAGCGCTCCAGCGCCGCCAGCAGCGTGCGCACCACGAAGGGCAGGGTGACGACGACGTGCGCCACCAGCAGGCTGGTCATCGCGTCGCGCAGGCCCACCTGGCGGAAGAACTGCAGCATGGCCACGCCCACCACCAGGCCCGGCATCATCAGCGGCGACACGGCGAAGGTGGCGATGGCCTCGCGTCCCTTGAAGCGCCCGCGCGTGACGGCGATGGCCGCCGCCGTGCCCAGCACCAGGGCCAGTGCAGTCGACAGCGCGGCCAGGCTGACCGACAGCCACACGCTGTCCCAGAAGCCCGATCGGCGCGCCACCGCGGCGTACCAGCGCAGCGACCACTCGGGCGGCGGCAGCGAGTACACCGACGACGAGGTGAAGGACACCACCACGGTGAGCACCAGCGGCCCGAGCAGGAACAGCACCACCAAGCCGGCCACGGCCCAGCTGAAACCTCGCGCGAAGCGCTCCAGGCCGGTCATGCGCGGTCTCCGGACAGGCGGCGCAGCAGCCAGCTGCTGCCCAGCACCACCGACACCGCGATGAGCAGCAGGATGGCCGACATCGACGAGCCGAGCTGCTCGTCTCGCAGGAAGAGGTAGGAGCGCGCGATCAGCATCGACAGCGTCTGGCTGCGTTCGCCGACGATCAGGCTGGGGATGACGTACATCGACACCGCCATCGAGAACACGAAGGCCGAGCCGGCGATGACACCCGGCAGCGTGAGCGGCGCGATGACGCGGAAGAAGCAGTACAGCGGCCCGGCGCCCAGCGTGGCGGCGGCCTCGGGCAGGCGCGCGTCCAACTGGCGCACCACGGCGTAGATGGGCAGCACCATGAAGGGCAGGAAGACGTTGGCCGACGCGACGACCAGCGCGGTCTCGGTGTAGAGCATGCGCACGGGTCCGTCGGTGAGGCCGATGGCCATCAGCGCCTTGTTCAGCAGCCCGTCGCTGCGGAAGAGGATGGACCACGCGAAGGTCTTGACGATGACACCCACCGCCAGCGGCAGCACCATGGCCACCAGGATCAGCGACTGCACGAACCCGCGCGCCCGCGCCAGCGCGAAGGCCGTGGGGTAGGCCAGCAGCAGCGCCAGCAGCGTGGTCAGCAGCGCCACGCGCACGGTGCGCCACAGGATGCGCAGGTGGAAAGGATCGCTGAAGAATTCGGTGTAGCCAGCGATCGACGGAAAGCCGCCCTTGGCGCTGAGGCTCTTGCCCAGCAGCAGCACCAGCGGCAGCGCGTACACCAGGGCCAGGTAGGCCAGGGCCGGGGCCGCCAGCAGCACGAAGCCGTCGATGCCGCGCGGCGTGCGCACGGCGCTGCGCACGACCGGCCGCGGTGCGCTGCCCTGCAGCGTGCTGCTCACGGGGAAGGCGCCGGGTAGACCAGGGTGTCGGCCACCGGCCAGTGCCAGGCCATCGTCTGCCCTTCCTGCGCCCCTGCTGCACCGTCGCCGGCGTCGGTGTTGGCGCGCTCGCACAGCAGGCGGTCGCCGTCGGCATCCGCCAGGCCCTCCGCTGCGCGTCCGTACAGGTGCGTGCGGGCACCCAGCGGCACGACGTCGGTCAGGGCGGCCTGCACGACGTTGTGGCCCTCGGGCACCGGCTCGCCGGGGGCGGTCACGCGGATGCGCTCGGGCCGCACGCCCACGACCACCGGCGAGCCCGGTCGAAAGTCGGCGCGTGCGGTCACCGTGCCGCAGGCCGTGTCGATGAGGGCCAGCGAGGCTTCGCACTGGCGCACCGTGCCGGCCAGGCGTGTCGACAGGCCGACGAACTCCAGCGCGAAGGCGGTGGCCGGGCGCGCATAGAGCGTGGCGGGGTCGGTGAAGTGCTCGATGCGGCCGGCGTTCATCACCGCGATGCGGTCGGACACTGCCAGCGCCTCGTCCTGGTCGTGCGTGACGAAGATCGCCGTCATGCCGCGGCTGCGCAGCAGGGCCTTCAGCTCGATCTGCATGGTCTCGCGCAGCTTGCGGTCGAGCGCCGAGAAGGGCTCGTCCAGCAGCAGCAGGTCGGGGCCCACCACCAGCGCGCGCGCCACCGCCACGCGCTGCTGCTGGCCGCCCGACAGCTGGCCCACCGGGCGCAGCGCGTAGTCGCTCATGCGCACCAGGGCCAGGGCCTCGGCCACGGCCGGGGCGATGCCGGCCGCAGGCTGGCCGCGCGCCCGCAGGCCGAAGGCCACGTTGTCCTGCACGTTCAGGTGCGGGAACAGCGCGTAGTTCTGGAACACCACCGACACGTTGCGCTTGTGGGCCGGCACGTCGGCCAGCTCGCGCCCGCCCAGCGTGATGCGGCCGCCGTCGGCCGTCACCAGCCCGGCGATCAGGCGCAGCAGCGTGGTCTTGCCGCAGCCCGACGGCCCCAGCAGCGACACCAGTTCACCACGGCGCACGTGGAAGTCCAGCGCCTCGATCACGGTCTGCCCGCCGTAGGCCTTGGCGATGCCGGCCACGCTCAGGTAGGCGTCGGCGTGCGACGCCTGGGCGCTCGACGGGGCCGCGGCAGCAGCCACCTCGGTGTTCATATCGGCGGCCCGCGGGTCAGACGGCCATCAGCTTGTCGAAGCGCGTGATCCACTCCTTGCGGTTCTTCGCCACGAAGGCCCAGTCGGGCGAGAAGATCTCCACGCCGGTGGGCGTGGCCGCGCTCGCCTTGACCTGCGTGTTGGCCGGCAGCGAGGCCGAGAACTCGGCCACCTTGCCCTGCAGCTCGGCGCCCAGCATCTCGTTGACGTAGGCCTGGGCCATCGCGGCGTTCGGGCCGTTCTTCACGAGGCAGATGCCCGAAGGCATGGCGAAGATGCCTTCCTTGGGCGCGGCCAGGTTCACCGGCGCCCCGGCCGTCACGCGGGGCTGCGCGTACGAGGAGAAGTTGCCGGCCAGCAGGGTGATCTCGCCCTGCTCCAGCAGGTTGAAGGCCTGCGACATCTGCGAGTAGACGTTGATCACGTTGGGCTTCAGGGTGCGCAGCTTCTCGAACGCGGCGTCGATCTCGTACTGCGCCTGCGCCAGCGGCTTGCCGGTGGCCAGGTGGGCGGCCATGAAGATCGTCCACATGCCTTCGGTGTTCTGCAGCGAGGGCAGGATGACCTTGCCCTTGTGCTGCGGCTCCCAGAGCTGGTTCCAGCTCGTCACGCCCTTCAGCGCCTTGGTGTTGTAGGCCACGCCGGCCCAGGGCTGCGCGTAGTTGGCCCACATGCCGTTCATGTGCACGGCGCCCTTGCGCAGCTGCGCCACGTTGGGCACCGCGGCCGTGGTGATGGGCGCCAGCAGGCCCAGCTCGACGGCCTGGATCATCACCGGGTCGTCCATCTGCACCACGGACAGCGTGGGCTTGTCCTTGTTGGAGCTCATCTTCTCGAGGTTGGTGCTCGACCGCGTGCCTTCGAAGATGACGTTCAGGCCGAGCTTGCTCTTCATGTGCGGCAGCACGAGCTTTTCCATCCAGCTGGTGTGGCTCGCAGCGCAGCCGACGACGATCTCCTTGGTCTGCGCGCGCACGATGGACGGCGCGGCCAGCGCGGCCAGCGCCAGCGTGCCGGTGTGGCGCACGAAGGTGCGGCGGTTGGAGTGGCTCATGGGGACCCCTTTGTGAAGTGAAGCGTTCGGTGTCGACATCGACTGTCAACAGCGTGGTATGCAAAGTGCATGCCACTGCGCCACGGGGCATTTGCGCCAGGACGCGCCTGCGATTGGTGCGCCCTTGCGCGCCGCTGGTGCCAACGTGGGCGCGGCGACATCGCATTGCACCGTCACGGCCCTTTGAATTCAGGAAGCTTCTGCATGACGCCACGCCCGCCCGACGACCGCCTATCGCCCGCCGGCGTGACCCTCATCGAGGACGTGCAGTTGCTGACGCCGGGCCGCGCGCTGCAGCGCGACGCCGCGGTGGAGTTCAGCGAAGGCCGCATCCGCTGGGTGGGCGGTGCCGCCGAGGCGCGCTCGCGGCCGGCCGACCGCCGCGTGGCCGGCGGCGGTGCGCTGTGCGTGCCGGGCCTGGTCAACACGCACAACCACACGCCGCTGATGATCGTGCGCGGCATGGTCGAGGACCTCGGCTTCGCGCCGGCCTACACCCCGGGCATCCCGCAGGGCCACTGGCTGTCGGACGAAGAGACCTACCTGCTGTCGCGGCTGGGCCACCTGGAGCTGCTGTGCGCCGGCTGCACCACAGTGGTCGACTACTACCGCCGGCCGGCGGCGCTGGCACAGGCGGCGTCGGACAGCGGTGTGCGCGCTTTCATCGGCGGCCGCATCATGGACGCCGACAGCGCCGAGCTGGCCACCGGCCGCTTCCACCGGGACGACGCGCTGGGCCGCGAGACGCTGCGCGATTCGATGGACCTCATCGCCCGCTGGCACGGTGCTGCCGACGGCCGCGTGCAGTGCATTCACGCGCCGCACGCGCCCGACACCTGCTCGCGCGACCTGCTGAAGGAGGTCGCAGCGCTGGCGGCGGCCGACGGCCGGCCCGTGCACACCCACCTGGCGCAGTCACGGCTGGAGGTCGAGCACGTGCTGGCGCGCGAAGGCTGCGGGCCGGTAGCGCTGCTCGACCAGCTCGGCCTGCTGAACGACAAGCTGTTCGCCGCGCACTGCATCTTTCTCGACGACGAAGAGGTCGCCGCTGCAGGCCGTGCACGCATCAATGTGTGCCATGCGCCGCTGGGCAACGCCGCCTTCGGTGCCATCGCGCCCATCGAGGCGCTGGGCGACGCCGGGGCCACGATCACGCTGTGCACCGACACCAAGTCGGCCGACATGCTGGAGACCGCGCGCATGGCCATCGCGGTGGCGCGCATGAAGGCGCAAGGCCTCTTCGTGCTGGACGCCGCCACGGTGTTCGGCTGGGCCACTGCGGGCGGTGCGGCGGCGCTGGGCCTGCCCGACGTCGGCCGCATCGAGCCCGGCTGCCGCGCCGACCTGGTGCTGATGGACCCGCTGGCGGCCAACCTGCGGCCCGTCGTCGACGGCTTCGGCATCCTCGTGCACTCGGGCAGCGCGGCCAACGTGCGCGACGTGTTCTGCGACGGCGTGCAGCTCGTGGCGCAGGGGCGGCCGACGCACGCCGACGCGCCGGAGATCATCGCGGCCGCGCAACAGGTGGCCGACCGGTTGTGGGCGCGGGCGCGCGAAGGCGTGGCCAGCCAGACTTGAGGCCCCGCACCTTTGGCAAGCACGGCCTCCTCCGTCGACAGCCCGTATCCTGCGAAGCGGCCTGGTGGTGGCCTTGAAACGGCTAAAATGGCTAATCTTTCGAGGAGCCCCGCATGCGTGTTACCGCCACAGAGGCCAAGAACCGTTTCGGCAGCCTCTGCGCACAGGCCAAACGTGAGCCGGTGTTCGTGGAGAAGGCAGGTCAGATCGACACCGTGATCCTGTCGGCCGAGCTGTACCAGGCGTTGCAGAGTCATCACAACGGGGCCCAGCGCGCGGCACGCAAGAAGGCCTTCGAAGCTGAGTTCGGGGACTGGATCGCGGCCCAGAATGCCCGCTTCGAGGCGCATGGCATTCCCGGCGCCGACTTGCGGCCGTGGTGAGCGGTGGATGGCCCAGTACGACGTCCACCTCAACCCCAGCCACAGCGCGGCCGACGGCATCCCGTACGTGGTCGTGATCCAGAGCGATCTGCTCGATGCCCTGGCCACGAGGCTGACCCTGCCGCTGGCCGTGCTCGACCCTGGGGCGAAGGTGCCGACCGCGCTGTGTCCGGTCATCACGGTCAAGGGCCGGCGTCTGCATGCGCTGGCCCACTACGCCGCGCCAGCTCCTGAAGCGCCCCGTTGCCAACGTCGCCGCGCAGGCCACCTCGCTGGTCGCGGCCATGGACGCGGTGTTGTCGGGCCTCTGATGCCACGTCGATCGCTTCCGCCGGCAGGGCCGCGTCCCCCGCAGGTGGCGATACCCGGCACGGTGTGAATACGGCGCTCTCGACGGGCGACGTTTGGCATTCCGGCGCCAGGGGCCACGGCCTACAGTGCAAGCACAGGGTCTTACAGGAGCACCCCATTACGCACCGACACCGATGAAGCCGTCCTTGACCACTGCCGCAGGTGCCGCGACGGCGCCACGGGCCCTGCGCGCGCCGCGCTCGCGGCGCGGGGCGCCGGCGGTGCTGGCAGTTCTGGCCGTTGGCGCTGCAGCCCTGGGGAGCTTCTGGGCCATCGCGCAATGGGATGGGAAGACCAGCACCTTGTCCGGGGACGTGCAGGCGTTCCAGCAGCGTGTCACTGCGGGCACCGGCTCGCCGTCGGGTGCGGCCGCTGCCGAGGTGCTGGCCCGTCGCTACCTGGACAGCTTGGCGCCGGATCTGCGCCAGCGCATCGCAGACCAGGTGCGCGCCGAGCAGCGGGCCGGGCTGACACCCGAAGGCAACGATGCGTTCGTGATGCGGCGGCTGGCCTTGTACGAAGAAGCGCTGCAGCAGGCCGGCACGGTGGCGGTGGCGCGTCCGGGCGGCACCGTCGAGGCGCGCTGACCGGCCCGGGCCTCTCGTGCTTCTCTCCCGGCCACGCTGACCGGTTCAGCGTCCGGGCGCGCCGTGGCCTCAGACCGGGACGCGGCGCAGGATCTGGCCCGCCCGGTCGTCGGCCTGGCGACCCTCTTCCACCGCGATGCGGCCATTGACCAGCACCCAGCGGATGCCGGAGGGCGCGGCGACGGGTGAGTCGAAGGTGGCGCCGTCCAGCACCTGCTCGGCGTCGAACAAGGTCACGTCGGCGGCCGCCCCGACACGCAGTTCGCCGCGTGCGGCCAGGCCGAAGCGCCGCGCCGTCAGGCCGGTCATCTTGTGCACCGCGGCCTCCAGCGCCAGCAGCCGGCGCTGGCGCACGTAGTGGCCCAGCACGCGGGGGAAGGTGCCCCACAGGCGCGGGTGCGGCACCGGGTCGTGCGGCAGGCCATCGGAGCCGATCATCACCAGCGGGTGCACCAGGATGCGGTCGACGTCCTCGTCGCTCATCGCGAAGTAGATCGCGCCGCCGGGCACGAGCTGTGTCGCCAGGGCGGTCGGGTCCATGCCGCGCTCGGCCGCCATGGTGAACAGCGAGCGGCCGGCCGCCTCGGGTTCGACCTTCGACCAGGTGATGCGCACGTCGCTCGACGAGGCCACGCGTGCGGGCAGCAGCATGGTCGACGACGCCACGTACGGGTAGCAGTCCATGCAGACCGACTGGCTGCGTGCCGCCTGTTCGACCAGCGCCAGCGTGCGCACCGATCCGCCGTGGTTGGCGCTGCCGATCAGCTTGTGGTGCGAGAGCACCAGCGGCGCGTTCACGGCCCGGCCCACGGCCAGCGCCTCGCGCAGCGCCTCGTCGATGGCGTCGCCCTCGTCGCGGATGTGCATGGTGATCAGGCCGGCGCCGTCGCGCAGGGGCTCGGCCACGTCGATCAGCTCCTGCGTGGTGGCGGCGCGCGCCAGCGGGTAGTAGACGCCGGTGGACAGGCCGATGGCACCGGCGTCCAGCGCTTCCTGCAGCGCCGCCTGCATGCGTGCCGTCTCGTCGGCGTTGGCCGCGCGGTCCAGGTCGTCCATCGCGTGCTGGCGCAGCGTGGTGTGGCCCACCAGCACGGCGGCGTTGACGGCGGGCTGTGCGGCGCGCAGGTCGGCCATGTAGGCCGCCATCGTCGGGTGGCGCCGAGGGCTGCCGGTGGGGTCGGGGGCGTTGGCGCTCAGCAGCGACGGCGGGGTGCCAGGCTCACGCCGCAGTTGCCCGACACCACCGTGGTGACGCCCTGCAGCAGCTTGGGGTGGGCGGCCGGGTGTTCCAGCAGCAGCAGGTCGTCGTGCGTGTGGCAATCGATGAAGCCCGGCGCCACGATCAGGCCATGCGCGTCGATGCGGCGGTGGGCGGCCTGGGTCTGCAGGTCACCCACCGCGACCACGGTGCCACCGCGGATGCCCACGTCGGCACGCCGGCGCGGCGCCCCGGTGCCGTCGATCAGCTGTCCGCCGTGGATCAGGATATCGAGCATGCTCAGTCCAGCCTGGCCCCCGAGCGGCGGATGACGTCGGCCCAGATCGGCTGCTCGCGCCGGGCCTGCTCGAACAACCGCTCGGGCGGCGCCGCCAGCGGCTCGAACGACAGGCTGGCCCAACGCTCGGCGTTCGCCGGGCTGGTCATCACGCGCCCGATCTCGGTGTTCAGGCGCTGCACCACGTCGCGCGGCGTGCCTGCCGGTGCGACGATGCCGCCCCAGGCCACGATGTCGTAGTCGGGCAGGCCGGACTCCTTCAGCGTGGGCAGGTCGGCAAAGGCGGGCGAGCGGCGGCTGCCGGACACCGCCAGGGCGGTCACGCGCCCTTGCCGGATGTGCGGCCCGATGGACGACAGGTTGTCGAACATCAGGTCGACCTGGCCGCCGATCAGGTCCTGGATCGCCTGCGGGCTGCCGCGGTATGGCACGTGCACGATGAAGGTCTTGGTCTGGCTCTTGAACAGCTCGCCGCCCAGGTGGCCGGTGGTGCCGTTCCCGGCCGAGCCCATGCTCAGCTCGCCAGGGCGACCAGTTCGGCCACGCTCTTCACGCCCAGGTCCTTGCGCACGACCAGCGCGTTCTGCACGAAGCCCATCAGGGCCACCGGCAGCAGCTGGGTGTCGCGCTGGTACGGCAGCGTGGTGAACAGGGACAGGTTGATCGACAGCGTGCCGACGTTGGCGTAGCCCAGGGTGTAGCCGTCGGGCGCGGCGCGCACCAGCTCCTGCGTGCCGATGTTGCCGCTGGCGCCGGGCTTGTTGTCGATCAGCACGGTCTGGCCCAGCGCCTTGCTCAGTTCGCTGCCCAGCAAGCGGCATATGACGTCGGGCGAGCCGCCGGCGGCAAAGGGCACGATCAGGCGGATCGGCCTGTCGGGCCAGGCGGCCCGTGCCGGGCCTGCTGCAGCCAGCAGCGGCAGGCCGGCCAGCCGGGTGAGAACCTCGCGTCGGTCATGCAGTTTCATGATGGTGCGCTCCCTTGGCATGCACTCTAGAAGGGGAGCCTCTGGGACACAATCGATGAATCCTTGGAAGCTCCATGAGGATTCCTCATGACCCGCCTGCCGTCGACCACCGCGTTGTTGTGCTTCGAGACGGCGGCCCGCCTGGGCAGCTTCACGCGCGCGGGGCGCGAGTTGCAGCTGACGCAGGCGGCGGTCAGCCGGCAGGTGATCGGCCTGGAGTCCCGGCTCGACGTGCCCTTGTTCGAACGCCGGCCTGGCGCCCTGGTGCTCACCGAAGCCGGCCGGGCTTTCCTGGCCGAGGTGGGGCCGGCGCTCGAACGCCTCGAGCGTGCCGCCGCCAGTGCCAGCGTGCTGAAGGGGCGCGGCGGCCGGCTCAGGCTGTCGGTGGCCTCGTCGCTGTGCAACTACTGGCTCATTCCCAGGCTGCCGGCCTTCACCCGACAGCACCCCGAGATCACGCTGGACATGGCCACGCGGATCGGTCCGGCCGACCTCGGCGGCGGCCGGCTCGACGCCTCGCTGGAGTTCGGCGACGGGCGGCGCAGCGACGCCGTCTGCACCCTCGTGATGCCGCTGGAGCTGCGCCCGGTGGCGTCGCCGGCCTGGGTCGAACGGCACGGCCGGCGGCTGTCGGCGCGCACGCCCGCGGCCGCCCTGATCCACCAGACCACGGTGCCCGAAGCCTGGCCCGGCTGGTTGGCCGCTGCCGGCCTGCAGCTGGCGCCCGGACCGGGCGGGCCGCGCCACGACCAGCTGGCGATGGCGCTGCATGCGGCGCTGGCCGGCCTGGGCGTCGCCTTGCTGCCGGGTTTCATGAGCGACGATGCGGTGGCGGCCGGGCGCTTGCTGCCGCTGTCATCGCGCAGCTGGCGGGCGCAACGGGCCTACCACCTGGCGGTGCCCCACAGCGCGGTGCCGATGCCGGCCGTCGGCACCTTCACGCGGTGGCTCTTGGCGATGGCCACCCCCTGACGACCCCGCGCCGCCGAAGCAGAGCCGCTATGGCCTGGCTGCCGCCAGGCTCGCCACGCGCTTTGCGTTGGACAGCACCGACGTCATCCCCGGCATGGAACCCGGCAGGTAGCACTCGCCGCTGATGCCGCCGATGCCTCCGACGTTCCCGCAGAACCAGTGCAACCAGGCGCAGTCGAAGGCATTGCTGCAGGTGCAGACGATGAACGCCTGATCGCACGCGATCTGCGACACCGCCGGCTTGCCGATCAACCGGGCCGCTTGAACGGCCGTGCGGTTCATGTCCTGGACGACCTGGCCGACCTGCGCAGCCAGGTCCACCGTCGGTGATGTCTGCGCGAGGCTGGCGCCTGCCGAGCAGTACAGTGCCATCGCAACGGACGTTGCAGTGGCCATCTGACCCCATTTCGATCGAGCGTTCATTCGGATCTCCCAGGAAGGTTGAAGTGACGAAGACGCGGTCAGCACCTGCGCAGGCGAGGCCTGGCGGGTCGCTGCCGTGGCGCCCGACGCAACCCTGCGCAGGCGCCTCGGCCATGTTCGACCCGGGGCTCCTACTGCTGTCTTACGGTGCAGCTTGGATCAACCTTCGTACCAGGGGTCTGCGCGGCAGAAGCCGCGCGACCTCCTGGGCTGCGGCTTGACGCACGGCTCCCCCGAGCCCCCTCCAAGAGGGAGCTCCAGTCAGTCTGACAAGTGCTTTGCCACCCTTCAGCCCGCGCTGAGCATCCCGCCGCTCTGAACACGCCGCACGGGCACCGGGGCTCTTCGGCTGAAGCGCTGCGTTGCCGTGCTTTGCTGCTCGGCGAAGACGCGGTAAACCTCGACACGCAGGCCCGGGCTTTGGGCAACATGGCGTCATGAAAGCCCGAGCCCTTCCGAAACTGACCGCCCTGATGGCCACCTTGTGTCTTGCCGCCTGCGGCGGTGGCGGTGACGGGGGTGGCGACACGCCCACGGCGCAAGCGCCAACGCCGACGCCTGCACCTGCACCTGCACCTGCACCGGCGCCTGCACCGACGCCTGCACCAGCCCCGACGCCCTCACCCAGCCCGGCACCAGCGCCAACGCCGGCGCCGGCCCCCGCGCCGAGCCCGGCGCCCGCGCCACCCCCCGCCACCGGCACTGGCCCCATCACCGCGCCCGCGGGCAGCTGGAGCTTCGTCCCCGTGGAAGGTGCGCGCTGCGCCGACGGCAGCGCCACCGGCATCGGTGTGCGGCCGGCGGCCGGCAGCCGAGAGGTCTTCATCTACTTCGAAGGCGGCGGCGCCTGCAGCACGGCCGAGAACTGCTGGGGCCCCAAGCCCGGTGCCGCCAATCTCACGGGCTACGGCGCGGCCGAGTTCGCCGTCGAGGAGAAGCTGCGCAACTACGGCTACCTGGACGTCAGACCGGGCACGCCCAACCCCTTTGCGCGCATGAACCTCGTGATGGTGCCCTACTGTACGGGCGACGCGCACGGCGGGCGGCTGGTGCAGACGCTGTCGCTGAACGGGCAATCGCGCCCCACGCACTTCGTCGGCGCGCTCAACGTCGAGAAGGCCCTGCAGCGCCTGGCCGCGACCTGGCCCGCGCTGGACGCGGTGTGGGTGCTGGGCACCAGCGCCGGCGGTGGCGGCGCCACGCTGAATTACAGCGCCATCCGCCAGGCGCTGGGCGCGCGGGTGCATCTCATCAACGACTCGGCCCCGGGCTTCACCGAGCCCGACGATGCGGCGAAATGGGCCTTCTGGGGCATCCAACCGCCTTGCCCGGCCTGCACCAATGTCACCGAGGTGCGCGCGTACAACCGCGCGCTGGACCCGCTGGCGCGCCAGGCCTTCCTGTCCTTCCGCTTCGATGCAACCGCCGCCAACGGCCGCAGCGCCACGGCGTTCGACGCCTCGCTGCAGGCCCTGATGGCCGAGCTGCGCACCCACCCGCAGACCCAGACGCTGCTGATCGACAACAGCGCCACCGGCTTCGGCCCGCCGCAGGCGCATGTGGTGACGACGAAGAACACGCCTGCCTGGGCGGCCCGCGGCCACCTGACATTCCTGCAGGCGATGGTGGCCGGCAGCGGCTGGCAGAGCACGGTGGTGCTGCCACCCTGAGGGCCGCCCGCGGCCCGGCTCAGGCACCGCCGCGTGACGGCCAGCGTTGATGCGTCAAGGTTGGACCTGTACGGGGAGTGCCTGGTTAACTCGAGGAGGCGACGTGAGTCGACCTCGGCGAGGCCCCCGTGCGCGTCTTGCATCAGGGTCTGCAGCATGAAGCTGCATTGATGACCGCTTGCAGTTCTTCCAGTCCGCACCCTTGACCTGTTCACCGCGAGCCCGAAACGTCGATGGACAGCAAAGCCAACTTCCGTGATGAGTCGCTGCGCGACTCGATCACGGCTGCTGCGTGCTTGACTTATGGCGAAGCCCTTGTAGTGGAGCTAACCGGCGCGCGAAGGCGTGACGCCCTGGCCGCGAGGCGCATGATGAACAGCGAGCGCCTTGCGGCCAGCGCGGCATGCCGTAGCGCGTCCGGTTGAGCGCAGTGTTAGACGCCGCTCTTCGCTCTTGGCAGTGGGCCCTTTGCCAGCCGATCAGCCATACGAGTTTGCCAGCCAGGCCCGGTTTCGCGCCAGCGTTCGATGACCTCAGGAGGTAACCGCAGGCTGATGAGTTGGCGCGGGTTGGCAGACCGTGGGCGACCGCCTTTGTTCACGACCGCACGTGCCAACAAGGCATCCGTGAGCTCGGGCAGTTCCTTGTACTCGTGCGGCTTGACGACATGAGCATCGACCCGCTTGAGGTCAGAGCCCAAGGTACGACGAGAGGCGGGCTTGTTCACGTGAATTGGCCTTGCGCATGCTGAAGACGTGGCGAACCTCGCCACGAGGGGTATAGCCCACGACAACGACACGGCCCGCCAATAGGCCGTAGCAGATGATCCGGGTCTCACCGTAGTCCAGGCGGTCATCGATGACCTCGACCGTGACACCTGCAAAGACAGACACGGCGTCTTTGAAGTCGAGCCCTCGCTCGGCAAGTGTTCTTTCGCGCTTGACCGGGTCGCAGGTGATCCGCACGTGGTTAGTGTATCTACGAATACGTGACCGAGCAAGACCATGTCTCGACTGCGGTGTTTGCGGCGTCAACGTTCGAGCTGAGGCGGGCCTGGCGGCTTGCCGTTGGGCCTCGCCTCGAGCGGAATGCAAAGGGACTTCCCACCTTCGAGCAACGGCGTCGATGCGCCAAGATTGGTGATGCGAGTCATTCAATCTGCAGCTATGTGAAAGGGGAAGTCCGTGGATGAATCTACACGAGTCGAGCGATTGGCAGAAGTGGTGCGTGTGGGTGTGGACCCGGCCAAGCGGGTGATCCAGGTGCACGCCGTCGATGCAGTTGGTCGCAGGGTGAGCAACCGCGCGTTGGCGCGGGACAGGTTCATCGAGTGGTGTGCTCGTCTACCGGCCGGTGGCCTCGTGGTCATGGAGGTCAGTTCCAGCGCACATCACTGGTGCCGCAAGCTCAATGCCATGGGACTGGACGCCCGCATCGTGGCGGCCCAGTTGGCTGCCCCGTACCGATCGGAGGGCACCAGCGGCAAGAACGACGCCAACGATGCCGCGGCGATCTGCGAGGCTGCAGGGCGACCGCACATGCGATTCGTGCCCGTCAAGAGCATCGAGCAGCAGAGCGTGCTCAGCGTGCACCGGCTGCGTGAAGGCGTCAAGGAAGACCGGACCGCCTGCATCAACCGCATCCGGGGGCTGCTACTGGAGTTCGGCGTCGTGGTGCCTGCAGGCGCGGAAGCGCTCCGGAGGGTGCTCGATGAAGTTCTGGAAGACGCCGGCAACGAGATGAACTGGCTGGAAAGGGTGACGCTGCAGCGCGCGCAGGCGCAGTGGCGACAGCTCGACGAGCATCTGGCCTGGTGCGACGCTCGGATCGACGAGCACGCGAAGAACTGCGAACACGTCAGACGCGCGACCGATCTCATGGGCGTCGGCCCGATCGGCGCCAGCGCGGTGGTGGCGACGGTAGGCGACTTCAAGCAGTTCAAGAGCGGTGCGCAGTTCGGTGCCTGGATCGGGCTGGCGCCCAAGCAACGCTCATCAGGGGGCAAGAGCAACCTCGGCACGATCACCAAGCGAGGAGACCCGTACCTGCGCACGCTGCTGGTTCAGGGGGCGAAGTCGGTGGTCAATAGCGCGCACCTGCGGAGTGATCCGATCAGCCGTTGGGTGCTGGCCTTGAAGGAGCGAAGCGGCTGGCAGAAGGCGGTGGTGGCGCTGGCCAACAAGAACGCGCGGATCCTGTGGGCGGTCATGACCAAGGGTCAGAAGTACGACCGCCATCACCTGAGCGTGAAGCCTGCATAGTGCGGCGTCACGATCGACCGATTCCTTGCACGACGACAGATCTGAAGATGCACTGACAGGTCAGACCGGCGGCAGGTCAGCGCAGCTCGACCAACCCCTTGGGGCGTGCGTCAAGCACATCCCCGCGATAGGAATGGAGCCCTGCCGAGCGGTTCGCATCTGGGTCCGTGCCCATCGCAGAGATGGGACACAACAAGGCCGTCTGTAGAGTGGCAGTCTGTTCTCTGTTCAGTCTCCCAAGTCCTCGTCGTCAACCGCAAAGACCAATCCAGCCAAACAGGTGAAGACCAACAGCGATAAAGCAGTTGACTAACTGGGAAGTCCCTGTAAGGGGTTAGGACGCACTGGCAGGCTAGGAGGGCCTTACTCAATGTCATCAGTTGGAGCTTGATGATTTGGCGCAGGAGGCCCAAATGCCCGTCGCGGGCCATAGCCTCTGCGAGCTGACCTCAGAGCAGTTCCAAGCTGTACGCGAAGCTGCTGGGACCTCTCCGCTAGAGGATCGTGGCACCATTCGGCTGGCAGTCCACGCTTCTGACTTTCGGTCAGTAGCGGAATATAGAGGCGCTGTATTTCTCGAAAGAAAACGCGGACGCGTTGAGTGCGAAGCCAGAGTCGTTGGGTGACATTTCTCTCTGAATCAATGGCCTGACTCAGTGAACGTAGGTTCTCCCATGCCGCTGCGTCACGGATGTATGTGTCGAACATCGTGTTCTCAAGGAATGGCATGTAGCCAATCAAGTCGCGAACAACATAGCCCCCCAATCGGGAGGGCACAAAACTTGACGAAAGGCTTGGCGCGCCATGAGAAGCGGTGAACATGAACCTGTATCGGCATAGATCTACCAGCACTTGCTCTGTAAGTGAGTCGCCGAAGCCAATCTTCCGCATCATCTCGCCAATGAGGCTCCCATCAATAGCTCGAAACTCGGCAGACGAAGCATAGTTGACCGCCGCGGTCAACAGGAACAACCGAAGTAGTTGGGCGTTGTGTATGGAAAGATTCGAGTCGAACGGATTGCCAATAACGGAAAGCTCTTCGTTGTAAACAGGACTGTTGCCGAGAATGATGGCTCTGAACGCTTCGTGTCTTGGGAGCACGTAGCCGCCGGTCTTTCGATGAAACTCGATGGCTCGGCCGGGATTAGAGTACCCGCGCTCAAGGAACTCTCGCGTCATTCTCAATGCTAGGCGAACATCGTCTGCTGCAAGGACTTCGATTAGCTTTCCAATCTCAGTCCCCAAAACCGAACCCTGTACAAGTTCGATTATCTCGGCGACGTTCTCCAGCTTGATGCGGGCTCCGTTCTCGGCTGTGAACTCTCCGCGCTTTCCTGAGAGCAAGGCCTTGGCTAGATTGAATCTCTTTGAAAGCACTGAGCTAATTCTTGGTGGATCAATCTGTACCACCTCAAAGTCGAACGCGTCAATCGCGGGTGAGTTGCGGTGGGCAACGTATGTCGACTGACGAAGCGCGAGAACTAGGTTGAGAGAGAGATGTCGTGCGATAGAGAGTGATTCAGTAAAGAGCCTAGATTGAACGATCTCATCTTCAATCTGGTCAACGTTGTCGATAACTAAGAAGAAAGGGGCGTTTGAAGTTGCGTACTTCAAAACTCGATCTACGTATGGAACCACCTTCTTGTAGTCATCCATGATCAGATCAGCAATTCGCTCATCTAGTCTTTCTTGAGAGGACGCTAGCAAGAACAATGGCCCTGATTTGAGCGCTTCGATTTCTTCTGCGTACGCGTGCTTGACGCAACGCTCAAAGTCCCGGAGAAACGGGTCTGCCTTTAGGTAGGAGAAGAGTTCGTCGTAGATGAACTTGCTAGCCTCTCCGCCAGGATACTTTTCGAGGAAGTCGACGTGGAGCCAATGAGGGTATGGCCTATCGGGCGAGCGATTGAAAGACTCCGCAAGACGGACCCTCCGCAAGTGATGAAGAAAGGTGGTCTTTCCAGCGCCAACTGTTCCTAGCAGAAGAAGTGCAAGCGGGCGCCTTGTAGAGACAGCGGTCGAGATACGCCGATTGAGTTGATCCGCGTCGGTGTCTTTCATCGCCTTTAGTGGGGCGCGGCTAACGACACTTTGACGGCGTGCTACATGCATCCGTATCTTGCTATCAAAGCGCTGGGTTTCTGGGGTTGCGACATAGCACTTCTCCAGTTGCTCCGTAGACAGGTCGACGATCGCATCTGAGAAGGCGGAAACTATTCCTTCTTCGATTACGGGGAATATGGGGTTCGTTCGCATCGGCCGATGCACGGATGCGAAAAAGTTCCTTAGCTTCCTGTCCGCAAGTTGATTCTGGCTGCGTCCGAGCAAAGCCAAGTCGAGACTGCCAGAGATTACGGCATCGCGGCTGAGCAGATCAACAAACTCCTGGAAGTTCTCTTTTAGAGCATCTTCCAACGTCCAGAAAGCAATGGCGGCTGAGTCGTGGAAGGCGACCTGATCGTGACGCTGAGCTGGAAAAACGACCCATGCACTTCCATTGGTCACTACAGCGTTGTCAATACCCAACTTCCGCGCGTAGTCCCGCGCCTGAATGATCGCCTTTCCAAGTTCGCCAGAAAGAAACTGCTGGCTGAGCTTCTCTCTCCTTTTCCCTGTTGTCGACTCGAACGCGGCACCAATGCGCTTCGCTTCGACAATCACTGCGGTGTTGGCGGTTCGAAGGATGTAGTCAGCAAACGTAGTTGCTCCGTCCTCAGACACTCGTTGTTCGGGCTCGATGTCATCGTTCGTCCAGCCAAGAACTTCTCGAAGAACTCGATCTATTACCTTAAGGCGAGTTGCGGCCTCGTTTGCGTCCGCAAGTTCAAGGCCCCTGCAGGCGGCAAGGATGGACTGTGAACTTCCCTTGCGAGTGTCGTCCCTGTTTTCGGCCATCTGTTGACTCGATTTGGTTGTAGTAGCTGGAGATCGGGAGTTTGGATTCTGTGGAAGGAGAGAGAAGGGCCTGGGTTCGTGCGGCCTTACGTGTTTTGGGCAACAGCCCCTCTGGCCAAATCTAGCCAATCTGTCTACCGCTGTCCATTCCACCAAAGTCGCGCCTGCCCCAACTCAGCGGTCACTCCCCGCCCACTTCACCCCCAGCCCCGCAAACGCCGCCGCAAACCCATCGCGCAGCCAGCGCTGCACCGGCGCCGATGCAATGACATGCCGCCGAAAGGCATGCGCCACGAACCCATACACCACGAACACCACGAACGTCATCGCCATGAAGATGACGCTCAGGGTCAGCAATTGCAGCAGGGGCTGCGCCGCCGTCGGTGAGACGAATTGCGGCAAGAAGGCCAGGAAGAAGATGGTCAGCTTGGGGTTCAGGATGTTCAGCAGGAAGGCCTTGAGCACGATGCCCGATGCGCTGCTGCGCGCTGCGGTGCCGTCCACAGCAAAGGCCGATGTGTCGCGCCACGTGGCCCAGGCGATGTAGAAGAGGTACAGCACGCCGGCGTACTTCAGCAGCTGGAAGGCCAGCGCGCTGCTGTGCATGACGGCAGCCAGGCCGAGCACGGTGGCCAACAGGTGCTGCACGATGCCCAGGGTGCAACCCAGGCTGGCCTAGAGGCTCGCCGCCCGCCCCTGCACCAGGCCGGTGGACACCGCATACAGCACGCCGGTGCCGGGGATGCGCACGACCACCAGGGACGTGACCAGGAACTCGATACTGATCATGACGACAACCCCTTCAGCCCTTGCGCGAAGACCTGCCGCGATCGCCACAACACCATCTCCTGCCAATCCACGAACGGCGGATAGAAGTGGTCGCGCAAGGCATTGCGGATGGGCACCGCCTCGGCGCCGGAGGGGTCGCCGTGGTTCCACAGCCAGTGGTCGGCCTGCAGCACGCGCCCGCCGCGCGGGGGCTGGTAGGTGCCGAGCGATGTCGGCGTGGGCCAGGCAGCGTTCGTAGCCGAATTCGGTCAGGCCGAACTTCTCTTGCGAACTGCTGGTGCCCAGCAGCGGCTCGGTGACGCTTTCGCCCCACCAGCGCTTGGCGCGGTTCACGCGGTCGCTGCCGGGGGCGTGGTTGCAGATGGGCTCGCCGTAGCCGAAGGGGCCCAGGCCGGTGTGCATGTCGACGATGGCGATGGTCCTGGCCTTCGCCAGGTGCCGGGCCAGGATGGCCTCGCTGGTGCGCCGCGCCCAGGTGGGGCCGCTGCCGCCGTAGAAGATGCCCGTGGGGTGCGTGTACTGCCCCGTGCTGCGCGCCACGCGTTCGGCGTGCAGGCCGTGCTGCTGCCGGTAGGCCTCGATGGCGGCTTCGGCGGCGGCCACGCTGTGTGCGTCGATGTGGCGCGGCACGTAGTGCTCGTGCAGTTGCGCGTAGCCCGGGTTGGCGGGTAGCGGCTGCGTGAAGTCGACCCAGTTGCGGTTCAGGTCGACGTTCTCTTCGGTCACGCGGCGCAGCCAGGCAAAGCCGTGCGGGTTGATGGCGTGCACCAGCAGCACCGCGGTGTGGGGCGGCAGCTGCGCTGAAGCCGGCCCGCGCAGGAAGTCGACCTGCGGGCCCGATCCGGCCAGGCCTTCCACGCCGTGCGTGGCGCTGACGACCACCAGCACGCCGGCGGCGTCTTCGGGGCCCAGCCAGGCGGTGTCGCAGCTCAGGGCTTCGCCGCCGGGGCCTTTCAGGGGATGGGGCCAGTGGCCCAGGGTGGCGCCGCGGGCCGTGGCGGCGTGCAGAAACTTGTCGCGCGCCTCGGGGTAGGTGGTGGAAAAACAGCTCAGGTCCATGGGCCCAGCATAGCGAGGTATCGTCCCCGCTTCCATCCGTTGCAGGCCCCGTGCGGCCCCTGAACACCATGAGCCTCCCCAGCTTCGATGAATTCACCGCCACCACCCGCGCCCAGGGCTTCGACGAGGTGCTGGTGCGCGAATGGGCGCCCGGCCAGCAGACCGGCACCCACACCCACCCCTTCAGCGTGAAGGCGCTGGTGGTGCGCGGCGAGCTGTGGCTGCAGTGCGGCGAAGAAGCCAAACACCTGCCCGCCGGCCAGGGCTTCGAGCTGGCCGCCGGCGTCGAACATTCCGAACGCTACGGGGCCGAAGGCGCCACCTTCTGGGTGGCCCGCAAGCATGCCGCCTGACCCCGTGCCGCTCCGCCGGACGGTGGCCGTGGTGGGCGCGGGGCCGGCGGGTGCCGCCTGCGCCGCCGCGCTGCACGCCGCGGGGCTGGCCGTCACGGTGTTCGACAAGTCGCGCGGCGTGGGCGGGCGCATGTCCACGCGCCGCACGCGCTACACCGACGCGCAGGGCGTCGAACACACGGTGCACTTCGACCACGGCGCGCAGCACGTGGGCGCCCGCCACGCGGCCTTCCTGCAGCTGATGCAGGCGGCGGTGCAGGCCGGCTGCGCGGTGCCGTGGCAGCCGGTGGTGGACGGTGAAGCGACAACACCGTCACGCCAGCGCTTCCTGCCGGTGCCCGGCATGCCGGCGCTGTGCCAGCACCTGCTGCGCGGCGTGACGGTGCAGCTGCAGGCCACCGTCAGCGCGCTGCAGCGCACGCCGCAAGGCGGCTGGGCGTTGACGCTGGCCGAACATGCCGCCGAGCCCCTGCCCTTCGACCAGGTGGTGCTGGCCATGCCGCCCGCGCAGGCGGCGGTGCTGCTGGCGCCGCACGACGCGGCCTGGGCCGAGGCGCTGCGCAGCGTGGTGATGAACCCCTGCTGGACGCTGATGGCGGTGAGCAGCGCTGCACCGCTGGCGTCACTGGCCTGGGACGCGCAGGCGCCCGCCGCGGGCCCGCTGGCCTGGGTGTCGCGCAATCACCGCCGCCCCGGCCGCGCCACGCCGCCGGGCTGCGCCAGCTGGGTGGCGCAGGCGCGGGCCGATTGGTCGCAGCAGCACCTGGAAGACGACCCGCAGCAGGTCACCACAGCCCTGCTGGCGGCCCTGGCCGACAGCGTGGGCCAGCCGCTGGACGTGCACTACAGCGCCGTGCACCGCTGGCGTTATGCGCTGCCGGCTGCAACCGCCTCAGCCGCTACGGCCACCCCGCCCGCGCCCTGGTGGGACACCGCGCTGGGCCTGGGCGTGTGCGGCGACGGGCTGGGCGGGCCGGACGTGGAGTCGGCCTGGATGTCGGGCGATGCGCTGGGGCGCGCGATCCTCGACCCCATGCCCGCAGCCACCGCCCGATGACCGACCGCCCCCGGCCGCCGCGCGGCGTGGCGGCCGTGCCGCAGGGCCGCACGCGGCGGCTGCTGCACTTCGGCCGCGCAGTGGGCGAGATGGCGGCCGGCGCCGCGGCCGAAGGGCTGACGCGCCTGGCGCAGGGCGAGCGGCCGAAGCTGGCGCAGGTGATGCTGACGCCGGCCAACGCGCGGCGGCTGGCCGAGCGCCTGTCCACGCTGCGTGGCGCGGCCATGAAGCTGGGGCAGCTGATGTCGATGGACGGCCACGGCGTGCTGCC
>LNFM01001509.1_pt1 | contig 101284 bp, 104 predicted proteins | sample 596031 | NCBI WGS metagenome assembly LNFM01 (sample SAMN04254537, study PRJNA301005) | activated carbon metagenome | isolation source: dual media filters at the Ann Arbor, Michigan drinking water treatment plant | place: USA: Ann Arbor
GGCAAGGCCGGGCGCATTACGCTGAACCGGCCGAAGGCGCTCAATGCTCTGACGCTCGGCATGGTCCGCGCCATTTGGCCGGCGTTGCTCGCGTGGAAGGACGATCCGGCCGTCGAGCTCGTCATCCTGGACGGTGCCGGCGAGCGCGGGCTGTGTGCTGGCGGCGATGTCCGTTGGCTCTATGACTCACGCACGCGAGGGATCGATGACGCGCTGGCCTTCTGGCGCGAAGAGTATCCGCTCAATGCACTGATCCACCGCTATCCCAAACCCCTCGTGCCTATCATGGACGGCATTGTCATGGGCGGCGGCATCGGACTTTCCGCGCACGTGCAGGGCGGCACGCGCATCGTTACCGAGCGCTCGCAGCTTGCTATGCCGGAAACCACCATCGGGCTCATTCCCGACGTCGGCGGCACATGGTTGCTCGGACGCGCGCCCGATTCATTCGGCGAGTATCTCGGCCTCGTCGGCGAGCGCATGCATGGCGCGGGTACGATCTTTTCCGGCTTCGCCGATGCTTTCGTGCAGTCGGCAAAGCTCGATGAGCTGCGCACGGCCCTATGCGAAGCACGCGCAGCAGATGTCAACGGCGTGATCGCGCGCTTCAGCGAGCCCCCGCCGCATTCAAATCTCGCCGAGCGCGCGGAAGAAGTCGGGCGTACGTTCTCGAAGCCCACGGTGCCGGCCATCATCGAGGCGCTGGCGCAGGAAGAGAGCGAGTGGGCGCTCAAGACACGCGAGGCGCTGCTGACGCGCTCGCCGAAGGCGCTCGCGGCGACGCTTGCCGCGGTCCGGCGATCGCGCAAACTCGGATCGCTCGAGGAAGCACTCAACGTCGAGCTTCGACTTTGCATTCACCTCTTTGAGGACGGCGAATTCTCGGAAGGCGTACGCGCGCTGCTCGTCGACAAGGACAAGAACCCTCGCTGGAAACCGCCGACGCTCGCCGAACTCGACGACGCGGTGGTGGAGGCGTTGTTTGCACCCCTGCCGGCCGAGCAGGAGCTGGGCTTGCGAGCACCTGCCTGATCGGGCAGGCTTGGATAAACGATTTAAGAACAATACCCGGAGGCATCATGTCACAGAATAAGCGCCGCGGCCCTCTCACGGGAATGCGCGTCATCGACCTCTCACACGTCATGGCGGGGCCGACCTCGGCGCGCATGCTCGCCGACATGGGGGCCGACGTCATCAAGGTCGAGAAGGCCGATGGCGGCGACGACACGCGGCGGATGTTGCCGCCCGACATCAAGGGCGAGCCGGCGGCTTACATGATGATGAACCGCAACAAGCGCGGCATCGTTCTCGATCTCAAGAAGCCCGCGGGGCGCGCGGCTTTGAAGCGTCTGCTGAAGGACGCCGACGTTCTCATCGAGAACTATCGCCACGATACGCTCGACAAGCTCGGCCTCGGCTACGAGGCCCTGCACAAGGAATTTCCGGGCCTCATATACTGCGCCGTCTCGGGCTTCGGCCGCAGCGGACCCTACGCCGATCAGGGCGGTTACGACCTCATTGCACAAGGCATGTCGGGCCTCATGGCCATCACGGGCGAAGGTCCGGGACGACCGCCGGTCAAAGTCGGCTCGCCGGCGTGCGACATCACGGCCGGCATCATCGCTGCGATGGCCATGTGCGCCGCCTATGCCCACAAACTCAAAACCGGCGAAGGGCAGTTCGTCGATACCTCGCTGCTCGAGGCCGGCATCACGCTGACGTACTGGCAGTCGGCAATCGCGTTGGCGACAGGTGTGTCACCGGGGCCCATGGGCTCGCGCCATCCGCTCAACGGACCTTATCAGGCCTTCGAGACCAGCGACGGCTACATCAACGTCGGGGCATCGAACCAGAAGATGTATCCCATGCTGTGCGATGTCCTCGGCTGTCCCGAGCTCGGCAAGGATCCGCGCTTCCTCACCGGGCACGACCGCATGGCCAACCTCGATACGTTGATCGACTTGCTCAACGCGCGCTTCCGCAAGCAGGGTACCGCGCATTGGTTGGAGAAGCTTGAGGCCGTCGGCATACCGTGCGGTCCAGTTCTCTCCATCAACGAGATGCTCGTGCATCCGCAGACGCGTGCGCGCGACATGGTCGTCGCCGTGAACCATCCCGTTGCCGGCAAGGTCGAGACGATCGGGATGCCGGCGAAGTTCTCGGGCACACCAACGGAGATCGCTATGCCGGCGCCCCTGTATGGCCAGCACACGCGCGAAGTGCTGAGCGAGGCCGGTTTCACGCCAGCCGAGATCAATGCGCTGCTCGCCGAAGGAGCTGCCAAAGAGACCGAGCTGCCCAAGGTCGCAGCCGAATAGCGGAGGCTTTCATGGCCACGAACCGCCAAGTCATTCTCGCCAAGCGCCCGTCGCCGGGCCTCGTCACACCGGATGTATTCACCGTCAAGGATGCACCGCTCGCCGAGCCAGACGAAGGCGAAGTGCGCGTGAAGATCGCGTATGTCTCGCTCGATCCAGCCATGCGCGGCTGGATCAACGAGGGGCGTTCCTACGTGCCGCCGGTCGCGATCGGTGGTGTGATGCGCTCGTTCTCCGTCGGCATTGTCGATGCCTCGAAGCATCCCGCCTTCAATGTCGGCGATGCCGTGCAGGGCATGATGGGCGTGCAGCAGTACGCGATCTCGGACGGCAAAGGCCTCGTGAAGGTCGATCCTTCGGCGGCCCCGCTCGAACGCTGGGTCGGCGGGCTCGGCATGCCCGGCTGGACGGCCTATTTCGGGCTCCTCGAAGTGGGTCAGCCCAAGGCCGGAGAGACGGTCGTCGTCTCCGCGGCTTCGGGCGCCGTCGGCTCGATCGTCGGCCAGATTGCCAAGATCAAGAGGTGCCGCGCGGTCGGCATTGCCGGCGGCACGGAGAAATGCCGCTACGTCGTCGATGAACTCGGCTTCGATGCCTGCATCGACTACAAGAGCGGCAATCTCGCCGAGCAGCTCAAAGCCGCCTGCCCTCAAGGCATCGACGTCAACTTCGAGAATGTCGGCGGCGAGATCTTCGATACGATCCTGATGCAGATGAACGTGCACGGGCGCATCGCGCTCTGCGGTCTCATCTCCGCGTACAATGCGACGAAGATGCCCGAAGGTCCGAAGAACCTGCGCGCCGTGCTCACACAGCGGCTGACCATGCGCGGTCTCATCGTGCTGGATTGGGCCGATCGCGTACCCGAGGCGATCGCGCAGCTCGGGGCCTGGCACCGCGAGGGCAAACTGAAAATCCGAGAGGATGTGCGTACTGGCGGCCTCGAAAGCTTTACCGACACCCTCAATCTGCTCTACACCGGCGGCAACAACGGCAAGCTCGTCCTCAAGGTCTGATCCGTGCTCAAGGCTGGTATTACGCTTTATTTCGTCCGCCATGGCGAGACGGACTGGAATGCGGTGCGCCGCTATCAGGGCCAGACCGACACGCCGCTCAATGACAAGGGTCGCGGGCAGGCCGCGCGCAACGGCCGCGAGCTCGGCCGCATTCTCGACGGCAAGGCAGAGAGCTTCGATTTCGTCGCGAGCCCGCTCTCGCGCACATCCGAGACCATGCAGATCATCCGCCGCGAGATGGGCCTCGACCCCGATGCCTTCGCCCGTGACGACCTGCTGAAGGAGATCAACTTCGGGCATTGGGAAGGCCAGATCTGGGACGATCTGCCAAATAACGACCCCGAGGAGTTCGCTGCCCGCAAGGCGGATCCCTATCGTTGGCGGCCTCGCAACGGCGAGAGCTACGAGGATCTAGCGAGGCGGGTCGGAAACTGGATTGCGAGCCTGGAACGGGATACGGTCGCCGTGTCGCATGGGGGCGTCAGCCGGGTCGTGCGCGGGCACATTCTCGGCCTCGACTGGGGGGAGATCCATGCCCTCGACGTGCCCCAGGACAAGATCTTGCGGCTCAGGCGTGGCGAGCAGGCTTGGCTATAAGCCGGCTGCGACCATTGCGCCCCTCTGTCGCCCTGCCGCCACGGTGGGTAACGCGAACGAGCCACGGCCCTAATTGCGGCGGATTGTGGTAGTCAACGGACGCATAAGGGGGGTCCCCAGGCAGCGCGTCCGTTGCATCTGCGGATTTACCGTCCGCTGCGTCACTCGCGAACCGGAGCCGGACTAGTGTGATGATCGAGAAATTCGCCAGATCAGGCCGCGCGGTACCGAGCGAATTTCTCGATCTGAATCACACTAGCAAGATTATGATTCTAGTGTCCCTTTTGCTTCCGAAGTTCGCTCGGGACACCAGCATCGAGATCGGGCGAACTTCGGAAGCGGGACACTAGATGATGACGACCACATCGGGCGCCGCCAGCGTCGACACGCGCCCCTTTGCTCCGTTCGAGTGGCTGCTCGCGCGCCGCTATCTCAGGGCACGGCGCAAGGAAGGCTTTATCTCCGTCATCGCCGGCTTCTCGTTCATCGGCATCATGCTCGGCGTCGCGACGCTGATCATTGTCATGGCTGTCATGAACGGCTTTCGCAGTGAGCTCATCCAGAAGATCCTCGGCGTCAACGGCCACGTGATCGTCTATCGCATCGCCGATCCCTTTACGGACTACGACGAGGCGACCGCACGCCTCTCGCAGGTGCCCGGCGTCAAGGCCGTCCTGCCGCTCATCGAGGGGCAGGCCATGATCACCTCGAGCTCGGTATCGCTCGGCGGCCTCATCCGCGGTGTGAGCGAAGGCGCCCTGCGCCAGATGCCGCTTGTCGCAGACAATGTGCGCTACGGCACGCTGGATAACTTCGACAACAGCGAGTCCCTGGCCATCGGCATCCGGCTCGCCAACATGCTGCGCGTCACGGCCGGCGACGCCATTACGCTCGTCTCGCCGCGCGGAGCCGCGACACCTTTCGGCACGGCGCCGCGGATCAAGCGCTACAACATAGCGGCCATCTTCGAGCTCGGCATGTCCGAGTACGACAAGGCCATGATCTTCATGCCGCTGAAGGAGGCGCAGCGCTATTTCTCGCGCCCAGAGCAGGTCGACGTGATCGAGGTGCTGCTGGAAGAGCCCGAGAACGTCGAGCAGATTTTGGGGCCGTTGCAGGCCGCCGGCGGCGATACGCTGCACTTCACGGACTGGCGCAAACGCAACGAGACGTTCTTCACGGTGCTCCAGGTCGAGCGCAATGTGATGTTCATCATCCTGTCGCTGATCGTGCTGGTGGCGGCGCTCAACATCATCTCCGGCCTCATGATGCTGGTGAAAGACAAGGGCCGCGACATCGCCATCCTGCGCACCATGGGCGCGACGAAAGGTGCGATGATGCGCGTCTTCCTGATCACCGGCGCCTCGATCGGCATTGTAGGCACCATCGCTGGGCTCATTCTCGGCATCGTTTTCTGCTGGAATATCGAGGGCATACGTCAGCTCGTGCAGCGCATTACCGGCACGACGCTGATGGATCCGACAGTCTATTACCTCTCGCGCATGCCCGCCGAGATCGATGTTCGCGAGACGACGGCGATCGTGATCATGGCGCTCGTGCTATCCGTTCTCGCAACGCTCTATCCGTCGTGGCGCGCCTCGCGCCTCGATCCGGTCGAAGCGCTCCGCTACGAGTGAGGCAACCCGTGCAAGACTTCACATCCGAGCGCGGCGAGCCTTTCGAGACGGCTGTCCTCCAGCTTGTCGACCTTCGGCGCACCTTCCACCAGGGCTCACGCCGCATCGACGTGCTGAGCGGCGCCTCGGCCGTGCTGAGGGGCGGCGAGGCCGTTGCCCTGGTGGGCCCCTCGGGCGCCGGCAAGTCCACGCTCCTGCACGTTGCCGGGCTGCTGGAGACACCGGACAGCGGCCAGGTGATCGTGTCCGGCCATGACTGCGCGCGCATGAACGACGATGCGCGTACACGCGTCCGGCGTGCGCAGATGGGTTTCATCTACCAGTTCCACCAACTCCTGCCCGAGTTCTCGGCCGTCGAGAACGTGGCTATGCCCCAGCTCATCCAGGGCCGATCGAAACGCGAGGCTCACGCGCGCGCGACGGAACTGCTGACATCGCTCGGTCTTGGCGATCGCCTCGAACACCGACCGGCTGAACTATCGGGCGGCGAGCAGCAGCGGACGGCGATCGCCCGCGCGCTCGCCAATACGCCACGTCTCCTGCTCGCCGACGAGCCGACAGGCAATCTCGACCCTCGGACGGCCGATGTGGTCTTCGAGGAGTTCATCGAGCTCATCCGGGTGAAGCGCGTCGCGGCTCTCATCGCAACCCACAATCTCGAGCTTGCGGCACGCATGGATCGCGTCCTGCGCATGGAAGGCGGACAGCTCATTGAGCTCGAGCCGCAGAGCCTGACCTGACCGCGTCAGATCGAGATCGCGGCAGGTTCTCGCGCGTTTGCAGGCCCGGCTGGAGCTGCCCCATAGATCACGTATCGGTTCCACGGCTGCCAGCGGCGGCGCGGCAATCACTGTTCAATGACTTCTGTGATGCTCGTGTCGAACCGGTGAGATCCGCATCGGCGCGGATCATCATTGCCCAGCATGAGACGACCCGCCCGGAATTTGTGCCTCACCGTGGCCCGGCGACATGCGACACGGGAGCACGGCAACGTCCGTCGGCCGACGCAAAGCCAAGCAGCCGCGGTTTCAGGCCCCATGCGGCCTCAAAACTCACGGACGTTTGAAGCCACGCGAGCAGCAGTTCGACGCTTTAGGCTTCTCCAGCGTCCCCGTTGCCCACCCCGCGACAAGACTGCGGCACAACGGCAGGCCACTCGCGTTGTAGGGGAGGTTACCGTCGGCGACCGCCAGGACGGCGGCGCTCCCCACCGTGCCCCGTTGACCGTCTCCTGCCCGGTCTCTATACGGTTGCCCAGCAAACCGCCCTGGCCATGCGCGCCATGGGCGGCGCATCTGTTTGATGCGCGGTACGGGCCTCGCGGCAAGGTTTACAGCGAGCTCTACCGCGCCGACCAGCTTCGACAACCGACCAGCTTCGATCACAAAGAAGGACTATCAGAATGGCCAATACCAGCTCGGCACAGAAGGCGGCCCGCCAGACGGCGCGGCGGACGGCAGTAAACAAGACCCGGCGCTCGCGCTTGCGGTCGACCGTTCGCGACGTCGAGGCCGCCATTGCTGCCGGCGACAAGGCCGCTGCCGAGCAGGCGCTGAAGACCGCCGAGCCGGTCATGATGCGCTCTGCGCAGAAGGGCGTTGTCCCCAAAAAGACGATGTCGCGGAAGGTTTCCCGCCTCGCCGCCCGGATCAAGTCGATCGGCGCGACTGCCTCCTGATCGCTGGTCAGCGGGCCGGGTGCCAGACGCCCGGACTATGTGGCGGAAAGAGCACAACGGCGACTCGCGAGGGATGAGAGGCGCCTCCTTCAATGGCTTGATAGTTGACGGTTTTGTGTCATCGCAGCCCTTGAAGGCAACTCGACTTCTGCTGTCTTATTGAACTCATTCAAGCCAAAACAAGATTCAGATGACGGTCCGGCAGGACCGTCATCGAGGCCTCGGATGGGGGCAATTGCGGTCTGGATTCAGCTCGGATTCTCAACGCCCTTGTCCACAGCCCTGACACGTCATCAACAGGGCGCGGGGATTGCCGGCAGCGGCCACGGAGAGTCGCCCGGACACTACCTGGCGCGGCCCTGACGAAAGTCCGCGCTTGCGCCGACGGCGCCCAACATGGTTAGTATCTGGTTAAGGAGAACGTGCGGGGCCACCCGACACAGCTTTTCCCCAAGTAGATCGCAGGCATTCCGGACAGAGGCCAACAGTTTGTCCGGAGACGGGGTTCAACGGCGTCTTGTATTGCGTATTCCATCAGGCGTGTTCGCCCGATGGCGCTCATTGTACTTGTCTATTGCTTGTAAAGTGGCAGCGCGTACCTGCCGGTAGTGTGCTGTTGCTGTTGTGACTAATGCGGAGACTGTAAGTGGCGTTTGATTCTGGTGCGGTAGACGACGTACCGGTGCGGGATGTGTGGGGCGCCCTGGCGGCCAACCCCAAGGCTGTTCTGATCGACGTGCGGACGAGATCGGAATGGGCCTTTGTCGGGATGCCTGACCTTTCGGAGATCGGTGGCAAGCCGGTCCTCGTGGAATGGCAGACCTTTCCAGACAACCGTCTCAACCCGGCCTTCGTGGAACAGGTGACGGAGCAGCTTGCCGCGCTTGGTGCGGACAAGGACAGCGAGCTGTTTTTCATCTGCCGTTCCGGTGGGCGCAGCCTGATGGCCGCGCGCGCACTCGCAGCCCAAGGCTATGCGCATTGCCACAACGTGGCGGACGGCTTCGAGGGTCCGCTGGATCAGCACCGCCGACGCGGCACGATGGCGGGCTGGAAGGCCGCGGGCTTGCCCTGGATTCAGGGCTGAGCCTGCAAAGAGGGCGGGACACGATCGACGCGCGGGAGATTCGGTAGCCGGAGGGTGCGGCGGCGCATCCAATTCGGGCCGACATGCGGGATCGGTGTCCTGAGGGCGAACAGAATTTATTGGTGGGGTACGAGCAATGACGCACGACGGCGATCGGCCAGAAGGGCCATCAGCGGGGCCATCCAGGAAATCGGGAGCAGAGGGCGAGGGCAGCAGCGCGATCAATGCGCGTGGGCAGCGCGTCCGTCAGGCGCTCAAGGCGACACTTGGCGAAGACGTGTACTCGAGCTGGTTCACGACTCTCGAGTTCGCGGCCTTCGAGAACGGGACACTCACCGTCACTGTTCCGGTGAAGTTTCTCAAGAATTGGTTCGAGACACACTATCTGGACGCCATCCAACGGTGCGCAGCCATCGAATTCGAGGGCGTCGACCGCATCGAGGTAAAGCTGCGCACGCCTGTCGCGAATGTGCCGGCAACCCACTCGGGTACCGCGGCATCGCGGCCTGACAAGGGCTTTTCCGCGCCGCATGCCAAGAATGGAGAGGCCAATCCCCTCTCAATGACAGTGCCGAGCTATACGGCAAGCGTCGGCTCGCGCACGGGCGTCGATGGCCTCGAGGGATCGCCCCTCGACCCGCGCTACACGTTCGACAGCTTCGTCGTCGGCACGGCGAACCGGATTGCGCACGCAGGTGCCATGCAGGTTGCCGAAACCGTGCCCGACGAGGCGCGCGGCAACAACCCGCTCTACATCCATGCCTCAGTCGGGCACGGCAAATCGCATCTCCTGCACGCAATTGCCTGGGAAGTGCGTCGCCGCCAGCCCTCAGCCAACGTCGTCTACATGACGGCCGAACGCTTCCGCTTCCAGTTCGTCGAGGCGCTGAAGGCGCAGGACGCCATGGCGTTCAAGGAGAGCTTCCGGCTCATCGACCTCCTGCTCATCGACGACCTCGAATTCATGCACGGCGAGCAGACCGAGCTCGAGTTCGACCACATCATCAACGCGCTGCTCGATGGCGGTCGCCAGCTCGTCGTGGCATCGGCGCGCGCGCCGAGTCATCTGACGCGCCTCAACGACCGCATGCGCTCGCGCATGCAGCGCGGCCTCGTCACGGAGATCAACAGCCATGACCGCGACCTGCGCCTCAAGATCCTCGAGCGCCGCGTTCAGGAGAAGCGCGCGGCCGATCCTTCCTTCGAGATCCCGCGCGATGTCATCGATCTACTTGCTGACAAGCTGACCGAGAGCGGCCGCGAGCTCGAAGGCGCGGTGACGCGGCTCTACGCGACATGGCAATACACGCAGACGCGCATCACGCTCGACCTCGTCGAGACGACGATCCGCGATCTCGTGAACGGCATCGAGCCGCGGCGCATCAAGATCGAGGACATTCTGCGCCTCATCTCGCGCCACTACGGCGTCTCGAAGTCGGACATCCTCTCGCCCCGTCGGCATCGCTCTGTCGTGTGGCCACGCCAGATAGGCATGTATCTGTCCAAGCAGCTCACCACGCGGTCGCTGCCGGAGATCGGCCGCCGCTTCGGCGATCGCGATCACACGACCGTGTTACATGCGATCCGCAAGATCGAGGGCGAGATCAGCAACGACAGCCGTCTCAAGGACGAGATCGAGGAGCTGAAGCGCCAACTCAACGTCGAGCGCTGAAACACACGCGATCGGTCGGCGTCCCAAAACAAACGGGGCCGCAGCAATGCGGCCCCGAATTCATTTGACGTGCGCCCTCTCAACTATCGAGTCCCAGTAGCTGTGCGGGGTTCTTGCGCATCATCGTATCGATGTCGGCGTCCGAAATACCTTCTTTCTTCATGGCAGCAATAGCTGCTTCGATGCCATCCGGATGCGTCATGTTGGAACTCTGACCGAGATCGCTGGAGACGATGACGCTGCCTGCGCCCAATTCCTTCACCGCCTGCGCCACATGGCGTGCATTGATCTGCGACCAGTGCGTAAGGAAGGCAAGAGGCGCGTTGGGACCGGCCAGGAATTGCAGGAAGCAGATCTCGATCTTCGCGCCGAGGCTCGTCACCTCCTTAGCTTGAGCCATGGTCAACCCTGGCACGGTGGTGAGCGCGTGCGTAATGAGAACGTTTCTGACGCCGAGCTCCTTGCCCTTCTTGACGATGGCGACGATCTCCTCGGGATGCACGTGACCGGTCGCGAGCACAAGGTTTTCGCGTGCGATGATCTTGAGGATCTCCTCCATCTCGGGCGAGACTTGGCCGTTCGGAGCCACGGTCAATCCCTTGGCATCAGGCTTGCCGAAAGTCTTCACATGCTTGTCGGACTCGAAGGTCGGCAGCCACACGACCTTGCCGCGACCACCATAGATCCGATGCATCCACTCGACGGCACTCGGATTGATCCCGCCGACGGCATTGTTCAAGACGATGCCGCCGAAGATCTCGACACCGGGCACGACTTTCATGACGAGCGCCGCTCGGCTCGCCGTCTCGCTGATATGATTCTTGATCAGAAGGCCGCGCATTCCGCGGGCCTTGGCAAGCTGGGCGACGTCGATGTCGTCCATGTTGCGTCCGAACACGTCGGGGTGCGAGTGGACGTGCATATCGATCACGCCCTTGGCAGGACTGACCTTCGGCGGCGGCGGCGGAAATGAAGAACCCTGAGCGTGAGCCGATGGGGAAATCAGGCAGCCCAATAGCGCTGCCGCCGCAGTGATCGCGACTTTTTTCATGTTTCACTCCCTGGATTTTATGCAGTGTGCGGCGCTCCAGCCAAGAATTCGGCTCGCGCTCTTCTTGTCTCGCAGCACCAGTCTATTGCATCTGCGGCCTGAGAATAAGTCCAATGCGATGCACTCAAATGGGAACGGCGCTTCGCCCTCACCGATTGACGTGGCCCGCCTGCGTGCCCTACTTAGAGTTCCTCAGTGACATGGAGTGGCTTGGACGGAGAAAACACGTCAGCCAGGAATGACGTGATCGAGCTTCTCATCGTCGTAGCGCTTATTCTCCTCAACGGCGTTTTTGCGCTTTCGGAGCTGGCAGTTGTATCCGCTCGCGTTCCGCGTCTGAGGGCGCTCGCTGCGACGCACCATCCGGGCGCAGCCTCAGCACTTGCGCTCGCTGCCGATCCTGGTCGCTTCCTGTCAGCCGTCCAGATCGGCATCACGCTGATCGGCATCATCAACGGCGCATTCTCGGGCGAGGCCTTCGGCAATCGGGCGGTCGATCTCTTTCTGGGCCTCGGCGTCCCGGCCGGAGCTGCCGCCGTGCTCGGCTACGGCCTCGTCATCGTCGTGATCACTTATCTCTCGGTGATCATCGGCGAGCTCGTTCCTAAGAACCTGGCACTGCGCAATGCAGAGCGCATCGCTTGCATGGTTGCGCCGTTCATGACGGCGGTAGCGGTCAGCGCAAAGCCTGCGGTCTGGCTACTCGACGCCTCGACGCGCCTCGTCTTCCGCATCATGAGACAGACCACCGAAAACGGGCATCGAGTCACCGATGAAGAGATTCGCGCGCTCATCCTTGAAGCTGAGACCGCGGGCGTGCTCGAAAGCGGCGAGCGCGAGCTGATCTCGGGCGTGATGCGCCTCGCCGATCGCGCTGTCGTGGGCTTGATGACACCGCGCACCGATGTCGACTGGATCGACATCTCCGCACCGGAGGCGGAAATCCGCGAGCGCCTGATCACCACACCTCACTCGCGCCTCCCCGTCGGCGACGGCTCGACGGACGCACTGATCGGCGTTGTCCAGACACGCGAGCTGCTCGCTGCAATCCTTGCCGGCAAGACCTTCGAGGTAACGAGCCATATCCGCAAGGCGCCGATCGTGCCGGAGACCATGGACGCGCTGGATGTGCTCTCCGTTCTGCGCGACGCCGAGGTGCCTATGGCCCTCATCCACGACGAGTACGGCAATTTCGAAGGCCTGGTCACGCCCGCCGACGTGCTCGAGGCCATTGCTGGCGTGTTCCGCTCGGACAGTGCCGAGGAAGAGCCGCACGCGGTCGAGCGCGCAGACGGCTCATGGCTGCTTTCTGGAGCGATGCCCGTCGACGAGATGGCGGACAAGATCGGTATCGTGGTGCCGGAGCAGCGCAACTACGCGACCGTCGCGGGATATGTGCTCGCCCACCTTCAGCACCTTCCGCAGGTGGGCGAACGGGTCGACGCCAACGGATGGACCTTCGAGGTCGTCGATCTCGATGGGCGGCGCATCGACAAGGTGCTCGCCAGCCGGCTCAAAGGCGGGCGCCGACTGCGCGGATAGGGGAATGAGGTGGCACTGCTTCGGACAGCTTTGCGCGGTGCTACAGCAAAATAAGGTGCAACTCGAGTATAAGCGGCGCCGCGATTCGAATCATCTCGACTTACGGCCCTGCAAAAGCGGATCATCACAGCCGATCGGGTACGATTACAGGTCTCATCTACCAAAATGACGTAAGTTTCAGCAGTTCAATGGAAATCGAACGATGGTTACCGTGGTTTGGCCAAAATCCGGTCCACCCCACGCCGTAAAGCGCAGCGATAACGTTCGCGTTGCCTCTGGACCCGGTCTTGCAACGTGGTCTCGTATATCTCAGCCCCCCAGCCCCACGGGGTCACGCGGCGAGATCGGGTCATGAGAGCCAACACCACACATGGCTGGGGCATGCATGTCGGGTCGGCAGCGCCGGCCCGTTTGTTGTTTTGAGCGCACGCCCACTCTATCCCCGTGATATCTGAACAGGTCGCAGCTCCTCGCTGGGAAAAAGTTGCGCGATCGGCTTTAATCCGTGGCCGGCGGTGCTGCGCCGAGAGCAGATCGATCGGAAAGCTATCAAACGTGGACGACAAGCGCGAAGGGACAGGGACGGCGCCCGACAGCGTGCAGCGTATAATCGCCGATCTCGAGGCTATCGACGGAAGACTTGCCTCGCACCGTGCGGCCCACCCGGCGCCCGCGTCCACGCTCCCCATCGACAAGACACGCGTGCTGCTGCGCGACGCGATCAAGGCGCTGGCGCCTGCGGCTTCGTCCGAAACTGGCGAAGAGGCCGGTTCGACCAAGCGACGGGTCAAGATCAAGGCAGAAAGCGGGATCGCACCCCCCGAAGAAGGCGCGGACGCGAAGGACGCGTCGAAGCCCACGGGCTCGGCCAAATCTGCAGCGCGCGGCAAGGATGGCGCTCGCAATGGCCGCCGTCCCGCAACCACTGACAAAACGCCGACAGTCTCGCTCATCGCACGCCTCGGCGCAGCGACCGAAAACACTGCGCCACCGCAGGCCCCTCCACCGACCCAAGCCGCTCCGCCAGCCGAAATTTCAACCCCCGTCACGGCCGGAGATTCTCTCAAGGCCACGGCCGACCGCCTCGCACAGCTCGAGGCCGAGATCGCCGACCTCACCGAGGCGGTCACGGCGGCGCCGACAAAGACCGCAGACGATGCTGCGCCGCCCAACGAGGCCGCGGGCGGGACAGTTGGGCGCCTCGATCCTTCGGGTGTCGGCGACGACCTGGAGGACGACGCGGAGATCACCATCGTCGCCGCAAATGGTGCACCGCGCGAGTCCGCAACCAGGGCAGCGCGCCATTCCCCCCGGATCCTCCGCGATGAGCCGCTGCCGGAGGAGGAAGAAGCCGAGGTGGAGATTCGCGGCAGCGATGTCGCCGCGACCGTGCGAGGCCGGCCAACCGGCACGCGGAGTACCACACGCGCACGCGAGAGCATGGCAAAGGGCGGGCAGCTCGGCAAATGGCGGATATTTCGCGGCTCGAGCTGAGTCCGCCCGCACACGCCGCCTTCGGAATGCGCACAATTGAACGGAATGCTTAGCCGTTGTCGCGCTTGCCATCGCGACGTATGTTTATAGGCCGACAATTCCGCTCCCGGCTCCAACCGGATGGGAGGCCGACCGTGCAGCCCAAGCCAGAAGACTACGACTACGATCTCGACCGCGCGCTCGGCGCGATCGTCGGCGTCCGAACGACCATCCCTGCCGAGGCATTCACCGCCGAGACCCTGGGCACGGAGCGCGCGGGGCACGGCGTCATCATCCGCAATGACGGGCTCGTGCTGACGATCGGCTATCTCGTGACCGAGGCGGAGACGGTGTGGCTGACGCTCGCCGGCGGCCGCGTCGTGCAGGGGCACGTGCTCGGCTATGACCAGGAGACCGGCTTCGGCCTCGTGCAGGCGCTTGCCCACATCGACGTGCCGGCCCTCAGCCTCGGCACCTCGTCGAAGGCCAAGGTCGGTGACCATGTCGTCGTTGCAGGCGCCGGCGGCCGCCAGAATGCCATCGCGGCGCGTATTGTCGCGAAGCAGGAGTTCGCGGGCTACTGGGAGTATCTTCTCGACGAGGCGATCTTCACCTCGCCTTCGCACCCGCACTGGGGCGGTACTGGTCTGATCGGGCCATCCGGCGAGTTGCTCGGCATCGGCTCGCTGCAGGTGCAGCAGGGCGGCAGCGAAGGCAACAAGCAGTCTGCCATCGACATCAACATGATCGTACCGATCGACCTCCTGAAGCCCATCCTTGACGATCTCACCACCATCGGGCGGCCGAGCAAGTCACCGCGCCCATGGCTTGGCATTTTCGCCGCCGAGGTCGGCGACCGTATCGTCATCGCCGGCATGTCGCGCAAAGGGCCGGCTAGCAAGTCGAGCCTGCGCGTCGGCGACATCGTGATGTCCGTCGCCGGCCAGGATGTGCGGGGACTGCCGACCTTCTTCCGCAACGTGTGGGCTCTGGGTCCTGCAGGCGCGCCTGTGCCGCTGACGATCAACCGCAACGGCCGCACCATGGACGTCACGGTGCAGTCCGGTGACCGCCGCACATTCCTGCGCGGGCCTGTGCTGCACTGAAATCGCGCCTCCGGCGCGAACGGGGGCTGCGGCCAGGAGCGAAAGCCCCGTCGCGTGGAAGACGGGAATGCGTCATCTCTTACGATCCGGCGGCGTCGTATCGCCCGGCCCGAGTGCGCGCTGCATGATCACGCTGTCGAGCCAGCGGCCATGCTTAAAGCCGACGGAATGGATCACCCCGCAGTAAGTGAAGCCGAGCGCACGGTGGAGGCCGATCGAGCCTGCATTGCCGGAGTCGCCGATCACCGCGATCATCTGGCGGAAGCCGAGGCCCGTCATAATGTCGATCAGCTCTTTCAGCAGCGCGCGCCCGACGCCGAGCCGGTGCGCATCCGGCGAGACGTAGACCGAGTTCTCGGCGCTGTTCCAGTAAGCAGGGCGCGCGCGGTAGAGCCCGGCATAGGCATATCCGAGCACTTTCCCGTCCTTCTCGGCGACGAGATAAGGGAAGCCAGCGTCGACGACGGCGCGCATCCGCTTCGTCATCTCGGCTTCGCCGGGTGGCTCGACCTCGAAGCTCGCGTAGCCGTGCAGGACGGCATGGGCATAGATGGCGGCGATGGCAGGAATGTCCGTCTCGCGGACGGGGCGCACATTCAGGGAGGACATGGCGGCACCTGTGGCAAACGAGGGCTGTTCGAGCTGCAGGCCCCGGCCGATCCGCGTAGCTCGACCGGGAAAGCGGTGCAAGATCGTGCTGTGCCGAATTCTTGGGCAGCGGCGCCGCAGCAACGACAAAGGCCCCGCCTTTCGACGGGGCCTTTGCTAACCTACCCAGCCAGTGGCTTTCGCCAGCCGACTGTATTCGTTATTCGCGGTTGCCGAAGAGCGCCAGCATGCCCTGGAACATGTTGATGAAGTCCAGGTACAGGTTCAGCGCACCCATGATCGCGCCCTTGGCCATCATCGTGGCATCGCCAGCGATCTCGTAATAGTTGTCCTTGATCTGCTGCGTGTCATAGGCGGTGAGGCCCGCGAACACGAGCACGCAGATCGCCGAGATCGCGAAGGACAGCGACGACGACTGGAGCCAGATGTTGACCAGCGAGGCGAGGATCAGACCGATTACGCCCATGAACAGGAACGTACCCCAGCCCGAAAGGTCCTTCTTCGTCGTGTAGCCGTAGAGGCTCAGCGCCGCGAACATGGCCGCCGTCACGAAGAAGATCTGCGTGATCGACTGACCCGTGTAACGCAGGAAGATGGTCGACATGGACGCGCCCATGACGGCGGCGAACGCCCAGAAGGCGATCTGCGTCGCGCCGACGCTCATGCTGTAAACGCGGAAGGACAGGAAGAAGACGAACGCCAGGGGGGCGAGTATGATCACCCACATCAGAGGCGAAGCGTAGACGGAGCGGCCCGCCTCGGTCAGCAGCACGCCGTTCGGCAGCCGCGCGACCGCAAGGCTCGGGTCGGTCGTCGTCAGCATCGAGAACATGAAGTAGGCAACGATGCCCGTCAGAACGACGCCGGCGGCCATATAGTTGTAGACGCCGAGCATGTAGCTGCGAAGGCCTTCATCCATTACGCCAGGCTCGGCGCGCGTCGCGACGCCAAATCGCCCGTAACGCTTGTCGAGTTCAGCCATGAGTTCTGTTTCCCTTTGATCCCATACGCGGCACGTTGTGTCGTTCGGCCGCACTACACGCCAAATATGTGTGGTGCCGATGGCAGATTCAAGCTGGAAGCATAGCCAGGATCGTTAATTCCTATTCATCTGGCGGAAAAACCACCCGGAATCGTCTGCATCCGATTACCCTGTGGCTCATTCCGAGCGCAAATAGGGCACAGCCGGCGCCCTCAGCACCTGCCACGTACCAAGTCCGCCGATCAGCGCGATCAGCGCCAGCGATACCCCCAGCGCCTGCATGACGGCCGCCCCCGAGAAGATGAACGGCAGGTCCATGATCTGTGTTGTGACGAGCCATGCGGAGATGCCGCCAAGCAGCAGCGCGAGCGTGGCCGCTATCAAGGCCAGCAGCCCATACTCGGTCGCGTGGGCCGCGAGAATACGGGCACGGGTCGCACCGAGGGCCTTGAGAACCACCGCCGTCTGGAGGCGTCGGCGCTGTGCTGCCGCCAATGCGCCGGCAAGGACCAGCGCGCCCGCCAGAAGCGTTACGCCGCCGGCCGCACGCACCGCCGTGATCACGCGCCGGAAGAGCGTGTTGAAGTTGTTGATGGCATCCTTGACGCGGATGGCCGTCGTCGCTGGGTAGGCCTTGCCGATCGCGCGGGCGAGGTCTGCTTCGCGGGCGAGCGGCGTCGCGGGATCGAGGCTGATGGTGGCGAGAATGTTGTGCGGCGCTGACTGGAGTGTGTTCGGCGAGAAGACCATGACGAAATTGATCGCGAGGCTTTCCCAGCGGACATCGCGCAGGTTGGCAATGCGGGCCGTGATGTTGCGGCCGAGCACGTTGACGGTGACCGTATCGCCGATCTTGAGACCCAGGCCCTTCGCGATGTCCTCCTCGAAGGAAACGAGCGGAGGTCCGGAATAGTCCTTCGCCCACCATTCACCCGCGACGACAGTCGAGCCTTCGGGGACATCATCGGAATAGCTGAGGCCCCGATCGCCGTTGAGCACCCAGGCTGCTTCGGGCGGCCCGCGCACTTCCTCGACCGGCGTATTGCCCAGCGAGACAATGCGGCCACGCAGCATCGGGGCCTGGTTGACTTGAGCGCCGGGAACTTCCTTTTCGACGAGACCGCGGAAGCCGGCGACGTCCTCGCGCGGCAGATCGAGCACAAAGAAGTTGGGCGAATTCTTAGGCACGCGGCCATCGAGTTCATTGACGATCGATGCATCGACGAGCGCGACCGCCACGAGCAGTGACAGGCCCGAGCCGAGCGACAGCACGACCGCACGTGTCAGCCCGCCGGGCGCACCGAGGCTGCCAAGTGCCAGTGCGAGCGAGGGACGGCGCGGGCGCGGCATCATACGTGCGAGGCGCGTGACGGCGCTGCCGAGCGCGGCGAAGAGAATGAGAATGCCTGCAGCACCGGCGCAGAAGTAGAGCGCGATGCGCTTCGAATCCGAACTCAGCACCGCGAGTGCGAGCAAGAGAATGCCGACGGCGATAGTCGCAGTAATGAATGGCCAGGCCGGCCAGCTGCGCTCTTCGCTCACCTCATCGCGAAAGAGAACGCTCGGGCGGATCTGCTCGACGCGCCCGAGCGGCCAGATTGTGAAGAGGAGCGCAACGAGCAGACCATAGGCGACTGCCATGCCGACCGCGAGCGGACTGAATGTCGCCTCGGCGCGGAAGGGAAGTGCATCGCCCGCGAGCCAGTCGACGACCGTCGGCACCATGAGCCCGATGGCAAGGCCGATCACGATGCCAATGGCGGTGATGGCGACGACCTGGATGAGGTGGAGTGTGAATACCGTGCGCCCTGTCGCGCCGAGACTGCGGAACGTGGCAATCACCTTGCGACGGCGGTCGATGTAAGTCGCGACCGCATTCGCGACGCCGACACCGCCGACCAGCAAAGCCGTGAGCCCGATCAGGGTCAGGAACTGGCGGACGCGCTCGAGTGTCTGGGTGACACGCGGCGAGGGATCGCGCCGGTCGAGGATGCTGAAACCCGATTCCGGCAGCGCCTTCCGGACTTCTCGCGCGGCAGCGGTGAGACTTCCTTCGGATGCACGGTCTGCATCAGGAAGGCGAACGGCATAGCGCCACTTCGTGAGACTGCCGATATCGGCGAGGCCACTCGCAAGCAGCGTATCGACCGAGACCATGACGCGCGGCCCGAACGCCAGGCGCTCGGCAATTTTGTCCGGCTCGTTGCGGATCACGCCGCGCAATTCGACCTCGATGGTGCCGAGCTGGAAGCGGTCGCCCGGCTTGAGTCCGAGCCGCGCGAGCAGGATCGGATCGACGGCGGCACCGCGGCCCGCAAGGGCATCCGCCTGCGTCACGCCATCCTCGAGCGCGAGCGTGCCGATCAGCGGATAGGCCGCATCGACGCCCTTGGCCTCAACCAACATCTGGTCGGCGCCATCGAGACGGCGCGCCATGGCGCGCAGCGAACCCGTCTCGCTGACCGTGCCGAAGCGCGCGATTGCAGCCTGCTCATTGGGCTCGGCACGACGGTTCGGTCGCGCGAAAGTGAGATCGCCGCCGAGCAGTGTTGCACCCTGGCGCACGAAGCTCGACTGCACGGCATCGGCAAGCGCGCCGACACCGGCAATGACGGCGACGCCGAGCGCAATACAGCCAACGAAGACATAAAAGCCCGCAAGCCCGCCGCGCAGCTCGCGGAGTGCGAGGCGCAGGAGCGTGAACTGCGGACGGGGCGCGCCATAGCCGGCCCCCGAGGCGACGGTCTCGGCGCTCATGCGGCCACGGTTCCGTCTATGGTCTCGATGATGCGCCCGTCGGCCATGCGAATGACGCGGTGGCAGCGTTCGGCGAGACGCTCGTCATGGGTGACGAGGATCAGCGTCGCGCCACGCCTCGCCTGAAGTGAAAAGAGGAGGTCGACGATCTGGCGGCCGGTCTTGCCATCGAGGTTGCCGGTCGGCTCGTCGGCGAGGAGAAGGCGCGGACGCGTGACAAGTGCTCTTGCAAGCGCAACGCGCTGTTGCTCGCCGCCCGAGAGCTGGGCCGGGAAATGCGTGAGGCGATGAGAGAGACCGACCTCGCCGAGCAGCTCGGTAGCGCGCTCGAAGGCATCGGCCTCGCCGCGGAACTGCAGAGGCAGGGCGACGTTCTCCTGCGCCGTCATGGTCGGCACGAGATGAAAGGACTGGAAGACGATGCCGATGCTGGCACCGCGCGCGAGCGCGAGCCCGTCCTCGCTGAGGTGCGAGAAATCGTGACCGGCGACCTTGACGTGTCCGGCCGTCGCGCGCTCCAGGCCGGCCATGACCATGAGCAGCGAGGTCTTGCCCGACCCGCTGGGTCCGACGATGGCGACGGAATCGCCGGCGGGGATCGAAAGGCTCAGATCGCGCAGGATGGCGACCTGGCCGGCACGGCTGGCAAGGGTAAGATCGACATTCGCCAGCTCGATGACGGGTTCGGAAGCGATGACAGGCACTCCATAAGTGTGCGGCGCACCTCGGAAAAGCGGCGCCGGCTGTCGGAATTTTCCAATCGACGGTAGCAACTTGCGCTCAGATACCTATCTGACTGATTCCACTCCGGCACCCAACGCAGGATTCGTGATGGTCCCTCGCACGCACTCAAGGCTTGAGTATGATCCGCCTAGAAAGCAGATGGGGACTGTACATACTGTCGTCAATCTGTGCCTTGCGCTTTGTCTCGCACTGCTTGCCCACATGAGCGCGGCATCCGCCCGGGAGCGGCCTATTCGCATCATCGCATTCGGCGACAGCCTGACGGCGGGCTATGGCCTGCCGCCGAAGAATGCCTTCCCCGTGCGGCTCGAAGCGGCACTCAAGGCGCGCGGCCACAATGTTGCCGTCGTCAATGCGGGCGTTTCGGGCGACACGACGGCAGGCGGCCTTGCGCGCCTCGACTGGGCCGTGCCCGATGATGCAGATGCGGTGATCGTCGAGCTCGGCGCCAATGATGCGCTGCGCGCGCTCGACCCGGCAGCGGCGCGCAAGAATCTCGATGCCATTCTCACGCGCATCAAGGCCAAGGGCGCCGACATCCTGCTCACGGGCATGCGGGCACCGCGAAACTACGGCTCCGAGTATACAATCCCGTTCGATGCCATCTTTCCAGCCCTCGCGCGGCAGCACGACACGCTCTACTACCCGTTCTTCCTCGAAGGTGTGGTCCTCAATCAGGCGCTGAACCTCGACGACAGCATCCACCCCAATGCGAAGGGGATCGACATCATCGTCGAGGGCATCCTGCCGCATGTGGAAGAGCTCATTGCGCGCGTGAAAAAGAGGCAGGCGGCCGCAACGGGCAAGTGATACGTCACATAGTGCCGACGGAATGAAACGAGAATGCCGCGCCTCTTCACAGCCATCGAGATTCCCGAGATCGTCCGAGCCCAGCTCGACCTTGTGCGCGGCCACTTGGCCGGTGCCAAGTGGGTCGAGATCGAGGACATGCATCTCACGATCCGCTTTTTCGGCGACATCGGAAACCTCGAGGCCGATGAGCTGGTGAGCGCGCTCTCCCGCGTCGATTTCGATCCATTCGAGCTGAGGATCACGGACCTCGGCGTATTCGGCGGCCGCGACCCGCGCGTCATATATGCCGGCATCGCCGACAGCGAACCGCTCAACGCGCTCTATCGCGCGAGCGAACGCGCAGCGCGTTCCGCCCGGCTGCCGCCCGAGACGCGGACCTTCAAGCCGCATATCACGCTCGCGCGTCTGAAGAACGCCAAGCCGGAGATGGTTGCGCGCTTCCTGAGCGCCCGCCCGCCACTGCAGGCCTGGCCCTTCACGGTCGACCAGTTCACGCTCATGTCGTCGCGCCCAGGACAGGGCGGCGGTCCTTACGTGCGCGAGGAACACTTTCACGGCCGCCCGGCCTGGGATGCGGCACTGAAGTAGACACGCTACGGGTTCGAAACAAATCGGGAAAGAAGATGCTCAATCGCTCAGCATTCATAGCGGGCAATAGCGGTAAGTGGCGTGTTCTTTCGGTGAGCCCTGTTCGAGGCCAGCCTCTCGATTTCGCCTCACACATTGAGGTCACCTCGGCTGAAAACAGTGCGCGTGGTGCGTCAGAGGTCTGGAGGCTCGAAGGTCAGATCAGTAACCTGCGCTATGCCACACGCGGGGAGCTAAAAGCCTTGAGAAGCAAACAGGAGCCATTGGGGCGTCCCCAGGCGCGATACGCTGCCATGATCCCCATCAGGAAGAGCGCGTCCTGGTGGGACCTGGCTCAGGACGAGCGAAGAACTATTTTTGAGGAGACGTCCCAGCACACTGCGATCGGTTTGAAGTACCTCCCCGACATTGCGCGCCAACTCTATCACTGCCGGGATCTCGGACAGCCGTTCGACTTTATTACGTGGTTCGAGTACGCGCCCGAGCACGCTCAGGCTTTCGAGGAACTCGTCACGAGCCTTCGAGCCACCCATGAATGGCAGTTCGTCGAGCGGGAAGTCGACATCCGGCTCGAACTGCAACCGTGAACCCTGCGGTTTGCCTTTCGCTGCGATCAGCCGCGAAAGGTCGCGCGGCACGCGCGATATTGCTATTGTCATTCGCTCGGCAGTGCCAACGACGACACAAGATGCGGACGTGCACCTCATGCCTGAATTGAAATCCGCCTACATCGGCGAGCTGAAGATCGCCGTCACCGGCACCTATATGCTCGGCGATGGGCCACTCGGCCGCCGCCGTATCGACCTGCTCGGCGCCGGCCAGTTCGAAGGGCCACGGATCAAGGCGAAGATCCTTTCGGGCGGCGTGGACCTGCTGCTCGGCGGCAGCGACGGCGCCGTGCGACCGGACGTGCGCCTGCCGCTCGAGCTCGACGACGGCCATCCCCTGCTGATCATCTACCGCGGCGTGCGGCACGCCCCCGCCGAGGTCATGGCCCGAATTGCCGCTGGCGAGCGGGTGCCGCCCGAGAGCCATTATCTCAGAACCGCGCTCGTCTTCGAGACGGCCTCGCCCAAGTACGAGTGGCTGAACCGCATCGTCGGCATCGGCGTCGGGCGCCGCGAGCCGGAGTTTGCCGTTTATGACGTATTCGAGGTGCTCTGAGACTGAAGAAAGAGAGCCGGCCGGCGGGTCGTCATGCACCCCGCGCGGATGACAAGCTCCGCGCACCCCGCTAACGTCCGGACCATCAAAGTCGCGGGCAAATTTCCGGGAGCGGAAGCAAGATCGCCATGTCGGAACGCAAGTCTATAGGTATCGTGGGGGCCGGTGCCTCGGGCCTCACCTGCGCCAAGCACATGATGGAAGAGGGCTGGGACGTCACCCTCTACGAGATCGGCAGCCATGTCGGCGGCATGTGGGTCTACAACAACGACAATCAGCGCTCGTCGGCGTACCGCACGCTGCACATCAACACCGCACGCGACCTGACGAGCTTCTCCGACTATCCTTTCGATCCGAGCGTGCAGCCGTTCCCCTCGCACTGGGACATGGCCAAGTATCTCGAGGACTATGGCACGCACTTCGGCATCACCAAGCGCGTTCGCTTCAACACCAAGATCGTCGATCTGAGACCGGCACCGTCCTATACGCCGGCAAAGCCGCGCTGGCAGCTCAAGAGCGAAACCGGCGAGGTCTTCGAGCACGACACGGTCGTCGTAGCGAGTGGGCATCTCACGAAGCCGCTCGAAGTCTCGATGTTCCGTGACGGCTTCAAGGGCGAATACCTACACTCCCACGATTACAAGGAGCCGGCACCCTTCGTGAAGAAGCGCGTGTGCGTAGTCGGCATCGGTAACAGCGCCCTCGACATCGCGAGCGATCTCGCAGTCGGTGCCGAGCGAACAGTTCTCGTCGCGCGCTCGAGTGCGCTCATCATACCGAAGCTCGCATTCGGGCGACCTTTCTGGGACACCATCCAGCCTTTCTACAAGCCATGGATTCCCGCTGCCGTCCGCAATCGCGTGCTGAAGGCGCTCGTCTATGTCATCCAGGGCGACATGAAGCGTCTGGGCTTTCCCGAGACGTCGAAGCGCGTGCACGCGACGTCGAATGCCAACATCGTCAATCACATCCACTATCGCCGCGTGATCGTGAAGAACGGCATAGACCGGATCGACGGCAAAACGCTTCATTTCGTCGATGGCACGGCAGAAGAGTTCGACACGCTGATCGCCGCGACCGGATACGAGATCGATCTCGATTTCGTGCCGCCGGAGATCCTCGCCATCAAGGACAACGGGCTCGATCTCTACATGCGGCTGGTGCCGCCCGACTGGAAAGGCCTCTACTTCCTCGCCTTCTTCAACTCGGATACGGCGCTCAATTGGATCTGCGAAGGCCAGACGCGCTGGATCCGCGAGCATGAGGCGGGCCGCGCTGCTTTTCCGAGCAAGGCCGACATGCTGGCCGAGATCGAGAGCCGCAAGGCCTGGGTGCGGGCCAACTTCAAGGACACGCCGCGCCACGCCATCGAGGTCGAGCACCTCCCCTATTTCGCCGACCTGAGGAAGACGATGACGGAAGCGCAGAAGCGCGCTGGCAAGCCCGTACGCGACATCGGCATCGGCTTCAAACCCAAGAAGGGCGCCAGGCAGCCGCTGCGTGCGGAGGCGGCGGAGTAGACCCTTCTACCTGCGCAGCAAAAAGCCCGGCCAGCGCGCGCTGCCGGGCTTTCGCCATTTCAGAACCTGATGTCGCCGTCTCAGGCAGCCTGCGTGTCGCCGGCGCTCTCTTCGGTCGAGCGGCGGCCGCGGGCGCTGCGCGAGAGAACGTCCGTGATGCGCTGCATGGCCGTGCGCTCGTCGAGCTTGTCGACCACCGCGATCTCGCGCGCCATGCGGTCGAGCGCGGACTCATAGAGCTGGCGCTCGGAGTAAGACTGCTCGGGCTGCGTCTCCGAGCGATAGAGATCGCGAACAACTTCGGCGATCGCGATGAGATCACCCGAGTTGATCTTGGCCTCGTATTCCTGCGCGCGGCGGCTCCACATGGTCCGCTTGATACGCGCGCGGCCCTTCAGCGTCTCCATGGCCCGCGTCACGATGTTGTCCTCGGCGAGCTTGCGGATGCCGGCCGTCTCGAGGCGCGCCGTCGGCACGCGCAGCGTGAGCTTGTCCTTCTCGATCTGGATCACGAACAGCTCGAGGGTCATGCCCGCGATCTCCTGCTCCTCGATCCCGATGATCTGGCCAACGCCGTGGGCCGGATAGACGATCGACTCGCCGATCTTGAAGCCATGACGCGAGTTCACCGGCTTCTTGGGAGCGGCGGCGAGCATCTGCTGACGCTTCGCCTCGGCAGCCTTCGCCGCCACGTCTTTCGGATTCGCGGCGCGCGGCATGGGCGGCTGAGCGGGCAGTACGGGCATCGCAGGCGCCGTCATCAGGCGCGACGCAGGCTTATGGACAGCCGCGGGCATGGCGCGCGCAGCCGGGGCCGCGGAAGCAGCCCTGGCACGCGCAGCGAGCAGGGCTTCAGCGGCTGCCTTGGGCGCAGCGACAGGAGCCTTCACAGCAGCACTTGGCTTCGCAGAGCCCTTGACGGGCGCCGCCTTGGCAGGGGCCGCAGGCTTTGCTGCCGCGGGCTTGGCCGCAGCAGCGGCGGGCTTGGCATGAGGCCGCTTGTCATCGGCCTTCTTCTTGAGGGCGGCTGGCACTTCGGCTTTGACTTTCGTATTGGGCGGGGCCGCGGCAACGACCTTCGCCTGGTTTTTGGATTGGGCCTTCACCGGCGCCTTGGCCGACGACTTCTCGGCGGCCTGGGCCTTCGCCGGGGCGGGCTTGACCTTCGCAGTCTTGGTGGCTGCAGCCTTGCTGTTTGCAGGCTTGGCGGCGACTTTCTTGGCCTGCAGCGCCTTGTCCGGCTTACGAGGCACGGTCGGCTTCGCAGCAGACTTCGCCGGGGATTTCTTGCTCTGCGCCATCACTACATCTCACTCCGCGACCAATCACGATCAACCAGACGCCATCTCGATCTCGTCACCCACCCAGAGTTGCAGCAGCCGTGACATACCCGCAAACGTCATGCGACAGGCCATGCCTGCACGGCAGCCCCAAATCCCGTCCCGAACAGGGGTTGCTACGTGCGCAACCCCACCCGCTCATAGTGGAAGAAGAGTTCGTCGCCGTGCCAATGCGCCGGCGCCAACGGCGCTGCGCTAACGGCCTCTAGAGCGAAAGAGGCATGAATGATCAGGCGACTGTTCACGCAAACCGCTCCCGCTCAGCCTGAATGTCGGCCACCGATCCGAACTCCGGAAGTTGGACTTTTGCCTCCGAGGGATCTTGTAACACATTTTTCATGCAGAATGAAGCCGTCCGGCACAAAGTTCCCGGACATAGCCTGTCCGAATGCTTAAGCCGACCGCGCAGCAGTATTCGAAATTCTTAGGATCGTTACTTTACGAGCACCCATGACTTTCGAGTGTTCAGTCGCCTTCTCCAGGCTCTGCAGTGAAGTATTTTTCATACTTGTTCTGTTCATCGCGGAAGTTGTCCGCATCAGAGGGCGCGGGCTTCTTGGCGGTAATGTTCGGCCACTTGTCGGCATACTCGCGGTTCAGCTCCAGCCAGCTCTCTAACCCGGGTTCAGTATCCGGCTTGATCGCCTCGACCGGGCATTCTGGCTCGCACACCCCGCAGTCGATGCACTCGTCAGGGTGGATGACGAGCATGTTCTCGCCCTCGTAGAAGCAATCGACGGGGCAGACCTCGACACAATCAGTGAACTTGCACTTGATGCAGTTCTCGTTGACGACGTACGTCATGATGGCTTCCCGGCGCCCGCTAAACCAACGACCCTCGCAGACGCATAGTTAATTGGGGCGCGACCGACCCGGCCTGCCCGACGCGATTTCAGTAGAGCCCACCTCCGACGGCAGATCCCAGGCAGGCCCGAGCAGCCGAAGCACCGAGGCCACCGCCCGCGATGCCATGAGCGAGTTGGCAACCTCCTAGAGCAAGGCATCAGGCATGACAAGCGTTCACCCGTCGCACTTCATGGATCGTGGAAAAGCGGGCACCTCTCGAGCGCCTAGCAGCGTAGTGGCAGGCCTGGATCGGTCTTGCGGGAATATGCGGCGGAGCAGGATGATCGTGCTGCGCATCGCGGTGATCGCGGAATGTGGAAACGGTCAGAGGGCCGCATCCGGATGACGGGATCGGGCCGCTGGCCTGTGGCTTCAGACACGCCACGCTCCCTGCCCAGCCCAATTCGCATACCGGCATCGGCGCCAATGCCGGGCTCAAGGCATAACACCTTACAAGCAACGCCTATTTGGTGGCCTCGCTGACGATATCCGACAGAAGCGTTTGGACCGCCTTGATCGCTCCCACAGAAGCGGGACCGCCGCGCGCCGTCGGGTCATGGAAGCCGACAACGATCTCGCCCGGCTTGTCCTCGCGCTCGTAGATGAAGACGACAAAGGGGCACAAGCCCATGTTCGCGGGATCGGCTTCCATCATCTCGCGAGAGAGCTTGGCCGAACAGAAGAGAAAATATTCGGCATTGCGATAGAGCTTCTTGGTTGAGCCGACATCGGCGCCCGTGCGCTCGAGCATGCCGGCGACGTTGCCCGTGTGGTCGACGACGAGGCCGCGCTCGATGATCGCGTTGGTCAAGTCGAACTTCACGTCCTCGTAGTTGCCGGCCTTCGTTCGGGACTGGAAAGCCTCTGCCGACACCGCTCCAGCAGCGAAAAGGCCGAGCACGACAACGATCGTCGAGGCGAGCTTTCTGGCTAGCACATGCATTGGGTCACCTCTCGACGCTGTTTCTCATCCTGCTTCCGCCGAAGCCTATACCCGATTGCGCGCCCGGCGCCACGCTCAGCCCTGACGCGCACAATTTGCCGGTACCCAAACCTCGACAAGAGCCCGGTCCGCACTGTAGCCATGGGACCGGCCCACCCTGCGACCGCGGGCCTACCGCCCAGGGACTTCATGGCCGTCCAGACTACCGATCGTGGAAGTCACATGCCCGTCGAGCTGTTCCTGCTCGCCACGGTGGGCTTCCTGTGGGGCGCCCAGTTTGGTTTCACGAAGATCCAGCTCGAGACACTGCCGCCGGTAACCGGCGTCGCGATCCGCCTCGCCATTGCCGCGGTATTCATGTGGGCCATCGTGATCGCTCAGGGCGCAACCGTCCCGACTGGCCTCCGCATGTGGCGCGATTTCACGATCCAGGGCCTCCTGACGAGCGCCGGCCCCGGGCTGCTGATCACGTGGGGCCAGCAATATGTCGACAGCGCGCTCGCCGCGATCCTCAATTCGACGTCACCGATCGTGGTGACGATCATCACGCTCCTCTACACGCGCCAGGAGAGCGTCGGCCCCAAGCGCATCCTCGGGCTTGCGATAGGGCTGCTCGGCGTGATGACGATCATCGGCTTCGGCGCACTCGAAGGGCTCGGCCACAGCTTCATCGGCCAGATCGTCATCATGAGCGCGACCTTCGGCTACGCGACGGCGACGCTCTACGGACGCCGTTTTACGAGCCTTTCGCCGGTTGCTGCGGCAGCCGGCACGCTCACGTGTTCGGCCGTCCTCATGGCGATCCTCGCCTTCGCCGTCGAGCGACCGCTCGCAATCGATCCCTCCGCACGCTCGATGATCGCGACTGCGGCGAGCGGCATTCTCTGCAATGGCGTCGGCGTCACGATCTATTTCCGCCTGATCCGCACGCTCGGCTCGCTTGGCACGTCCACCGTGAGCTTCCTCAAAGCCGCCTTCGGTGTCATGATCGGCTGCTTCCTGCTCGATGAGCCATTCACGGCGTCCATCGCGATCGGGCTTGCCGCTGTACTGATCGGCGTCATCGCGGTCAACGAAGGCGGCGCGGGCAAGGGTGCCGCCCGAGGATGAGCCCCCCCCAGAAAGCACCGCCGGCGGAACCGCCGCTGCGCACCATCGCGCTGCTCGCGATGGCAGCGTTCGCTGGGGCGTTGAACATTCGCATCAGCGATCCGCTGCTCGCGCAGGTGGCCGTCGGCTTCTCGACGACCGTCGGAACAGCGGCCGCGATCGTCACCGCGTTCACCGTTGGTTATGGCCTCTTTCAACTCGCGTTCGGCCCCACGGGTGATCGATTCGGCAAATATCGCGTCGCAGGCGTGCTCTCGCTGGCCGCAGGCCTGGCGACCATTTCCGCTGCATTTGCTGCGACATTGGGCCAACTGACATTGGCCCGCTTTGCAGCCGGCGCAGCAAGCTCGGCCGTCATTCCGCTGGCCTTTGCCTGGATCGGTGATGCCATTCCCTTCGAGCGCCGCCAGGCCGTGCTCGCGCGCTTCCTGACGGCTCAGTTCACCGGGATCGTGCTGTCACAGGCGGCCGGCGGCTACATCGGCGCCGAGTTCGGATGGCGCACGGTGTTCGTAATCGTCGGGACCGTTCACGTCTTGGCCGGCTTGGCCATGCTGACCGAGCTGAAGCTCAACCCAGGAGCCCAGCCCGCGAGCGCGCCGGGAGCGAACAGCTTCGGCGCCATGATCACCGGGGCGCGCCTCATTCTCCGCCGCCCGTTCGTGCGCGTCATGCTCGTCGCCGTGTTCCTGGAATGCTTCGCCATGTACGGCGCGTTCTCTTATGTCGGCGCCGACCTCGTACATCGGCTGGACGCGAGCTTTGCCGTCTCCGGACTGGTGCTAGCGGTCTTCGGTGTCGGCGCACTCAGCTACTCGCTCAGCGCTCGATGGCTCCTCTCCCGGTTTGGAGAACGCGGTCTCGTTGCTCTGGGTGGCGGGATCATTGCGGCAGCATTCGTGCTGTTGGCTGTCGCTCCAAGGGTCAGTTTTGCAATCCCGGCCATGATCCTCCTCGGGCTCGGTTTCTACATGTTCCACAACACACTGCAGACGAACGCGACGCAGATGGCGCCGGAAGCCCGCGGCCTCGGGGTATCGCTATTCGCCTTCTCGCTGTTCATCGGCCAGTCCATCGGGGTGGCGCTTGCAGCCCCCATCGTCGACCGCTTCGGCGCCCCGCCGATCTACCTCGCCGCCGCCATCCTGATGCCGCTGACCGCAATCTGGTTCCGTCACCGCCTTGCAATGCGCGATCCGGTCTGAGGTCTGATCAATTTAGGACGCCGCGAGTGGCCCGCTTGCCAACACTCGCGTTAAACCCCATTTTCGTGCTATCAGGCACATAGCCAAATCAGCCACATGCGCGGGCCTTGAACCCGCACCATGGAGAGCCTCATGAGCACGCCCCGCCCCCGGCCCAAGGTCCTGACGCTGACGGATGCCGCCGCTCAGCGCGTCAGGGCCATCATGGCCAACAAGGGTCCGTTCGTCGCCGGTCTTAAGATCGGCATCAAGAAGGGCGGCTGCGCGGGCATGGAATACACTATGGAATGGGCCGAGGCGGCCGGGAAGTTCGACGAGATCGTCGAGCAGGACGGCGCCCGCGTGATCATCGATCCGCAGGCCGTGTTGTACCTGCTCGGCACCGAGATGGACTACAAGATCGACAAGCTCTCGGCCCAGTTCGTGTTCAACAACCCCAACCAGTCGAGCGCTTGCGGCTGTGGCGAGAGCGTCAACCTGACGCCCGCCCCCAAGGAGCGCCTCGAGGCGATGAAGGCCTGATGTCGGTCGTCGCGCTGACGCCACCTGCCGGCGAGCCGGTTTGGGTTGCCGAGGTTCTCCGCTACTGGTTCGAAGAGCTCACCCTCGAACAGTGCTTCCAGAAGAGCGACGCGATCGACGCCACGATCCGCACGCGCTTCGGTGCCCTACACGCGCAGCTCGCGGCCAATGACGGCATGATCCGCGCGGAGGCGCCGCGCGAGCTGCTTGCCGCGATCATCGTGTTCGATCAGTTCTCGCGCAATCTCTTCCGCGGCAGCCCGCACGCCTTCGCGGCGGACCCGATCGCACGCCGCCTCGCACGTGCGGCTATTGCCGATGGCTTCGATCAGGCCATGAGCAAGCGCGAGCGCATGTTCGTCTATCTGCCCTTCGAGCACAGCGAGGATGCCGCCGACCAGGAGCAATCGGTCGCGCTATTCGCGCAGCTCGGCGACGAAAACCTCGACAAGTACGCCATGGCGCACAAGGTGATCATCGACCGCTTCGGCCGCTTCCCGCATCGAAACGTCGTGCTCGGACGCGTGTCGACACCGGAGGAGATCGCCTTTCTCAATGAACCCATGAGTTCATTCTGAGCGAGCCTTACGGAGCGGCGATCTTTTGCCTCCGGCCTTGGGCACCACCGCGCCACGCAGAGCTTCCAGCAGCGCCGCGAAATCAGCGGGCAACGCGCTCTCGAAGCTCAAACGCTTTCCGGTGACGGGATGCTCGAAGCCTAACCCTGCCGCATGCAGCGCCTGCCGGTCGAGTGCAGCAAGTGCCGCCTGCGCCTTTTCATTCAGACGTCGCGCACTCGTTTTGAAGCCGCTGCCGTAGACGGGATCACCAAGCACGGGATGGCCTATGTGCGCGAGGTGCACGCGGATCTGGTGCGTGCGACCGGTCTCCAACTCGAGTTCTATGAGACTGGCGATGGGCACGCCTGTCTCGTCGCGAAAGACTTCCATGAGGGCGTACTGCGTCACGGCGCGACGCGAGGTCGGCCCCTGCGATATGGCCATGCGCGTGCGGTTGTGGCGGCTGCGCGCGATTGGCGCGTCGATGGCGCCACGCGGGCGGTCCGGCGTGCCCCACACCAGTGCCACATAGCGCCGCGTGAGGCGTCCGTCACTGCCGTGCGCGGCGAACTGCTCCGAAAGCCCTTGGTGCGCTACATCCGACTTCGCGACGACGAGCAGCCCGCTCGTATCCTTGTCGAGACGGTGTACGATGCCCGGCCGGCGCACGCCGCCGATGCCCGACAGGCTCTCCCCGCAGTGCGCGATGAGCGCGTTGACCAAGGTCCCGCCGGCGTGGCCTGGCGCCGGGTGGACGACCATGCCGGCGGGTTTGTCGACGACGATGAGGTCGCCGTCCTCATGAACGATCGAGAGGCTCGTATATTCCGCCTGAGGCTGAGCTGGCACCGGTGGCGGCACGGCAACCACGTAGCGCTCGCCCTGTTTGACCCTCAGGCCGGGCTCTTCTATCGTCCCGCGCGCGCCCGTCACATGACCCTGCTTGATGAGAGCCTGAAGGCGCGCGCGCGACAGCTCGGCTATATGAATGCCGAGCACACGGTCGAGCCTCTGGCCAGCCTCGGCCTCGGCAATCTCGATCGTGCGAATGTCCTGCGGAGCCGTCATGACCAAGAGGCCAGGAGAGCACGCATGCGCGACGACGCCAATGGACCTGCCGAGCCGCCGAGCGGACAGACGACGGGCATGGCGCTCAACGAGCGCCACATCAAGATGCTGAGGTTCGCCGTCATCGCCATGGGCGTCATTCTGGTGCTCGGGTTCATTACGGTCATCGCGCGCATTGTCTACCTCGTCAACCGCAGCGGCGATAGCGCGACGACGAGCACCGTCTCGCAACCCATTCAGCAGGCCGCGCGCCTTGCGCTGCCGGCCGGCGCGAGCGTGCGCCAGATGTCACTCGCCGGCTCGCGACTTGCCGTGCACTACGAAGGAGCCGGTGGCAGCGGCATCGTGATCCTCGACCTGCAAACGGGAAAGCCGATTTCGCGCGTCGAGATCGTGCCAGAAACACCGAGATAGAACACAGCGATAAGAAGCGCACTCAGGGAGATATCAAATGAAAGCCTGGCAGATCGTCTCGGATGGCGGCGTCGATGCCTTGCAGCTCGCCGATGTAGCAACGGGCGCGCCGGGGCCGGGCGAGGTGCGCGTTCGAATGCGCGCAAACTCCATCAACTTCCGCGATCTCGGCACGATCCGTGATCCCGTCGCGCGCAAGCTGCCCTATCCGCGCATACCCAACTCCGATGGCGCTGGCGAAGTCGTCGCCATTGGCGCGGGCGTTACGTCGTTGAAAGTCGGCGACCGCGTGGCCTCCTGCTTCTTCCAGCGCTGGATCGACGGGCCGTGCAGCATCGAGGCCATGAACAGCGCGCTCGGCGGTGCGGTAGACGGCGTGCTCGCCGAGGAAGTAAAACTGAGCGCCGACGGCGTCGTGCCACTCCCTGCGCACCTTTCCTACGCCGAAGGAGCGACGCTCCCCTGCGCTGCGCTTACGGCCTGGAATGCCATTGCCGAGGTAGGGCGTGTAAAAGCCGGCGACACCGTGCTCCTGCTCGGCACGGGCGGCGTCTCGATCTTCGCACTGCAGTTCGCGCGCATGATGGGCGCGCGTACGATCATCACCTCTTCCAGCGAGGAGAAGCTCGCGCGTGCCCGCGCGCTCGGCGCATCGTTGACGATCAACTATCGACAGAAGCCCGATTGGGAAAATGCGGTGCTCGACGCCACCGACGGTAAGGGCGTCGATGTCACCGTCGAGGTCGGCGGCGCCGGCACGCTGCCGCGTACGATCGCTGCGACGCGCGTCGCGGGCACGATCGCACTCATCGGTGTGCTTACCGGCGGGCAGATCGACCCGGCGACCGTCATGCGCAAGTCCATCCGCATGCAAGGCATCTACGTGGGCTCGCGGCGCATGTTCCTCGACATGAACCGCGCCATCGCGCTGCATGGCCTGAAGCCGGTTATCGACCAAACTTTCGCCTTCGCCGATGCGCGCGCGGCTTATCATGCCATGGCCGCGGCGGGCCACTTCGGCAAGCTGGTGATCGAGATGTAGGCGAGCCACGTTCGCTGCTGAAGCGCGCCGCTTGCACCTCCCTGCCGGCGCGACGGGCATAGATCGCCCTTGAAATGATGCTGCACCTGCCTCAGGATGATGGTTGCGGCTGCTTCAAAAGGCACAACAAGAGGCCTTCTTGCCGCGTAAGGGAGGATCAAATGTTTGCTCTGCGCTCTTTGCTGGCGCCGATGGTGCTGGCGTGCCTATTTTCTCTTCTCGGCCCAACTCCTCCTGCCGTCGCGCAGGATCTCTCGATGGGCAACGTCAATCCCGCCAAACACGGGACGACACTCGCAGCCAATGCATTCAATGACAAACTCAGCGAATTGACCGGCGGCAAGCTCAAGGTCACGCACCACCACTCGGGTGCCCTCGGCGGCGAGCGTGAAGTCGCCCAGCAGATCCAACTCGGCGCGGTCGACCTCGGTCCGATCACGACTGCACCGCTGGCGACGCTCGTGCCTGAAATGTCGGTGTTCCAGCTCCCCTACATCTTCCGCGACTACGATCACGTGTTCAAATCATTGGACGGCAGCGACACGTTGACGAAGTTCTACGGCGATGTTCTGGACAAGAAGGGCTTCAAGCTCATCGGCTTCATCGCCGCCGGCTATCGCGGCATCTACGGCCACTACAAGATCGACGGCATCGCCGACATCAAGGGCAAGAAGGTCCGCGTCCAGGAGGATAAGATCCTCGTCGCCACGTTCAAGGCACTGGGGATGATCTCCACGCCGATCGCCTTCCCGGAAGTGGCAACCGCCCTCCAGACCAAGGTGATCGACTTCGGTGAAGGCGGCATCAACACGTACTATCACAACAAGTTCTACGACATCGTGAAGTTCGTCGCGGATGTCCGCCATACGCATCAGTGCATCGCGCTGATCATGTCCAAGGCGTCGTGGGACAAGCTCGATGCAGCCGGCAAGAAGGCCGTCGAGGATGCCTGGACCCATGCCCGCGACTTCAATCGCAAGTTCATCAACGACGAGGACAAGTCCCTCCAGGATCTGGTGCGCGCGAAAGGCGTGACCATCACGAAGCCCGATGCCGCCCCGTTCCTCGCGGCGACGAAGGGCGTCTACGATGAGTTCTACGCCACCACTGCTGGCAAGAACGCGAAGCCGATGGTCGACTTCATCCTCGCTGTGAAGTAGCTGCCATGGCAGCATCACCTGATGGCGGTCCGCCTCCGGCGGTCCGCAAAGGCTTTGGGCACGCCCTCTATGAGGGACTCGGCTATGTCGGCGGGCTGATCCTCGCCGCGATGACGGCCGCGGTATTCTTCCAGGTCGTGATGCGCTTCGCCGGCCGGAGCCCGATCGATGGCATCGACGAGATACCACGCTACCTCTTCGTGTGGCTGGTCATGATCGGCGGGGCCTCCGCGATGTATCGCGGCGAGCACACGGTTCTCGACTACTTCGTCCATCTGCTCGGTGAGCGCAGCAGGGCTATCGTTTCGGCCTTCGTCAACCTCGCCGGCATCTTCTTTCTGGCTTACCTGATCAAGCTCAGCTGGGTGCTCGTCCCCAATGCCCAGCTCCAGACCAGTGCCGGTCTCGAGCTCCCGCTCGGCTACGTATTTGCGGCCATCCCGGTCGGGGCGGCGCTGCTCATCTTGCCAATGCTGCGCAATGTCCTTCAAGCGGTGAAAGCTCTATGGCCGAGACACTCCTGATCATCTTCGCCATTTTCCTTCTGCTCGGCATGCCCATAAGCTTGGCGCTCGGCGTCGGAGCGCTCGGCGCCGCCTTCTTCTATCCGGCACTCAATCCGATCATCATCCCGACGCGCTTCGTCGGCCTGCTGTCGGACTCCTTTCTCTTGCTCGCGGCGCCCCTCTTCATTCTCGCAGGCAACATTGCAGCGCGCGGCGGCGTCGCACGCGTGCTGATCGACCTCGCCACCGCGCTCGTCGGCCGTTTCCGCGGCGGCCTCGCCTATGTGAATGTTCTCGACAGCATGTTCTTCGGCGGGATTTCCGGCTCCGCCGTGGCTGACGTCTCGGCCCTCGGCACGTTCCTCGTGCCGCAGATGGTGCGCAAGGGCTATGACCTCGATTTTGCTACTGCACTGACGGTGTCCACGGCAGTCGTCGCGCCGATCATCCCGCCGTCGATCATTGCCGTAATCTATGCATGGATGGCAGACGAGTCGGTTGCCGCCATGTTCGCTGCCGGCATCATCCCCGGCATTCTGATCAGCGCTGGTATGGCCGTGCCGGTCTTCGTGATCGCGAAGAAACGCAACTATCCTCGCGAGGAGCCGCCGAGCCTGCCGGAGTTCTTGCGCGTACTCGGTCGCGCGACGCCTGCCCTGTTAATTCCTGTGATCATCATGGGTGGCATACTGTTTGGATGGTTCACGCCGACGGAGGCTGCAGCCGTAGCGGTGGTCTACGCGCTCGTCGTACCGCCGATCTTCTATCGCGAGCCATCCCTCAGGGAGCTGCCCGCCATCTTCGCGGATTCCGCACGGCTCTCCGGCGTCATCGGCCTGATCATCGGTTTCGTCGGCGCCTTTGGCTGGGTGCTTTCCTACTCCAAGTTCCCACACCAGGTCGCGGAAGCGATCGCCGCCATCGCACCGTCGTGGTGGCTGTTCCTTGTTCTGATCATGGCGCTCTACATCATGCTAGGGACATTTCTCACGCCGTCCGAGATCATTCTCGTCACGGTGCCGGTGCTGCTGCCGGTGGCTCAAGCAGCAGGCGTGCATCCCATTCACTTCGGCATGATCTGCGTGATCGCATCGGCCATAGGGCACATCACACCGCCCGTTGGTCTTTGCCTCTTCGTTGGTATGGCGATCAGCAAGCTGTCCATGGACCAGCTCGTACGGCCGCTGCTGCCGTTCCTCGCGGCGATCATCGTGACCATGTTCGCGATTGCGTTCGTGCCGGAGGTGGTGCTGTTCATGCCGCGGCTGCTGGGCTTCATCCAGTAGCGCGCAGGCGGCGTGCCGTCAGGTGGAGCCGGCGCGACGCCCGATCATGCGGCCCGTGAGTGTCGCGAGAAGCAGGACCACGTACATCGGAACGCCAATGTAGAGCACGGCGAAGGGAAGCAGCGCGACGTTGGTTCCCGTCGGGTGAATGAGCAACATGCTCGCGATGTGGCCGCCGATAGCCCAAAGCGGCAGACGCCATGCGCCATCTTCGGTCGAGGCCCCTGCCAAGCCGTGCAACGCCAGCAGCAGCGGAACGCCGAGTATCCAATAGGGCGTCATATCCCAGGCTTCGCGAATGCCGTGTCCAGAAAGTACCGGCAGCAGCGCGAACAGCGCCCAGACGGCAAATCCGGCGCCCGCCAGGATCATGCCGTAGAAGGTTTCAAGTTGCCGTTGCATGGTACGCTCCCAACTCGTCCGCAAATCGTAGGATAACCGTGGAAGGTTACGGAAGGGCGCAGCAGCATGGTGAACGAATTGCATCCACCGCCCGAGCACATGCGTTGATCCAGAAACGCCTCGCACCCAAATTCTGAACCATGCGCCCCGAGGATCTCATCTGCCCGACGCCGCAAGGGCTCTATTGCCCACCCGCGGACGTCTATATCGACCCCATGCGTCCGGTTCCGCGCGCGCTCATCACGCATGGCCACTCCGACCACGCGCGTGCGGGACACGGCGCCGTCATGGCCACCGAGGAAACGCTCGGCATCATGGCCGTGCGTTACGGTGACGACTTCACCGAGAGCCGCCAGCCCACTGCCTTCGGCGAGCACGTCTCGATCAACGGCGTCGAAATTTCGTTTCATCCGGCGGGGCACGTGCTCGGCTCGGCACAGATCTGCTTCTCATGGCAGGGTTTTCGCGCCGTCGTCTCGGGGGACTACAAGCGGCTTCCAGATCGCACTGCCGGAACGTTCGAGCCCATCCGTTGCAATCTCTTCATCAGCGAGGCGACATTCGGGCTCCCGGTCTTCCGCCATCCGCCGTCCGAGAACGAAGTTGCGAAACTTCTCGACAGCGTCGCGCTCTTTCCCGAGCGCGCGCATCTCGTCGGCGCCTATCCGCTTGGCAAAGCGCAGCGGCTGATGGCCCTTATGCGCGATGCCGGCTACGACAAGCCTATCTACATGCATGGTGCGATCGCACGCCTCACCGAGTTCTATCAATCGCGCGGCATCGATCTCGGCGAGATCCGTCCCGTGATACTCGACGAACGAAAGAGCCTCGGTGGTGCGATCGTCATCTGTCCGCCGAGCGCTGTGCAGGAAGCCTGGTCGCGCAAGTTTCCTGATCCCGTCACGGCCTTCGCCTCCGGCTGGATGCGCGTGCGTGCCCGCGCCAAGCAGAAAGGTGTCGAGCTGCCGCTCGTCGTCTCCGATCATGCCGACTGGGATGATCTCGGCCGCACGATCCGCGAGACGGGCGCGGAGGAGGTGTGGGTCACGCACGGTGCCGAGGAAGCGCTCGTGCACTGGTGCGAGACGGAAGGCATTCGCGCACGCCCGCTGCGGCTCATCGGCTATGGCGATGAAGAGGGCGAAGCCGCATGAACCGCTTTGCCGCGCTCATCGATCGCCTCGGCTATGAACCGCGCCGCAATGCCAAGCTGCGGCTCATGACGGACTACTTCCGCGATACCCCCGATCCTGAGCGCGGTTTTGCGCTGGCCGCGCTCACGGGAGCGCTTTCCTTCCGACATGCCAAGCCGGGGCTCATCAAAGGCCTCATCGGGGAGCGCACGGATCCCGTACTGTTCGCGCTCTCCTATGACTACGTCGGCGATCTCGCCGAGACCGTCGCCCTCATGTGGCCGGCGCGAACTGGCGCCAACGAGATTCCGCACCTCTCCGACATCGTGGCCGGCCTCAACGAGAGCACGAAGGCCGATCTTCCGCGCCGTCTCGCGAGCTGGCTCGATGCGCTCGACGAAACCGGCCGCTGGGCACTCCTGAAACTCATCACGGGTGCCATGCGCATCGGCGCTTCCGCGCGCCTCGCGAAGACGGCGGTCGCGCGCCTCGGCACGCTCGAACCCGACGAGATCGAGCTCGTCTGGCACGGTCTCGCGCCTCCTTATCTCGATCTCTTCGCGTGGGCCGAGGGTACAGGCCCCAAGCCCGACACGGTCAATCCCGCGCCCTTTCATCCGCCCATGCTCTCGCACCCGCTGGAGGATGTCGGGAACTGGCGCGAGACGCTCGATCCCGCAGACTTCTCGGCGGAGTGGAAATGGGACGGCATTCGCGTGCAGGCGGTCGGAGGGAACGACAGCCAAGGACGACGCGTCGCGCGGCTCTACTCGCGCACGGGCGAAGATATCTCCGCCGCGTTCCCGGATGTCGTTGATGCCATCCAGTTCGAGGGCGCTGTCGACGGCGAGCTGCTCATCCTGCGCGAAGGCCGCGTGCAGAGTTTCAACGTCCTCCAGCAGCGCCTCAACCGCAAAGCCATCACGGCGAAGCTGCTCACCGAGTATCCGGCGCACATCCGCGCTTATGATCTGCTCGTCGATCATGGCGAGGACATTCGCGGGCTGACGTTCGTCGAGCGCCGCGTGCGTCTCGAAGCGCTTGTCGCGAAGCTCGACCACGAGCGTATCGACCTCTCGGCCGTCGTGCCGTTTGCCGACTGGGATCAGCTCACGGCAGCACGCGCGACGCCGGCCTCTGCGGGCGCGGGCGAAGATGCCGATGCCGTCGAGGGCATCATGCTCAAGCGTCGCGACAGCACGTATGTGCCCGGCCGTCCGAAAGGCCCATGGTTCAAGTGGAAGCGCGATGCCTACACGGTCGATGCCGTCATGATGTACGCACAGCGCGGCCACGGAAAGCGCTCGTCGTTCTATTCGGACTACACCTTCGGCCTCTGGCGGCAAGGCGACGATGGCAATGACGAGCTCGTGCCTGTCGGCAAGGCCTACTCGGGCATCACCGACGAGGAGCTTGCCGACCTCGACCGCTTCGTGCGCAAGAACACCACGAACCGTTTCGGCCCCGTGCGCGAGGTCGTGCACGCGCGCGATACCGGCGTCGTGTTGGAGATCGCCTTCGAAGGCCTCAACCGCTCGACGCGGCATCGTTCCGGCGTTGCCATGCGCTTTCCGCGCATTCACCGTATCCGCTGGGACAAGCCGCCGCGCGAAGCCGACCGCCTCGAACATCTGGAGGCGCTGCTCGCATCGCGCTAAGAATAGACAATGCCGGACGAACCGGCGCTATCGCGAGATGAGCTCATGACACTTCGACTTTCCGACTTCGACGCCGTCACCTTCGATGTCTATGGCACGCTGATCGATTGGGAGCCCTCGATCATCACGTTTCTCTCACAGTGGGCTGAACGGGATGGCGTGACCGCCGGCGACGAGGAGCTGCTGATGGCCTTCGATCGCGCACGCGCCGAAATCCAGAAGATCCGCCCGGCGCTCCTCTATCCGGATGTCTTGCGGCAGTGCTTCGATCGCATCGCGGCGGAGTACAAGTTGACCGGCGACGAGGCCCTGCGCGAGACATTCTCCAAGGCGCCTCATACCTGGCCGGCCTACGCGGACACCCACGCCGGCCTCACGGCGCTGCAGGCGCGAGCCAAGATCGGCGCGCTCAGCAATATCGACGAGGCCTCACTGAAGACCTCGTGCAGCAAGATGGGCATTCAGTTCGACATCGTGGTGACGGCCGAGCGCGTCGGCGCCTACAAGCCCGACTGGCCGCATTTCAATATCGGCATTGCCGATATCACCGCGCTCGGTATTCCGCGCGAACGCATTCTCCACGTCGGCCAAAGCCTGCGAGCCGACATCACGCCGGCCAACAAGCTTGGCCTCAAGTGCGCATGGATCCATCGTCCCGGGCGTCTGCTCGGGCTCTCCGGTGAAGGCGCAGCCGAAGCCCGCCCGGATCTGACAGTCAACACACTAGAGGAGCTTGTCGCCGCAATCGGCGACAAGTGATTGCTGTCTGCGGGATCCCGTCGCGCCTTACTTGCAGGCCTTCTGACGCGCGACGCAGGTCGGCATTGCCATGCCGCCTTCACACTTCATGGACACGGGACCGACAGCCTTAGCGCCCATTCCCGTGATCGAGTTGTTGAGTGCGGCCGTCGCCATGAACTTCGCGAGGTCCTCGGTGATCATGGTCGCCTGGCCACCGGCCTTCACGCACTTGGCGGCTTGCGCTTGCATTCCCGAGCTACCGAGCGCCAGAACTGCCGTCACAGACGCCAACGCGATCCAATGCAGCTTCCTCATGCGAGCCTCCTGTCGAGAATCATTCAACATGAGACTCGTAGGCCGGCCCGGCGTCACGTCAAAGACGCAGCGCGCGCTTTCCTCAGCCTCGTTGCAGATGCGCCACGCAAATGCTCAAAACATGCAACAACCCGCCGGCCGCAGGGCCGACGGGTTGCTGGAATCTCAGTCGCTGAATTTTAGCGGACCAGATAAGGGCACACGCGGCGCGGGCCGTCATAAGGCTGGAAGGTGCCGTCGTCCCAACTGAAAGACTGGTAGCGATCCGCGCACATTTCCCAGCGATCGCGGTATCCGGCCCGCGATTCGGCAATCGAGCCGCCGATGATCAGCGCGGCGATGCCGGTAGCAATCGCCGGGCCAACCCAGCGGCCACCGCCGCGGTAATGGCGACGACCGTAGTAGCCGCCGCGCCGACGGACCTGCTCGACATTGCTCGCGGCAAGACCGCGCGCGCCCTCGCCGACCGACCCGAGCGCGGACGTCTGCACGATCATGTTCGACTGATTGATGCCAGACATGGCCGAAACCGGCGCCGCGGACGCCGAAACGCTCCCGAGTACGCCTAGTCCGATCGCTACAGTGGCGATTTTCAAGTTCTTGAGATCCAACTTATCTCTCCTTTTATTTTACTTCCGCAGCAGCGCCCTAAGGTGCCCGCCGCAGGCTGATCCGGGACAACGCCCGTTCCACTACATGTTCCCAACGAGCACACACCGGAAATCCGTCGGTGCCCGTGTCGTTCCGGCTTCCTTGATCGGGATCTGGTAAATGGCCGCCACATCGGAGAAATGTGGCGGCCACAAACGTCAAGCTAGCGCCTCAAGTACGGGCAAAGCTGTCGCGGACGACCGCCATAAGGCTGGTAGGTGCCGTCGCTCCAGCGGAACGAGCGGAAACGATCGTCGCAGCGCTGCCAGCGGTCCATATAGTGCGCCTGCGACTCGGCGATCGAGCCACCAATGATCAGCGCCGCAATGCCCGTAACAACGGCCGGGCCAACCCAGTTACGGCGCCAATAGCGTCCGTACCACCGCGGGCCGTACCACCGGCGCCAGCCTCCGCCACGATAGTACCGTCGGCTTCCGCCGCGCCATCCACCGCGATAGTAGCGGGCGCCACGGAATGCACGACCGCCACGGAAGGCCCGGCCGCGGTATCCACGGAACCCGCGGAAGGCGCGCCCTCGAAAACTACGACCGCCACGGAACGCGCGACCACGGAAGCTACGGCCTCCACGGAAAGCGCGACCGCCGCGAAACGATCGTGCGCCGCGGAAACCACGACTCGCACGACGTCCACCGCGACGGGCCTGCTCGACGTTACTCTCTGCGAGGTTCTGACCGCTCGGAGCGAGCGTGCCGAGGGCGGACGCGTTGATCACCGCGCTCTGTTGAGGGGAATGCGACCATGGCACTGCCGGTACCACTGCCGCCGATGCCGGCACGCTCGAAAGCGCGCCGAAGCCGATCGCCAATGCGGCGATCCTCAATTTCAAGAAACGCAAAACTTCTCTCCTTTCCTGCTGTGATCGCAGGAACGCCCGGCTAGCTGCCTGCGATGGGAACCTGGAGAGTTAACGTCGGACGCGCGCAGATGTTCCGAATTTGGAGAGATCGCCCGCAGAGGAGATCGCGTTGCGGTCTGCGGCCCTCAGTGGCCGCTGAAGACGAGCGTCTTGATCGGCAGGATCAGGGCTTGTGCGCGCAGGATGATCGCGTGCACCATGGCAACCGCATCGACCATGTGGAGATAGAAGCGATGGAAGAAGCCGAGCTTCTCCGTCTCCAGGCGTGCATGGTTGCTCGTATAGGCATTGGCAATACACATGCTGCCGGGCGCCACGTCGTCGAGGCCACCTGCATACAGGGGCTCGAGGAATACGAGAAGCGTGCCTGGCCTGGCGACCTGCTGGATGTCGACGAGCTGGTCGCCCGCGCGTACCTGCCCCGCCGCGATGTACTCCTGCACACCGGTCACGACCATAGGGATGATCGTCAGTGGCTTTGAAACGCACGTGACTTCAGCGGCCATGCCAACCTGCATCACCTGCGCTTCGATCTGTCCGAAGCCCGCCTGGAGCCGCGCGCGACCAGCCTCCTTCGGGATGAGAACGCCGGCCGGCCGCATGAGCGGATTGACGACATCGCCCACCCTCAAAATGAACTGCTCGACGCTGCCGGAGACACCTGCATAAACGACCGTCTTTTGGAGATCGACCTCAGCCCGGCGCAACGCCGCCTCGGCACTGGCCTTCTGCGCCGGCAGCAATGTCGTAAGCCGCGTTTCGGCCGCCTGCTTGGCAGCTTCAGCAGCCACTACGCCGCCTTGTCGCCCCTCGGCAGCCGTCCGGAGACGTTCGATCTCACGCCTGGCAACGACATCCTCATTGCGCCGACGCAGCTCCTCCTTGGTCTCCAGTTCCTCGAGCGCCTGTTGATAGGCGCCCTTCGCCTGCTGGATCTGGCCCTCCGCGGCCGCGATATCGGCCTGCGCCATGACCATCGATGCATCGATCTCGGCGACGCGACGGCGTTCCAACTCGAGCTCGGCTTCCTGCTTCGTGCTGTCCAGCTTGAAGAGACGCGCGCCGCGCTCGACCACCTGGCGTGGCTCGACGAAGATCTCGGCCACCCGACCGCTCGTCTCGGGCAGGATCGGCACGGTGCGGAAGAGGGGAGCGGCGTGCGTCGTCGAGGGATGATGATAGAAAATGATCGTGACGAGCAGGACCGTCAGCATAAAGCAGGCCGTGATGCCCCAGCGCAGCTCGAACCACACCGAGAAAGGCGTAATCTCGTGGCCGATCCGCCGACCCTGGTAGTAGCGCCGGAACAGGTAGTCCGGGAGGATCGTGACGAGCGAGCAGAGGACGAGTTCCAGCATGGCCTAGACCCCCGGCTTCGGCACAGGGCCGGGCGAATGAGAATCTGGCGCCGGCGGAGTCGCAGTTGGCGACGTCGGCGGCGTGAGTGGCAGCTCGGGCTGCTCTGCGTCAGGCGGCGGGCTCTCTGTGCCGGACATCTTCTCGAGCGATCCCGCGATCCGCTTGAGTGGCGTCAGGAAATCCGGAAGATCGATGAGCGCCAGCAGCAGTCCCGCCACCCAGAAGGCGTGCACGTGCGTGAGCAGGGAGAGCAGGCCGAGAACGGCGACGACCTCGAACTGTAGCTTCTTGTGGCCGAGCTGCTCGGGCAGCGAATGGATGCGGAAAAAAACGACGCCGAGCCCGAAGATCGTGGCGACGACCACGATCGTCGTCACCACCATCAGGACATCGGTTTCGCCGGGACCCGTAAAAAACCAGGGCAGATGATGGGTCGCGGCCGGATGTGGGGCTCCAGACAAAGCAACGCTCCGCGTACCATTGACGGTTAATAGCAAATGGACGGTATGGCGGAGACATGCAGTCAGCAATGACCGCGAAATAACATGACTAATACCCGGAAAGCCGCAGCCGAGACAACTCACGCACTACGGGCCGCGTGCTCCAATTGCCAGACGAAGCGCTGGAAGGCCTCGATGTATGGTGCGTCGTGATTTTCCTCGGTGCGCACGATAAGACCATCCTTGAACCAGTAGCGAAAGCGGAGCCGCTCACAAAGACGCTCGCCGGTTCTCTTGTGCGTCTTGTGCGTCATGACTACCGAGCGCGTGAACTCCCGCTCGTGCACATAGCTCTCGATGTCGAACTTATCGATGTAGAAAGTGTCGAGGACGATCTGGAGGCGCTGGCGCAAATCCTCTTTGCCATACGTGCTTGTGGCGTAGGGCACAGCCACGCCGTCGACATTGATGAGGTGAAGTGCCTCTTCGGCGAAAAGCGCCATCACGCCTTCAAGATCGCTTTTGGCCCAGCGCTCGTTGAGGAGATAGAAGGCGGTGCGGTCGCGGTAGGTATGCATGCGTGAAAACAGCCATATTGCGGTGCAGCTAATCTACCCCGAAGTGGTGAGAGGAGCAAACGCAACGGCGAACGCCTCATGTGCCTAGTTGCCGCTCGCGGCATTCTGCAGATGGAAGACAAACCGCTGGAACGCCTCAACATAAGCGGCGTCGTGGTACTCGTCCATGCGCGAGACCAAGCCGTCTTTGAACCACACGCGAAAGCGGACGCGTACCTTTAAAACCTCACCCGTTTTACGGTGCGTATAGTGAGCGATGACGACCGAGCGCCAACTGCCACCCTCGTCCACGATGATCTCGGGCTCGAACCTGTCGACCGTGAAAGTCTGCATGAGAAGCTGCAGCCGCTGGCGGACGTCCTCCTTGCCGAGCGCGCTGGAGGCATAAGGCACTGCGAGGCCATCCACATTCACGTTGTAGAGGACGTCCTCCGTGAAGAGATCGAGGAAGCCTTCCAAATCGCCCGCGGCCCAGCGGATATGGGCCTGTTCAAACGCGATACGCTCGGCGAGAGAGGGCATTCAGGGCGATGATCACTTAGCGGACAATGCTCCAACCTTAGCGATCAGTGGGCTGATGGGGAAGGGCACGTCGCCCGTTATGTCCCCACCAGCCTCGCGTAGTCGATCGGCTGCAGGCGATCCAGCCGCGCCGCCACGGGCGGCATGGCGTACTTGAGACCGGACGCGCAGTTGAACAGGACGACCCGATCCTCGGATCGGATACGCCCCTGCCGAAGCGCCTTCCGGAACGCGACGAACGTCGCTGCGCCCTCCGGACACAAGTGCACGCCATCGCGCGCCGCCATCTCCGCCCGCGCCGGCTCGACCTCGTCATCCTCGATCGTGATCGCGAACCCGTTGCTCTCCTTCAGCACGCGCAGGATCATGAAATCGCCGATCGTCCACGGCACGCGCAGGCCCGGCACGTTCGTATGCCCGCCGACCACGGGCTCCGCGGTCTCACGCCCCGCCTCGAAGGCGCGCGCGATCGGCCCACACGTCGCCGACTGCACCGCCACCATCCGCGGTCGCTTGGCGCCAATCCAACCGATCGCCTCCATCTCCGCGAACGCCTTCCACATGCCGATCAGGCCGGTGCCGCCGCCCGTCGGGTAGAAGATGACGTCCGGCACTTCCCAACCGAGCTGCTCGGCCAACTCCAGCCCCATGGTCTTCTTGCCCTCGACCCGATAGGGCTCCTTGAGCGTCGAGAGACTGAACCAGCCGCCCGCCTCCTTGCCGTTCTCGACGATCGGGCCGATCTGATCTCCGAGATCGTCGTCTCCGGCGCATCGTCGGGGCAGAAGACGATCGACTCGATGCCGGCGCGGCTGCAGTAGGCCGCGAGCGCCGCGCCCGCATTCCCCGCCGTCGGCATGGCAATGCGGCTGACGCCGAATTCCTTGGCCTTCGACACCGCGACGCAGAGGCCCCGCGCCTTGAACGAGCCCGTCGGCAGCCGTCCCTCGTCCTTGACCAGCAGATCGCCGCGACCGCCCGACGCGCGCGCACTTTCGGCTGCGCTGATGAGCGGTGTCGTCATCTCGCCGAGCGACACGATGTTGGCGGCCTGGCGTACGGGCAGCAGCTCGCGGTACCGCCACATGTCGGGCGACCGCTCGGCAAGCGCGCTGCGCGGCAGCGCGCGGGCCAGCGCCGGCAGGTCATAGCGGACGAAGAGGGGCTTACCCGCGCGCGACAGTCCCTGCGGCTGGTCTGCCTCGTGGTGCTCGCCGGTCGCCGCGCATTCGAGATGCGTCACGAAGGACGGGCGTTCGCCGCTGCAATTGTCGCGCATCGTTTCTCTCCGGGAGGGTGCGTCCGGTCGTTGCTGCCGGACGTCGAAGGGCCGATCTAATGTTAGGTGCAGGGCGCGTTGGATTGGAGCATTAACCTAGGTGATGCGTAAAGTGGCCTAGGCTCGAGTGTCGGTAGTGACCTTAAGCCTTCCTAAAGATGGAAAGCGATACATGCGATTGGCAATTTGGCGGGCCATCCCATGTATTTCGTCTGGCGGCTATTTTTCATTCTTACGTTAGCGGCGAACGGCTTCAGTCCGTCTGCGGCCGAATTCAATTCGGCCCGCTACGACCTCCATCGAGCGCCCGAATGGGCAGCAATCGATCTCGCCCTCCGGAAAGCCTGGTACGCGAACGATATTCGCGGCGTAGAGCGGGTTCTTGCTGCACCGGCTGTCCGAACGACGGCACTTGGCGAGCCGGAATTCGATTTGGCGTTCCATACGCTCGAAATGATCATAGCGACAGGTCCATACGAGCATCCCGCGATCGCAACCAATACTGCCCATCGTCTGCAGAATTGGCGCACTGCATTTCCAGGCTCGTCGCTACCTGACCTCGTCGAGGCGATGCACCTCTTGCATCATGCCTATAGATACGATGCCGACTACCCCGGCGAGCGCAGAACAACCGCGGGGTTCAATCGCGCTCAGAGCGCGCGGCGAGATGCTCGCGTACTGATCGATCGCGCGGGGAAGCATCCGGAGACCACCGCTTACTGGCACGCGCTCTCCCTCCGCATAGCCATCGCCGATCGCGAGCCATTCGAAGCCTTGCTCGATCGTGCTATAGTCGCCCGCTCAGCATCGCCGACCTACTTCGAGCCGCAACGGCTCTTACTCACGCATCTTGTCGAGAGCGAGCGCTGGCACCCGATCAATATCGAAACACTTGTCCTCACGTTGGCAACTTACAACGACGGCACAATCGACTCGACGATATACGCGCGAGCGTACGTGCATCTTTTTGACGCCCATTTCCACACAGCACTGTTCCATCGCATGCCTGTCAGGTGGGAACGCCTGCGCGGTGGCTTGGAGACGCTTACCGAACAGCATCCAGCGTCATGGCTGCTGAATACGCGCGCCGCCATCGCCTGTCTTGCCGGCGACCGTGACGAAACGCACGCCACTTTCGGCAGAATTGCATCGTCAATCGAGCTCAAGCTCTGGCGCCTTCCGCGCTTCTACGAGGAATGCCGAAACTGGGCTGCCGAGCAGCAAGAGAGGGGTCCACTATGAATGACTTCGCCAGTACTTTCCGAGCGCACATCTGCAAGTTGGCAACCGCCGCCGGTCTAGTGGTCGCTGTGATCGTTGGAAGCCCAGGTGCCCGAGCCGCACCCGCACAGGAGAATGACGAGAGCAAACTCGACGACTTGAAGTCGCAGGTGCATTTCGCTTGGCAGAAACAGGAATTCTCCAAACTCGACGAGTGGGCCAAGGAATACGGCACCAAGACGCTCCGCTCGCCGAGCGGTTTCACGTATCTCTCGTCCTTCTACGCGGGCTTTACACAAGCCTTTTCTGGTCCTCACGCTGAGAGCGCCGTGAAGATGTGGGAGGCAACTCGCGAGGCCTGGACGCAAGCCGCCCCGCGATCGGCCACACCGCACATCGCCACTGCCGAGATCTTGCTCACGCGTGCCGGGCAAGCACGCGGAACTGGGTTTGCCGACACTGTCTTCAAAGAGAATTGGGAAAAGTTCAACACTCTTCTGATGGAGGCAAATGACTACCTGCGTGCCCATCGAGAAGTCGCTGAGCATGATCCGCATTTTTGGGTTGTGATGGCCAAGACGGAATTTCTGCTCGATGGCGACCACGGCAATCTGCTGGCCACACTTAGGCAGGGTCTCGCGAAGCATCCGCGCTACTACACGCCCTACTATATAGGCGCGTACTACCTGCTGCCGCAGTGGGGCGGCTCGCCTGAGGCCTACTACGCTTGGCTAGATGAAGCCCTGCGCAACACCACCGCCACCGACGGGACGGGCATTCTGGCACGCCTCTACCTCTACACTCAGGGCGGACCGCTGAAATATGCGGAGATCGATAAGAAGGGCCCGCTGTGGGAACCAATGCGACAAGCCATGCAGGATGAGCTGCGCGCCTTTCCTCATTGGCAGAACGTTCAAAAGTTCGCGTCTCTTGCTTGCCAAGCTCGCGACGCTGAAGAGGTCAGCCGCCAGCTCGCTCAGTTGTCGTCCCTCTTGAACGGCAGCTTTCCTCCGGGTATCCCGCCTGAGGAATACTGCAACTGGCAACCGGCGGCGAGATCTCCGGTCATCAGACCTGGGCCTCGCGATCTGCCGCAGCGACCGCGGCAGATCAGTCAATGAGCATCGCGGCGGAAGGGCGCGGGCAAGTAGACCACCCACCTTGACCTCCCGCCCTCCCTCCTGTACACAGCGCGCACGTCACGGGGCCCTTCGGGGCCGCGTGCGCTTTGGCTTTCGCGATGCACCCACATGAGGCGCATCTGTCGGCGGGTAACCCCGCAGAGGAGAAAGCCCGAGATCCCGTGAATAGCAAAAGACGGAACAGAACCAATGACTAAGCGCGTCCGCGCCAAGCACAAGATCGACCGCCGCCTCCAGGAGAACGCCCCGGCCAGCACGGCGAGCGCCGCGCCGGCAAGCTCTCCGACTTCGGCCAGCAGCTCAAGGCCAAGCAGAAGCTCAAGGGCTACTACGGCTCGATCACCGAGAGCCAGTTCCACCGCCTCTACGTGGAAGCTACCCGCCTCAAGGGCTCGACCTCCGAGCACCTGATCGGCCTGCTCGAGCGCCGCCTCGACGCCGTTGTCTATCGCGCCAAGTTCGTGCCGACCGTGTTCGCCGCCCGCCAGTTCGTGAGCCACGGCCACGTGACGGTGAACGGCCGCCGCGTGACCATCCCGAGCTACCGCGTGAAGATCGGCGACACCATCGAAGTCCGCGAGAAGTCGCGCCAGCTCCCGCTCGTCCTCGAAGGCGTCAAGAGCGCCGAGCGCGACGTGCCGGATTATATCAGCGCCGACCACACGAAGTTCACTGCGAGCCTCGCGCGCGTGCCGGCGCTCTCCGACGTGCCCTATCCCGTGCACATGGAGCCGAACCTGGTCGTCGAGTTTTATTCGCGCTAATTTGCTTGCCGCCTGCTGCTGGGAAGGGGTGCTATCGTCTCCTTCCATGGCGGTATGCCGGCGGTCACAGCGACAGCGGCACGCTTCCTGAGCGCGCGACTGCGCGCCGGCCGGTAGGCCGCACTAAGAATCCAAAGGCGCGGCAGCTTCGGCTCCGCGCCTTTTTTGTCGGGGAAAACCCGCAAAATCCCGTCCGCGGCAGGTCACCCCAAGTACAAGGCTTGCTTTCGGCCGCCGATGCGACTAACTATGGTAATCGACTTTGGCCGGACGACCGGGCCGTTGCGCTACGATGTGATCGAGCGCGCGATCACAGAACCCTCCCAAAATTCGACAAGTGTGCCCACGTGCGCAGGCGCGCGCGTTCGGCATTGGTCATGGCTTTGCTAGAAGGAAAATCGCCATGGAATCTGGTACAGTGAAGTTCTTCAATGAGCAGAAGGGCTACGGGTTCATCGCGCCGGATAATGGTGGCACCGACGTGTTCGTGCACATCTCCGCGCTCGAGCGCGCTGGTCTTCGCACCCTCTCCGAGGGCCAGAAGGTCCAGTTCGACACCGAGAAGGATCGCCGCTCCGGCAAGACCGCCGTTGCGAACATTCAGGCTGCGTAAGCCCTGAGCCGCTGGTCACCCCGCGGCTCCGCAGATATCCGAAAGGCGCGGCAGCCTCTGGCTCCGCGCCTTTTGCTTTCACATTCCCCTCTCCCCGCGTGCGGGGAGAGGGCCAGGGTGAGGGGCGGCCACTTATGCTGATATCGGCGTTTGCCGCTGCCCCTCATCCTAACCTTCTCCCCGTAAAGGACGGGGAGAAGGGACATCGAGCGTTCGCGGCGATCTCCAAATCAATAAAAAGACGGGGGTGTGGGGGTGTTCCCCCGCGCGGGTCATAGGGCGGCAGCCCTGTTCGCGCCAAAGGCGCGAGCGAGACTAGTCTCGCGCTCTATCGGGAGGGACACCCTCCCGAACCCACCCGCCTTTGAATATTCAGCCGCCCCCCATTCAGCCACCCCACGTGCAGACGAGTTCCGTGCAGCGCGTGCGGCCGGTGGCGAGATCCGAGGCCGTGCAGCGGACTGGCTCCGCGCGGCACGTGCGGCAGGTGTACGACGAGAGGCAGCCACGATAGACGCCGCCGCGCGCGTAGTTGCAGACGAGAAGCGTCTGGCAGTTCCTGTTGCGCGGATCGGTGCCGACGATCTGGGCGCCGGCCGGTGTCGCGAATGTCGCCAGGGAGAGAAACAAGGTGGGCGCAGCGAGAACGGCTGCCAACCAAGCAAATTGACGTGTGGGACGACGGACCGCCATGACGACCTCCCGGGAACGGGCTCAGGTGCCTAACGCCACATGAGCGCCATTGTTTCCGCGATTTGCAAGCGCGGCAATCGGGGGTGGTAAATCAGCGGTGGATCGTGGCGGGCGTACGCCGTTGGACACGCCCGCGAATGCAGGCGTAACCTACTTGATCAGCTCTACAATCGCGTTGCCGAGCTCGGTGCACATGGCCTTGCCGCCCATGTCGCGGGTGCGCACGTCCGTATCCTTGAGCAGCTTCTCGATGGCCGTGACAATGGCGTCGGCGGCATCCTTGTGGCCGAGATGCTCGAGCATCATGGCACCCGACCAGATCTGGCCGATCGGGTTCGAGATGCCCTGTCCGGCGATGTCCGGTGCCGAGCCGTGCACGGGCTCGAACATGGACGGGAATTCCTTCTCTGGATTGATGTTGCCGCCGGGCGCGATGGCGATGGTGCCGGTCGTGGCAGGGCCAAGGTCCGAGAGGATGTCGCCGAAGAGGTTCGAGCCGACGATGACGTCGAACCAGTGCGGGTTGCGCACGAGATGCGCGGTGAGAATGTCGATGTGGTACTGGTCGGTCTTGGCCTTCGGATACTCCTTCGAGATGGCGGCGAAGCGCTCGTCCCAGTAGGGCATGGAGATCGAGATGCCGTTGGATTTCGTGGCGCTCGATACGTGATTGCGTGGACGCGTCGCGGCGAGGTCGAAGGCATAACGCATGACGCGATCGCAGCCGCGCTTCGTGAAGATCGCCTGCTGCACGGCCATCTCGTAGTCGCTGCCCTCGTACATGCGACCCCCGACCGAGGAATACTCGCCCTCGTTGTTCTCGCGCACGATGAAGTAGTCGATGTCGCCGGGCTTGCGGTCCGCGAGCGGTCCCTTGAGGCCCTCGAAAAGGCGCACGGGGCGCAGGTTGATGTACTGCTGGAAGTTGCGGCGGATCGGGATCAGCAGGCCCCAGAGCGAGACGTGATCGGGAACGCCGGGAAATCCGACCGCACCGAGGAAGATGGCGTCATGGTTGCGGATGCGATCGAGACCATCGTCCGGCATCATCTTGCCGGTCTTCTTGAAGACTTCGCAGGACCAGTCGAAGTGGTCCCACTCGAAGGCGATGTCGAACTTGCGCGCCACGGCCTCGAGCACCTTGATGCCCTCCGGCACGACCTCGTTGCCGATGCCGTCGCCAGGAATGACGGCGATCTTGTAGGCATTCGGTTTCTTGCCGGCTTTCTCGGTGGCTTTGGCCATTGTGCGATCTCTCCCCATATACGCTTGGCGGGCTCGGAAACGGCGTTAACCAGCCGCCGGTCGTGCTCCCTGTTCGGTGTCTGTCATTGCCACGAGCGGCGGGCGCGGTCCAGGCGGATGGCGGGTCCACCCCATATGCCTGCCATGCTGAAGGTGACAATCGCTCACCCAGCAGCTACCAGAAGCGCTCAGCGCGGCCCGGGCGGCCGCACCGCGGAAGCGACAACCAATGAAGTTCCTCGACCAGGCCAAAATCTATGTCAGCTCCGGCAATGGCGGGGCGGGCTGCGTCAGCTTTCGGCGCGAGAAGTTCATCGAGTACGGCGGCCCGGACGGCGGTGACGGCGGCAAGGGCGGCGACGTGTGGGCGGAGTGCGTCGAGAACCTGAACACGCTGATCGACTTCCGCTACCAGCAGCATTTCAAGGCCAAGAACGGCATTCCCGGCATGGGCCGCAATCGCACCGGCCCGAGCGGCGACGACTGCATCATCAAGGTACCGCCCGGCACAGAGATTCTGGCCGAGGACAATGAGACGTTGCTCGCCGACATGACCGAGGCGGGCCAGCGCGTGCGCATTGCCCGCGGCGGCAATGGCGGCTTCGGCAATGCCTATTTCAAGTCATCGACGAACCAGTCCCCGCGACACGCCAATCCCGGTCAGCCCGGCGAGGAGCTGACGCTGTGGCTGCGGCTGAAGCTGATCGCCGACGCGGGTCTCGTCGGCTTGCCGAATGCGGGAAAGTCGACCTTCCTCGCGACGGTCTCTCGCGCCAAGCCCAAGATCGCCGACTATCCCTTCACGACGCTGCACCCGAACCTCGGCGTCGTGCGCGCGGGCGAGGTCGACTTCGTGCTCGCCGACATCCCGGGCCTTATCGAGGGCGCTCACGAGGGCGCGGGCCTCGGCACACGCTTTCTCGGCCATGTCGAGCGCTGCCGCGCGCTGCTCCATCTGGTCGATGCAACGGCGGAGGATGTGGCCGACTCCTACAAGACCGTGCGCGCGGAGCTAAAGGCTTACGGCGGCGGGCTCGCGCGCAAGAAGGAGCTGGTTGCGCTCACCAAGTGCGACGCACTCACCGAGGATGTGATCGCCGAAAAGGCTGCGCAGCTTCAGCGGGCAGCGCGCAAGAAGCCGCTGCTCATCTCCGCGGTCTCCGGCCAGGGCATGAAGGAAGCACTGTTCGCGCTCGCCCGCGAGATCGAGCGCGGGCGCGCCGAAGAGAAAGCGGCTGAGCGCGAAGCGGCGAGCTGAGCCGCTTCAGCGGCCGGACTTCTCATCCTCGAAGAGCCGCATGACCGCGCGGTGGATGTACGGCGCGGCCAGCAGAACGACCGGCACCATGGTCAGCCACGCGAGGAACCAGGCGACCATCCAGCGCTCGACGAACTCAGCTGCCGATTGGACAACCGGAAACACCGCAATGGCTGTCGCTACCGCAGTCGTGAGTGCTGCCTGCAGAATGCCGTAGGCATAGGGCGCAAACCGATATGGAAGCAGTGGTGCCATGGTCCCTGCCGCGCGACCTTCCCAATCCGCTCCCTCTCAAGAAAGCCAGTTGGCCTTGGCCGTCGAGATCGAATAATCGGCATCTCGCCGTATTCTTCGGCGCACGAGGCCGACTGCGACGGAATGCCCGCCGGTCGAGGCCGTGATTGGCGACGCGCGCGAAGACACTATGCTGCGACAACCGGCCCAAGCCCATCCACCTGAAAGCCCCTCGTTCATGCGCGACCTCACGCCCGAAGCTTTGCTCTCCGCCGTCAATGCCTGGGTCGCGATCGAGAGCCCGACCCAGGACGCGGATGCGGTCAATCGAGTTGCAGCTCACGCGGAAGGATTGCTGCGCGACATCGGTGCCGGCATAGAGCGCATTCCCGGCGAGAACGGCATCGGCGACATCCTGATCGGTCGCGTACCGGGAACAGCGAACGGTCCGGGCATCCTGCTGCTCGGGCACATGGATACAGTGCACCCTGCTGGCACGCTCGCCGGCCCGCTGCCTATGCGCGTCGAGGGCGATCGCGCGTACGGCCCCGGCATCTACGACATGAAGGGCGGGAACTCGATCGCGTTCTCAGCGCTCGCGCATCTACACGCGACTGGCCGCCGCCCGCATCTTCCCGTGACGGTCATGATGATACCCGACGAGGAGATCGGAAGTCCATTTTCGCGGCCCACCATCGAGGCTGAGGCCAGGAAGCACGCTGTCGTGCTCGTCGTGGAACCCTCCGGCGACTTCGGCCGCATCACGATCGCGCGGCATGGCATTGCGCGCTATCACCTCAAGACCACAGGCATTCCCGCGCACGCCGGCGCCTATCATGCAAATGGCCGCAGCGCGATCCGGGAAATGGCGCGTCAGGTTCTCGCCATCGAGGCCATGACGGACTACGAGCGCAATGTCACGCTCAACGTCGGAGTCATCGAGGGCGGCACGCACGAGAACATGGTGCCGCTCTCTTGCACGGCGATCGTCTATTGCCTCGTGCCGCTCCCTGAGCATGAGGCCGAGGTGCGCGCAAAGCTGCTCGCGCTGAAGAGCCATGATCCCGAGGTAAAACTCGAAGTCACGCCGGGCTTGTATCGACCATCGTTTGTGAAATCACCGGCGATCCAACGGCTTTACGACCACACCGCCGCGCTGGCGCGCGAGATCGGCTTCGAGGTGAAGGGCGAGCGCGTGGCCGGCGGCGGCAGCGACGGGAATTTCACGGGCGCCCTTGGCGTGCCGACGCTCGATGGTCTCGGTGTGCTCGGCGACGGCCCGCACACGCATCAGGAATACCTGCTCGTGTCGTGCCTCGTGCCGCGCACGAAGCTGCTCGTGCGCCTCTTCGAGACGCTCGATGCGTCCTTCGGCGTGAAAGCCTAGCTACGCCTCTCCGGCGGCTCATCGTCGAGGGCACGCCATGATGCGCCGTCGAGATCTTCGTATTGGCCGGTCTTCAACGACCACAGGAAGCCCGCAAGACCGAGGCCGCCGAGAAAGAGCGCAATCGGGATCGTCCAGGCGAGGGCCGTCATGCCAACCTCCCAAGGTGCTGGCGCGAGAGGCGCAGCGCGTTCGCCGTCACCGCGATCGACGACGCCGACATCGCGATCGCGGCGATCAGCGGCGTCGCGAGTCCGATCACGGCGAGTGGCACGAAGATGAAGTTGTAGCCGATCGCGATGCCGAAGTTCTCGAGCGCGCGGCGGCGCGCGCCGTGGGCCACGAGCAGTACGTCGATAACCGGCGCAAGGCGCTCGCCCTGGAAGACGGCATCGGCCGCCGTCTGGCTGATATCGACAGCAGTTGCCGGCGACAGGGAAGCATGGCCGGCCGCAAGTGCGGGCGCATCATTGAGGCCATCACCGACCATGAGCACCTTGCGGCCTTCAGCCTTGAGCTGATCGATCCGCGCGATCTTGTCGGCGGGTTTGAGGCCAGCGTGCCAGATGGCCGCGCCGGCGGCACCGGCAGCCTCGGCGACTGCAGCGCGCCCATCACCAGAGAGGATTTCGACGTGGAAGCCGGCGTTGCTGAGCCTGATGACTACGCTGGCTGCATCTTCGCGTAGCGGATCCGTGAAATGGAACGCCGTCGCGCGGCCATCCGGCGTGTGCAGCCAGAGCGTGGAGCCGCTGTCGGCAATGCTCTCACTCACGCCGCAGAAGCTGGCCGACCCGAGCCGCGCCTCTCCCGCAATGCCGACGTGACGGAGGCCCGCCCCCGCGACCTCCGCCACGTCCGGCACAGGCGCCGCGGCAAGGCCGCGGGCCTTCGCCGCCGCCACGACCGCGCGTGCGTACGGATGCCGGCTCGCTATAGCGAGGCCGGCCGCGCGACCGAGAGTGGCGTCGTCGATATTGGCTCCATTCTCGAGGCGCGGCTCGCCGAGCGTCAGCGTGCCCGTCTTGTCGAAAATGATCGTATCGACCTCGGCCATGCGCTCGAGACCGTCCGCCGCCTTGAGGATGATACCGGAGCGGAAGAGCCGGCCGCTCGCCGCGACCTGCACGGCCGGCACCGCGAGCGCCAGCGCACACGGGCAAGTGATGATCAGCACGGCAACGGCAGCCGTCAGTGCCGGCTCCCAGCCATGACCGAGCAGCATCCAGCCGATGAACGTGCCAAGCCCGAGCAGATGCACGGCCGGAGCGTAGAGCTGCGCCGCGCGATCGGCGAGCCGCACGTAGCGCCCCCGCGCCTGCTCGGCGGCTCCCATTAGTCGCGAGATGTCCGCAAGGAGCGTGTTTTCCTCGCGGGCAAGCGCCTCCGTCTCGAGTGTACCCGTCACGCTGATCGTGCCCGAGTAGACCGTATCGCCGACCTCGACATGACGCGGACGGCTCTCGCCGGTGATGAGGCTCTCGTCCACGTCGGCCGTACCCGATCGGACGCGCGCATCAACCGGAATGCGCTCACCTGCCGCGACGAGAATGCGCATGCCTGGCACCACATCGCGCGTCGGCAGCCGCTGCGTCGTCCCATCCGGAAGCACGACAGTCGCTGCCGCGGCGCGCAGCCCGAGGAGGTTCTGCGCCGCGCTCGATGCGCGCGAGCGCATGGCCATGTCGAGATAGCGGCCGATCAGCAGGAAAAAGAGCAGGCTTACCGCGGCGTCGAAGTAGACCTGATCGCTGCCGCGCATGGTCTGATAGAGGCTCATGCCCGTCGCGAGCGTCACGCCAAGCGAGATCGGCACGTCCATGTTGAGCTGGCGCGCGCGCAGTGCGCGTGCTGCCGACTGGAAGAAGGGCTGGCCCGCATAGGCGACGGCCGGTATCGCAACGAGCGCCGAGAGCCAGTGGAAGAGCGTCTTCAAGGAAGCATCCATGTCGCCCGCAATGCCGGCCCATACGGCAACCGACATGAGCATGATGTTCGACGCTGCAAACCCCGCGACTCCGAGACGGCGCAGATAGGCGGCATCGTGCGCGGCATGGGCCGGTACAGTTCCCTCGACGAGCTCATAAGACTTGAAGCCGACACCGCACAGGGCTTCGACGAGCGTATCAAGTTCCACGCCAGTGGACGCCGTCGTCACATGCGCGCGGCCATTCGAGAGGTTCACGCGCGCGGCGACAACACCCGGCACGGCCTGCAGCGTACGCTCGACCTTTCGCATGCAATTGCCGCAATGCATGCCCTCGACGACCAGCGTCAGCACCCGCGTATCGCTGGACACAGCCTCGCCGGCAAGCTCGCGGACTGTCGTGGCAGTCAGGGTTTCAGCCATAGCCGCTTCCGTAGCTGATAGGTGATCTCACTCGGCGCCGCCAGAGAGCGCGCTTCGATCGCAACAACCCAGGCGCCGGACTCCGGCGGCGCAATCCGGGCGGTGTATATGCCGGGCTGCTCCTCGATGAGCGCGAGTTTCTCATCATGCTGCGCCGTCGAAGGACGACCGAACGTGCCGGTGATGCTCTGTCCCTCGACCGGCGCCCCGAGACGGTTCGTCAGGCGCAAGGTCACCTGCCCGCCGCGCGTGACCTCCAGCGCGTCCTCCCAACCCTGTGCCTTCTGCGCCTCGTCCGCGGCAATGCGCTGATTATAGTTGAGCCCCTTCCGGTAGGGCTCTACGGAGACGATGCCGGTGTAGGTCGAGATCGCGGAATAGAGGAACACGCCGTTGACCGCGAAAACGACGAGGAAGAAGCCGAGGAACGCCATCAGCACGTGACGTCCCTTGAGACCCTCCACGTTCTCTGGCCGTACTGTATTCATGGCCGCTCTCCATGTTCCGGCGCCTGGAACAAAGTCCCACGACGCGTCGTCTGTCCCGAGCTGATGTCGCGCACCTCGAAAGCGAAGTTCGTCGACGCATCGCGAAGCTGTCCGAGGCCATCGCGCGGCACCGTCACGAATACCCGCAGCTCGCGCAGGGTATTCGTCGGGACCGTCACCTGCAGTGCACTGCCCGGCTCGGCGCCGACCATCGACAGTGCGGCGCCGGGGAGATCCTTGAGCGCAAGCGCGAACGTGCGCGGCTCGTGCAGCTTGTTGAGGATCTTCACGGTGAAGCCATTGCGAATGCCGCCTTCGGACAAACGCACGAAGGGTGGATTGCGGTCGTGCAGCACGTTCAGCTCGAGCGTCGTGCGATTCCAGAGCGCGACGAGCATCACGATGCCCACCAGCGCGATCATCGCGAAGTATAGAAGCGTGCGCGGCCGCAGAAGCTGAACGGGCTCATGTGTAATGCCGCGCGCGCTCGCCTCCCGCTTGGCGATGGTGTCATAGGCGATCAGGCCACGCGGGCGCTTGATCTTGTCCATGATCTCGTTGCAGGCGTCGATGCAGAGAGCGCACTGGATGCATTCGAGCTGCGAGCCATCGCGGATGTCGATGCCCGTGGGGCACACGACCACGCACGCCTTGCAGTCGATACAGTCACCGCGCGTCGACCAATCCACGAGACCATCTGCGCCTTTTCGGGCTGGCCCGCGCGGCTCGCCCCGCTCGGTCCGGTAGCTGACGAGCAGCGTGTGACTGTCGGTCATGGCGCCCTGGATGCGCGGCCAGGGGCACATGTAGATGCAGACCTGCTCGCGTGCGATGCCGCCGAGCAGGTAGGTCGTCGCGGCAAAGATACCGAGAAAGAGATAGGCGATTGCGGGCGCGGTGCCGGTTGCAAGCTCAGCCGCAAGCGTCGGCGCATCGCGAAAATAGAAGACGAGCGCACCGCCGGTCACCAGACCGATGAGCAGCCACGACACGTGGGTCATCGCCTTGAGAAAGATCTTGCGTATGCTCCATGGCTCCTTGTCGAGGCGGATGCGCGCATTGCGGTCGCCCTGCCAGAGCCGCTCGACGGCCACCATGAGGTCCGTCCACACGGTCTGCGGACAGGCATAGCCGCACCACACGCGCCCCGCGATCGAGGTCACGAGGAAAAGCGTGAGCGCGGCAAGCACGAGCAGGCCCGTGACGAAGTAGAACTCCTGCGGCCAGATCTCGAGGAAGAAGAAAAAGAAGCGGTTGTGCGCCATGTCGAGCAACACGGCCTGATCAGGGAGATCAGGCCCGCGATCCCAGCGCAACCACGGCAGGCCGTAGTAGATCGCGAGCGCGACGGCCATCACGATCCACTTGACCATGCGAAAGCGCCCGTGCGCGAGGCGCGGATAGATCTTCTGGCGCGCTGCGTAGAGCTGGCGGTCCGCGGCACGATTGACGGCGGCAACATCATGTGCCTCGACGTCTACCGAATCCGTGCGCGCACCCGGCTTGGCTCCCGGAACATTCCGACGATCGAGAACCGTTGTCACCGTCCGCTCCCGCGGCTGAGGCGTTGCATCGGCGCATTGCCGAACATGCACGCCAGCCAGATCATCGCGATGCGCTCGACCAACGAGCGCGAATGAAGGACGCGCACTGCCGGCGCCTCTTGCACTTCAGCGTCGCGTACTTCGGCGGCCCGGCAGACCGCCAGCACCAAACCGAGCTCGCACCCGCATCCGCACATGACACCGGCTCCTGAGCCTACGCTACTTGCCGCCGCCGAGACTGTGCACGTAGATGCCCAGCGATTTGAGTGTCACGGCGTCGAGCCGGCCGTGCCATGCAGGCATCGAGCCGCCGCGGCCGGTGAAGATCGACTGCACGATGTCCGCCTTCCGCCCCCCGAAAAGCCAGATGTCGTCGGTGAGGTTCGGCGCACCGAGCTCGGGATTGCCCTTGCCCTCTGCGCCATGACACGAGGCGCACTGATCGGCGAAGATCTTGGCGCCGCGCCCGACGGCTGCGGTGTCGGTCGCGCGCTTTGTCAGCGAGAGCACGAACTCGGCCGCGTCATCGATCTCGGAAGTCTGTAGAATGCCGTCGACGCCATACTTCGGCATGTCGCTGATGCGGCTCTGCTTGTCGCCGCTGCGAATGCCATAGAGTATGGTCGTCTCGATCTCGGGCAACGTGCCGCCCCAGAGCCAGTCGTCGTCATTGAGGTTCGGATAGCCGGCAAAGCCTTGCGCGCCGCGGCCATGGCAGGGCGCGCAGTTCGTCGCAAACGCGGCCGCGCCGCCGACCATGGCGAAGCGGAGCAGATCCGGATCGTTTTTCACCTCGGCAAGCGGCGTCTTCTCGAGCGCAGTGCGGAAAGTCGCTTGTGCCGCTTTTGCGCCCTGCACCTCATTCGAAACAGCCGCGCGCTGACTGTAGCCCCAGACGCCCTTCGTATAGCCGTTGAGCGTCGGCCACGCCGGGTAGACGATCATGTAGCCGATGGCCCAAACGATCGAGGCGTAAAAGGTCATCAGCCACCACTTGGGCAGCGGCTTGTTCAACTCCTTGATGCCGTCCCAGGCATGCCCCGTCGTCTCGACGCCGGTGACGTCGTCAATTTCGCGCTTGTCGCTCATGGCCGCCCCCGCTTGGCTTTCTGATTGTCGTCGAGATCAAGAGCGCGCCGCTGCGCCGCCTCGAAGCGCGGACCATTTGCCGGCCAGAGCGCATAGACGACCACACCCGCGAACAACCCGACGAACATGAGAAGCGAGACCACCTGACTGAAGGTGGCGACAGTGTCGTAGGTCATCGTCGTCACCTCCTACCGCAGGTTCGGGCCGGCCGCATCGAACGTCGCGAAATCGACGAGCTGGCCGAGGATCTGGAGATAGGCGACGAGCGCATCCATCTCGGTCGGTGGAACACCCGGCCGGCCGTCGAACTTGGCGACCTTCGCCTTGGGATACCGCTTCAGCAGCTCGCGCGACGGACGGCTGTCAGGATTGATCTGGGCGGCGATATCGGCGCGCACGCTGGCGATCATCTCTTCGGTATAGGGCACGCCGACCGCACGCAGCGTCTTCAGGCGCGCTTCGACCGTTGCCGGATCGAGCTGCCGCGACATGAGCCACGAGTAGCTCGGCATGATGCTCTCAGGGACTACCGAACGCGGATTGATCATGTGCTCGACATGCCACTGATCGGAGTACTTGCCGCCCACGCGCGCGAGGTCCGGTCCTGTCCGCTTCGATCCCCACTGGAAGGGATGGTCGTACATGCTTTCGGCGGCGAGGCTGTAGTGGCCGTAGCGCTCGACCTCATCGCGAAGCGTGCGCACCATCTGGCTGTGGCAATTGTAGCAACCCTCGCGGACATAGACGTCGCGGCCCGCCTGCTCGAGCGGCGTGTAGGGACGCATGCCCTTAACTTTCTCGATGGTGCTGTCGACCCAGAAGAGCGGTGCGATCTGGAAGAGACCGCCGATCGACACCACGACGAGAATGCCGACGAGGAGGATGATCGAGTTCTTTTCGAAGACTTCGTGTTTCATGATGCGATCCCCCCCTCACTCTGCCGGCTGGACGCGGAGGCCGGGTGCAGCCGCGACGCGCGGCTGCTCGGCGATGTCGACAGGTTCATCGCCGCGGATCGTGCGCCAGACGTTGTAGGCCATGATGAGTGAGCCGCTCAGGAAGAGGATGCCGCCGATCGCACGGATCACGTAGTACGGGTGCATGGCTTCGACGGTCTCGATGAAGGAGTACTGGAGGAAGCCGAGGCTGTCGTAGGCGCGCCACATCAGTCCCTGCGTGATGCCGGACACCCACATGGCGGTGATGTAGAGCAGGATGCCGAGCGTCGAGATCCAGAAGTGCCACTCGACGAGCCGCATGGAGTAGAGGCCCTTGCGGTTCCACAGCCACGGCACGAGGCAGTAGATCGCGCCGAACGAGACCATGGCGACCCAGCCGAGCGCACCCGAGTGCACGTGTCCGATCGTCCAGTCCGTGTAGTGCGAGAGCGAGTTCACCGCCTTGATGCTCATCAGCGGGCCCTCGAATGTCGACATGCCGTAGAAGGCGACGGACACGACGAGCAGGCGCACGACGGCATCCGTCCTGAGCTTGTCCCAGGCGCCGGAGAGCGTCATGAGGCCGTTGATCATGCCGCCCCAGGAGGGCATCCAGAGCATGATGGAGAAGGTCATGCCGAGCGTCTGCGCCCAATCGGGCAGCGCGGTGTAGTGGAGATGATGCGGGCCCGCCCAGATGTAGAGGAAGATGAGCGTCCAGAAGTGCACGATCGAGAGGCGGTAGGAGTAGACGGGCCGCTCAACGCGCTTCGGAATGAAGTAGTACATGATGCCGAGGAAGCCGGCGGTCAGGAAGAAGCCGACGGCATTGTGGCCGTACCACCACTGCGTCATGGCATCCTGCACACCCGACCAGAGAATGACGCTGGACGGGCTCGTGAAGCTCACCGGCAGCGCCGCGTTGTTCACCAGATGCAGCATCGCGATGGTCACGATGAAGGCGAGATAGAACCAGTTCGCGACGTAGATGTGCGGCTCCTTGCGGCGCCAGAGCGTGCCGAGGAAGACCAGCAGGTACGTGACCCAGATGATGGTTAGGAAGAGGTCGGCGTACCACTCGGGCTCGGCGTACTCCTTGGCCTGTGTGATGCCGAGCAGGTAGCCCGTGCCAGCGATCGCGATGAAGAGCTGATAGCCCCACACGACGAACCATGGTGACCAGCGGCCGGCGAGGCGCGCATGAGATGTGCGCTGCACGACATAGAAGGACGTACCGATCAGCACGTTGCCGCCAAAGGCGAAGATGACGGCGCTCGTGTGAAGCGGACGCAGGCGGCCGAAGCTGATCCAGGGAAGGTCGAAGTTGAGCGCGGGATAGGCGAGCTGCAGGGCCAGGACCACGCCGACGAGGAAGCCCGCAATGCCCCAGATGACCGCGGCAACCGTCGCGACCTTGATCGGGCCGTCGAAGTACCCCTCGGGCGGCTCGTAGTTGCCGATGGCTCGCGCCGCCTTCTCGCGGAAGGCCGTGTTCAAAACGTAGATCCCGGCCAGTACGGAGCCGATCAGCATCAGCAGGCCGTGAAACGACATGGCCGGGTCGCTCGACCCGAAGAACCAGACCGCTCCGACGAGTGCGAAGAGCGCGGCGGCCAGCACCGCGAGCACATCGCCGAACGCCTCAAGGCCCTCTCTCGTATCCGCCATCGAAAAATCCCCCGGATGCCCGAGCCATGGCCTCGACGCCGACGAGCGCACGAACGGCCAACCGGGGGTGACCTTAGAAAAGGTCGAACGCGGAGGGATTGATCCAGGTCAATGGAAGCGGCGACGCGCGGTCGCACAAGTCCAGCCGGTTGTTGATATTTCAGATGCCGAGGATGCTCGGCAGCTCGGTGAGCGACGTGATCCGGTGCTGGGCCGCGCCGCCATCGACAACCTTGGTCACATCGTGGATGCCGCCGTCGCGGACGATCTGCACGGTCGTCCAGCCCATGGCATTCGGCGCCACGAAATCCTTCGTGGGATTGTCGCCGACATAGACGTAGCGATCGCCAGGCGCACCGATCGCGGCCGCGACGCGCTCGAAGGCCATGGGATGCGGTTTGAAATAGGCGCGATCGTCGCCGAGTGCATCGGTGTAGACGATCTCGTGAAAGCGCGGCTCGAGCGCGAGTGCCGTCACTTTCTTGCGCTGTACGGTGTGCGTGCCGTCTGTAATGAGCCCGAGAGGGCCTTTGCCGCCGTAGTGATCGAGCGCCCAGGCGCCATCCTCGAACAGCGTGAGCTCCGCTGCCGCGCCACGATAGACTTCTCTCAGGATCTGAAGATGCTCCGGACCGTGCCCCGGAATGTGAGTTTGCAAGACCGTCGTAAAGAGCTTGCCGAGCATTCCAGTGTCGAGCAGACGCGTCATCTCTTCGCTGACGCCATCGACGCCGAACTGCGCCTTTGCCCATTCGCCGCACGCACGGAAGCCGCACAGCGCGAACTGCCGCTCCGGGTAGAGCGTGTCGTCAAGATCGAACACGACGCGCAGGCGGCTCACGTGAGGTCTCTCAGCAGCATGATTTGAAGGGCCCTTATGCCCGATCCTAACGGATCACGCCATCCAGGACAGGCAGACTGACGATCCCTGCAGCGGCAATCATGACGTAGCAGACACGGCGGAACGTCAGTTCACTGGCCAAGCCGAACATCCGCGCACCGAGCCAGAGGCCGAGTCCATAGGGAACAGCCAGGATCACCGCATATCGCACGATGTCCATGGAAAGCAGTCCCCACCAGTAGTAGCTCGCTGCAGAAACCAGTGTGGCGACAGCGTAGAAGAAGATGATGTTCGCTCGCACGACGCCGACGGTCGTGTTGCCGCTGAGCCAGAAGGCGACGAGCGGTGGTCCCGACATTTGCGTAACACCGGTCAACACGCCAGCTACCCCACCGACGGCAATAGCCGCCGCGGAGGTCGGCCGCCCCGGATAGCGCCAGCCGGATATGAGCATCACCAGCATCAGTACGACCAAAATCACGATAGCCCAGCGGATAATGAGCTGATCGTAACTGGCAAGGAGGTGGACGCCGAGCGGAATGCCGACGAGTGCACCGATCAGTGTCATCAGTACGCTCGGCCGATCGGCCAATCGCAAGGCGCGCGGAATGAGGCCCATGGACGTCACATAGTCGACGGCGAGCAGGAGGGGCGCCGCCATCGCCGGCCCGACGACGACGCTGCCGAGAGGCACGAAGATCATGGCCGCGCCGAATCCGGAAAAACCACGCGCCAACCCCGCAACCAGCGCCGAGATCACGAGAAAAACGAGCTGCCCCGGCGTGGCGGGAACAGCGAATAGATCGAACATTCAGGAAAACCGCGCGATCGCTCGAGAGACGCCGAGCGCAAAACCTAGCAGGGCCGTACGCTTGTGTCGTGGCCAAGTCGCCCGGTGCAGGGCAGCTATGGCAGCGGCAGTGTCTCGTGCTCGCGGAGCTTGGCGCCGGTCATGTTGTCGACCTCGACGAGGCGCACTCGGAAGCCCCACAGGCGCGCGACGTGCATGAGCGTGCGGTCGCACTCATCCTTATCGAGCAGAATGCCGTCACGGACGAAATGCGTGAGGACGAGACGGCGGCTGCCGGAGAGATCGGCATCGGTCACCTGGATATCCGGATCCTGCTGCGAGACATCGTATTGGCGCGCGAGCAGGCGACGGACATCGCGATAGCCCATTTCATCGTGGATGGCCTCGACGCGCACCGCATGATCTTCCGACTTGTTGCGGATATGGAAGATGCGGAAGTCGCGGATGACCTTCGGGCTCAGGAACTGATGGATGAAGCTTTCGTCGCGGAAATTGGCCCAGGCGTCCTTGAGCGTCTCCATGGGCTGGCCGTTGCCAGCGAAATCGGGGAACCACTGGCGGTCTTCGTCGGTCGGCTCGAGGCAGATGCGCTTGATATCGCGCATCATGGCGAAGCCGAGCGCGTAAGGATTGAAGCCCGAGAAACCGCGATCCGAGAAGCCCGGCTGAAAGACCACGGCCGAGTGCATGTGCATGAACTCGAGCATGGACCCGTCGGTGACGAGACCCTTCTCGTACAAGCGGTTCATGATCTCGTAGTGCACGAAGGTCGCGCAACCCTCGTTCATGACCTTGGTCTGGCGCTGCGGATAGAAGTACGTGGAGAGCACGCGCACGATGCGCAGGATTTCGCGCTTCCAGGCCGGAAGCTTCGGCGCATGCTTCTCGAGGAAGTAGAGAAGGTTCTCCTCGGGCACGATCGGCGGTGAGGGATCGGTGACGACCTCCTCGGCCTTGGCCTCGGGCTTGGACTGCGGCAGCGTGCGCCACAGCTCGTTGTAGATTTCAGTTTCGTACTCGCGGCGCTTGATCTCGCGCTCACGCGCTTTCGCCGGATCGAAGCGGCGGCGCGGCGCTGCATTGCGGCTCACACCCTGGTTCATGAGCGCGTGCGCGGCGTCGATCACGGCCTCGACGGCGGGAACGCCGAAACGCTCCTCGCAGTCGGAGACGAACTTCTTCGCGAAGGCGAGGTACTCGAGGATCGCGTCCGCCTGCGTCCACTGCTTGAACAGGTAGTTGTTCTTGAAGAAGTGGTTATGCCCCATGGCCGCGTGCGCGAGCACGAGGCACTGCATGGTCATGGAGTTCTCCTCCATGATGTAGTTGATGCAGGGGTCGGAGTTGATCACGATCTCGAAGGCGAGTGAACGTGCGCCCTTGCGATAGAACATCTCGTCGTGGGCGAAGCGCTTGCCGAACGACCAGTGCCGGTACATGACCGGCATGCCGATCGAGGAATAAGCATCGAGCATCTGCTCGGCGGTGATCACCTCGATCTGGTTCCGGTAGATGTCGAGACCCATCTCGCCGAGGCCGATCTCGGCGATGGCGTCATAAGCCTCGTTGATGAGATCAAAGTTCCACTCGGGCCCATCGAAGAGCGGCTTCGACGCCTTGAGCGCGGTCTTGGGGCCAGTCTGGGGCCCAATCTGGGGAATGTCCGTCATGGTCATCGGCGGCTTCCTCAGGCACCTGCAGAGGCAGAGAACAGCTCGTGGAAGACCGGGAAGATCTCCGCCGGGCTCGTCACGCGACGCATAGCAAAGTGCTTGTTGCGCTCCGCGATCTCCTTGTAGCCGTCCCACACGATCGTGTCACCGAAGCCGATCTGCTCGCTGACCTCGATGTAGGCAAAGTACTGACTGGCCGGCAGCAGATGGTTCTCGACGAGATTTAGGCAGCGGCCCATGTCGTCGGGAATATTGTCGCCGTCGGAGGCCTGGGCGGCATAGATGTTCCAGTCCTCGGGCGAGTAGCGGTCGCGCACGATGCGGTCCATCTCCTCGAGCGCCGTCGAGATGACAGTGCCGCCGGTCTCGACACCGCGGAAGAATGTCTCCTCGTCAACCTCACTCGCGGTGCTCGTATGGCGCACGAAGACGACATCGACCTCGCGATAGTGCCGCGAGAGGAAGAGGTGGAGCAGCATGAAGAAGCGCTTGGCCAAATCCTTCAGCGGCTCGGTCATGGAGGCCGATGCGTCCATGAGGCAGAACATGACGGCCTGCGTCGCAGGCTTCGGCACGCGCTCGGTGCGGTTGTACTGGAGGTCGATCGGATCGACGTAGGCGATCGTGCGCCGTAGCCGCAGCATCTTGTCGAGGCGCGCACGCAGCTCCGCAATATTGATCTCATCGCGCGGAACGTCCGTCTCGGCCTCTGCGAGCAAACGCTCAAGCTCGAGGACGTCAGCATCCTTCGGCCGACGCAGCGCGATGCGGCGCGCGAGCGAGCGGCGCATGGTGCGCACGCGATTGAGCTTCGCCGGCGGACCGTCCGTCGTGTAACCCGCGCGCTGCGGCACCGGCGACTTCAAGTCCTTGATGCGCGTCTTGATGAGGTTCGGCAGCTTCAGATCCTCGAAGAACAGATCGAGGAACTCGTCCTTCGAGAGCGTGAAGACGAAATCGTCCTGCCCCTCGCCATCGGCGCTCGCCTGTCCACCACCGCCGCCCCCGCCGCCACCTTGCGGCTTCGGGATCAGGTCGCCGACCTTGTAGTCCTTGTTGCCCGGCAGGATCATATCGCGCGAGCCGCTGTCGCGGCTGTGTGAGAACGAGGGCTCGCGCACGCTCTTCGAGCGAATGGTGATTCTCTCCGAACCTTCGACCTCGGAGACCTTGCGCTTCTTGAGCGCGTCCTTGACGGCTTCGCGAATGTCAGCCTTGGCCCGGCGAACAAAGCGCTGCCGGTTCCCTAGGCTCTTCGATTTCGGGTTGAGCCGACGATCGATAATGTTCATTCACGGCCCCCAAGCCCAAGTGTGATGATCGAGAAAGTCGCCAGACAATGCGGCACGGTACTCAGCGAATTTCTCGATCTGAATCACACTAGCAAGACTACGACTCTAGTGTCCTTTCGATTCCGAAGTTCGCTCGGGCGCCAGCATCAAGGTCAGGCGAACTTCGGAATAGGGCCACTAGCGGGGTCAGCTCGACTTCTTCACCCGCATGTACCATTCGACGAGCCGGCGGACCTGACGCGGTGTGTAGCCGCGTGCAACCATGCGGTCGACGAATTCGTGGTGCTTCTTCTCGGCGTGGCTGTCCTTCTTGGCACCGAAGCTGATGACAGGAAGCAGATCCTCGACCTGACTGAACATGCGACGCTCGATGACGTCCCGAATCTTCTCGTAGCTCGTCCAATCCGGGTTCTTGCCGCCGTTGCGCGCCCGCGCGCGGAGCGAGAACTTGACGACCTCGTAGCGGAAGTCCTTCGGGTTGGCGATGCCGGCCGGCTTCTCGATCTTGGACAGTTCCTGATCGAGCAACTCGCGGCTCATGAGCTGGCCGGTGTCCGAGTCCTTGAAGTCGTGATCCTCGATCCACGAGTCGGCGTACGCGACGTACCGGTCGAACAGGTTCTGGCCGTAGTCGTTGTAAGACTCGAGATAAGCTTTCTGGATCTCGTTGCCGATGAACTCCGCGTAGCGTGGCGAGAGTTCCTCCTTGATGAACTCCAGATAGCGCGTCTCGGCCTCCTCGGGCATCTGCTCGCGCTTGATGGACTGCTCGAGGACGTACATCAGATGCACGGGATCGGCGCTGATCTCGTGGCTGTCAAAGTTGAAGGTCTCCGACAGGATCTTGTAGGCGAACCGCGTCGAGGCGCCGTCCATCCCCTCGGTGACGCCAGCCGCATCGCGATACTCCTGCATGGTGCGCGCGTGCGGGTCGGTATCCTTGAGGTTCTCACCGTCATAGATGCGCATCTTCGAGAAGAGCTGCGAATTCTCGTGCTCCTTGAGACGGGTCAGGACCGAGAACTGCGCAAGCATCTCGAGCGTGCCGGGAGCGCATGACGCCTCGGCGAGCTCGCTCGCCTGGAGCAGCTTGTCGTAGATCTTCTTTTCCTCGGTGACGCGCAGACAGTACGGCACCGTGATCACGCAGATACGATCGAGGAAGGCCTCGTTCGTGCGGTTGGCACGGAAGCTCTGCCACTCGCTCTCGTTCGAGTGCGCGATGATGATGCCCTGGTACGGCATCGCGCCGACGTTCTCGGTGCCGACATACGTGCGATCCTGCGTCGCCGTCAGCAGCGGATGCAGCATCTTCAGCGGCGCCTTGAACATCTCAACGAACTCGAGAAGACCCTGCGTCGTGCGGTTGAGACCGCCCGAGTAGGAGTAGGCATCGGCGTCGTTCTGGCCGAAGTGCTCGAGCTTGCGGATGTCGACCTTGCCGACGAGAGCCGAGATGTCCTGATTGTTCTCGTCGCCGGGCTCGGTCTTGGCAATGCAGATCTGGCGCAGCTTCGAGGGATAGAGCTTGACGACGGTGAACTTCGAGATGTCGCCGCCGAACTCGTCCAGGCGCTTCACAGCCCATGGCGAGATGAAGCCGCCGAGCAAGCGCGCGGGAATACCGTACTTCTCTTCGAGATGCGGGCCCATGGTCTTGGGATCGAAGAGACCGAGCGGGCTCTCAAAGACCGGGCTGATTTCATTGCCGGCCTTGAGCACGTAGATCGGGCAGGCTTCCATCAGATCCTTGAGGCGCTCGGCGAGCGAGGACTTGCCGCCGCCGACCGGCCCGAGCAGGTAGAGGATCTGCTTTCTCTCTTCGAGGCCCTGCGCCGCGTGTCGGAAGTAACCGACGATGCGCTCGATCGTATCCTCGAGGCCGTAGAAATCGCTGAAGGCCGGATAAACCTTCATCGTCCGGTTCATGAAGATTCGGCCAAGGCGCGCATCGTCCGCGGTATTGACCATCTGCGGCTCGCCGATAGCTTTGAGCATGCGCTCGGCCGCCGTGGCGTACATCGAGGGATCCTTGCGGCACCCCTCGAGATAGTCTCTCAGAGGGATCACGACCTGCTTCTGGCGGTCGTAGCTCTGAGCATAGAGGTCGAAGATCTCGCTGCGCGTCGCCATTGTTCTGCCCTACGGTGTGTTAGAGCCCAACGGGAACCCGATCTCTGATCCGTCGTTTCCGAACGCGGCACTCAGATCGGGCAATTTCATCGCCAAAGCCAAGTATGAGCCATTTTGCCGTCCCGTGGGCGACTGCTCGTCTTTGCCTTGAGTATTTCGTCGGTTTGTGCGGCAGTTCAACCGCACCCCTGCGTCACATTCTCTTTCTCGCGTCGCAACATAACGATACCGCATCGCAGCAACGATACAAGCGTCGTCTATGCCACGGCCCCTCAATGCCCCGCCATGGCGCCCATTTGGGCGCTCCGGCCCACTTGCGCAAAAAGGAACTAAGACAATGGCCTGCCCGATCATATGCAGGTGCCGACATCGCACTGGCTCAGCACTCGGCTTTCCCCAGTACTCGCCGGACCAACAAACGCCCGATGCCATTTCATCGGTTCAAAATGCATCCCGTACCGACGTATTGCCAGTTGCAAATTCGTAATGTGTATCGTGCCCGATTCTGCGGGCCCGGGCCGCTGTTTCCAACAGCGCGGTTGCTTTCAAGTCTTCTGTGTCCGGAGAGTGACAGAAACGGCGATTTCAGGACACGCTGCCGCATTCTCCCGCACCTGCCTGTCAATTTGGCGCTCTCAGTACTTGAACGGAGCGCTACCGACGTTCGTTCCACGGCATGTCACGCTATCGCCGGCGAACTCGTTCGTCGCCTCGCGCGTGGCCGGCTGCGTTGTCTCAAGTCTCTTCGCCGAAGCCATCCCTGACCAGTGCCACGAGGGCAATCAGTGCTTCGCGCGCCTCCGCGCCTTCGACGAAGATCGTAATCGTCGTACCCTGGCTCGCTGCCAGCGTCAGCAGCCCCATGATCGAGGTGCCACCCACGGTCTGTCCATCGCGCGACACGCTGACCTTGGCCGAAAAACCCTCAGCGCACGTGACGAACTTGGCCGAGGCCCGCGCGTGCAGACCCTTCTTGTTGCGGATCATCACTTCCGCGCGCTGGATCTCAGGTCTGCTCAAGTCGGCTGGCTCGTCGCGGAGGGCACGGTTGCCACGTCAGGTCGTGCCCGAGAGCACTTGGCTGGCAACGGAAATGTACTTGCGCCCGGCCTCCTTGGCCAGATCTACCGCTTCGACGAGCGGGCGGTCCTTGCGTACGCCGGCGAGCTTGATCAGCATCGGCAGGTTGACGCCGGCGATCACCTCGGCGCCGGTCGCCTCCATCACGGAGATGGCGAGGTTCGATGGCGTGCCGCCGAACATATCCGTCAGAACGACGACGCCCGCGCCACGGTCGGCGCGTTGCACGGCTTCGATCAGCTGTTGCCGTCGTCGCTCGATGTCATCATCGGGACCGATCGACAAAGTTTCGAGCTGATCCTGCGGCCCGACAACATGCTCGAGCGCGGCCTTGAATTCAGTCGCCAGCCCTGCGTGCGTAATGATGACCAGACCGATCATCGCTCGCTTCGCCTCCTATCACCCCCGACGCGCGGCACATGATTGTCAGAGAAAAAAAGCTGCGCAAGCAAAACCGGTAGGCCGGAAGGTTACTTATCGGTCATGTGAGATCTGCGACCTTAGTCGTAGACAGCAATCTCAATCGCCGAGCGTAACCGTCTGACGATACCACGGTTGACGCTCGAGGAAGGCGCGTTCGGCGTGGTCGCGGCCGTCGAGCGGCGCCCGTCCGGCATAGCTGACGCGCACCTCGATGAGCCCACGTCCCTTGAAGTCGAGCAGGCGGGCGGCCTCTCTGGATAGGTCGATGATCCTATTGTCCTTGAAGGGACCGCGATTGTTGATCCGCACCATGATCGTGCGCCCGTTGGCCGGGTTGTGAACGTAGGCATAGGACGGCATCGGGAGCGTGCGGTGGGCCGCCGTCAGCCGATGCATGTCATAGACTTCACCGTTGGCCGTGGCCTTGCCATGGAAGCCGTCACCGTACCAGGAGGCGATCCCGGTCTCCTCGTAGTTCGGATCCTCGGCCGGCACGTAAGTCCGCCCCGCGACCGTATAGGGTTTGCCGATCTTGTAGATGCCCTGCCCCGGGAGAGCGCGCGGACCTCTTCCCTCGCATTCGGGCGGCGCGTCGAGACGCGGCGATCCCCATTTCGTCAGGCAGGGGCTGCGTTCGGTCGGAATCTGTGATGACGGCGATGGCGGCAGCACCTGCATGGAGGGCGCCTTCGGGGAGGGCGGTACCGACGCCGGCTCTTGCGGAGCAAGATTCAATGATGCGGGTGGGGGCTCATTCGTCGTGCGCCAGTTTGCGGACCGCCCTTCCTCGCGCGCACAGGCGCCGAGAGTAAGAGCAAGGCCAAGCGCCACGAAGAGCTTTGGCCTGGCAATTCTCCACCCGATCATCGCGCGGGCGGTGTCACTCACCATGCTCATCTAGCGCATGGAACTCCATAGACTCGAAACCAGCCGGCAGAATGCCGGCCAGCGAGCTATAAACGCTGAGTGATTCGCAGCCATTCCGCAAGCTTATGCTCAAGGGTACATCTAAGCGGCACCTACGGCTCATCTGTTTTGGGAAATATCTCGGCGTAGATTTCGAGGACGTTGCCATCGGGGTCGCGGAAAAACAGCGTCCGATGTCCAAAGGGCTGATCGGTCGGCGGGGAAACAATCGCAACGCCGCGTTCGGCGAGCGTTGCCGCGCACAGGTCAACTTCCTGCGGCGCAACCCGAAAAGCGAGTTGCAGCGAAAGCGCGCCAACGGGAGGCGCCGGATCGTCGAAGCGCCCGCCTCGCACGGTAAGTGCGAGAATATTCGAGCCTATCCGGAACTCCACCCACCGCTGCGAGAGCTCGCGATGGAGCGGTAAGCCCATCGTCACTTCATAAAATTCGCGCATCTTCGCCATCTGACGCGCGAATATCACGGTGTAGTCGAGGCTGCGGATCGGCAGTCTGGGGTCCATGGGCACCTCGACGTCGCTGGTCGGCGAGTTGTCGTCCTCAGCCGATCGCCGCCAGAGCCTTCTCGATGTCGGCAAGGATATCAGCCTTGTCCTCGATGCCGACCGATAGACGCACGACATCATCGCCGGCTCCCGCGGCCGCGCGCTGCTCGGGCGTGAGCTGGCTGTGTGTCGTGGAAGCCGGATGAATGACGAGGCTGCGGACATCGCCGATGTTGGCGAGATGCGAAAAGAGCTCGAGCGCACCGACGAACTTGACGCCCGCCTCATAACCGCCCTTGAGACCGAACGTGAAGACCGCGCCGGCACCGTTCGGCGAGAGCTTCTTCTGGAGAGCGTGATACTTGTTCTCGGGCAGGCCTGCGTAATTCACCCACGCCACCTTGGGATGCTTCGCGAGATACTCGGCCGCCGCCTGCGCATTGGCACCGTGTTGACGCATACGCAGAGGCAGCGTCTCGATGCCCGTGTTGATGAGGAAGGCATTGAACGGCGCGATGGCCGGCCCGATATCGCGCAGCCCCATGACGCGGGCCGCGATCGCGAAGGCGAAGTTGCCGAACGTCTCTCCGAGTACCATACCGTTGTAGCTCGCATTCGGTGCCGTCAGCGTCGGATAGCGATTACCGGCCTTGAGCCAGTCGAAGGTGCCGCAGTCGACGAGAATGCCGCCGATCGAGTTGCCATGGCCGCCCAGGAACTTCGTCATCGAATGCACGATGATATCGGCCCCGTGATCCCTGGGCTTGATCAGGTACGGCGTCGCCAGAGTGTTGTCGACGATCAGCGGGATGCTGTGCTTCTTCGCGATGGCACCGATGGCGGGAAGGTCGATGATGATGCCACCGGGATTGGCGATGCTCTCGACGAACAGCGCCTTGGTCTTCGGCGTGATCGCCTTCTCGAAGCTCGCGGGATCGGTCGAATCCGCCCAGACGACGTTCCAGTTGAATTTCTTGAAGGAGTGATTGAACTGGTTGATCGAGCCGCCATAGAGCTGACGCCCCGCGACGAACTCGTCGCCCGGCTCGAGCAGCGTGTGGAAGGTGAGGAACTGTGCGGCATGGCCCGACGCGACGGCAAGCGCCGCGGTACCGCCTTCGAGCGCGGCGACGCGCTGCTCGAGCACGGCCTGAGTCGGGTTCCCGATGCGCGTATAGATGTTGCCGAACGCCTGCAGTCCGAACAGCGAGGCCGCGTGCTCGGCATCATTGAAGACGAACGAGGTCGTCTGGTAGATGGGCGTGACGCGTGCCCCTGTCGAAGGATCGGGCGTCGCGCCGGCATGCACGGCGAGCGTTGCAAAACCCGGGCTCTTGGTCTGGTCCGTCATGAGCGCTTCTCCCGTTTGCTCGGTGGTTTGCCCACTTCAATCTGATCGACGGCCGTGACGTCAATGCCGAAGTCGTGCGAAGCATTTCAGGCCGCACACTAAGCCGTGAAGTTGGGACTATGGCGCGAGGTCGGCTATCCTCGCTAACGCTTCACGCCGTCGGGAGATTTCGTCCATGGACAAGGACAAGCTGGCCGCCTTGAGGGCCCGGTATGCCGGCGCCAAGGGTGGCGACATCCAGGACCCGGCCTTCGCCGCGGTCTCGGCACGCGTCTTCGCCGCACCCGACCGTCGGAAATGGCCCTTTGCCGATCCGGCGACGCTGCTCGACGCAGGTTTTGCCCCCGATGCACTAGCGACGAACTTCGCCGGCCTCGATGTCGCGCTCATAGGCGTGCCCATGGACCTCGGCGTGACAAACCGGGCGGGCGCGCGCCTAGGCCCCCGTGCGGTACGCAACGTCGAGCGGATCGGGCCCTATGAGCATGTGTTGCGCGTGGCGCCCATGGGCGATCTTAAGGTGGCCGACGTCGGCGACGTGCCGATGAAGAGCCGCTTCAGTCTCGATGAATGCCACGCCGACATCGAAGCTTTCTACAGCGAGATTGCGCGCGCGGGTGTCATCCCACTGTCCGTCGGCGGCGATCATTCGATTTCGCTGCCGATCCTGAAGGCACTCGGGCGAGATCGATCACTCGGCATGGTGCACATCGATGCCCACTGCGATACTGCCGGCGAATACGAAGGCGCCAAGTTTCATCATGGGGGACCGTTCCGCCTCGCCGTTCTAGACGGCGTGCTCGACCCCGCGCGCGTGATTCAGATCGGCATTCGCGGCGGCGCCGAGTACCTCTGGGAATTCTCCTTCGACAGCGGCATGACCGTCATCCACGCCGAGGAAATGACCGACATGGGCCTCCCCGCCGTGATCGCAAAAGCGCGCGAGGTCGTCGGCGACGGGCCGACCTATGTGAGTTTCGACATCGACAGTCTTGATCCGGCCTTCGCGCCCGGTACCGGCACACCGGAGGTCGGCGGGCTCATGCCGCGCGAAGCCCTGACGATCCTGCGCGGCCTCGCGGGGATCGATATCGTCGGTGGAGATGTGGTCGAGGTCGCGCCGCAATATGATGCGAATACGACGACAGCTCAGGCGGGTGCGCAGATGCTGTTCGAGCTCTTGTGCCTCGTGGCGCTCCGAAACACGAAGCGCGGCGGCTGATCGCCCTTAGCCGAGACCCGCCTCGGCGATGCGCGCATAGAGCGACTCGCGATCATAGGGCTTGAGCACGTAATCATTCGCGCCCGCCGTGATCGCCCGCGAGATCTCCAGCTTGTCGTTCTCGGTAGCGCAATAGAGGATGAAGGGTCGCTTCTTCTTGTTGAGCGGCCGGAAGGACTGCAGGAACTCGATGCCGCCCATGACGGGCATGTGCCAGTCGAGGAGGATCATGTCGGGCATCCCGGAATCGCAGATTTCGAGCGCCTGCTGGCCGTTCTCCGCCTCGACGACCTCGAAATTGAGGTTCGTCATGATGCGGCTCGCAACTTTGCGGATGACCTCGGAGTCCTCGACGATGAGACACTGTTTCATGCACAAGACCCAGTTGGAGCACCGCGCTGCGACGCCAGGCTGCAACCAAGAAATCGGCCGCATCCTCGTCGGATGTCGTGCGGAGTGTGCGAAACAAGCGTTAAGAAATTGCTGAGGATGGGTTAGGAACGGGGCGCGATATGAGGTCCCAGACGCGTATGAACAAGATGGATAACGTCCTTCCAGCGCCCGAGGTCGAGCCGTCGGCGGACGGCGGACCCTGTCAGACCTGTGGGGCGTGTTGCTCATACGCGCGCACGTGGCCGCGTTTCACGCTCGAGAGTGAAGCAGACATCGCGCTGATTCCGGAGGCCCTGGTCGCCGCCGATGGATCGGGTATGCGCTGCGAGGGCGAGCGTTGCATGGCACTGGCCGGCACCATCGGCGTCGAGACGACCTGCACGATCTACGCTGTGCGCCCCATCGTCTGTCGCGACTGCCTTCCCGGCGATGATGCCTGCACCATGGCACGGGCGGCTCGGGGGCTGCCGGCAATCCAGCAATAGGTTGCAACGGCGACTTCGCTGCGAATGCAAGTGCGCCCTCTCCCCACTTTCGAGGGAGAGGGCGCATGGTCATGGAACCGGCTGAGGGTGTCGCAGCCGAGCGTCAGATATCGATATCGTCGGAACCGCCGCCCCAGTCGCCGCCGTCGTCGTGGTGGCTGGCGTCGTAGTTGCCGGGATCGTTATCACCATAATCCTGGTGAGCCGTCTCCTCGGACTTGGTGTCACTCTGGCCAGCCTGTGCCTCGCCGCTCTTGTTGCCACCGAACATCCCGCCAAGGCTGTTCGCGAGAAGCGTGCCGCCGGCTACGCCGGCCGCCATAGCGGCCGCAGTCCTGAAGAAGCCACCACCGCCGCCCGATTGCGGCTGCTGCTGGGGAGGCATACCCGGACGTGCACTCGCGGGCGCATCGCGTCCGCCGCCCCACGCCGGCTGTGGCGATGAGTCATAAGCGCTCGGGCCGCTGCGCGATCCGATCGGGGGAATGCCGCTCCTGCGGTCGTCGGCATAGTCGTCACGTGGCGCAGAGGCGGCGCTGCGCCGGGCACCGCCGAGGAAGCCGCCGCCGCTAGATGCGGGGCGGCTGTTGCTCGCCAGTTGCGCTTGTAGGTCGCTGATCTTTGCTTCGAGATCCTCGATGTGCGCTTCCTGAACGAGCGTGGTCTGTACGAGGATGTAGGCGCTGTCCGGCGTGCGACGCATAAGCTGGTTGATCAGCGCCTCGGCTTCGGGATCCTTGTCCGCCGGGCCATTGGCCTGCACACGTGCGAACAGGTCATTGATTGCGTTGCGCTCTTCGGGGGTCAGTGCCATCTGAATTTCTTTGCTCCCTTTCGTCGATAACGAGCCCGACATGTCGGGTCGCCCCCGGGCGCACACAAGGCTGTGACCACCGCTCTGGCAAAATTTAATGTTCGCCGTGAGCTATGCAGTTTGCGCACGCTTCGGGGCAACCAGCACTCGGGGTGATGCTAAGATGTCGCATCTACCGGATGGGGTAAGTCGAAGGCACCGAGCAGCAGCAGGCCTGCCGCAAAACCGCCTAGATGTGCCTCCCAGGCAATTCCCGCTGCATCGGTTACGACGGGTGCTGCAAACGCGATGACGAAGTTCACGATGACGAAGGCGACGACGGCGAGCATCAGACGCCGGCTGCGGAAGCACTCGGCAAGCGTCGCGAGGCGCACGCTCCGCGGCGACTCGCGCATCTCGTGAAACTCGCCATTGTCGATCGCGGGCAGGAGTAGGCGGAAGCCGGCGCCCATCAGTCCCGAGATGGCGCCCGAGGCGCCGACCATCGGCACGGCCTCACCCCAGCGTACCAGCATGAAGAAAAGCGCACCTGCGATACCGCAGACTAGTGCGAATATGAAAAAGCGCCCGCCTCCGATGCGCCGCGCCACGGGACTTCCGAAAACGAGCAGCCAGGCGCAGTTAATGGCGAGGTGCGTGATATCGCCGTGCACGAGCTGATGCGTGACGAATGATGTCCAGGAGGCCAGTGGTCCGCCGGGGATCTGGTCCGCGAACCCGACGTAGCGCGCCGGGACGAAGGCCAGTACCCAGATCAGATGCTCGTCATCGACGTCCGTGACCTGGGCCAACGCGACGTGAACGACAACGAGGAGCGCCAGCACGACGACGACGGCAGCCGGTACATTGAAGATCGGTTCTCGGCTCAAGGGTGGCCCCAGTGCTCATGACAGTCGCTGATGATGCTCAGCAGTTAATGATTATCAGCAGTTAATGCGCGGCACGCTCATCGGCAACCGACGGGGCGGCCACATTTCGGCACGTTCGTTAACTGGCACGAAAGCTGCTGTTCGATGGTCGTGCAAGCTCTCATAGGGCGCGCCCGTTCTGCTTTGGGCCGGCGCGACCCATCTGGCGCCTGTACACGCTTTAGTGGGGGAGACTCCGCCGGGACAGGACCAGGAATGCAGAATACGACAAGCCAGATTCTCTACAAGTACTGGAACGAAATTCGTGGCAGCCGCATGGCACCCCGCCGCTTCGAGATCGAACCAGCACGCTTCGCCGCCATTCTTGCGGAGACCTTCGTGGTCGAATGCGAGCGTGGCGAGGAACATCGCTTTCGCCTTGCCGGCACAAGGGTCGCCGAGAAGCTCGGCATCGAGCTGCGCGGTCGCGCCTTCGTCGATCTCTTCGACGCTTCGGAGCGCGCTGATCTCAAGTCGTTTCTCTACTCCATAACGGAACAGGGCGCGGTCGGCGTCATCACGACCGAGATGGCGACGGCGAGCGGCCGCACGGCACGCTTCGAGCTCATCCTGCTGCCGCTGATCCATACAGAGGAGTGCATCACCCGACTTCTCGGTGCGATCTCGCCACGCGCCCATGAACCATGGCTCGGCATCGAGCCCGTGCGCTCGGGTCGCATCGTGACACGCGAGATCATCTGGCCCGATGGCCGCCCTCATGCCGTGGCCGAGCGCATGACCTCGACCCCGAGCCCCTTCAAGTACGATTTCAGCCGCTCCCGCCTCGTACGCAACCGGCGCCGCCAGTTCCGCGTCTACGATGGCGGAAGGTAAACGTCGCATTCCGGCACAGCATCGGCGGACGCGTTCTCCTCGCTGACTGTTAATCAAAAGGCTCAGCGCCCATCCATAGGCGCCGACCCTCGTCGTGCGACATCGGCAGTGAGCACCTCGCGGGCCCGCGCACAGTCGATATCCATCTGCGCCTTGAGCGCATCAAGGGTATCGAACTTGCGGTCCCCGCGCAGGAACTCGACGAATTCGACCTCGATGACACGGCCGTAGAGATCACCGTCGAAGTCGAACAGGAAGACCTCGAGCACCGGCGAGCCATCGTCGAACGTCGGGCGCGTGCCGAGGTAGGCAGCTCCCTGGTAGCGCTCGCCGCCGAAACCTACGTGCACAGCGTAGATACCGTGTGCGAGTGCCGCACCCTTTCCGAGCGCGATATTGGCTGTCGGATAGCCGAGCCCCGTCCCACGCCGTGCCCCGCCCTGCACCACGCCTTCGACCTTCCAGCGGTGACCCAGCATCTGGGCAGCTCCTTCGACATCACCCTGCGCCAGCTCGGCGCGTACCGCACTCGACGAGAATATCTCGCCGCCACTGCCGATCGGCGGCACGACCGACACGCCAAAGCCGAAAACCTTGCCGAGGTCGGCCATCTGTTGCGCATTGCCCGCTCGACTCCGGCCGAACAGGAAATCGTATCCGATAACCACGTGTGCCACGCCGAGCCCCGCGACCAGCACGCGCTCGACGAATTCCTCCGCCGACATCTGCGCAAGCTCGTGCGCGAACGGCAGCACGAACGTGATATCGACGCCGTACTTCTCGAGGAGCTGCAGTTTCTGCGGCAGCGGTGTAAGCGTGAAGAGCGGCCGCGCCGGCTGGAAAAACTCGCGCGGATGCGGCTCGAAGACGACGGCCCCCATGCGCACGGCGAGACGCTTTGCTTCCTGCTGCGCGCGCGCAATCAGCGCCTGATGTCCCCTGTGCACGCCGTCGAAATTGCCGATCGCCAGGGAGGCTCCGCGCGCGCCGGGCGGCACATGATCATAGCCGTGGAAGACGTCCATGAATGCCTACTGTCCTTGGCATCAACCGTAGTCATGCCCTCTCCCGAATTACCGGAAGAGGGCCATGAAAACAGCAGCCGGGCTCGCGAAAATCAAGCCGGGCGGGCGGGCACCATCAGAATGGCCTCGCCATCGAGAACCGTCTTGCCGCCGACCATGCACACGCAGTCGAAGCGCGCGCGGCGCTTGGCGGGAAAAAGCTCAGCGACCTTGACCTTGGCGACGACCTCGTCGCCGATCTTGACCGGGCCTTTGAAGTTGAGAGTCTGCGAAATGTAGATGACGCCGGGGCCGGGGAGCTCCATGCCGAACACAGCGGAGATGTAGCTTGCCGTCAGCATGCCGTGCGCAATGCGCTCCTTGAACATGGTGCGGCCCGCGAACTCCGCGTCCAGATGGACCGGGTTCTTGTCACCGGTGACTTCGGCAAATCCGATGATGTCGGCTTCGGTGACCGTCTTGGCGAAGCTGGCTTCCATGCCAGGTTCGAGGTCCTCGAAGTAGTAGGACTTCCGCGTCATGATTGTCATGATCCTGCTCCCCCAGTACGCGCTCCCCGCGCTGCCCCCTTAGGTCCGGCGGCCGGCGGCTGGCGCGGCGCAACACTAGGTCCCGTCATAATGCGACGCAACAAGGAAAGTTGCGTGTGAGACCGCATTGCACCAAGGACTGCAAGCTTGGTTTCCAAGCCCAAGTGGCACCAGCCAAATTCGGCTCCGACAGAGGGGGCGTGAGCCCCTGCTTGAACCAGCCATGCGTGCTGCTCGCGTCTGCCAGACAGGGCTGGCCCGCCACAGCACTGGACGCGCGCGGACGATTCGCCGATGGTCCCGCCCCGTGGCGCGTGGCGCCCCCTGCTCGCAGGGTAATGAGCGCGTCCCAGCCGGAGCTGACGTCGCCGATGAGCATTCCAGGTACTATGTTGCAGGTTTGGCGCAATGTAAGTCTGCTTGCGCTTTCGCAAGGCTTGTTCATGTCCGTACAGGCCATGGGCATCGCGACGACACCTCTCGCAGCCCATTCGCTGCTCGGCGCCGACAAATCGCTCGCCACACTCCCGATCTTCATCACGCACGCCGGCATCATGCTCGGCACAATTCCGGCGTCGCTGCTGATGAACCGCATCGGCAGACGCGGCGGCTTCACGCTCGGAACCACCATCGGCTTCGCATTCGGCCTGGTCGCTGCGTATGCGATCACCGTCCGCAGTTTCGAGTGGCTTTGCGTTGCGGCTCTCCTGCAGGGGCTCTCGGCGTCGTTCGCCTGGTATTATCGCTTTGCGGCGGCAGACAGCTCACCACAGGACTTCAAGGCGCGCGCGATCTCCTATGTGATGCTTGGCGGCGTGATCGCCGGCTTTGTCGGACCGCAGCTCGCCAAATGGTCGGTGGACTGGTTCGCGCCCGTCACCTTCAAGGGTGTCTACGTCACGATCTCGCTGGTCAGCCTCGTCAGCATGATGGTCGTGCAGTTTCTTCGCATCCCGAACCTCAGTGCAAGCGAACGCGCCTCAGGCGGTCGTCCCATGCGCGTGATCGCGGCTCAGCCGACCTTTCGCGTCGCGCTCGTCTCCTCGATGCTTGGCTATGGGGTCATGACGCTCGTCATGTCGGCCACGCCACTCGCCATGCTCGACTGCGGCTACTTGTTCCCCGACAGCGCGACGGTCATTCAGGTTCACATCATCGCGATGTTCCTGCCGTCGTTCTTTACGGGCTCGCTGATCCAACGCTTCGGCGAGCTCCCCATCATCGCGACAGGCGCCCTCATCCAGCTCGCCTGCGCGCTCGTCAATCTGGCCGGCGTCGACTTCTGGAACTTCCTCGTTGCGAACCTCTTCGTCGGGCTCGGCTGGAACTTCACGTTCGTCGGCGGCTCGGCGCTGCTCACGCGCACCTATGAGCCAGCCGAGCGCGCGAAGGTCCAGGCGAGCCACGACTTCACGGTTTATGCGACGACAGCAACGGCGGCGGCTCTTGCCGGTTTCCTCCAGCAGCGCGCCGGCTGGACCGTGCTCAATCTCGCCGCCATCCCGCTGATGGCGACAGTCGTGTCAGCCACCATATGGCTCGCACTGCGTCGACGCCGGGAGCAGGCGACCGCGCCAAAACCGGCCGAATAGGGCACACCCCCGCCGATCTGCGGAACCTTTCTCTAATTATCCGCGTTCCCTGGGCCGGCTCGGTCCGCGCTCGTCGCGGTCTGCGCCAGCTTTTCTCAGCAGGGCGGGCGCCATGAGCAATACATCGAACGTGCGGTCGGAAGACGCGCGAGAGGGCGATACCGCACTCCCCAAAGACACCGCGCCTCCGTCCGACGACCTGCCCGAGGGCGCAAATATTCCCGAGACAACGGAGGAGCTCGAAGAACTCAGCGAAAGCGAGCGCCGTCGTCTATTGCTCTGGCGCTTTCTGCACACCGCACGCCGCTTCTGGTCTGAGCCCGGATCGGCACGTGCTTGGCTGCTGACTGGCGGGCTCCTCGTCATCATTCTGGCCATCGTCGGCGCAGCCTACGCCATGAACGTTTGGAACCGCGCGATCTTCGACGCACTTGAGCGGCGTGATGCACCCGTCGTCGGCCAACTCGCACTCGTTTATCTCGCGATACTCGCCGTGAGCGTCGCCTTCAGTATAACGCAGGTTCATCTGCGCACGGCGCTGCAGCGGGCATGGCGCCGGTGGCTCACGTCACGCCTCGTCGCGCGCTGGCTGGACAATGGCCGCTACTATCAGCTCAATCTCGTGACCGGCGATCACAAGAACCCGGAAGCGCGCATGTCCGACGACATGCGTATTGCGACCGAAGCACCAGTCGATTTCGTCAGTGGCGTGTTGCAGGCCTTTCTGTCGGCGGTGACATTCATCGTCGTGCTGTGGACGATCGGTGGCGCGCTCGATCTCTCGGTCATCGGCGTACCGCTCGTCGTGCCCGGATTTCTCGTTGTCGCAGCGGTGCTCTACGCTGCCATTGCCAGTGGTGCGATGATCCTGATCGGCAGTCGCTTCGTAAAGGCATCCGAATCGAAGAACCAGAATGAGGCCGAGTTCCGCTATGTACTCACGCGTGTGCGCGAGAACGGCGAAAGCATCGCTCTTATTCGCGGCGAGGAGGAGGAGCGCGCGGGGCTGCAGCGTTCGCTTTCCCAAGTGCTTGCTGCCTGGCGCAATGTCGCCATCCAGACCATGAAGACTACGGCCGTCTCGCAGACCTCCTCGTTCATCGCGCCGGTCCTGCCGATTATCCTGTGTGCGCCGAAGTACCTCGACGGGTCGATGTCGCTTGGCCAGATCATGCAGGCAGCCTCCGCATTCACGATCGTTCAAGGCGCCTTCAACTGGATCGTCGACAACTACCCGCGGCTCGCGGACTGGACGGCCTCTGCCGTGCGCGTCGGTTCACTCATGGCCTCGCTCGATGCGCTCGAGCGCGCGGAGAAGGGCGATCAGGTCGGGCGCATCTCGATCAGCAACGAGGGCAAGGACGCGGCTCTGAGGCTCAAAGATCTTTCCGTGGCGCTCGACGACGGCACCGCCATCCTCGACGAAACCGAGGTCGAGATCATGCCGGGCGAGCGCGTACTCATTGCAGGTGAGTCCGGCACAGGCAAGAGCACGCTCGTGCGTGCACTTGCCGGGCTCTGGCCATGGGGTGGCGGTTCGGTCGAAGTGAAAAAGGGCGCGTCGCTTTTCCTGTTGCCGCAGCGTCCATACGTTCCTGTCGGCAGTCTCAAGCGTGCCGCCACTTACCCGGATGCACCCGAAAGCAAGACGGACGAGGAGGTTGCCAAGGCTCTCGAAGCCGTCGGCCTCCCACACCTGGTCGAACAATTGTCCGAGGAAGGACCGTGGGATCAGACGCTCTCAGGTGGCGAGAAGCAGCGCCTCGCGATCGCGCGCATCCTGCTGTACAACCCCGATATCGTCGTGCTCGATGAAGCAACAGCCGCCCTCGATCCAAACAGCCAGGACGAGCTGATGGCTCTCCTCGTCGATCGCTCTCCGAATACGACCATCGTCAGTGTCGGCCATCGTCCCGAGCTCGAGAGCTTCCACACGCGCAAGCTGACATTGGCCCGCCGTCGCGACGGTGCCCGTCTCGTGCGAGATGACGTTCTGCGTGATCGCCGGCCGAAGCGCGGGCTCTCAAGGTGGCTCTTCCGGCGGAAAGCGGCCTAAGATCTAGATGCGCGGCGTGCGCGCGTAGCCCTTGCCGATGATCGGCCCCGTCGGACGTCCGGTTGGCGAGCCGCCCGCCGGTTCGAGCGTAATCTCGTAGAGCTGATCGGGCCGCGGGGATGGCAGCACTGGTCCTTCAAGCAACGTCGCTCGCACAGTTTCGAGAAGGCCCATGGAAACCGGCCCAGTTGCGGGATCCGGCAGCGTCCACACCTGCAGTGTGCGGTTGGACGGCACGTCGATAGCAGCGAGCGGCACGACGCGGATGCGCTTATCGTCGAGCGCCTCGACAAGTGAGACAGGCTGTGCCTGATCGTTCAGCAGCACGACGACGAGCCGCGGCGGTTGTGGCGTCGCCTGCATGTACGCGACGCCCGACGCTATCAGGCCGAGCACACTCGCGGCTGCGAAGCCTTGCCAGAAGCCGCGACGCGAGGGTCCGGTCGGCGCACTCGGGGCTGCGCTCTGGCGACGCCGCGCATCGAGATCCACGACATTCGGCGGCGCAGGCGCGCGCGCCACATCCTGCTCGATGCGTTGCCAAAGATCCGCGCTCGGGGCAGGCCCGCTCGCCGTGAGGTCCAGCTCCAGAAAGCGCTCGCGCTCGAAGGCGACCAGGCGGCGCAGCTCGGGATCAGTCGCGAGGCGCGCCTCGAAGTCGGCGCGCGCAGCATCGTCCATCAGGCCGAGCACATACTCGCCTGCTGCCAAACTCATGTCATGCGGCTCTTCGATGCCGTTGGTCATGCCATGCAATCCTTGAGCGCCATGAGCGCCCGCCTCACCCAGGACTTCGCCGTGCCGATCGGCACGCGCATGAGCCCCGCGATTTCGCCATGCGAATACCCTGCCACATACGAGAGGAGCAGGCTCTCCCGCTTCTCGCGATCCAACTCCTCGAGACAGGCCCTGAGCCGGCTCTCTGTCGCGAGCTGGCTGAACGCATCCTCGACCACGCTCGCGCGATCCTGAACGGCAGCCAACTCCTCGGCCTCCAGCAGATCCTCGCGCGCGCCATCTCGGATCACATTGAGCGCCCGGTGGCGCACGATCGTGTAGATCCAGGCACGCGCCGAGCCCACGCTCGCATCGAACGTCGCAGCCTTTTGCCAAACTTGGACAAAAGCGTCCTGCACGACCTCCTCGGCAAGCTCGCGCCGTCGCACGATGCGTTGCGCCACCGCGACAAGCCGTGCCGCCTCCTCGTCATAGAGGCTGCGCAGCGCCTGTCGGTCACCGCGTGCACAGGCCTGCACAAGTCCGGCGTAGTCCAGCACGCGTAGCGCTCCCCCGAATGCCATTCCAAGTTTTGTATCCATGATACGCTAACACGCGTGCGCGCCATTTGGAGGCGGATGCGGCGCTCGCCGAGAAAAATAATGTGGCGTGCTGCATCCAAGCGCACGAGCCACCGTGTTCCCAGACTGAGAGCGATATCGAACCTCTTCAGCGGCGCTGCGAGCTGCGCCGCACGGGGGAGGTGCGCCCTCTCAGAACCGTCATCCGGGAGATCAGATCATGAAGATTAAGCATATCCTCTTTGCCAGCGCCTTCGCCCTCGCGACCAGCGCGTCCGCTGCCGCGGCTGAGATGGCCATCGGCCTCGTCGGCGATAACACGCTCGTGATGATCGACGGCAGCAAGCCCGCGATCACCAAGACGATGAAAGTCGACGGCGTCAGCAAGCTGCACGGCATCGACGTGCGCCCCGCCAACAAGATGCTCTACGGCGTTGCCGACGACGGTACGGTCGTGACCATCGATCTCGGCTCGGGCAAGGCGACCAAGGTCTCGAAGCTCGACACCATGTTGCCGGCCGGCGTCGCCGCGATCGTGGACTTCAACCCAGCCGCGGACCGTCTCCGCTTCATGGGCACGGACGGCACGAACCTGCGCGCCGACGTCGACACCGGCAAGGTGATCACCGACGGCAAGCTCGCCTTCGAAGAGGGCGACATGCACAAGGGCGAAAAGCCGAATGTCGTCGCAGCCGCCTATTCGAACGCATTCGGGAAGCCCGAGAAGACGGCGATGTACGACATCGACGCAACGATCGGCGCGCTGATCCAACAGACCAAGCCGAATGACGGCGCGCTGAAGGCCATTGGCAAGCTCGGCATCGACAAGGCCAAGTCCTACGCCTTCGACATTCACACGACGGCCGACGGCAAGAACACGGCATGGCTCGTCGCGGGCGACACGCTCTACACAGTCGCACTCGACACAGGCAAGGCGACGCAGGTCGGCCAGATCGCCGGCACCAAGGGTACGATCCGCGACATCGCCGTGCTCGCACGCTGAGACGTCGATCGATCGAACACGATCATGAGCCTAGTGTCCCTGTTCAAGAACAAACCGGCTCCCGCCACCGATGCCGTAGCCGAAAGAGCCTCGGCATTGGGACACTAGCCACTGGTGCAGTGGGAGCGCGTCGTCGGCATCCAGGTCCCCCCCGGCCTGGGTGTCGGCGACACTGTGCGTAGCGATGCCGCCAATTCGAGCTTCCGCGATCGTGGCTCGGACCCCTACACTTCGCGCGGGGGGCTTCATGGCCGAATCATTCCTGCTCATTCTGCAGAGTCTGCTGGGCATCATCCTGATACCGCTGATCGTCTGGGCGACCGGCGAGGGCCGCACGCTCGCGCCGCGCCGGGTGGCTGCCACCATCGCGGCAGGTCTCGCGCTCCAGACCGCCATTGCGATCATCTTCCTCAAGATCCCGCAGGCGAGCGTGATCTTCGACGCTGCGACCGGCGTGATCGATGCGCTCCAGCGCGCGAGCAATGCCGGCACCAGCCTCGTCTTCGGCTATCTCGCGGGTGCGCCGGCACCCTTCGACGCCACGCGCCCTCAGCACGGTTTCATTCTCGCCTTCCAGGCCCTGCCGCTCATCCTGCTCATGAGTGCACTGTCGCGACTTCTGTACTACTGGGGCATTCTGCAGCGCCTCGTGGCGGCACTCGCGCACCTCCTCCAACGCACGTTCGGCATCGGCGGTCCGCTCGGCATGTCGGCAGCGGCAAATGTGCTCCTCGGCATGGTCGAGGCGCCGCTACTCATCCGCCCTTATCTGAAAGACATGGGGCGCGGCGCCCTCTTCGCGACCATGGCTGTCGGCATGGCGACGATCGCCGGCACTGTCATGGTCGTCTATGCGAGCCTGATTGCACAGCAAGTTCCGGGTGCCGCGGGCCACCTCCTCGCGGCCTCGCTCATGAATGTGCCCGCCGCCCTCCTGCTCTCGCGGCTTGCGGTCCCCGACGGCTTCGAGGATGGCCCTGCCTCGGCGCATCTCGCGATCGAGGGCGGCCCGCGCTCGGCTATGGATGCCATTGTCCAGGGCACGACCGACGGCGTGCGGCTCCTCGCCGCGGTCGCCGCCATGCTCGTCGTGATGGTGGCACTGGTCGCACTCGCCAACGAAATTCTGGGTACTCTCTCGGGCCTCGCCGGCGTACGGCTCACGCTCCAGCAGATTCTTGGCTGGCTATGCACACCGCTGGCGCTCCTGCTTGGCATTCCCTGGAGCGAAGCCGGCACTGCCGGCGCGCTGATCGGCCAGAAGATCGTCCTGAACGAATTCCTCGCCTACCTCGATCTCGCGGCGCTCGACTCGAACGCGCTCACGCCCCGCTCGCGGCTGATCATCACCTATGCACTTTGCGGGTTTGCCAATCTCGGCTCGCTCGGCATCATGATCGGCGGTCTCGTCGCCATGGCACCGGAGCGACGCGCCGACATCGTCGCGCTCGGCGGACGTTCCCTGCTGGTCGGGGCATTGGCGTCACTGCTTTCGGCCGCCGTCGTCGGCGCGCTGAGCTGGTAGCGCGCACTAAGCGGGAGTTCGGGGGAAAGCAGAATGGCCGACGGCGCTGGCCGCCAGCAACACGAGCAGGGGGCAGAGCCCGCGCCGGACGCAGCAGCCAAGCGGTCGCTATGGGCACGACTGCCACGCTTCGCGCTCGCCTTTCTCATCGGCACCATAGGCGCCGTCATTTTTGTCTACTTTCACCTGCCGCTCCCTTGGTATCTCGGCGCACTCACGGCCTGCCTGATCGCCTCGGTGGCGCAGCTCCCGATCGAGCGTCCGCGCCCGCTCGCCGGACCGCTTAGGGCGACGCTCGGCGTTGCCGTCGGCTCGGCCTTCACGCCCGCCATTTTGGGGCAGGTCGGCGCAATGACCGTGAGCCTCCTGATCCTCGTGCCGTTCATGATCCTCATCACAACGACGAGCATGACATTCTACCGGCGGTTCGCCGGCTTCGACCGCCCGACAGCGTTCTTCTCGGCCGTGCCAGGGGGCCTCGCCGACATGACGGCCATGGCAGAGGCGTCAGGCGCCAACCAGCGCACGGTCATTCTCGTGCAGGCGACGCGCATCGTCCTCATTGTCTTTGCCGTACCGCTCTGGCTGCAGTTCCACGACGGCCTCGCAGCCCCGACGCCCTTCGCAAGCCCGGTGCGCCTTCTTCAGTCGAGCTTCACGGACATCGCAACGCTGGTCGCCATGGCCGGCGCCGGCTGGGGCATTGCTCATCGTCTCGGTCTGGCCGGGGCACCAATCGTCGGGCCGATGGTCATGAGCGGTGTCGCGCACGCCCTCGGCCTCACGACAGTGCGGCTACCCCTGGAGCTTCTCGTCATCGCTCAGATCGGCGTCGGGGTGCTGCTCGGCTGCCAATTCCGAGGGCTCACGCTCAAGGAGTTCACCCACACCATGCGGTGGGGCATCCTCAATGCCTTGGTGCTGCTGTCGGTGACAGCCGTGGTCGTCATCCTGGTCGCCCGCGTGACCGGCTTCGATCAGGTCTCGGTGCTCATGGCGTTCGCGCCGGGCGGACAGACCGAGCTTAACCTGCTCGCCTTCGTCCTCGGCGTCGACGTGGCTTATGTGGCCCTCCATCATCTCGCACGCCTCGCCATTGTCATCCTCGGTGCCCAGATCGTGTTCAAGACGCAGAAAAGCTGGCGCGCCGAATGACTTGATTTCGCGCAAGCCTTCCGCCATCTCAATTCTATATGCTCGCGAGCGGAGATCGGTTGGTGAGCAATGAGCCGAAGTGGGCGCACGTGCGGGCGCCGACGCTAAAGGAATTCGAGGATCTAGCCGCTGACGCTTGGCGACAGATCCCGGAGGAGTTCCGTGCGCTGGCCAAGGACGTACTGATTCGCGTCGAGAATTTTGCCGGCGACGACGTGCTCGAGAGCCTCGGCATCGAGAACGAGTTCGACCTCATGGGCGTGTACCAGGGGGTCAGCCTCGAGCGGAAAAGCGTGATGGACATCGCCCAGGAGCCGGACACGGTGGTGCTGTTCCGCCGCCCGATACTCGACTTCTGGGCCGACGGCGACGAGACGCTCGGCACGCTTGTCACACACGTTCTTATTCATGAGATCGGCCACCATTTCGGCTTGTCGGATGCGGACATGGAGGCGATCGAGGCCAAAGCGAATTAGCTGGCGATTCCAATGGATCGAGGTGTGGCCCCAGCGCCGCGGCGGCTGAAGTCCGTGGTCAAGACTTGGATGCCGCATTGAAAGGAATGGCCAGTGCGGGCAATGATCATGGCGCGGGCTTGCGGGAATGCGGCGGGTTCTGAAGAGGGCATTTGAAGTGGCGGCTATGCGCGCATTCTCTTGTCTGGCGGGACACCGCCTGGCAAAGCTCCTGGGTGTTGTGCTGGTGGTCTCGGCAGCAACGGTCTCGGCTGCGCCTGCGCAGTCAGGCCCCACGCCTGAAGGCTACGCCGCACACGTCGGGAGCTCCAAGATCATCCCGCCGGGATCCCTGCGCCTTGATGGCCGGCGCATGACGTGCGGGCAGCGCCCAACGGTGATCGACGATCAGCTCGACGACTACGGCGCCGCCTACCCCGGTTTTCTGATCCTCAATTCCAAGCTCATGGCGCGCGTGCCGACCTCGGTGAAGCTCTGGATCTACGCCCATGAGTGCGGCCATCAGTTCCGCGGTCCGGACGAGGAAACGGCCGACTGCTTCGCCGTGCAGCGCGGGCGGCGGCAGGGCTGGTTGACACCCGAAGGCCTGGAGGAAATCTGCGCCTTCATCCGCCCGTCCAAAGGCTCGAGCATGCACTTCTCGGGCTCGCACCGCTGCGAATCCATGCGCCGCTGCTTCGCCGACCCGAAGGTGCAGTAATCCCCGCAGGTCCAACGGTGCCTACGATGGCGCCATGCGCACCCTCGATATTGCCTTGAAGCTGCTCGGCATCGCCGACGTCATCTGCGCCTGGCAGGCGAAGCTCGCCCGGCTCGACAAGGTAAAGCGCGTCAAAGTCGCCGAATACGCGGAGGCCGTCGCCGATTCCCTCGCCCGTCTGGCGGAGGCCCTCGAACGGCTCGAGAACGAGACAGCTGACCGCGGCGCCCGGCGCGGCGCGCTGCGCGAGATCGGCCGCCTCGCCGGATATGTCGAGACGATCGTCGTGACGCTCAAAGGACACCTGGACGGCCGCCGTCTGGCCGGTGTCGAGCGCCGCCTGCGGCCGCTATCCGTCGCCGAGGGCCTCGCGGACGCCCTTGCCCGCATCGAGCCGCGCCGCATCGAGCACATCGTCGCCGCCGAGGGCTACATGCGCGCCCTGGCGGACAGCCTGCGGGCATGAGTTCCGCGGCCGACTATCCCCGCCGTGCCTTCTTAGAAGGGCAGCAACGTCGCCAGAGCCGGCGTATCCATCTTGTAGCTCAGACGCGCAAGCACCGAATGAGAGTCGAGATCGACGCGGGAGCGATACCTGCCGATTAGTCCGCCACTTTCGGTCACGATATTCGGCGAGGCTTTGCCATCGAGGGTCACGTAGTTGTATTCGACGCCAAGCAGCAGATTTGGGATGATCTCGTAATCGACGCCGGCACCGAAGACCCATCCCGTATAGAAGTGCTTGCTGGTCGAGAGAAAGTCACCCGGGACGTTGTCGTCGGTGGAGAGCCTGACCGACGCTCCCGCAGTGCCGATCTTCACGTAGCCGAGCATGTTGCCCCACGCGTAGCCAATACGCGTCGACATCATCACGAGATAGTCCACCCTCGCCGACATGGTTCCGACGGCACTTCCGCTCCACAGGTCGACATCCCGCTTGGTGTCTCGGTCAAAACCTGTCGTGAGTGAGAGCTCGCCTCCCAGCACCCAGTTCCCGCGCTGGATCATATAGCCGACCTGCGCGCCCCCGACCGCATCGCCGTTGTCGAAATTCGTCGGGCGATTCGCGGCGTTGCCGAAGGGATAGTTGGATCTCCAGTCAAGATCCGCCGAGCCGTAGCCTGCGTGGGCACCTATATAGACACTGGTCCAGTTGAACACCGTAACGGGCGGACTCTTCAAATCCTGCGCTTTTGCCGCCGAACCAACCAAAGCCAACACAATGCACGCTACAAATTTCGTCCCGAATGCTGCAATAGCTTTCATGAAATTGCCCCTATTGACCCTGCCAAAGTCAACTGAGCGCTGATTACGCCGATTCGGCTCCGCCGTATCTGGCGTCAATACCAAACTCTACCGATGATGATATGTCTGTGCCTTTCCTGCTTCCCAGGCGATCAGCGCGCGCTTTCGGGCGAGCCCCCAGTAGTAGCCGCCGAGCGATCCATCGCCGCGGAGTGCGCGATGGCAGGGGACTACGAACGAGATGGGGTTGCGGCCGTTCGCGGTACCAACGGCGCGTGATGCCGCGGGACGCCCGAGATGGCTCGCGATATGCGTGTAGCTGACGAGCTGGCCCATCGGGATTTTCAGCAGCGTCTGCCACACCTGCAGATCGAACGGCGTGCCGATCAGGACCAGTGGCACGGGAGGGCCGGCCCCTGATATCGCGAATATACATCTCGCGGCTTTTTCCGTGACCTCCGGTACCTCGCGGAAGCGCGCCTGCGGCCAGCGGCCTTTCATATCGTCGAGAGCTGTGCGCCGGCCTCCCTCCACATCCTCATCGGCGAAGGCAATGCCGCAGATGCCATCCTCCGTCATCGTCAGCAGGGCCTCGCCGAAGGGGCCGGCGTGAAAGCCGTAGACGATCTCTAGGCCTGCGCCCCGGCGGCGCGCTTCATCCGTGATGGTCGCAGCGATACGCACCTCGAAGGCATGGATCGGCCCACGGCCCGGCGCGCTGCCGTTGAGCGACCCAGTGGCATTCGCCAGCACGCCACGGATGTGATCCGCCGTCAGTGCCTCCGCAAAGGCTGTCGGCGACAGGCCGCACCAGTCGAACAGCGCCTGCTCCAAATGGGCCGGGCTGACGCCCAAATGGGTCGCGAGATCCGTCGCCGCCGGGCCATGGCTCGGGGCCGACAGAACGTCGATAACCCGTCGCACGAGGTCATAAGCGGGCTCGAACGCCCCCTCGACTCGACGCCGCGCGATGTCCTGCTGGTTTCTGAGTTGCATGGCGGCCCCACTGGCTGCGGCACCCAAAGCACGATTCTCGCTCCCCGCTTCCGCACACCATATCCCGTCAGCGCATGGGCTTGCGACCCTGCATTGCGGTCCCACCCCGCCGGCCCGCCTTGCCGAGCGTGCGGATTGGGCCTAGGTCATGACCCATGACACCTCCGGCGGCCGGAATAGGCCACACCGCGCGGAAAGCACACATGTTTACCGGGATCATTACGGGGATCGGCAATGTCCTCGCAGCCGAAGGCGGGCGCTTCACGATCCGCTCGGACTATCCGGCAGCCTCGATCGCACTCGGCGCATCGATCTGCCATGACGGCGTGTGCCTGACGGTCACCGGCATCGAGGCCGAGGGCGCCGGCAGCCGCTACACGCTCGACGTCTCCAACGAAACGCTTTCTCTGACGACGCTCGGCGATTGGCGGGCCGGCCGCAGCATCAATCTCGAGCGTGCGCTCAAGGCCGGCGACGAGCTCGGCGGTCACATTGTCTCAGGCCACGTCGACGGGGTCGCGCAACTTACCGATATCCGCGCCGATGGCGAGAGCCGCCGGCTGACTTTCGAGGCCCCCGCCGCGCTCGCGCCATTCATCGCACCCAAGGGATCTGTGGCACTGGACGGCACTTCGCTCACGGTCAACGAGGTAGACGGCGCCCGCTTCGGCGTGAACCTCATCCCCCATACCTTGACGGTAACCACGTGGGGGGGCAAAAAGCCCGGCGATCGCGTCAACATCGAGATCGACCCCCTCGCGCGCTACGTGGCGCGGCTTCTGGAGATGCGCCGGTGACGAACGGCCCTACCGACAGTACTGGCCCGGGCAGCGTCGCGGATCTTGCGCGCGTGGGATATTCCGAGGGCAAGGGCTTCATCTCGCCGATCGCCGACATCCTCGATGATCTGCGCAACGGCCGCATGGTGATCCTCGTCGACGCCGAGGACCGCGAAAACGAGGGCGACCTCGTCATTCCCGCGCAAATGGCGACGCCCGACAAGATCAACTTCATGGCCAAGCACGGGCGCGGCCTGATCTGCCTCTCCATGACTGAGCAGCGCGCCGAGCAGCTCCGTCTGGAGCTGATGACGCGCAACAACGGCGCCCGCAATCGCACGGCCTTCACGGTCTCGATTGAGGCCAAGGAAGGCATTGCGACGGGCATCTCCGCGCACGATCGCGCGCTCACCATCGCGACGGCCATCGATCCCAACAAGACGCACGCGGACATCGTCTCGCCGGGCCATGTTTTCCCGCTCGTCGCGCGCGACGGCGGCGTGCTCGTCCGCGCCGGCCACACCGAGGCGTCCGTCGATCTCGCGCGCATGGCCGGGCTGCTGCCGGCGGGCGTCATCTGCGAGATCATGAACGACGATGGCACCATGGCGCGGATGCCGGATCTCGTATCCTTCGCCCAGCGTCACGGCCTCAAGATCGGGACCATCGAGGACCTGATCGCCTACCGCCTTCAGAACGACCGCATCGTCAACCGCACGGCCTCGCGGAAAGTCGAGAGCACATTCGGCGGCACCTTCGATCTGCACGTCTATGAGACGACCGTCGATCCCGTCGAGCATCTCGTGCTCGTGCGCGGCGACCTGAGCGGACCCGAGCCGGTGCTCGTGCGCGTCCACGCCGTCAACATGCCCGCAGATCTTCTCGGCATCGGCACGCCGAACCGCCCCGAGGCCTTCCTTCAGAAATGCATGCAGATGATCGCCGCCGAGGGCCGCGGCGCCATCGTTCTCATCCGCGATCTGAGGCCGCGCTCACTTTCCAGCTGGCTTTCCGAGCGCGAGCAGTCGAAGGCGCCACAAGCCCGTGCCGAACGCCGCCGCGTGGAGATCGGCATCGGTGCACAGATCCTGCGCGATCTCGGCGTTACTGAAATGGAGCTGCTGACCAACGTACCGCGCTCGCGCTACGTCGGTATCGAGGGCTACGGGCTCAAGATCGTCGGCACGCGAGAGGTTAGGTAAGAGCATGGCCGGCAGAGGCACACCCATTGGCCCGCGCGCCGGCAAGATCGACGCGCATATCCTCATTATCGAGGCGCCCTACTACGAGGACGTGAGTGCCGCACTGATCGCGGGCGCGCTCGCGGTACTCGATGCCCACGGCTGCACGTACGAGCGTATTGTCGTGCCGGGTGCACTGGAGATTCCACAGGTGTTGGCCGTCAGCGCCGCCTCGGGGCGCTTCGACGAGGACGATCCGAAGCCCTTCGACGGCGCCATTGCGCTCGGCTGTGTCATCCGCGGCGAGACCTCGCACTACGACATCGTGTGCAACAACGCCAATCACTGGCTGATGCGGACCGCGATGGACCTCGCGCTCCCGGTCGGCAATGCTATTCTGACCGTCGACACGCATGCCCAGGCCATGGCGCGCGCCGAGGGCGGACTCGCCGGCAAGGGCGCCGATGCTGCACGCGCGTGCCTCAAGCTCCTCGAGATCGGCCATGACTTCGCCGGGCGACAACAATGAGAGCGCCCGCCAACGAACCACGTCCGCTCGCGCCCCGCAGTGCCGCGCGGCTCAGTGCCGTCCAGGCCCTCTACCAGATGGACCTCGCCGAGACCGACCTCAACAACGTCATCGGCCAGTTCAATCTGCATCACTTCGGTGAGAAGGCAGAAGACAAGTCCGTCTCGGCAGCCGACCGCGATTTCTTCGCGGCGATCCTGCGCGGCGTCGTCCGCCGCCAGCGCGAGATCGACCCAATCGTGGATGCCCAACTCGCCGAAGGCTGGAGGCTCACGCGCGTCGATTCCACCTTGCGCGCGATTCTGCGTGCCGGCGTCTTCGAGCTGATCGAGCGCACGGATGTTCCGGCCCGCGTCGTCATCAGCGAATACGTGGAAGTCGCCAAGGCCTTCTTCAGCGAGGACGAGCCGCGCGTGGTCAATGGCGTCCTCGACAAGATCGCGCGTCGGACGCGCGAAGCAGAATTTACGCCACCGGGCGACGACTGACGATCGAGTGGCTCAGGGGTGCGAATGCTGACCCTATACCTCGCACCCGGCGCCAGCTCCATGGCACCCCACATCGCGCTCCATGAGATCGGCGTCCCGTTCGAAGCGCGGCCCATTTCGTTCGCGCGCAAAGAGAGGCTGCGATCGGCTACGAGCTGCCCGCGTAGGCTCAGCCGTTCGCCGACCGATTTGTGCTACAAAGTCATGATTCCTGGAGGATGAATGGCTGGGCAGACGCGCGCTCAACCTCATCCCCTCTCCCCGCTTGCGGGGAGAGGGTTAGGTTGAGGGGCCAAACACTGACGTCAGCGCCTGCTGTCGCCCCTCACACCGGCCCTCTCCCAATTGAAGGCAATGGGGAGATGGGGAAGATAGAGTGCACATGGCCCGCAACGGTAAGACACATCATCGATCCGGTCGCGAGTTCCGCAGCGCGCTCGCCATTGCTGCAGCATTCGCGCTCATCCCCGAGCTTGCTCTCGCTCAGACAGGCACGCCCGCACCGCAGCCGGCGGCGGCCTCGCCCGCCGATGCCGCCCTGCGTGTCCGTCAGGCCGTGGCCGCACTGCGCTCGGATCGGGCAGAGGATGCGATCCGCCTCTACAATGCCGCGCTCGCCATCGAGAGCCTCCCGAACGACCAGCGCGCGCTTCTGCACATCGACCGCGGCGTCGCGCGAGCACGGCTCGGCCAGCCTCGTGCCGCACTCGAGGACTTCAATCGCGCCATCCAGCTCGTGCCCGAGGGCGCCACGGCTTACAACAACCGCGGCACCGTCCTCTTGGAGATCGGCGCCACGCCCGAAGCCATACGCGACTTCGACCGCGCACTCGTGCTCGCGCCGAGCTATGCCGCTGCACTGACCAATCGGGCGGCGGCCCATGTCCGCCTCGGCAATCACCGGGCGGCGCTCGGCGACTACTCGCGCGCAATCGGCCTCCTGCAGACCGATGGCGCGGCCTTTGCCGGCCGCGGCCGCGTGCATCTGGCTCAGGGGCGCCCTCACGCAGCGCTGCGTGATCTCGGACGCGCGCTTGCCGTCGCACCACGCTTCGCGCCAGCACTGCGCGCACGCGCCGAAGCCTATCTCGCGCTCGAACGCTACAAGGACGCGACGGACGATCTCGGGCGCGTGCTGGAGATCGATCGCGACAACATCGAAGTGATGTTGCTGCGCGGCTATGCCGCCATTGCCGCGCGCGACATTCCGGCGGCGCTCCGCGACTTCCAGCACGCCGTCGCGATCGATCCGAAGTCGAATGGCGCCATCGAGGCACAGGGTTTCGCGCAGGCCAAGGCCGCGCGCTACGAAGAAGCCCTCAACGACCTCTCGCGCGCGATCGAGATCGATCCGCGCTCGGCTCAGGCCTACGCCTATCGGGCGTGGGTCTACCGGCTCATGGGACGTCCGGAGCTTGGGCAGACGGACATTGAACGCGCCATGGGCCTCGAGCCGGAACGGCCCGAGGTGATCTGGGCGCGCGGAGAGCTGCTCGAAGCCACGGGGCGGACCGACGAGGCGATCGTGGAGCTGCGCCGGGCGCTGGAGCTGAAGCCCATGCTGCGCGAGGCAGCTGCCGCCCTCGAACGCAATGGCGCAGCCCAGATCGCGGCAAGTCACGAGCTTGAAGAGCAGAGCCTCGGCGAGTGGCGCCTGCAGGTGCGAGGCAATCAGCATTTCGCGACCAACGCGCGCTTTCCGCGGCTCACTGTCCCACTCGAGCTCATGGGCGATGGTCTGCCGCGGCTGACCGACTGGTCGATGCGCCCCGAGGCGTTGCAGCACATCGGCATTCTGCGCTTCACGGCTGGCACGGTGGACGGCAAAGGCGGTCCCGAGGAGGTCGAGCACGCCGCCGTCATCGATACGCGCGCGCGTCGCGTCATCACCATCGAGCAGGTGCGTCAGGGCACGCGCGCAGCGGAGTGGACCTGGTCCGAGACCAAGCTCACGGTCGCCGGTCTCGAGGGCGGCAGCGAGGAATATCTGCTCGCAGCACCCGTCGACCGCGAGGTCGCCCAGCAACCCCGCCGGCTCGACTCGGGGCCACGCTATAGCGGCGGTGGCGGTGCGCCGAGTTGGGCGCCCTGGGCGCAAGGCAACTTCGGTGAGTACAACGCCGATCGTCGCCGCAGCAGCGGCCCAGGCGGGGGCTACAAGGGCGGCAAGCCCAAGACGCTCTTCGACCTGCTCTTCAAGAACTGACGTGACGTCACGCGCGTTATCTTGGCTCTGACGCTCCACTCACAGAGGCAACGTAGCTGATGACGGCTGCAGTGATCATGTGGTTCCGCAACGATCTGCGCCTTGCGGACAACCCGGCACTTCATGCGGCAGCGGCTTCAGGTCTGCCGGTCATTCCGCTCTTCATTCTCGATGATGATGCGGCCGGCCGCTGGCGGGCGGGTGGTGCGAGCCGCTGGTGGCTCCACGGCAGTCTCGCGGCCTTGACCAAGAGTCTTACAGATGTCGGCTCACGCCTCATTCTCGCGCGTGGTTCGACGCGGAAAATCCTGCCACGCATTGCGTCTGATGTCGGCGCCGAGGCGATCTACTGTTCGCGTGCCTATGAACCATGGGCCAGTGCGCTCGAGACTGTTCTAAAGGGCGATCTCGATCAATCCGGCATTGCACTGAAGCGCCACCGCGGTGCGCTGCTTTTCGAGCCAGAGACGCTGCGCACGGGCCAGGGCAAGCCATTCCAGGTTTACACGCCGTTCTCGCGTGCAGCCTTTGCCGCCGAGGATCCGGGAAAGCTGCTCCCGGCACCGCGGAACATGCAGGCTCCCTCGCGCTGGCCATCTTCTGAGAAGCTCGCAGATTGGGAACTCACTCCGACGAAGCCCGATTGGGCGGCAGGTTTCAGAGATGTCTGGACGCCGGGCGAGGATGCAGCGCGCAACCGCCTCAATAATTTTCTCAGGTCTGGCGTCGCTGAATATCACGAGCGGCGCAATCGCCCCGATCTCGCCGGCACGTCACGGCTTTCGCCGCATCTTCATTACGGGGAGATCAGCCCGCGGCAGTGTTGGCAGCGTGTGCGTGCCATTGTCGAAGCTCATCCCGAGCGCGGAAAAGGAGTCGAGGTCTTCCTCAAAGAGCTGCTATGGCGCGAGTTTTCGCATCATCAGCTCGTGCAGCATCCGAAGATGCCGGACGCGCCCGTGCGCGAGCCCTTCGCCGATTTTCCCTGGAAGAACGATGCCAAGGCACTTCGCAGCTGGCAGCGTGGCCGTACGGGCTATCCGATCGTCGATGCGGGGATGCGGGAGCTGTGGGCCACCGGATGGATGCACAATCGCGTGCGCATGATCGCGGGATCATTCCTCGTGAAGCATCTCCTCCAGCCCTGGCAGAAAGGCGAAGCCTGGTTCTGGGACACGCTCGTCGATGCCGATCTCGCGAATAACGCATCGAGCTGGCAATGGGTGACGGGCTCGGGCGTGGATGCAGCGCCCTACTTCCGCATATTCAATCCGCAGAAGCAGGGTGAGACCTTCGATCCCGATGGCGCATATGTGCGCAAGTGGTGCCCTGAGCTCGCGAAGCTGCCGGCGCCGCAGATCCACGCACCTTGGGAAGCGCCGGAAGAAGTGCTCGCTGCGGCGGGCGTGGAGCTCGGTCGCACCTACCCGCACCCGATCGTTGATCACAAGGAGGCGCGGACACGCGCGCTCGCAGCCTTCGAAAGCTTGAAGCAGGCCGAGTGATGTCCCCGCAGTCTACCTGAAGTGGCAGGAAACCTTCTGTCCGCCGCCGACGTCGCGAAGAACGGGGCTCTCGATCTTGCAGCGATCCTGCGCAATCGGGCAGCGCGTATGGAAATGGCAGCCCGAAGGCGGCTTCATCGGGCTCGGCACATCGCCTTCCAGCACGACCTTCTTGCGCTTGATCGAGGGATCCGGCACCGGCACGGCCGAGAGCAGCGCTTCGGTATAGGGATGGCGCGGCGCCGTGAAGAGTGTGCGCTTGTCGGCATACTCGACGATCCGGCCGAGATACATGACCGCAATATGGTGCGAAATGTGCTCGACGACAGCGAGGTTGTGCGAAATGAAGAGATAGCCGAGCCCGCGCTCCTGCTGCAGGTCCATGAGCAGATTGATGACCTGCGCCTGGATGGACACGTCGAGCGCCGAGACGGGCTCATCGCCGATGATGAGCTTCGGGTTGAGGGCGAGCGCGCGCGCAATGCCGATACGCTGGCGCTGGCCGCCCGAGAACTGATGCGGAAAGGCGTCCATCTGCGCCTGGCGGAGGCCGACGCGTGCGAACAGCTCCGCCACGCGCTCGCGTCGCTCCGCGGCGTTGCCGATGCCATGCACCTTCAAGGGTTCGCCGACGATGTCACCGGCGCTCATGCGCGGATCGAGCGACGAGAACGGGTCCTGGAAGATGATCTGCATCTCGCGGCGGTACGGGCGTAGCTCCTGCTTCGAGAGGCCGGTGATCTCATCGCCTTCGATCTTGATGCTGCCGGAGGTCGGCTCAACGAGCCTTAGGATGGCGCGACCGACCGTCGACTTGCCGCAACCGGACTCGCCGACGAGGCCTAATGTCTCGCCTTCGCGGATCGTGAAGGACACGCCATCGACGGCATAAACGTGCCCGACCGTGGTCTGCAGCAACCCCTTCTTGACGGGGAAGTGCTTCTTCAGGTCCCGCACCTCGAGCGCGGGCGCCCGATTGGGACGCGGCCCGCTATCGCTGGCGCCGTTCGCCGTTCCCGGCGTCACGCCGCTCTCCGCTCCGTCATGCATTGGCGCCTCCAAAGAGTTCGTCCGCGCGCCAGCAGGCAGCCCAGTGTCCGCTTTTCTTCTGCTCATAGGGCGGATACTCGGCACGGCAGCGGTCATCGGCATGGGGGCAGCGCGGCGCGAAGGCGCAGCCCGGCGGCAGCGCACTCAGGGCCGGCACGATGCCCGGAATTTCCTGCAGCCGTTCGGTGCTATCCTTTTCCTCGCCGCGCATGAGGTCGAGCCGCGGGATCGAGGCCATAAGGCCGCGCGTATAGGGGTGCATCGGATGCGCGAAGAGCTCGCCGACATCCGCTTCCTCGACCTTGCGGCCGGCGTACATCACAATGACGCGCTGCGCCGTCTCCGCGACGACGCCGAGATCGTGCGTGATGAGCACGACCGCCGTGCCGAGGCGGTTCTGCAGCTCGAGAATGAGGTCAAGGATCTGCGCCTGGATGGTCACGTCGAGCGCCGTCGTCGGCTCATCGGCGATCAGCACTTTCGGATTGCAGGCAAGCGCGATCGCGATCATGGCGCGCTGGCGCATGCCGCCCGAGAGCTGATGAGGATACTCCTTCACGCGCTGCTCGGGTTCCGGGATCTTCACGAGCCGCAGCATCTCGACGGCGCGCTCGTAGGCCTGCCTGGTCGTCATGCCCTGGTGGAGCAGCAGCACTTCCGCGATTTGCCGCCCGATGGTCATGACGGGATTGAGCGACGTCATGGGCTCCTGGAAGATCATGGAGATGTCGTTGCCGCGGATCCGGCGCATCGCCTCTTCGTCGAGCTTGATCAAGTCGACGCCGTCGAGCTTGATGGAACCACTGATAATACGCCCCGGTGGCACCGGGATGAGGCGGAGCAGCGACAGCGCGGTGATCGACTTCCCGCAGCCCGACTCGCCGACGATCGCCAGCGTCTCCCTAGGCTTCAGCGCGAAGTCGACGCCATCCACTGCCTTGACCACGCCGTGGCGCGTGAAGAAGTACGTGCGCAGATCCGTGACCTCGAGGACGTTCTCGGATGCGGGCACGCGGGCCGGCGCCGGTTGAGATATCGAGGCTGTGGTCGTCATTGGGCTCCCTGTCTTCATCGTCGCGCGTCGCGTCCCCGGCTCGCTCCCCGTCCAGTCATTCATGACGTCACGGTCCGTGGCCTCAGGTTGTGCATCAGCTCCGCTCGCGAGGATCGAGGATGTCGCGCACGGCATCGCCGAGCAGGTTCGTGCCGAACACCGCGAGCGAGATCGCGATGCCGGGGAAGATGACGAGCCATGGCGCGGTCCTCACGTATTCGGCCGCGGATTCCGACAACATCCGTCCCCAGGAGGGGTGCGGCTCCGGAATGCC
>LNFM01000454.1_pt1 | contig 100946 bp, 101 predicted proteins | sample 596031 | NCBI WGS metagenome assembly LNFM01 (sample SAMN04254537, study PRJNA301005) | activated carbon metagenome | isolation source: dual media filters at the Ann Arbor, Michigan drinking water treatment plant | place: USA: Ann Arbor
AAAAACGATCAATTTTTAGCGGTGGAAGGCAGGTTGTTGATACACCGAGGCTTCACCGGCCACGCCTGCCGGCCTCATGAGAAATCCGGGCTAAACGCATGGCAGCCACTCTCTGAGTTTTCGGTGGGGCGTCTTGCTGGCCTGTCTGAGTCTTAACGCCCGCGCGCAAACGGGGCCGATTGAGATTACCCCTGCCGCCAAGATCCAGGCCCACTTCCAATTCTGGGAGGATGTGACGGGCGACGCCTTGATTGACCACGTGGCCGCCTTGCCGGACCAGCGCTGGTCACGGGTGCCGGATGGCCGCGCCACCTTCGGCCTGACGCAATCGGCCTATTGGCTGCGATTCACGCTCAACAACCAAACACCCATTAACCAAAACCTGATTGCCGAACTGGCTTACTCGCAGTTGGACGATGTGGTGTTCCATGTATTCAAGGATGGCGTTGCCGTCAAAACCCTCAACACGGGCGACAACCAGGCGTTTTATCCGCGTGACGTGGATCACCCGAGCATGCTGTTGCGCGTGTCCCTGGCACCCGATGAAGAGAAGACCGTTTTTGTTCGCGTCACGACAAACGGCTCCATGGTTGTACCTCTGAAGGTTTGGCGCGAACAGACGTTTTTTGAAACCGCCGCCTACGAGCTCAAGCTGCATTTTTTCTACTACGGCTGCATCTTCGTCATCATCCTGATCAACCTCGCCGTGTTCCTCAGCCTGCGGGAAAAACTCTACCTGTATTACGCCCTGGCCTTGGTCGGCTACCTGCTGTTTTTTGCCTCGATCAAAGGCTTCAGCTTTCAACACCTCTACCCGGATATGCCGCAGCTGCATGCCAAAATGCTGCTGATCTCCATCCCGGCCCTGGCGCTGTTTTCACTGCTGTTTTGCCGGGCATTCCTCAACACCCGCGTCAACACGCCCAAACTGGATAAGTTATTGATCGGGATGATGGTGTTTGAGTGGCTGTTTCTCTTAAGTGCGCCGTTTCTCGACTATTACCGGGGCATTCAGCTGGCCTCATTTTCTGCCTTGATCTTCTTCTCGCTGCTGCTGGTTGCTGGCCCGGTTGCCTGGGCAGCTGGCGTACGGGCCGGGGTGTTCTTTACCCTGGCCTGGACGCCTCTGACGATTGGCGTCATGGCCACGGCCGGTCGCGCACTGGGGGTCTTTCCTGAGAATTTTTTCACGGAAAACGCCATGCAAATGGGCTCTGGCATCGAAGCCTTTATTCTGACCCTGGCTCTGGCCGACCGGCTGTATCGCGAGCGTGAAGACAAAATCATCGCCCAGGCGGCCAGCTTGCAGGTGGCGCAATCACGCAACGTCGCCCAGAACCTGCTCACCGAGGCACTGACCCACGACCCGGTCACCGGGCTGCCTAACCGTAACCGCTTTGAACTGATGGTGGATCAACAACTGCAAAGCCACCCCGAGCGCCATTACATGGTCGGTTTGGCACGTATTTCCCGTCTGGATGATATCAACCGCACCCTCGGCTTAACCCGAAGTGAATGGGTGCTGAAAGGCGTTGCCCGGCAGATGAGCGAATTGGCGGCTGGCCTGCCGTTCATTCAAGTCACGCATGACGATCAGGGCCGAGAAGAGCGCATTTACCACCTGTCTGGCGATTGCTTCGGCCTGCTGGTGGATATGGATAAAGCCGATAACAACTTTGCGGCCCTCAACCGCGCGCTCAGGCACCTGGCCGAACCGATTCAGCTGGACCACCTGGCCATCGAACTGCAACCGCGCTTCGGTGCAGCCGCTTACCCGCAGCATGGCCAGTCAGCGGCCGAGCTGATTCGTAACGCCCATGTCGGCATGGAAATCGCGCCGCGCAGCGGCAATGAAACCGGCATCTATTCACCCAAGTACGACATTTACAACGAAAGCCGGCTGACGCTCATGGCCGACCTGCGCAATGCCCTGCAGCAGAATCAACTGGTGCTGTATTACCAACCCAAGCAGGACATTGCATCGGCGCAGATTGTCGGCGTAGAAGCCTTGGTGCGCTGGCACCACGCCGAGCGCGGCTGGGTAAGCCCGGCTGATTTCATTCCCCTGGCAGAAGAAACAGGCGTGATCACCCAACTCACCCGCTGGGTCATCGGACAGGCCACACAGGACCTAGCAGACCTACGCCAGACAAACCCGGCGTTAACCGTCGCCATCAACCTCTCAGCACGTGATCTGGAGACCGCCGACCTCAAGGACGTTCTGGAACTGGCCCGCCAGCAACACCGCCTGCAGGCCAACACCATCACCCTTGAGATCACCGAAACAGCTGCCATGCGCGACCCTATCAGCAGCCTAAAGGCGCTGAATGTGTTGGCTGATCTGGGGTATCAGATATCCATTGATGATTTTGGCAGCGGCTACTCTTCGTTGTCCTACCTCAAGCAGCTACCGGCCGTTGAGCTGAAGCTGGATCGCTCACTGATTCACGACATCTGCACCAGCGAAAACGCCGATGTGATTGTCGCAACCGCCATCCAAATGGCTCGCAGCCTCGGTTACCGCGTGGTGGGTGAAGGTATTGAAAATGCCGAAACGGCCAGTCGCCTGAAGGCAGAAGGCTGCAATTTGCTTCAGGGTTTCTGGCTGTGCCGGCCAAAACCGCTCAGCGAGCTTAAACAGTGGCTGATTGAATTCGACCGCAACGAATGGACGGCGCAGTACGGGTCTTGAATGGGGTTATTGAGGGGATGGGGTGGTGCCCTGATGCCGCCATTAAGCCGGCCCCAACCTGCAAGTCAGGATGCCTTGAGTCTTGTGTCAGCCACCTCACATCCGCCTTCATTATCCTTATCGGGTGCAAGCCTCAAGCAAGTATTGGGTGGACAGGCTTCGCGCTGTACACCCTACGTGGTTGTGACTGCAGCACTGACGAGGGGCGTTGCGCCCCTCGGGTGATTTCGGCTTAGTTCGCCGAGGTGTTCAAGCCCTGCAGCAGGCGGTAGTAGAAGCCGCTGGCATTGGCCAAGGTCTCAACGCCCACGCGTTCGTTGGTGCCGTGCATGCGCGGCAGGTCTTCGCGCGCCATCAGCAGCGGGCTGAAACGGAAGATGTTGTCGGTCAATGGCTCATAGTAGCGCGAGTCGGTGCCGCCAACGGTGAGGTTGGGGCTGACCAGGGTGTTGCTGAAGCTCTGATGGATTACCTCAGCGAACTGCTGATAGGCCTCGCCCCGCACATCGGAGACCGCCGAAGGCTCACGTCCGCCGGGCATGACTTTGATTTGAATCTGTTCATCGGCCACGGCGTGGCGCACGTGTTCGGTGACCCGTTCGATGCTGTCGCGCGGGTGGATGCGCAGGTTGAGGGTGGCGCGGGCGCTGGGCGGCAGGACGTTTTCTTTGATGCCGGCGCGCAGCAGCGTCGGCGACAGCGAGGTTTGCAGTTGTGCAGCGCCGGCTGGCGAGGCAGCCAGTTGTTGTTCCACCAAAGGGCCGAAGAGCCAGAGGTTGGCGAAGATCAGCCGGTAGCCGAAGGCTTGCGCCGGGGTGAAGCTGGCCAGCAGGTCGCCAGTGGGGCCGTCGAAACCGCGCTGGAAAGGCGCATCGCCGACCCGTTGCAGGGCTTGGCTGAGGCGGCCGATGGCGGTTTCATCAAAGGCGGGCGGCTGTGAGGAGTGACCACCCTGGGCATTGGCGGTGAGGGTCAGGCTGACATAGCCTTTTTCCGCAATGCCGACCACGGCCACGTCCTGGCTGACGCCGGGGATCTGCCCGCGCACCACAAAGCCACCTTCATCGCTGACCCACGCCAGGCGTTTACCCTGTTCCTGTTCCTGCAACTGCGCGGCGATGCGCCGGTTGCCGTGGTGGCCGCCGATCTCTTCATCGTGCCCAAAGGCCAGCAGCACATCGCGTTGCGGCTGAAAGCCTTGGGCAATCAAGGTTTCCACGGCTTCAAGAATGGCCACCATCGAGCCTTTGCTGTCGATGGCACCACGGCCCCAGACAAACCCCTCGGCAATCGCCCCGGAGAACGGCGGGTGCGTCCACAGTGCTTCGGTGCCGGGCGCGACGGGCACCACGTCCTGATGCGCCATCAGCAGGGCGGCGGGCAGTTGGCTGTCCTTGCCCGGCCAGCGCAGCAGGATGCTCGGGCTGCCGGTGTTGAGTGGCTCGGTGTTGGCGGTGACCTGTGGGTAACGCTGCGCCAGCCAGTCACGCAGTCCGGCAAAGGCGGCGTCGCTGGCTGCCAGTTGGCTGGCCGGCGCGCCGACCTGATGCGACAGGGTCGGCAGGCGAATCACAGCAGACAGGCTCTCCGCTGCGCGTTGGGCATCCAGCCCTTCGGGCAGGCTGACCGGGGCGTTGTTATACGCGGCAGGCGGCAACAGCAGGGTGCGGCCTACCACCACGACCATCACGCCGAGCAGGACGATCAGCAGAAGCCGTACCAGTCGTTTCATCGCCGGTCTCCTTGGCTTATGGACGCAGAATCAGCTGGCTGCGGCTGTTGGTTTTGATCGCGTCGGCGTCCAGGTGCATGGGCACGTATTCGCCGCGCATGTAGGTGGCGGCTTGGTCGTTAAAGTGACGATCAAACAGCACGCCGCTTTGCCCAACCGGGTTGATGCCCAGTGCGCGGCCGGCGTCGGCCAGGTCGATCAGGCGGCGGGTCGAGGGGCCGTACACCACGGGCCACGGCGCAGGGCCAATCGGCTGGGACAGGTTGTTGGGCGTTTCATGGCCGCCCGGTGCAGCGAACGGGCCGACGTTGAAGAGTGTATCCAACGGCTTTTGCTGGCCCAGCGGGTGGTTGTGGGTGAGGGTGTGGGCGCTGCCCCAGGTCCATTGCTGGCTGTCCTCACCGAGGGTGCTGCGCAGGTGCGCCAAGCTGGCCTGCCAGGCGGTTTTGACGATCTCGGCGCGGCTTTCCACAGCCTCGCTGCCGCGGTTGTCCCACCAGGGTGAACTGGCGTCGGCGGCCAGGCGCGGCAGGGCGCCGTCGAGCACGCGGGTTTGCAGCAGGTTGGTGAAGAATGCATCGCCCAGCTCGTCGGCCATGGCTTCACGCGTCAGCTGGTACACCAGTTGGTTGAACAGCGTAGCCGCGAGGCTGTCGAGGCTGTGCTGACCATCCCAGCTCAGCAGTTGCTCGACCTGCGCCTGTTCGGCAGCGCCCGTGGCAGCGGCGCGCAGGTCAGCGGCCAACGGCGCTAGCAGGCGTTGTGGGTAGCCGGTGCCGGGCTCCAGTTGCAGCGCCTGGCTGTTCTGGACGTCCCACTTCACGCTGTTGTCGCGCAGGCGTTCGTCGAGGCGCTGGCCGCGATCGGCCAGGTTGTAGTAACCGGGAATCGCCATGCCGGTCGGCGACACGGGCTGGTAGTTGGCGGAGAGGATATAGCCCCGTTCGGGGTTCTCTTCCTGAGGGTTGGCGCTGAATGGGTAGTAGCCGTCTTTTTCCGCCTCGCCGTTGCTGCCGTCGAGGATAAAGCTCGGGTTGACCCCGGCCGGGCGGCGCGGCAGTTTCGCCGCCGCCCACCAGCCGATATCGCCCGTGGCATTGGCCCACACCACGTTCAGCCCCGGCGCTTCGATGTGCTCGGCGGCGACGCGTGCTTGTTCCAGTGTGGCGGCGCGGTTGAGCTGATAGAAACCATCGAGGATCGGGTTCTCAGTCTCCAAAAACGCCCACCACATGGCAATCGGCGTGCTGCCGACGGTTTGACCCAAAGCACTGTTGATGATCGGGCCGTTTGGTGAGCGGCGAATGATCAGACGCACCGGCTCGGCGTCCTTAACGCTGATCAGCTCCTCACGGCTTTGCAACTCGACCCACTGACCGCGGTGCCAGATTTGTTCGGGGTTGTCCGGGTTGGTTTTCTCGGCGATCAGGTCGAGGTCGTCGTTCTGGAACATGGTGATGCTCCAGGCGAACGCATTGTTATGCCCCAGCGAAGCCACCGGGTTAAGCGCCTGATGGTGTCCGTACAGGCTGAAGCCGGGGTAGCTCAGGTTGGCCTCGTACCACACCGACGGCACGGCAAAGCGAATGTGCGGGTCGCCAGCCAGCAGCGGTATGCCGCTGGCGGTGCGGCTGCCGGAGATGGCCCAGGCGTTGCTGCCTTCGAATTGCGGCAGGCCGGCATCCAGCAGCGCGGCGTGGCTCAGTTCGGCGATGGCGTTAAGGTCTTGCCAGTCGCCAGCAGCGAGGGGCTGACCGACCACGCCCTGCGGGTGCCAGTCGAGGTCAAAGGCTTTCAGGTAATCAGCACCCAGCTGATCGCGGATGTGCGTCAGCACCGGCTCGGTGCGAAACGCGGCGGCAAAGCTGTAAGCCATGTAGCCGGCGACGCTGAGGGTGTCAGCCGTGGTGAAAGGGCGCTTGTCGATGCCCAGTACATCGAACTCGATCGGCGCTGGGTGGTTGGCCTGATACTGATTCACGCCATCCAGATACGCTTGCAAGGCCTGACTGGCCGGAGTGCTCATGTCTAGTTTGGCGGCGTAGCGATCGGCGTGTTCGCGGATGCCCAAGGTGCGGAACAGGCGGTCGGTGTCGACCAGCTTGCTGCCGAGAATCTCCGCCAGTTCGCCGCGTGCCAGGCGACGCAGAATTTCCATCTGAAACAGGCGATCCTGCGCGTGCACATAACCGAGCGCGCGGTAAAGGTCGGCCTCATGCTGCGCCTGGATATGCGGCACGCCGCGTTCGTCGTAATCCACCGTGACCGGCGCTTGCAGGCCGCTCAGTGTGAGCTCACCGGCGCGTTGCGGCTGTTTGCTGTCGATGTACCAGTAAGCGCCGCTGGCGCTGGCGGCCACAATCAGGGCAAGGGCAGTCAAGGTGCGTTTCATCTGGGGATCCTTGTTATTGGTTTTATCAGGCCGAGCCGTCCTGTTGATTGGCGTGACGCAGCCTGCTTATCAGCTTTGCCATTGTGCGGGCTGCTGTGTGGTGCGGCATTGACCGAATACCGTAGGCATGAAAGTCTTTGGTCAATCCACGAGGCGCTTATGCAACACGACCCGCACAACAGCATCGCCAGCGCACTGACCCATTCGTCCACCCTGCGCCGCCTACTCTATGAAGCGCTGGCCGAGCTGGGTCTTGACCCCACCGACACTTACCGGCAGGCCTATCAGGGTGTGGTGCTGGCGCCGCCGCTGCTCAATGCCCGCGAAGACCACGACAACGCGCCGCGCTTCTGGGGTGCGCTGGCCGGCATCAGTGGCGATGACGACATCGGCCTGCACCTGGGCGAGCGGATGCAGCCACGGCCGCTGGATGTGGTGGGCTATCTGCTGCTGGCCAGCCGTGACCTAGGCCAGGCGTTGGAGAGCTTTGTGCGTTTTCAGCACATTTTGTCCGGCGGCTTTGCTGCGCGGCTGGAGCTGGACGATGAGCAGGCGCGGCTGATTTTCGACCTCAACTACCGGGGCGTCGGCTCGTTGCGCCAGCAGATGGAATGCCTGGCGCTGCTGCTGCAGAAGATGCTCGCCAGCGTCAGCCCGGGCGGTTTCAGCCTCTCCGGTTTGGAGTTTCGTCACCCGGCCCCGCGCCGCGTCAGTGAACACCGCCGCCTGTTTGGCCTGCTACCGCGCTTTGCCCAGGCGCATGATGCGCTGATCTTCCCACGCGCCTGGCTCGGTCGGCCCTCACGCAGCGCCAACCCACGCTTGTTTGCGGTGCTTTGGGCGCAAGCCGAAATAGAGCTGGCTGAGCTGGAAGAGAACCAGTTGCTCAACCGTGTGCGTTACTGGCTGGAGGTGAATCTCGGTGTGCAGCAATGCGATTTGCCCGGCTGTGCCACGGTTCTGGGTTACAGCGTGGGCGGTTTGCAGCGGGCGCTGGCTGAACAGCAGCAGAGCTTTCGTCAGTTGCACGACGAGGTGCGCCGCCTGCGCGCGCAAACCCTGCTGGAGCAGGGGCTGGCTATTCGCGATGTGGCGCGGGCCTGCGGCTTTACCGAGCTGTCACCCTTCTACCGCGCCTTTCGCCGCTGGCAGGGGGTGACGCCGCAGGGCTATCGGGCTACTTGCTGACGCGGAAGCGTCGCGTCAGTCCGCTCAAGCGTTCGGCCAACTGACTGAGTTGCTGGCCGTCTTGGCTCAGGGCTTCGGCATCACTGAGGTTTTGTTCAGCCACCACTTGCACACTGGTGAGGTGCTGGCTGACTTCTGCACTGGTGGCGGCCTGCTCATGGGTCGCGGCGGCGATCAGTTCGTTCATCTGCGTGATAGCACCGATATCCTGCGCCACCGCGCCCAGCAACTCGGCTGTGACCTGGCTGTCCTGCACACAACTGCGCACGCTGTCACGGCTCTGCTGCATGGCCGCTGCGGCTTGTCGGCTGCCTTGTTGCAGGCGGCTGATGATCTGCTGAATTTCTGCTGTGGATGATGCGGTTTTCTGCGCCAAGTTACGCACCTCATCGGCCACAACAGCAAAGCCGCGACCCTGATCCCCCGCGCGGGCCGCTTCAATCGCGGCATTGAGTGCCAGCAGATTGGTTTGTTCGGCAATCGCGCGGATCACTTCCAGCACCTTGCCGATTTGTTCGGACTGGTTGGCCAGGGCCTGTACTTCAGCTTCGGTCAGGTCGATCTGCTCGGCCAGCTTGCCGATTTCACTGCGCACATGGTTAACCGAGCGACTGCCTTCAGCGGCCTGCTGGTTTGCGGTTTGTGCCGCGCTAGCCGCGCCATCGGCGTGCCCGGCCACTTCATCAATGGCACTGCTCATTTGCCGCATGGCGGAACTCATGTAAATGATTTCACCCTGCTGGCGATCCGCCCCACTGCTCAAATGCCCCGTCGCCTGCACCAAGCTACCGCCCATTCTCTGCAATCCCTGGGTGTCTTTGATCACCTCGCCGACCAGTTCATCAAGGGTATTGAGAAAGCGGTTAAAGCTATTACTGACCTTGCCTGTTGCGGCGCTGCGATAGCTCAGATCGATTTCGTCATCGTTTTCCGTCAGTTTGCTGGCGGCCTGCATCAATGCGGAACTCTCAACCGCCTCCGCGTGTGTTTGCAGGGCCAGGTAAATCAGGATGGCGCTCTCAACAATCACGTAGAGCGCATGCAGGAAAATGATCGGCCAACTGCCATCGGGCAGCACAAAAATGCCGGCATCCTGCGATTGCAAGGCGAAGAAGCTCAAGTGGTGCACCGCAATTACGGCCGCTGCTACGGCAATCGGCAGCCAGTCGCGGTAATACACCAAGAAGGCCAGCAGCACGAAAATGCCAAAGTGCATTTCCAACATGCCACCGGTCTGGTTGATGTGCAGCGCGGACATGACCATAAACGCTGCGCCCATCACGCAACGCAGTAAACGTTGGCCACCAATAAGGCCGTTAAGCACGCTGACCACCACCGCTGTGCCGCCGCCGACCAAAATGGCTTGCCCCCACGTGCCATGCCAAAGGGCTAGGCCGAGCGAATAGGCAAACATCAGCCAAAGCACGCCGAGCATGATGCGGTCAGCTTTGCGGTAATGCAGTTCAAGCGGCGAAAGTGAGTTGTTCATGGTGATGGGCTCAAGTAAACCGGTTAGACAGACGAGGGCAGGCGTTCGTCTTTAGCCATCCACTCTTTAGGTGATTTAAGTTATACGTGCGCTACCTCATGTACAACTTTTGTCGATTTAAAGCGATGCCCAAGCTGCGAAGTTTCAGGCCGCTGCATCCCATGTATCGACACATTAACTCTAGACATTAATAAGCGCAGTGGTGGCGGGCGGCGTATTCGGGCGCTGCATGTTTGCAGCGGCGGCTAGTGTTTCGCCCAGTCTTGATAGCCAGCCATCAGTCCTTCTGCCAATCACAGAAGCAGCCCACAGCGAGTGTGTTGCTGGCGCTCACTGGGCGGTTGGCCACCAGCGCATCGAGAATCGGCTCGATAAAGCTGTTACTTGAGGTGCACACCGCGCCTTCACTGTAGGGGCCGAAGTAGGCCAGTTGGCCGCTGCGATCCCAGATGGCCACGGCTGGGCTGGCGGGGATTTGTGCGCTGCCGATCAGTTCGGGCAAGGCCTTGAGCGTGCGCAACGTGTTGGGCAACTGGCCACTGCTGCCGGGTTTTTGCACCGCGTAAAATTCCACGTCCAGCGGGGCAAAACGCTCGATCACCTCGGCAAGATGTTGCTGATTGCCCACGTTGCAGGGGCAGGCGGGGTCCCAGAAGTGCACTAGGCGGATGGGCCCCGGCCCAGCCAACTCATCCGGCAGGCGCAGTTGCTCGCCATAGAACAGCGCCGTCTGCTCGCTGAAACTGCGCAGATAGCGTGCTTCATACCACCAATAGGCGGCCAGCATGGCAGCGGCCCAACACAGGATCAGCATGCTGGCGAGCAGGGTTTTGCGTGAGGGTCGGGTCATAATCAATCTTCGTGAAGAGGTGTGCAGCTTGCCATGACTCGCGCCACAGCTGAATATCCTCAGCCTTATCAAGGTCAATTGATGGCCCGCTGAGCGCCCTGTTTCAATGATGGAAGCCCCATGCCTGAGCTGTTTGCACCGCATCACCTGATAGCCAATCTGCGACCCTTGGCCGCAGCCGCGCCGCTGTCTGCCGTTGAGCAGCATTACCGGCAGTTTTACGGCTTTAGTGACGGGCTGGCGCAGCACAGTCGCGTGGGGCAGTTGCAGGTGGGTGGTTATCAGATCGCCTTGCAGGCTTGGTGGCCCGAGCAGCCGCGCGCCACCTTGGTCTTGTTGCACGGTTATTACGACCACAGCGGCTTGTACCGGCATGTGATCGAGTGGGCGCTGGGCATGGGCTTTGCCGTGCTCAGTTTCGATTTACCCGGGCATGGTTTGTCTAGCGGCGCGCGGGCCAGCATTGGCGATTTTGCCGAGTACCAAACCGTGCTGCAGGGCGTGCTGGCCGAAGCCGCCGCGCTGCAACTGCCACAGCCCTGGCACCTGTGCGGGCAAAGTACCGGCGGGGCGATTCTGATTGATTACCTGCTGACCGGCGCGCCTTCGGCTGACATTGGCGAAACCATTCTGCTGGCCCCGCTGGTTCGCCCGCGCGCCTGGGCGTGGTCGCAATTGAGCTACCGGGTGATGCGCCACTTTGTCAGCGAAATTCCCCGGCGCTTTAGCGTTAACTCCAGCGACGCCGACTTTATTGACTTCGTACACAACCGCGACCCACTGCAACCGCGCAGCCTGCCGACCGCTTGGGTCGGTGCGCTCAGCCAGTGGGTGCCGCGCATCGAAGCCGCGCCGCGCAGTGTGCGCAGCCCCTTGATCATTCAAGGTGAAGCCGACATGACGGTGGCCTGGCGGCACAACCTGGAGGTATTACAGGACAAATTCGCCGCGCCGAGCATTTTGCGTCTGCCCGAGGCGCGGCATCACCTGGCCAACGAGCTGCCGGCCCTGCGCCGGTGTTACTTCGATTTTCTCAGCGAGCGCCTGCGCTAGCGCCAACCGCGAGGCCGCCGCGCAAGGTGGCCAGGGCCGCTTGGTAATAAGCTTTGCCCGCATCGGACTGGGCGAAGCTGACAAATTCTTCCAGCTCCGGGTCGCTCAACTCGCGGTAAACGTGCAGCAGGGTGTTGTCCAAGTCTGCACCGATTTGCTCAATCAGGCGCTGGCGCTGACCGTCGAGCAGGGCTTGGCTGTTGCCATCGCCGAGCAGGCCGGGGAGCATCTGGCTGAGGCTGTCAGCGGCAACACCGGCCAACGCCAGGCTGACTTCCGCCCCGGCCTCACGCGCTGGTAAGGCTTGCGCCAAATGGCGGATCAGCAAGCGCCGGGTGGCGCTGGCGTCGGTGCGCGGCAGGCCATTGGCATAGCGCGCCAACTGGTCGCTGCGCGTGGCCAGCAATTCGGCATCGACAATTTTGCGTCCCAGCGGCGATTGGAAGAACTGCAAGGCACTGGCCGGTGCGCTGAGGCTGCTGCGCAAGCCTTGCAGGGCACGTTGATCCATGGCGGTGGGGGCGAAGCGCTGATTGCTGTTATTCACCAATGCCTGATGCACGGCCGGTGGCAGGCTGCCGCGATAGCGTTCTTGAGCGGCTTGCAGGGCATCGCTGAAATGCATGCGCTGTTGCGGCCAGCCTGCGGCCTGATACAGCTGCAGGTAATCGTCGGCCAGGGCGGGCAGGCTAAGCAGCAGGGTCAAAACAACGGAAAGGGCGCGCATAGGGACTCCATAGGGGGCGGCTATTTTCTGCGGCATGCTGACGCTTGTCGAGGCTCGTCGTGGCACTGTTAGAATCGCGGCATGACTACCGATACCTACAGCGCGTGCCTGACGCGCATCGTCGATGATCTGGCCGAACACGGCTGGTCACTGCAGCCACAGTTCATCACTCAGACTCTGACCCGCAAACTGGCCGAAGAGTGCCGTCAGCAGGCGGCGCAAGGCGCACTGGCACCCGCTGGCGTTGGCCGGGGCGCGCAGCAGCAGGTGCGCGAAGGCGTGCGCGGTGACCATATTCAGTGGTTGGAGCCCGGCCAGCACCCCGCCTGCGATGAATACTTGCAGGCGCTGGATGAGCTGCGTGTGGCTCTGAACCAAGGGTTGTACCTAGGGCTGGAAGACTTCGAAGGGCATTTCGCCCTGTACCCGCCGGGGGCTTTTTATCAGAAACACGTAGACCGCTTTCGCGATGACGACCGCCGGGCGGTGTCTGTGGTGTTTTACCTGAATGATGACTGGCAGGCTGAGCAGGGCGGCGCGCTGCGCCTGTACCTGCCGAATGGCGAGACTCGCGACGTATTGCCCCAAGCAGGCAGCTTGCTGGTATTTCTCTCGGCGGATATGCCCCATGAAGTGTTACCGGCCAGCCGCGACCGGTTGTCCTTGACCGGCTGGTTGCGGCGTCGCGGCAACGGCCCGCTCTAGGGTTTTAGCGGCGTGGCGTCGCGTATTCAGGCCCGATCAGTGGCCCCACACCTTGAACGTGCCGCGCAGGTCGGTGATGTCACGGATCTCAATATTGCCCAGGCGGCTTTCGCCGATGTACATGTCGGCCGCCACGCGCACGCGAATGCGTTGCGCGGGAATGCCGCTGGCGACTAGCTGTTCGTTGATGCTGGTCAGGTCCGGCAAGGTCAGTTGCAGTTGCTGAAGGCCGCTGGCGTTGCTCACCACATCGACTTTGAGGGTGGGCAGGTTGACGCCGAATATTGGCAAGGTCAGGCCCAGTTGTGCTGCGCCAAAGGCGAAGCTACCGCCAGAACCGTTCGGGCAACTGGCTGGGGTGAGGCAACCGTTATCGATTTTCACGTTGCGCAGCGAGGCATGGCCGCCGTCATCGGTCCAGCGCACTTCTCTGATTGTCGCCAGCACATCGGCGCGAATGCTCAGGCCAGCCTGGCCGCTGATTTCGCTCAGGCTTTGATTGTCCATGGGCAACAAGGCCGCGTGGGCAGGCAGGTTAAGTGTTATCAGGCTGGCAGCCAGAGGCAGAGCGGCGCGAATCAGGCGGTGCATAGTGTGTCCTCCGTGAACGTGGCCAGAGTCTGGGCCGGGCCTTGTGCGCGCGCCATGTCTGGCGGGCGCTTCCCGCCGAAGGATAGGCCGGCGTTGCGCGCCAATGGCGCTGCCGGCGTGATGTGATTGGCAATCTGCTCGGCAGCCCGTCCCTTTGATCGGCGGCCAGCAAGCGCAGTAACCTGACGGTGTTACGGTGGGTGACTAATGAGAGAGTGATGCAGAAGATTCTGGTGAGCCGTTGCCTGTTGGGTCAGCGCGTACGTTATGACGGCGGCACCCATGGCCCGTTCAGCCTGCTGGAGCGGTGGCAGCAGGAGGGGCGCATTGTGCCGCTGTGCCCGGAAGTCGCCGGTGGCCTACCAACTCCGCGCGCCCCGGCGGAAATTGCCTACGGTCAGGGGGCAAAAGTACTCGACGGGCAACTGCCGGTGCTGACGGTGAATGGCGAGGATGTCACGGCGGCTTTTGTTGACGGCGCAGAGCAGGCTCTGGCCTTGGTGGCGCAGCATGGCATCCGTATGGCACTGCTCAAGGCGCGAAGCCCCTCGTGCGGTAATCGGGAGAACTATGACGGCAGCTTCAGCGGCACCAGGGTCGCCGGTGAAGGCGTAACCGCTGCGGCTTTGCGTCGGGCTGGGGTGCAGGTGTTTAGCGAAGAGGAGCTGGCGGCGGCGGAAGCGGCGTTGCGAGAGCTGGAAGGATAGTCAGCCCCGCGTGCAAAAAATGGCCGGGAGCCATTTTTAACGTCGCGTAGCGACGGCCCGAAGGGTGGCCGCCATGGATGGCAGGCCATATAAAAAAGGGAAGCAGAAGCTTCCCTTTTTCGTATCGCGGCAGCGCTTAGAACAGAACGCGGCTACGGATAGTGCCTTTAACGTGTTGCAGCTTCTCCAGCGCCAGGTCGGAGTAGTCGGCGTCAACGTCGATGACCACGTAGCCGACCTTGTCGTTGGTCTGCAGGAACTGGCCGGAGATGTTGATGCCGTTTTCGGCGAACACGTTGTTGATCTCGCTCATCACGCCCGGGATGTTGGCGTGGATGTGCAGCAGACGGTGCTTGCCCGGGTGCGCCGGCAGGGCCACTTCAGGGAAGTTGACCGACGATACCGAGGTGCCGTTGTCGCTGTACTTGACCAGCTTCTCGGCCACTTCCAGACCGATGTTGGCCTGCGCTTCAGCGGTCGAACCGCCGATGTGCGGGGTCAGGATCACGCGATCCAGGCCGCGCAGCGGGCTTTCGAACTCTTCGTCGTTGGATTTGGGCTCGACCGGGAACACGTCGATGGCGGCGCCAATCAGGTGCTCGTCCTTGATTGCAGCAGCCAGGTGATCCAGCTCAACCACGGTGCCGCGTGCGGCGTTGATCAGAATGCCGCCCTTCTTCATGGCGCGGATTTCTTTCTCGCCGATCATCCACTGGGTGGAAGGCAGCTCAGGGACGTGCAGCGACACGATGTCGCACATGCCCAGCAGGTCGTGCAGCTTGGCCACTTGCGTGGCGTTGCCCAGTGGCAGCTTGGTCACGGTGTCGTAGAAGAACACCTGCATGCCCATGGCTTCGGCGAGGACCGAGAGCTGGGTACCGATCGAGCCGTAACCGACGATACCCAGCTTTTTGCCGCGGATTTCGAAGGAGTTGGCTGCCGATTTGATCCAGCCGCCACGGTGGCAGGAGGCGTTTTTCTCAGGAATGCCGCGCAGCAGCAGGATGGCCTGGGCCAGCACCAGTTCGGCCACCGAGCGGGTGTTCGAATACGGCGCGTTGAACACGGCAATACCGCGCTCGCGGGCGGCGTCGAGGTCAACCTGGTTGGTGCCGATGCAGAAGCAGCCTACGGCGACCAGGCGCTTGGCGCAGTCAAACACCTCGGCAGTCAGCTGGGTGCGCGAACGGATACCGATAAAGTGCGCGTCGGCGATCTTTTCTTTCAGCTCGTCGTCGGAGAGTGCGCCCTTGAGGTACTCGATGTTGGTGTAGCCAGCGGCCTTCAGGGTGTCCACTGCATTCTGGTGGACGCCTTCAAGAAGAAGGAACTTGATCTTGCTCTTGTCGAGAGAGGTCTTGCTCATCGGAGTACCTGTTGTCCCACAATAGAGTGTCAGGGAAGAGGCCGAACGCCGCCGGCCGCAGCCCGCAGATCGGCGCGGGGGCATGATTCGCGGGGTGCGTATGCTAGCATAAGCCCCCCGCGAAACACCTATCCTGGCAGATGAAGCGTGCTCAGGGTGACCATGAATCGTTTGAGAGTTCCGTTGATGACCAATCCTGCGCTGATCGAAGAGCTGAAGACCCTGGTTGAGCCTGGCAAGGTGCTGACCGATGCCGATTCCCTCAACACCTACGGCAAGGACTGGACCAAGCATTTCGCCCCCGCGCCGCTGGCGATTGCCTTCCCCAAGAGCATCGAGCAGGTGCAGGCCATCGTGCGGTGGGCCAATCAGCACAAGGTTGCGCTGGTGCCGTCGGGCGGTCGTACCGGGCTTTCGGCAGGTGCGGTCGCTGCCAACGGTGAAGTGGTCGTGGCGTTCGATTACATGAACCAGATTCTCGACTTCAACGAATTTGACCGCACGGCGGTGTGTCAGCCCGGTGTGGTGACCAAACAGTTGCAGATGTTCGCCGAGGACAAAGGGCTGTATTACCCCGTGGATTTCGCCTCGGCGGGTTCCAGCCAGATTGGCGGCAACATCGGCACCAATGCTGGCGGCATCAAGGTGATTCGCTACGGCATGACCCGCAACTGGGTGGCTGGCCTGAAGGTCGTTACCGGCACCGGCGAGTTGCTGGAACTGAACAAAGACTTGATCAAAAACGCCACCGGCTACGACATGCGCCAGCTGTTTATCGGTGCCGAAGGCACGCTGGGCTTTGTTGTGGAAGCGACCATGCGTCTTGATCGCTCGCCGAAGAACCTCACCGCCATGGTGCTCGGCACCCCGGATTTCGACTCGATCATGCCGGTGCTGCATGCCTTCCAGAACAAACTGGACCTGACGGCCTTCGAGTTCTTCTCCGACAAGGCCCTGGCCAAGATCATGGCCCGTGGTGACGTGCCGCCGGCGTTTGAAACCGATTGCCCGTTCTACGCCCTGCTGGAATTCGAAGCCACCACCGAGGAAGTCGCTGACGCGGCGCTGGCCACCTTCGAGCATTGCGTCGAGCAGGGCTGGGTGCTGGACGGCGTGATGAGCCAGAGCGAACAGCAATTGCAGAACCTGTGGAAGCTGCGCGAGTACATCTCGGAAACCATCAGCCACTGGACGCCGTACAAGAACGATATTTCGGTCACCGTTTCCAAGGTGCCGGCCTTCCTGCACGACATCGACCGCATCGTCGGCGAAAACTACCCGGACTTCGAGGTAGTGTGGTTTGGCCACATCGGCGACGGCAACCTGCACCTGAATATCCTCAAGCCGGATAACCTGTCCAAGGACGAGTTCTTCTCCAAGTGCGCCACCGTGAACAAGTGGGTGTTTGAGACGGTGCAGAAGTACAACGGCTCGATCAGCGCCGAGCACGGTGTGGGCATGACCAAGCGCGATTACCTGACCTATAGCCGTTCGGAAGCCGAGATTGGTTATATGAAGGCGATCAAGCAGGTGTTCGACCCGAACGGCATCATGAACCCGGGTAAGATCTTTCCGCTTTGATCAGTGCCGTACCTATGTAGCCCGGATAAGCCTTGGCGCAATCCGGGTTAGCGCCGACCGTCCCGGATGCGCTGCGCTTATCCAGGCTACGCGTTCCCCTTTGGTCGCAACGACGGCCGGCCGCTGAAGTGGGCATGATCGTTAGGCAGATGTCACTCGTCATCTGCTAGCGGCGGTTTGCCCCGCTCTATATCGCAGGCTCCACAAAGAGCCGCGCACCGCATTCCCATCAGGAGTTGCCCATGAGTTACCTGCATCAGTACATCGACGGTACCCGTATCCACTTTCCCATGGGCAAGGTGGTGTGCATCGGCCGTAACTACGCCGAGCATGCGGCCGAGTTGAATAACCCAGTGCCGAGCGAGCCACTGCTGTTTATCAAACCGGGCAGTTGTGTGGTGCCGCTTGATGAGGGCTTCACCCTGGTTGAGGGCCGTGGTGATGTGCATTTCGAGGCGGAGATCGCCGTGCTGATCGGCAAACCGCTGTCACGCACGCCGAACGCCGAAGAAGTGCGCGATGCCATCTCGGGTTTTGCACCGGCGCTGGACCTGACCCTGCGCGACCTGCAAAGCGCGCTCAAAGCCAAGGGCTATCCCTGGGAAGTGGCTAAATCCTTCGACGGTGCCTGCGTGCTCGCGCCGTTTGTACCCGGCGATGCCGTTGAAGACCTGACCGATCTCGGCATTCGCCTGGCGATCAATGGCGACGTACGCCAGAACGGTAACAGCCGCGACATGCTCAACCCGATTCTGCCGATGATCCAGCACATTGCCGGACATTTCAGCCTGCAGCCTGGCGATGTCATCCTCACCGGCACGCCTGCCGGCGTTGGACCGCTGCACAAAGGCGATGAGCTGGTGCTGGAGTTGCTGGGGCACAGCCGCTTCGTCAGCCGCGCGCTTTAATAGGCCATTGTTTGCCTCGTCTGAACCCGCTGGCGTCTGTTAAAGAAGCATTTGCAGGTGCTTCTTGGCGGTCTACGTAATAGAGACTTAAGCGTTGCTGTCTAGCCTGATACTCATCGGTTTTAAAAGGGTGTGTGTGATGTCGATTTGGATGACCCGGCTGGTGCGCTTGCGCTGGTTGACCGCGTTTTTGCTGGTGTTGCTAGTGACAGGCGTTGTGGCGCATTTCCGACTGTGGGATCAGCAGTTGTCTTTCTGGCTGGTCGAGTCACAAACCAGCCCGGCAGAGCGCCAGGCGAGTGTCTGGCTGCCCGGCTACAAGGCTATATTGCAGGGCAAACCCTTGCAGGGGCTGGAGGACGGTGAGGTTTCCGGGCTGACCTACAGTGCGGCGAGCAACACCCTGTTTACAGTCACGGGCAAGCATCCCCAGTTGGTCGAGCTGTCTCTGGACGGCGAAGTCATGCGGCGTGTCGATTTGCTCGGTTTTTCCAACCCCGAAGGGGTCGAAGTGCTTGATGACGGTCGCCTGGCCGTCATTGATGAGCGTAAACGCACCCTCACCACCTTCAACTTGGATGTGCTGACCCGCAGTGTGCAGTTCGCCGATCTGGCGTCATTCGACCTGGGTTTTGCCGATGCAGGCAATAAGGGCTTTGAAGGCATCGCTTGGGATTCACAGCATGAGCGCGTGCTGTTGGGCAAAGAGCGTGGGCCGTTGGGTTTGTTTAGTTTGCCGTTTCCCGGCGAAGACGGTGCTGCAGGGGTCTTGCAGCCCATTAATTCTGAGCAGCTGTTTGTCCGCGATATTTCCTCACTGACCTACGATGCCCGCACCGGCCATACGCTGGTGTTGTCTGATGAGTCGCGTCTGCTGTTAGAGGTGAACGAGTCTGGCGATCCCATCAGTTTTATCAGCCTGGCGCCCGGCATGAACGGTTTGCGCCGGGGCATCGGCCAGGCCGAGGGCGTTACTATGGACGCTGAAGGCACCATTTATATTGTCAGTGAGCCCAACTTGTTTTTCGTCTTGCGCAAGGACTCTTCGCCGCCTGCGCAGGCGCTGCCGCTTTAAGCTTGGCTTAAGCCACCTTTAAGCCTGGATTCAGCTTCGCTCCCTAAGCTAACCCCATCACTTAATCGATAGAGGGTTACCCCATGAAGCGTTTCACTTTGGCTCTGCTGCTGGCTCCGCTGTTCTCCACCGCTGTAATGGCCGCCGGTTACACCGGCCCGGGTGCCACGGCACAGGTCACCACAGTAGCCGCCGCGCTGGATGCGGCTGACGACACGCCGGTGGTGTTGCAAGGGCAGATCGTCAAGCGTCTGCAAGATGAACTGTATGAGTTCAAAGATGCCAGCGGCACCATCCATGTCGAAATCGATGATGAGCATTGGCCAGCCCAAGCCGTCTCTGAGACTGCCACGGTAAAGATCAGCGGCGAAGTGGACCGTGATCTGATGAGCCGTGAAATCGATGTCGAGTACCTGGAACTGGTGAAGTAAACCACGCGCCGAAACCGCGCCAGCCTGCAGCATTGCTGTGGGCTGGTGTCGTTATTGAGATGCTGTTCGTTCACCAGAAGTGAGCCCTTATGCGAGACATTTTCACACTCAAGCGTCTGATGTTGGCGTTGGCCGCCTTGCTGCTGGTATTGCTCGGGTTGGTTGCTCAGGAGTTTCGCTTGTTTGAGCGCGCCTGGTTCAACCTGCAGCAGTGGCAACAGGCTGATCAGCTTGACCCCAACTCGCTACGCCTGGGCGACTATGAGGTTGAGATTGAGGCCAAAGTCATTGCCGGGCTCGACGATGATGTCTCGGCGCTGACCTACGACCCGGACCGCAACAGCCTGTTTACCGTGACCAACCAAAAAGCGCAGCTGATTGAGTTGTCGCTGGACGGTGAGTTGTTGCGGCGCATTGATCTGCATGGCTTTGGCGATGCCGAGGCGGTGGAGTACATCAGCAAAGGCCTTTATGTGATTACCGATGAACGTCGCCAGCGCCTGATTAAGGTGCAGATCGACGATGACACCCGTGAATTGCACGCCGATGTGAAGCAGCAGCTATCCCTGAGCCTCGGTTCGACGGGCAACAAAGGTTTCGAGGGCTTGGCCTACGACGCTGCTGGTCAGCGTTTGTTTGTGGCCAAGGAGCGCGACCCAATGCGCATCTTCGAGATTCATGGTTTCCCCCATCGGGACCCTGACCAGCCTTTTGCCGTGCACGTGCTGGATGACCAGCAGCGGGATGCCGGTTTATTTGTGCGCGACTTGTCCAGCCTGCAATTCGATGAGCGCAGCGGTCATTTGCTGGCGCTGTCCGATGAATCGCGGCTGGTGCTGGAACTTAATACGCAGGGTAAGCCGATCAGCAGCCTGTCACTGCTGCGTGGTCGTAACGGCCTGACCCAGAGTGTGCCGCAGGGTGAAGGTATCGCCATGGACCATCAGGGTGTGCTGTATCTGGTCAGTGAACCCAATCTGTTTTACCGCTTCAGCAAGCCTGCGCAGCCTTGACGGGTTGAGTGGTGCCGATCAGTCGCGCGGTTTTCCATTCAAAACCCAGGGTTAGGCCGATGGCCGCGCAGGCCAGGCCGCCGGCCAATCCCCACCACACCCCGTGGGCACCCCAGCCCAACGGAAAGGCCAGTACCCAGGCCAGCGGTGCGCCCACGGCCCAGTAGCAGCCAAGGCCGACCCAGAAGGTGGTATTGGCGTCCTTGAGGCCGCGAATCGCGCCCATGGCGATGGTCTGGATGCCGTCAAAAAACTCGAACCAGGCGGCGATCGCCAGCAGCGCGACCGCCAGCGTCACTACCTCGTTGTAGGCGGGGTCGTGGTGATCGAGAAACAAACCGACCACCCAGTGCGGGGCGAGCCAGAACAACAGGGCGAAACCGAGCATGCACAGCGCGCCTAAACCGATGCCCAGCCGGCCGGCTTGGCGCGCCTGCTGCAGGCGGCCTGCGCCATAGTGCTGACCGATGCGGAAGGTCACCGCGTAAGAAATCCCCACCGGCACCATAAACGCCACATACACCGACATGATCGCGATCTGATGCGCTGCCAACTGGGTGCTGCCCAGCGCGCCCATGCACAGGGCGGCGAAGGCAAACAGGCCCGACTCCACGGCATAGGTGCCACCAATCGGCAGGCCCAGGCGCAGCAGTTCTTTCTGCTCGTGCCAGGCGGGATGCAGCAGGCCGCGCCATAGTGGGTAAGGGCTGTAAGCACTATGGCGCAGCACATGCCAGGCCAGCAGCAGCGCCATAACATTCATGACCACGGCGGTGACCAGGCCGATCCCGGCCAGGCCCGCCGGTGGCAGGCCGAACCAGCCCTTGATCAAGGCATAGTTGAGCACGAAGTTGGCCAGCGCGCCGCCAATGCTGATGGCCATCACCGGACCTGGGCGGCCGATGGCGCTGGTAAAACCGCGCAGCGCCATAAAGGTCATGTAACCGGGCAGGGCGAAGATCAGCGTGGACAGAAATTGCATGGCACCGTCGACGTTCTCCGGCTTTTGCCCGGCATACAGCAAGGCCGGTCCCAGGTTCCACAGTGCCAGGCCCGCCAGCAGTGCCAGTCCCCAGCCCAGCCACAGGCCATTCTGCGTCAGGCGGGTGACGCCGGCCGCGTCCTGCGCCCCGTGGCGGATGGCAACCAGGTTACCCACGGCGGCAATCACCCCGACGCAAAAGATCGAGACAAAGGAATAGCTGGCCGCGCCCAGCCCGCCTGCTGCCAAGGTGGCCGGGCCGAGCATGCCCATCATCAGGGTGTCGGTGAACACCATCATCACATGCGCCAACTGCGCAGCGATCAACGGGCCGGCTAGTGTCAGGATGGCGCGCAGTTCATCGCGCAGAGGCTGCAACATAATGAGTTCAACTCAGTTATAGGCTTGCTCGGTGAATCCAGGCAGGCAGAGAATGCGCCTATTCTCTTGGGCCTCAAGTCCCAGCACAAAAGGATAATAGCGATGACAAGCATGACTATTACTCATGGATGCAGGGCGTGAGCGCGCGCCTGCCACCGCTCTATGCGCTGCGTGCGTTTGAAGCCGCCGCCCGGCACGCGTCCTTTACCCGCGCCGCGCAAGAACTGGCGATCACCCAGAGCGCCGTCAGCCGCCATGTGCGCACCCTGGAAGAACACTTTGCGTGCCGCCTGTTTGAGCGCCGCGGCCGCAGCCTGCAACTGACCGAGGCCGCACGCATGCTGCTGCCGGGCCTGCGTGATGGTTTCGAGTCGTTGGAACGCGCCTGCAACACCTTGCGCGTAGACGATACGGTGCTGCGCCTCAAGGCACCGTCGACCTTGACTATGCGCTGGCTGCTGGCGCGGCTGTCGCGCTACCGCCTGAGCAGTGCCCATGAAGTGCAACTGACCAGCGCCTGGATGGACGTGGATAAAGTGGACTTTCTGCACGAGCCCTTCGACTGCGCCGTGCTGCTCAGCCAAGGTGATTTTCCCGAGGAGTGGGAAAGTACCGAACTGTTCGCCGAATGGCTGATTCCGGTCTGCGCGCCGGAGGCGTTGAATGAGCAGCCTTGGGATTTGCCGCGCTTGCAGGCCGCCGAACTGCTGCACCCCACGCCGGACCGGCGCGACTGGCGGCAGTGGTTGCAGGCCATGGGTCTGGCTGAACAGGTGCCACTCAAGGGCGGTCAGGTGTTCGATACCCTGGAGCTGGGCATGGTCGCGGCGGCACGTGGATACGGCGTCTCGATTGGTGATCTGGTCATGGTCGCCGAGGATGTTGCTCAAGGCCGGCTTGGCCTGCCTTGGCGCAGCGCCGTACCCAGTGGCTGCAGCTATTACCTCGTCTGGCCCAAAGCGCGTCGCGGTCAGGAGCGCTTCCAGCGATTACGTGACTACCTGCTGGCTGACTTGGCCGCCATGCAACTGCCGGACGTTGAGCGCGTAGTGGATAGCCAGCGCTAAGGCGTAAAAAATAATGGACTGCCTGTGGCTGCTTTTTATTAGTAAATCTATATAAAACATAGGCTTATGAATTAAAAGCGCTGGCCGTATTTATCGATAGCGCCCTAATGGGTTAACAATTAACGCTTAATTGTTTGACATATTTTACGGCTTTGGCAGACTGGCTCCAGGTTTCGACCGCCGGACAGGTGCCGTGAGCACACCTGTTGCCTCTTCAGCAGGCTTCTCGGTCGGCGAATCCGCGAAATACAGGAAGCGTCTGACGGCCGTCAGCCTCCTGCAAAACAACGGCAGGAACAGCCTGCCCCAAGGTGATGTATGTCCAACAACAATACGAGCAAGCGCACTGGTGCGCGTAAACCGGTTGTCCTGATGTCCATGGGCGCGCAGGAGCGCAAAGGGCACGCGTACCAAGTCATGACTCACAAATACATAACCCCACTGGTCGAGATTTCCGGCTGCGTACCGGTGTTGGTGCCCAGCTGCTGCGGGCCTGATGACATCGAACAGTACCTGTCGATGGCCGACGGTGTTTACCTGACCGGTGCTGGTAGCAATATCGACCCGGTGCTATATGGTCAGCCGAATAAAACCCCCGGCAAGGGCCAGGATCGCGACCGTGACCTGTTTGATATTCCACTGATTCACGCCGCGCTGGCCCGTGGCCTGCCGCTGTTCGCGATCTGCCGTGGCATGCAGGAAATCAACGTGGCGCTGGGCGGTAATATCCACCAGAAGGTCTACGAAGTCCCCGGCATGAATGACCACCGCGAAGACACCAGCGCGCCAGTCGAGGAGCAGTACGCCGACAGCCACACGGTGCGTGCTGTGCCCGGTAGCTGGTTTGCCGAGCTGATGGGTGAGGCTGAGTTTCCGGTCAATTCGCTGCACGGTCAGGCGTTGGATCAGTTGGGTGACGGCATCGAAGCCCTGGCCCATGCCGAGGACGGTTTAATCGAGGCGATTCACCTGCCAGCCGTTGAGCAATTCACCCTCGCCGTACAGTGGCACCCGGAATGGCAGGCGGCGCAAAATCCGCACTCGGTGAAAATCTTCAAAGCCTTCGGCGATGCCTGCCGCGAGCAAGCGCAGTTACGCGCCGCGCAATAGTCCCAAGGCAAACTGACTAAGCCCTGCTCGCGGGGCTTTTTTATGGCGGCTACGGACTTCCGGCGGTTTGCCGTCAATCCGAGAGTGTCTTCTTTGGCGTGCTGTTTACGCGCCGCTGGTGCTGGGCCGGTACTGCAACGCTTCCGCCAGATGATGGCGGTGGATGGTGCTGGCGGCGTCCAGATCCGCCAGCGTGCGTGCCACTTTCAGCACCCGGTGCGCCGCGCGCAAGCTCAGGCCCAAACGCTCACAGGCGCTCTCCAGCCACTGTCGGTCGACGTCCGGCAGGCTGCAATGTTGCTGCACGCCATTTAGGTCCAAGTGCGCATTAGCGCAGCCTTGGCGTTGCAGTTGCAGTTGGCGCGCGGTGACTACCTGTGCCGCCAGTTCCGCACTGCTGGGGCCTGCTTCGTTATGGGCATTTAAGCGGGTGGTTTCTCGCGGTACCGTCAGGTGCATGTCGATGCGATCGAGCAGTGGTCCGGACAGTTTGCTGCGATAGCGCTGAATCTGTTCCGGGGTGCAACGGCAGCGCCCGGACGGATCACCCAAATGCCCGCAGGGGCAGGGGTTCATGGCCGCAACCAATTGAAACCGCGCCGGGAAGCGCACCTTGTCACGGGCGCGAGCAATCACAATGTGGCCGCTTTCTAGGGGCTCTCTTAAAACCTCCAGCACCTTGCGGTCGAACTCGGGAAGCTCGTCCAAGAACAGCACGCCCTGATGGGCCAACGTGATTTCGCCGGGTTGTGGACGACTGCCGCCACCGACCAGCGCCGGGCCGGAGGCGCTATGGTGCGGAGTGCGAAACGGTCTTTGTGGCCAAGCACTCAGCGACGTATGGCTGGCCACGGAATGAATGGCCGCCACCTCCAGCGCTTCGGCCTCATCCAGCGGTGGTAACAGCCCCGGCAGGCGGCTGGCCAACAGCGTTTTACCCGTGCCTGGCGGGCCGGTGAACAGCAGATTATGCGATCCGGCGGCCGCCACCAGCAGGGCACGCTTGGCGGCAATTTGGCCCTGCACTTCGGCCAAATCTGGATATGGCAGCACCTGGCGCAACAAGCCTTGTGCTGCATACGGCGCGATGGGGGTTTGCCCATTCAGGTGTGCGGCCACTTCCAGCAGGTGCTCGACAGCAATCACTGTCAGCCCCGAGGCCAGGCTGGCTTCTTCGGCGTTGGCCTTGGGCACCAGTAAGGTGCGTCCGGCCGCGCGGGCCGCCAGCGCAGCCGGTAATACGCCCTGAACGGGGCGCACGGCACCGGATAACGCCAGTTCGCCCAAGCACTCAACCTGCTCCAAGGCGCTGGCGGGCACCTGTCCGCTGGCCGCGAGAATGCCCAAGGCGATTGCCAGGTCGAAGCGACCTACTACCGGCTTGTAAGCAGGGTATGGACATTTCTCCTAGGCCACGGTTTCTCTGGGTTTGATGGCGCTAGGAGAGTGTCCATGCCTGAACATAAAAAATTCTAAAAAAAGGCAATTTTTGTCATCGGTACGCAGCTTATCGGATGCGCTTAACATTCGGAGGTAGAGGCTTTCGCCGAAGCTTGTCTAGCTCAGCAGTTAGTTCAAGGATTTTCGCATCAGCTTCCAATAGTTGTGAAGCGATGGCATCTCTTTGCATGGTTAAGTCAGCAATATGCTCACGATAACTTCTATTCTTCGCTCTCTCTTTTACGCTTAATTGACGTGCGGAAACGGGTTTAGGTTGGTTGTTTTGTGAAACCCAATGCTGAATTTCGGCAACCAGTTCAGGGAATCGAGCTTTTTTTAACGCTGTAGGGTCAGTGCCTGCTTCTTTGGCGATATTGTTTTGCGTAACTGGAGAGCCCTTAGGCAAGACCAATGGAGAGTCGTTTTTTAGCCTGCTAAAGGCGTCTCTAAAAGATTGTTCCGCGCGACTCATGAACTTTCTCCTGTTAATGTTTGAATAACATTATTTACTGCTCGGTCCTGCATTATCAGTGATCCGTAATAAGGCGAGCCTGTCGGCGCACTCTCAAGGCGTTCAGAAATAATTTCCTTCAACTCGAGAAGCTGTGGCATCCGTTCGCGATCATAAAGAGCATCGACACAAGGCCGCTTACCATCTCCGCCTGCACAATGTACGAGGGTATCGGCTCCCCCATAGGGACAGTGGCCACGTTTCGTGCAGCCACCCGCTAGAGTTTCTCTCCAGTTAACCTGCCCCTTTTTAGCTGCCTGAGCCAGTTTTTTTGCCTCAGTTGCAGACACAACACTAAGTATCTGGGCTTTACGGGTCTCCCCGTATGGGCTGACAAAGCGAGGGGTTAATAACCTTGTGATTTCTTTTCCAAGAACTTCGTACATTGCTTTTACGTATGTAGCATAGGCAACATCGTCAAGCTTTATTCGTGAATATCCCCTGCCATAGTAAAGACTCATTGCGCGAGATGAGTGCTTTAGTTGGTATTGTAGTGAAGCATCTGAGACGAGTGAGGACGCTTGCATATTAACGGCGCCGGTCCTTCTCAGTTGATGCCATGCAAACGGCCAAACCTTGCCTACCTCTATTTCATCACCAAGGGTCGGTGTTAGTAAGCGAGCGTACTCTAAGTCAGTCTCAGTGACAGTTATCTCGGCCGGATCTAAAAGTAACGGGTAGCTTTTTAGCACGCTAGCATAGCTAGGATAACTGGGGCGTACGGAAAAATCGTCGTCTAGTCCATTGCCACGAGCCCAGGGTTCATACTGACGTATATTGAACCAAGGGTTGTTTATCTGATCTTGCGGTATCTTTAATCCGGCACGTTTTTTTGCAGTCTGTAAACGGAGATCAACTACATGTGTAAGTACTTTAACGGCGATCTCAGCCGATGAAGAGGTAACCCAGCGAGCATCTGTGTCGTGTATACGCTTGGTAGTTATGCCGCCTAAAGTATAGATCTTCCCGAATTGAGGATCATCTTCAATTATTAGGCATTTTGTTCGTAGCTTCCATGCCTCATCCACTCGCATCAAAGACAGATTCAACAAATACGCATTTCCAACCTTTGAAGCTAAAGACATGTAGCTTCCAAGATTTGTAATTGAGCTTTTATCAGTTGTTCGAGATCCAATAATCCATTTTTTTAAATATTCATATATTCCATGCTTTTTCGCATAAGCGGTAAAAGTCCCGAAATTTCTTGAAAAGCCTGATCCGTCCAGGTCTCGTGAGTTACTACTATCTCCCGAATAAAGAGAGTCGAGTGAGCCAAATCTAGCTTCATAAAGCTTTATGCATTCTGTATAGCAAGCAGTGATTCCACTAGAGCATTCATTATAATCGTCTAAAAATTCACGAAGCCTTTTCATCTGGTATAACCAGATCCTAGGTGGAATATACGCAGTTTGAGCGCCATTATGTTTGGTAATAGATGTACTAAGTCGGCGTAAGGCTTCTCTGTCGAGTATCACATGACCGAACTGATTTCTGCTTTCATAGAGGTTGTGTAGAAGTATAAGCGCCGGTTCTGCGTGAGATGATGAAAGCCAATTTGGAAAGTCCTCTAATTCCTTCGGATGCTTATATATTTCGCATGGATCGACCTGCTTAGCAGAGCACATCTTGAATAAAGGGAATAAGTGAGTGAATCGAGCTTTTAAAGTCCCAGCGTTCGTAACGGGTCTTGGCCCCCAAAGCCACCATGCAGCCACAAGTTTTGCGATCTCTATGCACCGCTCACTCAATTCGACGCCCCGAGCGCCCGAGGGGCGGAAATCCAGTTGCAGCCTCCTACCCGCCCAAGCATCTAAAATCCAAACTGCATCACCATAACGCGAAATAATATTCCCATCACGATCTATGACTACTGGATAATCAGGAGTAGGAGGCCAGGTGGGTGGGCTATAATTTTTTGCTTCTGTTGTAATGAACGGTAGTTCAATGCCCAAAGCTAAGCGATTCAGAATATTCATGGTTATAGCCGACTCTCCATGAGCCTTATAAAACCATCCCATTTCGGATGATGGCGACCTTCTTCTAGTCTTGTTGCAGACTCGGCGATCCACGGTTTAAATTCAGGAGTACTGGAGAAAGCTTCAATTTTTTTTGTTATGGCATCTATAACCATACTGGCAGGATGCTGACCTCGCTCCGCGCTAGTTGGCCGATTCGTTGCCAGTTCTACTGATTTTAGATAACGGTAGCTGAAGAGTGACCATACGTGGTCAAACTCTGCGATGTCTCTTTGATGCTCACAGAACATGCACCCAGCTGGATTTGTACAGTCGGGCTTAGGAGTGCCCTTTACAGCTTGAAAAATTTCGATGGGTTGTGCCTCAATACAGACGCCGGGACCTGGCGGCTCTAAAGCGGCATCATTTTTTTGATGATATCGAGTAAGTTCAGCCAGGGCTGCTTGATGATTTGGTTTGTCATAGACTTGCAATAGCGTCGCTTCTGTGTGCTGCGCCATTTCAGCAGTCAAGCTTGGGTCACGCGTCCTTCGAAGTAGCCAATTCACCTTTGAGTCTCTGAGCGCTCTCGGAGTGATATATTCAATGGATAGATTATCCAAGATCTTTCGAACGCCGCCAAATTTCGGGTTTGAGGTTGGCGCTCTTTCGAAATGAGACCTCAGGGGGAAAAGTAAGCCATCTCTTGGGTACAGCAAGTTTCTCCACTCCAAATATTTTTCGAAGTGTAATCTGTACTCACTAAAAATACTGAATGATACCTCACCTTCCCGGCGCTCCTTATACAAGCGATCCACGCGATATCCGTTGCTGACGCTTTGATATGTAAACTTGTCATTAGGGAGTTCTAAGACCTGAGTTAAGTTCATCTGCGTCTGCGCAATAAAGATAAGTATCTCGGCCTCAATCCTTAGATTCATGACGGAATATCTACTGCCCCAGCTAGTATCAGCCATTCTTATAGCCCTTTTGATTAGCGGCTTTTTGTTAATGCTCTGCATGCCACCCCACTTCAGATTCTTGGTGGGTATTAAGCCACTCCAATGTGGGATGGTCACTCCACTTCTAAAATTTAGCGCAATTGGTATAGGGCCTTTAATGTCGCTAATTTTTAGTGAGTTACATATGTCAAGTAGAGCGCCGCCCATTGAAAAGAGTTTTTCAAAATTTATTTTGTCGCTGTTTTTCCCCCAGTCTTTTGGTTTGGTTTTTTTGCGTAAGCGACTATAAGAAATCAAAGTTCTGGTTCTGCCAAGAGCATTGTCGATTAGCGATCCAACTCTAACGCCGCGCGAAAATGCATTTTGTTCAGACTTTGTATTTCCTCGAGCGCGATCAAGCATCCAATCACACCAGTCTAAAAATGTCTGCTCAATAGACGTCTCGATCATTTTTTTGCCGTTTGCATCACCCCACGCATAGAAGGATCGCATGACTTGATGTGTTGATTTGATGGTGCGAGGGCTTTTGCCGGCATCTATTTCACCCTGTAAGCACTGGTAAAATCTTCTCGCCAAATTTTCACGTGCCTTGTTAGGCAGCGGTATGTTTCCTTTCGCGATTAGTCGAGTAACTTGGTCTATTGGAATAGAGCTAAGCCCTTTATAGTAAAGAGAGTTAAAGCTCCAGGGCGTTTCCAGCTTGCCATATTGGACATTAATAAATGTCAGATCAGATAAGGCAGCCATTATATTGAACTACTCGTGACCGACGCGACGTTGAAAAATGCTTTTGTAAACTCATTGGCCATTGAGATTTTTATCGGGTACTTTTCCACAAATTTTATGTATTTCATTGTGGTTGCTTCATCTCTGTGAAGAAGTGCATCTTTGACTATTGCAATGGCGTGGATTGCTCCACCAGCCCCGATGGATAGTCTAGCGAGCTCAGTTGCGAAAGTGCATCGAGTTTGATGAAATTTAAATTTTTGAAGTGCGGCCACACCATTTCGCATGCCAGCCTTTCTTAAACTGTGCATGGCTACATTTAGTGCTGGTGAGTGATCTTTGTTTCGTTCAGCGTAAGGATTTCCATGTTTGGTAAGAAAGACTAGGTTTTTGTGTTCTGCGTTAGCTTTGGCTTCTCTAAGCAAGCGGCTCGCGCTATAGCAGTAGCCTTTAAGCTCATCTAGCAACACTTTTGATATCCACACGTGCCCTGTGACATCGTTTTTTGTGGGTACTGACGGAGTTGCCGCCGGCCCAACGGCGATACGATATAAGTCCTCAGACGCTGGATCTTGTACTGCATTTTCCAATGTTTGTATGGTCAATCCAGCTAAGGTTTGGATGCGCATGCCCGTAAAAAATCCAGCCATTAAGAATAGGTAAATTTCGTAAGGGCAGTGCTCTAAAGCAATTTTGACTATTTTATCCCGATCAACATTTGATACCGGATAAAGACCATCTTCTAGTTTTTCACCTACCTTCGAACGATTTGGGATTGAAAGGCTGGTCGTGCTTACAGTTAGTGTGCGTTCTAAACCGAAGGAGTTATTTATTCTAAAATGAACAAAACTTTCTCGCCACATTGGCCATTGTGGATTAATAAGGCCTTGCGACCTTAACCACCGATAAAATTGAATTACGACCCGCATGCGCTGAGTAGTCGTAGATGGGGCAATCAAGCTTGCCTTTCGTGTTTTAATTAAATGACCGCGGTATTTTACTAAGCATCTGTCACTTTCTGCTGCTGGAAAATCCCGCCAGTCAGTATCAGTTTCTTCGAGCCATTTGCAGTAAGAGTGAAGGGAGTGGGATTTTGACTTTATGGTTTGAAGATCTTTACCACCAGTCGTATGCTGAAGCATCAGCCATAGATTCGCTTCTCTCCAAGGATAACCGTCTGACCAAAATAATTGGGGGAATCCATTGATTGGCTTTAAGTTATTTACTTTTTCCCAACTGACAGCGCCATCATTTACTGTCGCTCTTACCGGCGTGTAGAGGATGAATTCTTGTCTAGACACACTTGAGTTCTCTGTTCATTCAACCAGAGGGTTGGCTGGCCATGTCCATAGGATGCTCTAACGAGTGTGCGACGTCCATAGCACTTACTAACCTGTACCCGCCATCTTTGGGTAAATCGGCAGGGGCGAGGTTCAGGGTGATGCGTCGGGGCGGGAAATCAAAAGCACAATTAAGAATCGCGCTGCGCACGCGGTCTTTGCTTTCCTTGACGGCAGTTTCCGGCAGGCCGACCAACGCCAGCGAAGGCAGGCCATTGGCCAGGTGGGCTTCGACAGTGACGGCGGGCGCATCAACGCCCACTTGGGCGCGGCTATGGACTATGGCCAGGGACATCGATCACTCCTTGATCGGTAGGTGCATCCGCTGCGGGTGTTAGGGGGTGGCGCTCTCGCTGCTGCGGGCTTCCATTTCAGCCACCTTGGCTTCCAGGGCTTCTAAGCGAGCTCGGGTGCGCGCCAGCACGACCATTTGGCTGTCGAATTCATCCCGGCTGACCAAGTCGAGTTTGCTGAAGGCGCTTTGCAGCAGCACTTTGAATTGCGCTTCAAATTCACTGCGTGGCAGGGGCATATCACCGTTGAACAGGCGCGAGGCGTGGGTGGTCAGGGCGTCTAACAGGGCTTTGGGTGGCAGCATGATGAGGTTCCGTGTGCAGTTGCTGGCAGTGTAGCACGGCGCTTTATTGCGCTTGCCGGGTGCGGCTGTGGCTGCATGGCGCGTGGGCTGCACGCTTTTCGCGCGCTCGTGATGCTGGGTGTGCACTGTTATTGTGCGTTGTCGCTGTGCGGTTATTCCTGCGAAAGCGGCTTTAAGCGAGTAACTGCATGAAATAAATCGTTTTTCGTCGATCTGGCAAGCTTTCTGCTATGTCTCTAGTGACGCAAGCATCGATGCAGTTCCGGTGCGTTAGACGAGGCGGGGGAGTGCTTCGTCGGGAGCGGTTGGTGAGTATCGGTGCCGCTGAGTCAGGGCGGCGATGCATTACAAAAGCCAGGCACTGCGCTTAGACTTGGTTCGGGTTCGAAATTCCTGGGGCAAGTCCACCTTACACGGGAGAAAGTTACATGAAGCTAGTCACTGCCATCATTAAGCCGTTCAAGCTGGACGACGTCCGTGAGTCTCTGTCGGAAATCGGCGTACAGGGCATCACCGTTACTGAAGTCAAAGGCTTCGGTCGCCAGAAGGGCCACACCGAGCTGTATCGCGGTGCTGAATATGTGGTCGATTTTTTGCCAAAAGTGAAAATCGACGTGGCAATCGCTGACGATCAACTCGATCGCGTCATCGAAGCCATCACCAAAGCGGCCAACACCGGCAAGATCGGTGACGGCAAGATTTTTGTTGTAAACCTGGAACAGGCGATCCGCATCCGTACCGGCGAAACCGGCACCGACGCAGTTTAAGCCTCCGAACCCCACGCCCCAGGAGTTAAACCATGACTCTGCGAAAAATCGCAGGGCTAGGAGCCCTTTTGTCTCTAGTTTTGCCAGGTATCGCCCTGGCGGACGAGGCTGTGTTGAACAGCGGTGATACAGCATGGATGCTGACAGCCACTGCGCTTGTGCTGTTTATGACCATTCCAGGTCTGGCGCTGTTCTACGCTGGCATGGTGCGTTCCAAGAACGTGCTGTCGGTAATGATGCAGTGTTTTGCCATTACCGGCGTCATGAGCATTCTCTGGGTCGTGTACGGCTATAGCCTGACCTTCGACACCACGGGTATGGAAGCTGGGGTTATTAACTTCAACTCCTTTATTGGCGGGCTGAACAACCTGTTTTTGGTCAACCTGACCAAGGACTCGTTGATTGGTGCATTCCCGGAAAGTGTCTTCATCACCTTCCAAATGACCTTCGCCATCATCACGCCGGCCTTGATCGTCGGTGCTTTCGCCGAACGCATGAAGTTCTCCGCCATGCTGATCTTCATGGTCATCTGGTTCACCCTGGTCTATGCACCTATTGCTCACATGGTATGGGGCGGTGACGGTGCGCTGATGTGGGATTGGGGCGTGTTGGACTTCGCCGGTGGCACCGTGGTGCACATCAACGCCGGTATCGCCGGTCTGGTGGCGTGCATCGTGTTGGGCAAGCGCAAGGGTTATCCGACCACTGCAATGGCTCCGCACAACCTCGGTTACACCTTGATCGGCGCAGCCATGCTCTGGGTGGGTTGGTTCGGCTTCAACGCCGGCTCGGCCATCGCAGCGGACGGTACGGCAGGCATGGCCATGCTGGTGACGCAGATTGCTACGGCGGCTGCGGCGCTGAGCTGGATGTTTGCCGAGTGGCTGACCCACGGTAAGCCAAGCGCGTTGGGCATTGCATCTGGGGTGGTGGCCGGTCTGGTGGCTATTACGCCAGCGGCGGGTACAGCGGGTCCGGTCGGGGCTTTGGTGATCGGTCTGGCTTCTGGGGTGATTTGCTTCTTCTGCGCCACTAGCCTGAAACGCAAGCTGGGTTACGACGACTCTCTGGATGTATTTGGCGTGCATGGTATCGGCGGCATTGTCGGTGCACTGCTCACCGGTATTTTCGCTGCACCGGCCTTTGGTGGCTTTGGTGAAGTGGAAAACGTCGCCCTGCAACTGTGGATTCAGTTCAAAGGCGTGGCCTTCACCGTGGTCTACACCGGCATCGTCACATTCGTGATTCTGAAGGTGTTGGACAAAGTGATGGGCTTGCGTGTCAGCGAAGAAACCGAATCGGTGGGGCTTGATCTCTCCGAACACAACGAACGCGGCTACAACCTGTAAGCACACGGAGTACGTCCGGCGCCAACCCGGACGTCTTAACCGAACAGCGCTTTGAAGCGCGACGGCATGAGGTGATCTATGGACAACACAGCATTAACTGCACTGCAGTACGGTTTTGATACGTTTTACTTCCTGGTTTGCGGCGCACTGGTGATGTGGATGGCGGCTGGTTTCGCCATGCTCGAATCCGGTCTGGTCCGTGCCAAGAACACCACTGAAATTCTCACCAAGAATATCGCCCTGTACGCAGTGGCGAGCATCATGTACTTGGTAATCGGCTACCACATCATGTACTCCAGCCCGGAAGGCGGCATTCTGCCAAGCTTGGGTTTCCTGATTGGTGACGAAAACAGCGTTGAATCCGTGCTGGCTGGCGGGGACGATGCGCCTTACTACTCCGCCCGTTCGGACTTCTTCTTCCAGGTGGTGTTTGCTGCAACCTGTATGTCGATCGTGTCCGGTGCGGTGGCTGAGCGCATGAAGCTGTTCGCCTTCCTGGCGTTCGCCGTGGTGATGACTGGTTTCATCTACCCGGTTCAAGGCTTCTGGAAATGGGGTTCGGGTTTCCTCAACGAAGCGGGCTTCCTCGACTTTGCGGGCTCAGGGTTGGTGCACCTGGCGGGTGCTAGTGCGGCGCTGGCTGGTGTACTGCTGCTGGGCGCACGTAAAGGCAAATACGGCCCGAACGGCCAAGTAAATGCCATTCCAGGTGCCAACCTGCCGATGGCTGCACTGGGTACGTTCATTCTGTGGATGGGCTGGTTCGGTTTCAACGGCGGTTCGCAGTTGAAGATGAGCACCATCGAAGACGCTAACGCCGTGGCTAACGTGTTTGTTAACACCAACATGTCCGCTGCCGGTGGTTTGATCGCAGCGCTGATCGTGGCACGCATCCTGTTCGGCAAGGCCGACCTGACCATGGCTCTCAACGGTGCACTGGCTGGCCTGGTGGCGATCACCGCAGAACCGCTGACCCCAAGCGCCCTGCAAGCCACTCTGATCGGTGGTGTGGGTGGTGTGCTGGTGGTGTTCTCGATCCTTGGTCTGGACAAACTGAAGCTTGACGATCCGGTCGGTGCCATCTCGGTACACGGTGTAGTCGGTATCTGGGGCCTGCTGGCTGTTTGCCTGACCAACAGCGACGCCACTCTGGGCGCTCAGCTGCTGGGTATCGGTGCGATCTTCGCCTGGGTCTTCGTGGCCAGCCTAATCGTATGGTCGATCATCAAAGCGGTGATGGGCCTGCGTGTAAGCGAGGAAGAAGAATACGAAGGCGTGGATATCGCCGAATGCGGCATGGAAGCCTATCCGGAATTCACCAAGCGTTAATTCCCTGGGTCTTAAACAAGGGCGCCTTTTGGCGCCCTTTGTTTTTTCTGCAACGGCCTGAGTAACCGCATCCTGCTTGTGCTGCGTCAAAACTGGTTCTACGCGGTTGTGATCAAATGCCAACAGCCCCTAGAATGCGCGCCGTTGAGCGCAGATTGCCGATGCGCAGCGCTCAACGTGAGGAAACTCCATGAATTTTTGCCGGCAACGTTAGAAAGCTGACGCAGCTGGGCTATAACTACTCTGCTTTTCGCAAGTCATGAGGTTGGAACATGAGCGACGAAGATCTGGAACACGAAGAATTAGACGGCGCTGAAGAAGAAGACGAAGGCGAAGAATTGGCCGCCGCCGATGATGGCGACGCCAATGATGATGGCGATGGTGATGACGAGATTGCTCCCGTCAGCAAAAGCAAAAAGACCAAAGCTGCGGTCGATGTAGACGACCTGCCGAGCGTCGAAGCCAAGCAGAAAGAGCGCGATGCACTGGCCCGTGCCATGGAGGAGTTTCTCTCCCGTGGCGGCAAAGTGCAGGAGGTCGAAGCCAACGTTGTGGCCGACCCGCCCAAGAAGCCTGATAGCAAGTACGGCAGCCGCCCCATCTAAGCAGCTGGCGTAATAGAAAAAGCCCGCATGCCATCAGCATGCGGGCTTTTTTGTGGCCTGCCATCCAGGGCGGCCACCCCTTCAGGGCCGTCGCTGCGCGACGTCAAAATCGCTCCAGGCGATTTTTTGTGGCCGTTATTCGTGGCGGTTAAGTGCGGTCTACGCCCAGCTATGCAGCAATGCCGGCAGTTCGGCCAGGCTGCTGATCTGCCCGTCCGGGACATTGTCGGCTTCCCAGGCTTTGTCCTGGGGGTTGAACCAGATCGCCCGCAACCCTGCGGCTTGCGCCCCGGCAATGTCGTCGCTGGGGTGGTCGCCAATATGCACCGCATGCTCGGCCGCGATACCTGCGCGTTTCAGGGCTTCGGTAAAGGGCTTCGGGTCAGGCTTGCCGACGCCCAGCTCTTCGGCGCACAGGGCAAACTGAAAGTAGTCAGCCAAGCCCAGGCGGCGTACGTCAGCATTGCCGTTGGTGATGACGCCCAGCTTAAAGCGATTAGCCAGGGCTTCCAGCGTAGGGTGCACCTCAGCAAATAACTCGACCTGATGACGCGCAGCGAGAAACACCTGAAAGCCCGCTTCGGCCAGCATCTGTGCATCGCTGTGTGGGTAACCGGCGTTTTCCAGGGCGTGAAAAAGAATACGTCGGCGCAGTTCACTGAGGCGATGCTTGAGCATTGGGTCGGCCTGCAGCAGGTTCGCGCGAATCGACCACAGGTGTTCCACCGGCACGGCGCCCAAGCGCGGTGCGTGCAGGGCGAGCCAGTTGCGCAGCGTGGCTTCGGCGTCCTGCATCACCGGGGTGACATCCCACAGGGTGTCGTCGAGGTCGAAGGTGATCAGTTGAATACTCATTCGGTGTTGCCTTTGCGTTTGGCCCTAGGGTGGGCCTGGTCATAAACGTTGGCCAGGTGCTGGAAATCCAGATGGGTGTAGACCTGGGTGGTGGCAATGTCGGCGTGGCCAAGCAACTCCTGCACGGCGCGCAGGTCCTGGGATGATTCCAGCATATGGCTGGCAAAGCTATGGCGCAGCATGTGTGGGTGCAGGTGCTGGCCCAGCTCGCGCACGCCAGCCTGACGTACGCGCAACTGCACGGCACGCGGACCAATGCGCCGGCCCTGCTGGCTGATAAACACCGCACCATCAGGCGGGTTCGCCAGCGCGCGCAACGGCAGCCACTGCGCCATAGCCTCGCGAGCCATACGGCCGATGGGCAGCTCGCGGGTCTTGTTGCCTTTGCCGATGACCCGCACCAAGCCGGCGGGCAGGTCGAGGCCGTCGAGGTTGAGGCTGACCAACTCGGACAGGCGCAGCCCGGAGGAGTAGAACAGCTCCAGCATGGCCTGATCACGGCGGGCGATAAAATCGTCTTCCAGCGCGCCGTCGAGCAGCTGCGCGGTGCGGTCGGCATCTAGGGTTTTCGGCAGGCGGCGTTCGCCCTTGGGCGGCGTCAGGCCGCTGGCTGGGTCGCGCTCGCAGAGCCCTTCACGCATCAGATAACGGTACAGCCCACGGGTGGCCGAAAGCAGCCGTGCCAGACTGCGGCTGGAGTTACCTTGCTTGTGCAGGCGGCCGATCAGGCGGCGCAGGCGTGGCGTTTCCAGCTCGGCCCAGTTGGCCAGGCCTTCCTCGGTACAAAAGGCGCGCAGCTTGGCCAAATCCTGGCCGTAGCCGCTGAGGGTGTGCGAGGACACCTGTCGCTCACTGCGCAAGTGTTCGAGGTAGGCGGCTAAATCAGCTTCAAGCTTCAAGGACCAAGCTCCGTAGGATGGGGCGAGCCGCGCAGGTTAAGCGCCTGACGCTGTCGTATTGGCCGCGGGTTGCCTGCACCGTAACCCATCCTACGGGTCGCCTGCTAAAGCCTCTAGCGTACCGAACGCAACGGCATGGCAAAGCCCGGCAGCACGCGCGCCAAGACTTCGGCGATATAGCCGAGAAACAGCGTGCCCAGCGAGCTTTTATAATGCTGCGGATCGGCACTGCCAATCGCCAGGACACCGTGCAGGCCTTGGTGGCTGAGGCTGACCACGGCCGCTGAGCCGACTTGCGCGGCGGCTTCACTGCCGAACAGGAAGTTCAATTCATGATCGCGCAGCACGCCGCAGACGGTTTTACCGCCGCTGAGCAGGCCACCAATCGCTTGATGCGCTTCGGCGCTGCTGACCGAACGGCCCACCGGCAGGGCGATGTCGCTGAACAGGATCAGGCTGACAAAGGGCACCTGAAACTCGCGGCGCAGGCTGTCTTCAACGCAGCTGACGACTTCTTCCAGGCTGCCAGCATCGAGCAAATCGAGCACCAGGCGGCGGGTCTTGTCGAATAGGCGATCGTTGTCGCGAGCGACGTCCATGAGTTGGGCGAGGCGGTGGCGCATCTCAACGTTACGCTCGCGCAGCAGTTTCACTTGGCGCTCAACCAGCGACACCGTATCGCCGCGCTTATGCGGGATACGCAGCTCGGGAATCAGCTCGTCATGGTCGATAAAGAATTCCGGGTGCAGGCGCAGGTAAGCGGCAACTGTTTCCGAATCCAATGGCTTGGGTGAATCCTGCTTATCGGTCATAGACGCTGCTCGGTCATAAACGAACCTGTCCTTCGTACACGCGTACGGCGGGGCCGGTCATCATAACGGGCTGACCGGGGCCTGCCCACTCGATGCTCAGTTTGCCGCCGGGCAGTTCGAGTTGCACGGGTGAGTCCATCCAGCCTTGGCTGATCGCCGCCACGGCCGCCGCGCAGGCACCGGTGCCGCAGGCCTGGGTTTCCCCGGCACCGCGCTCCCAAACCCGCAGTTTGGCGCGTTGGCGGTCAACCACTTGCAGAAAGCCAACATTCACCCGCTGCGGAAAGCGCGGATGGTGTTCGAGTTTAGGGCCGAGGGTATGCACCGGCGCGCTGTCGACATTGTCCACGCGCAGCACGGCATGTGGGTTGCCCATCGACACGGCAGCCAGTTCCACGGTTTGACCGTCAACGGCCACTGTGTAGCTAAGCGCCTGCTGTTCGGCCTGGAAGGGGATATCGGCTGGCACTAGGCGCGGTGGGCCCATGTTGACGCTGATCTGGCCGTCGTTGCGTACATCCAGTTCGATGATGCCGCCCTTGGTCTCGACGCGTATTTGCTTCTTTACGGTCAGGCGCTTGTCCAGCACGAAGCGGGCAAAACAGCGCGCTCCGTTGCCGCACTGCTCCACTTCGCCGCCATCGGCATTGAAGATGCGGTAGCGGAAATCCACGTCGGGGTTGCTCGGCGGTTCGACAATCAAGAGTTGATCGAAACCCACGCCGGTGTGGCGATCGCCCCACTGCTTGGCGTTCTTCGGCTGGATATGCGCGTGCTGGCTGACCAGGTCGAGGACCATAAAGTCATTGCCCAAGCCGTGCATTTTGGTAAATCGCAATAACATCGCCACTACTCCGGCAGGCGGCTTTCGCCCGCAAAGAGTTCATGCAGCGTCTCGCGGCGGCGTACTTCCACGGCTTGCTCGCCATCCACCATCACCTCGGCAGCGCGGCCACGGGTGTTGTAGTTGGAACTCATGACAAAGCCGTAAGCGCCGGCAGAACGCACGGCCAGCAGATCGCCCTCGGCCAGCGCCAGTTCGCGATCTTTGGCGAGAAAGTCGCCGGTTTCGCAGATCGGGCCGACGATGTCGTAGTTACGCGTGGCACCGTCACGTGGTTGCACGGGCACCACGTCCATCCAGGCTTGGTAAAGCGCCGGGCGGATCAGGTCATTCATTGCGGCATCGACGATGGCGAAGTCTTTGTGTTCGGTATGCTTGAGGTATTCCACCTGCGTCAGCAGCACGCCAGCATTGGCGACGATGGAGCGGCCCGGCTCGAACACCAGCGCCAGATCGCGGCAAGCAATGCGCTCACGCACAGCCTTGATGTAGTCGCCAGCCAGTGGCGGCTGCTCGTCGCGGTACTGCACGCCGAGACCGCCACCCAGATCCAGGTGCTTGATGCGGATGCCGTCGGCGGCGAGCTGATCGATCAGCGCGAGCAAACGGTCGAGGGCATCAAGAAACGGCGGCAACGTGGTCAGCTGCGAGCCGATGTGGCAATCGACACCGACGACCTGCAGGTTCGGCAGCGCGGCGGCGCGGGCATAAACAGCCGGGGCGTGTTCGATATCGATGCCGAACTTGTTCTCTTTCAGGCCCGTGGAAATATACGGGTGGGTGCCAGCGTCGACATCCGGGTTTACCCGCAGCGAGATCGCCGCCGTCTTGCCCAGCTCGGCCGCCACAAGTTGCAGGCGCTCCAGCTCGTCGGTGGATTCGACGTTGAAGCAGTGCACGCCGACTTCCAGTGCGCGGCGCATGTCGTCGCGGCTCTTGCCGACACCAGAGAAAACGATTTTGCTCGGCTCGCCACCGGCGGCCAATACGCGCTCCAGCTCGCCACGGGAAACGATGTCGAAGCCCGCGCCCAAACGTGCCAGCACGTTCAGCACACCAATGTTGGAGTTGGCTTTAACTGCAAAACATACCAAGTGCGGCATGCCCTGCAGGGCATCGGCATAAGCGCGGTACTGCGCCTCGATGTGCGCGCGCGAGTAGACGTAGGTCGGCGTACCGAAGCGTTGGGCGATGGCGGACAAGGCCACGCCTTCCGCGAAGAGCTGGCCGTCGCGGTAGTTGAAGGCGTTCATGGGTTGTCCTTATTCGGTTTGCGCAGGCGCTGGCTGGCTTTCTTCCGGCAGGTACAACGGGCCTTTCTGGCCGCAGCCCGCGAGCAGGGTGCTGACGGCAACAATCGCGATAAAGGCAGCAAACAACCGCTTCATGGTGAAATCCTTGTAAAAAAGCATAATTGCGTCGGAGTATACCGACCACCCGACGCCTTGCCTATGCGCCGGGGTTCCCGTCTGACGGGGCTTTGCCTGTATCTTCTGGGCTGCCTTTGTCGTCACTCGTCGCGTTAAGGAGCCTGGATGGAGCCCCCTGCCAGCCTGAGCAGTTCGGTTTCAGTCGCCTACCTGCAAGGGCTGCTCGATTACCTGGAGCGTCAGGGCTTCGACAGCAGCACGCTGCTGGCTCGCGTACACCTGACGCCGCAGATTCTCAGCCAGCGCGATCAGCGGATTGCCGCCAACGTCTACTTGGATCTGCTCGCGCTTGGCGTGCAGTTGACCGGCGATGAGCACCTCGGCCTGCACTTGGGCGAGGCGGTACGGCCGGGCTATTACGGCGTGCTGGGTTACTTGATCATGAGTTGCGCGACCCTGTCCGACGCTCTGCACCGGCAGGCGCGTTATGCCGCGCTAGTCGGCAACCTGTTGCACATTGATCTGGCTGACGAGCCGCCGCGCGAAGGCCACGAACCGCTGGTGGCGCACAGTTGTCGACCCCTGGTGGCGCAGCAACAGCGGCAGTTATGCGAGGAAACCCTGGCCGCTTGGGTGACCTTTGGCCATTGGATCAGCGGGTTGAACCTGCCGCCCAGCGAAGTGCGCTTTCAACACGCCGCCCCGGCGGATGCCTCGGAGCATGCGCGCATTTTCCGCTGCCCGGTGCTGTTTGGGCAGGCTGATAATGCCCTGGTGTTCCCTAAACGCCTGCTGGCCACCCCGCTCGGGCAGGCCGATGCGCAAGTGCGGCTGATGCTCGATGCCTACGCTGAGCGCCAGTTGGGTGAGATGCGTTCAGGGCAGCAGGTGCTGGAGCGTGCACGTCTGGAACTGTCGCGCCAGTTGCCCGAAGCTGGTCCCGATCTGCAGCAGATTGCCGCGCGCTTGGCACTCAGTCCGCGTACCCTGCAGCGCCGTTTGCGCGAAGCCGGGTTATCCTTTAACCAACTGGTGGATGAAACCCGTCAGCAACTGGTCTTGCACTACCTGCGTGACCCAGCGCTGGAATTGGCGGAAATCGCCTTTCTGGTGGGGTTCAGCGAACCGGCTTCGCTGGCCCGTGCGTTTCGCCGCTGGACGGGGCAAAGCCCTGGTGACTATCGCCGCCACCTGATGCCCTGAAAGTGACGGCACCTTGCCTAACCTTTGTTCGTCACGTTTTCATATGCGCCAGTTTCCATGACTTTCGCAGTCGCTGATTTTTTTGAGGTAAGTCGTAATGAGTTTGACCGAAGCCCGCTTTCACGATCTGGTCGATGCCACCCAGCAGGCGGTGGAGGACATTTTCGATGACAGCGATCTGGACCTGGACCTGGAAAACTCCGCGGGTGTGCTGACCGTTCGTTTTGAGAACGGCACTCAGCTGATCTTTAGCCGTCAGGAACCGCTGCGCCAGTTGTGGCTGGCGGCGCGCTCGGGTGGCTTTCATTTTGACTACGATCAGGCCAGCGAGCGTTGGATGTGTGACAGCAGTGACGAACAGCTCGGCGAAATGCTGGCGCGCATCACTCTTGAACAATCAGGTGCCGACCTTGAGTTTGAAGAGCTCTGACGCCACAGGTGTGCCGGTCGCCTCGCCCTGCCGCCGCCAGTGTTGTCTGGATGATCAGGATATCTGTCTGGGCTGCGGGCGTACCTTGCAGGATATTCTCGACTGGGCAAAAGCCGACGCGCCGCGCCAGCAGGCCATTTGCGTGGCTGCCCAAGCCCGTCTGCAACAGCGTGTGGGGCGGCCTTGACCGGGTAGTCTTGTTTATTTGAGTGGCTGTGGTACGGTCAGGCATCGACTTGCAAACCCCATCCTCGTGATGGGGTTTTGCTTTTTTCAGCAGCCGTTAAAGGGGATAAATCCGCACCATGACCAGCGCACCGTCACTCACCATTACCCGCCTTGATTTGCAGCGCCTGGAAAACCTGCTCGACAGCCTGGAGGAATTTGGCCCGGGTGCCCAAGCCTTGCAGGCCGAATTGGACCGCGCCGACGTGGTGGGGCATGACGAGGTGCCCGCCGGTGTGGTGACCATGAACTCGCGCGTGCATTGCCGTGAGGAGAGCAGTGGCAAGGACTATCACCTGACCCTGGTTTACCCGCAGGACGCCGGCAACGAAGGCACCGTGAGCATCCTCGCCCCGGTCGGCAGCGCCCTGCTCGGCCTGTCGGTGGGCCAACACATCGACTGGACCGCGCCCAACGGCAAAGTACTCAAGCTCACCTTGCTGGCCGTCGAGTACCAGCCGGAAGCGGCGGGTGAGTACAGCCGCTCCTAAACCCTTGCTCAGGCCTTCTGCAGCGCCTGATTGAGTGCCGCTTCCAGGCGGCTCTTGTAGCGCAGGTAGTGCACGCTTTGCATATGCCCCTCACCGAGTACGGCCGACAGGTCAAGGTCGGTGATGTAGCAGGGGTAGCGTGCGCCTTCGCGGCGTTGCGCGAGGATGTGTTGGGCTACGGCGGCGTACAGGTCGCCGGCGTATTCCAGTTCGGAAAACTCACGGTGGTTGCAGTACAGGGTGACATGGGTGCGTTGTAGGCTCGGCATGCCAGGTGACCAGCCATTGTGACCATCGGCCTGTTCGACAATGGCCTGCACGTCGTAAAACGGATGGCTGATGGCCGACTGCGGCGCGGCACGGCGTTCCAGGCGCTGCGCGCGCAAAGGCGCATCCGGCAGGATCTGGTAATACAGCACATCCAGCGGCTGGTGGTCGGGCAGGTTGTCCAAGGGCAGCAGGGTATTGCGTCGGTACAGCAGTGATTGCAGAAAGCGGTGCAGCGGTGTCAGCAGGCTTTGTTCATCGCGAAACGGTATGTGCTGACGCCACAGTGCATTGTGCTCATCCAGCACGCTGACTTCTGCCAACGCGTTGCCTTCGTTGAGCCGGTAGAACACTTGAATGCAGTGCGGCTGGCCCACCGGCAGGATCAGCGCCAGGTCATCGCCCTCCAGTGCACTGCGATCGACGTGCAGGTCGCTGTAACCGGGCAGTTCCTCGCCAAGGTAATCAACCAGCGCGGGCAAGTTGTGCAGGCCGGTGTGGCTGACCTGGCCCGGCTTCAGTTCCAGTACGTGATAGTGCTGGCGGATTTGCAGCAGGTAACGGTTGGTTTGCGTGCCGCTGAAGCTGGCGAGGGTTTCGCGGAACAGCTCTTCAACCCGTTCGGCAATCGCCGTGGCGCGATTACGGCAGAAGCAGCGTACGCGCAGGTTTGGCAGGCGGCCATTAGTCGGCAGGTTATTGAGAAAGTCGCGCAGGCAGTCGAGCAGGGCTTGCGGGCCGTCATAGCGGGTGACCAGCAACTCGTTCCAGCTGTTCAGGGTGACTTGATCGAGGGTCAGAATCAGGTTTTCGCGCACCCCGGAATAGCCCAGAGCGTCTGTGCGCTCACTGGTCATGTGCAGGTTCATCTGGCTGAACTGCTTGAGCGGGTCGACGCCCACGTTGATCAGCAACATCACGTCAGTCGGCACGCTGGCGCTCAGCAGTGCCTCTTCGTCGATTGCCGGCAGCGGCAGTGGCAGCAATTGCTGCAGGCTTTCGAGCAAATTGGACAGTTCAAACTCACTCAGGTCGCTGGAACCTGGGTGCAGTGATAGTCGCGTACTGCTGTCGATCACCCCGTTGCGCTGACACCAGGCCAGTAATTCGATGAGTTCGCGTGAGCGTTTGAGTGGCGAAAAATCGCTGATCTCCTGCGCGTTGAGACTGCCGCTGTAGAGCGCCCAGACGCTTTCTTCGGGGTCATCGGCGTTGCTTTGCTGGGCCAGTGTCAGGGTGTCTTCAGCGAGGTCCGGGGCGATACCGGGGTTGATGAATTCAATCTTGCCGGCTTTGCGTTCGAAGGCGGCATACAGGCGGCGGCCGAGGATGCCCAGGTCGCGGCTGTTAAGCGAGCTGCCAGCGTGTTCGCTGCGGGAAAATTCGGAGAGGAAGCGGTAGCTGTAAGTCAGCTCATTGACCAGCACGCGCCGTTCGGCGCTGACCTGACGGACTTTCCATTGGCTACGGCTGTCGAGCATGGCCAGTTGCCGACTGTCCCAGTTCCAGTCCTGGGTCAGGCGCTCCAGCAGCAGGCGCTGCCAGCTTTTGCGCCGGTTGCGCGGTGGGCGGCTGAGTTTTTTATCGACTTTTAGGTACAGGCAGCGGCGGATCAGCTCCAGGCGCTCGTGCTCGCCGCGTGCCTTGAGGTACTCCTCCAGGCGGCGGTACACCACGATGTAAGGGTCCAGTTCATCGACATCCACGCGATTGGCAAACACCGCCTGTTTGAAGCGCAGCGACAGGCATTCGACCTTGGGATGCTCACTGGCATACACCTCGGTGAGCAGCAGCTTGAGCACCGATTTGTAGGGCGACTCGATGCCCTTGAACAATTGCCACATCCCCGCACCAATAAACTCGGCAGGTGGGATGCGCGCCAGATGGCCGAGGTCGAGCACATCCTCTGCGCGGATAAAGCGCTTCTCCAGCAGTGTGCGGGTGTAGTGGGCGTAGCGCGTTTCTTCATAGACCGGCACCAGCCACCACAGCGGCGTGCGTCCGCCGAGCCAGATGGCAGTGCGGTAGAACTCATCGAGTAGCAGGTAATGCTGGGTGGTACCGCAGTCGTCGGAGGTCAGTTGAGCGTCGCGGTCACCCTGAGTGAAGCGCGCCGGGTCGACCAGAAAGAAGTGTGCTTCCGCGCCCAGTGTCGCCGCCCAGGTTTCCAGCAGTGCGCATTTCTTACTCAGCTCGTGCAATTGTTGGGGGCTGAGATCACTGGCATGGCAGACCCAGAAGTCCATGTCGCTCTGCTCGGCCTGAGCGATCGTGCCCAGGCTGCCCATCAGAAACAGGCCGTGAATCGGCTGCGCCTGGGTGCTGCGTTGTGGTTTATAGGCAAAGGAGCGGGTCAGGCGCTGCGCTTCGGCGAGCAGGTTATCGTCCGGCTCAAAGCCGCTAAGGCCCGCCGGCGTGAGCCCGGAGACATAACCGGGCAGCAGCGGATGATTAACGTGAAACAGCAGCGGCAGCAGCGTGAGCACCATCTGCTGGCGTGTCGACAGCGCCTGCATGGCTCGCGCCAACCGGCTTTGGTTGAGGGTGAGGAAGCGCGCACGCAGCTGCGCCAACACCTTGCGGTCGATGCCATCGTCAATGTCGGGTCGAATTTCTTGAGTGCGGCTCATGCTGGTGCTCGTGCGGGCGACCTACTAAGCCTATCAGCTGCCCTCATTCTTGGAACCTGCTTGGCAGGCTTGAGGGCTGTTTGCTCGGGCCGCCGCCGTGATGCAGCGCGTGCCGCGGCTGCATCAATGGGCGTGAGCGTGAAGCGGTGACTTAGGTGTGCAGGGCGCTTTGAGTGGAAAGAATGGTCAGCAGGCTTTGCGCGTGTTCGGCGGCATCAATGCCCAGGCTGGTGAGGTAACCGCCATCAGGCTCGCTGATCAGGCCTTTTTCGAAGAGGCGGGTAATCGCTCCTTGCGCCTTGAACGATGCGTTGTTGTGCACTTTGAGCCCTTCCAGATGGTTGCTCAGGTTGTACAGGGCCAGGATTTCCATTTCGTCGATCAGGTCAGAGCTGAATGCGTGCATGGTGACTCCATCATGTGGTCATGGGTGCATGCAGTGTAGTGCCGGACGCTGACCCGTGCTGGCTCGTTGAGTCTTTTAATCGTGGCGTTACGACCGGCTTACGCCTGTGCCGGCAATTCCGGCAGGGCGCGCAAGCCTTGCTCATAACGGGCCAGGTCGAAGGAGCGATCTTCACGCAGCATGCTATCGATCTCATCGGCCAGTACCAGGGCCATCAGTTCGATGATTTCATCGCGCTCATAGCCCACCAAGGTCAGCTTGTTCAGAACGGACTGAACAAAGGCTGGTTCGCCGGCTTCGAGCTGGTTTTCGATGGCCTGGGACAGGGTGTCCTGGGCGAAATCTTCGTCTTCTTGCTCGCTCATGGGCGGCTCCTAAAAAATGCGGCTTCAGCCTTGGGCAAAGTCCAGCAGGGCTTGGCCGGTCAGGCGGTAGGTGGTCCATTCATCCTGCGGCTTGGCACCGAAGGACTGGTAAAAGTCGATAGCGGGCTGGTTCCAGTCCAGCACGGCCCACTCGAAGCGTCCGCAACCCAGGCTGACAGCCTGTTGCGCCAAATGTTTGAGCAGGGCTTTGCCCGCGCCCACACCACGTTTTTCCGGGGTGATGTAAAGGTCTTCCAGGTACAGCCCGTTTTTGCCCAGCCAGGTCGAGTAATTGAAGAAGTACACGGCATAACCAATGGGCGCGCCGTCATGCTCACAGATCAGCGCCTGCGCGCTGCTTTGGGGGCTGAACAAGCTGGCTTCGATGCCGGCGATATCAGTTTGCACTTCGTGTTCGGCTTTCTCGTAGATCGCCAGGTCGGTGATAAAGCGCAGGATCAGAGCGGCGTCGGCGGCGGTGGCGGGGCGAATTCGTAGGGACATGGGGTACTTAGCCGTAGAGAAAAACTAGAACAGTCAGCGGCATGCCGACCACACAGAAAATACCGAAGGCGGCGACCCAGCTACTGCGTGGGTTCATCGGATCGGACACATGCAATGGCAGGCGCGGATAGTTACCCAGGGTCAGCAATCGCAGCACCAGCCAGCCGCAGGCATAAAAGAAATAAGTCAGCAGCCACTCTGCCACAGCCCCAGCTAGGGACAATAAAACGCGCGCAACGAGTTCAAGCATGGGAAGTCCCTTTCCCCTCATTGGCCTATCAGCGTGCTGCAAGCAGCTCGCGGCCACGTACCACAGCCGCGCGCACCTGATTCGGTGCAGTGCCGCCGATATGGTCGCGGGCACCCACGGAGCCTTCCAGGGTCAACACGGCGAAGACGTCGTCGCTGATCTGGTCGCTGAACTGGCGCAGTTCGTCGAGGCTCATTTCGGCCAGGTCTTTGCCGGTCTGCACGCCGTATTTCACGGCATGGCCGACGATTTCGTGGCAGTCACGGAACGGCAGGCCTTTGCGCACCAGATAATCGGCCAGGTCGGTGGCGGTGGAGAAACCACGCAGCGCCGCTTCACGCATGATGGCGTGCTTGGGTTTGATCGCCGGGATCATGTCGGCAAAGGCGCGCAGCGAGTCGCGCAGGGTGTCGGCGGCGTCGAACAGCGGCTCTTTGTCTTCCTGGTTGTCCTTGTTGTAGGCCAGCGGCTGACCTTTCATCAGGGTCAGCAGGCCCATCAGGGCGCCGAATACACGGCCGGTTTTGCCGCGAACCAGCTCGGGGACGTCTGGGTTTTTCTTTTGCGGCATGATTGAGCTGCCGGTGCAGAAGCGATCCGGCAGGTCGATGAACTGGAACTGCGCAGACGTCCACAGCACCAGCTCTTCGGAGAAACGCGACAGGTGCATCATCGCAATCGAGGCGGCGGCGCAGAATTCAATGGCGAAGTCGCGATCCGATACGCCGTCCAGCGAGTTGCCGCCCACGGCGTCAAAGCCCAGCAGTTGTGCGGTGATCTTGCGCTGAATCGGGTAGGTGGTGCCGGCCAGTGCTGCGCTGCCGAGCGGCATGCGGTTGGCGCGCTTGCGGCAATCGACCAGGCGCTCGTAGTCGCGGCTGAGCATTTCAAACCAGGCCAGCAGGTGATGGCCGAAGGTCACCGGTTGCGCGGTTTGCAGGTGGGTGAAACCGGGCATGATGGTCGCGGCTTCACGTTCGGCCTGCTCCAGCAAACCCTGCTGCAGGCGGGTGATTTCGCCGAGGATCAGGTCGATTTCGTCGCGCAGCCACAGGCGAATGTCGGTGGCCACTTGGTCATTGCGGCTGCGCCCGGTGTGCAGTTTTTTGCCGGTCACGCCGATGCGGTCGGTCAGGCGCGCTTCGATGTTCATGTGCACGTCTTCCAGATCGACGCGCCAGTCGAACTGACCGGCCTCGATTTCGCCCTGGATGGTTTGCAGGCCGTCGATGATCGTGTCGCGTTCGGCGTCGGTCAGTACGCCCACTTTGGCCAGCATGGTGGCGTGGGCGATGGAGCCCATGATGTCGTGGCGATACAGGCGCTTGTCGAATTCGACGGAGGCGGTAAAGCGGGCAACAAAGGCGTCGACTGGCTCGCTGAAGCGGCCGCCCCAGGATTGGTTGGTTTTTTCAGTGCTCATGGGCTTCGCTCGGCTGGTGCGCTAAAACGGGCTGACCGCGTATGACGGCCGGCAAGACGGAATCAGGCGCGGATAATAACAGGCTGGCCGGTAAATTCGCCGCGTTGCATGAGCGCTGTCGCGAGCGATCTGTCGGCGGGCAGTGTTGTGCGGTTCACACATTTGCTGCGGCGCGCGCATTTGAGCGCTTTATTTTGCCCGGTCGCCTCGGCATGGCTTGCTGCCAGCCTGGCTCACGCGGAAACTGCGGCAATGAACATAAAAAGCCTGCTGTCAGAAAAACAACCCGAGCCGGTTGATGATTTCTTCGTCCCGGAACTGTGCCAGCCTGAAGCGCTGCTGAGCATGGTGCTGCTGGCCGAGTTGCTGGTGCTGGTGCTGGTTTTGTCTGAGCCGATGTTGCCGGGCTTTGACTGGGTGCGTTTGGCCCTGACGTCGCTGTTTGTGCAATGGATTGTGCTGCTCTCGGCGGCGGTGTTGTGCCGCTTGCGCCCCCTGATGGCGCGCATGGCCGCGGCGACGGCGGGGGCGTTGTGTTGTGCGATTGTGGTTGCGCTGAGCTTGTTGTGCACGGCAGTGGCCGATTACTACGAGCTGGGCGGGCCACTGCCGCGTACGGGTGAGGTCAATCTGTACCTGCGCCATGGCTTGATCAGCCTGATCATGTCGGCGCTGCTGCTGCGCTATTTTTACCTGCAAAGCCAATGGCGCAAGCAGGAGCAGGCTGAATTGCGGGCGCGGATTGAGTCGCTGCAAGCGCGCATCCGCCCACATTTTCTGTTTAACAGCCTGAACAGTATTGCCAGTCTGGTGGTGATTGATCCATATAAAGCCGAGCAAGCGGTGTTGGATCTTTCTGACTTGTTTCGCGCTAGCCTGGCCAAGCCCGGCAGCTTGGTGCCCTGGCGCGAGGAATTGGAATTGGCGCAACGATATTTATCGATTGAGCGCTATCGGCTTGGCGAGCGTCTACAGTTGCAATGGGAGATTGTCGATGTACCGGATGATCTACCGATTCCACAACTGACGCTGCAGCCCTTACTGGAAAACGCCTTGATCTACGGTATTCAACCGCGTATCGAGGGTGGCTTGGTACAGGTCGAAGCGAGTTATCACGAGGGGGTGTTCCAGTTGTGTGTGAGCAATCCATACGAACAACTCGGTGAGCAGCCGCCATCGCGCGGCACGCATCAAGGCTTGACCAATATTGATGCGCGGCTGGTGGCACTTTTCGGTCCACAGGCCAGTCTCAGCGTAGAGCGTCATGACGGACGTCACTTCACGCGTCTACGCTATCCTTGTGCCAGACCCAAGCAGGAAGCCCGTGCATTATGAATGTCCTGATTGTCGATGATGAACCCTTGGCCCGTGAGCGCCTGAGCCGCATGGTGGGCGAACTCGAGGGCTATCGTGTGCTGGAGCCGGCGGCAAGCAATGGCGAAGAGGCATTGAGCCTGATCGACAGCCTGAAGCCAGATGTGGTGCTGCTGGATATCCGCATGCCCGGCCTGGACGGGCTGCAAGTGGCGGCCAAACTGTGTGAGCGCGAAGCGCCGCCGGCAGTGATTTTTTGCACCGCGCATGATGAGTTTGCCCTGGAAGCTTTTCAGGTCAGTGCTGTCGGTTATCTGGTCAAACCGGTGCGTGCAGAAAGCCTGAGCGAAGCGCTGAAAAAAGCCGAGCGGCCTAACCGCGTGCAATTGGCCGCCTTGACCCGTCCCGCCGCGGACAGCAGTGGCGGCCCGCGCAGCCACATCAGTGCTCGCACGCGCAAAGGTATTGAACTGATTCCGCTGGATCAGGTGATCTACTTCATCGCCGACCACAAATACGTGACTTTGCGCCACACCGGCGGCGAGGTGCTGCTGGATGAGCCACTGAAGGCGCTGGAAGATGAATTTGGCGATCGCTTTGTGCGTATTCACCGCAATGCACTGGTGGCCCGTGAGCGCATCGAGCGGCTGCAGCGCACACCGCTTGGGCATTTTCAGCTCTACCTCAAGGGCATGCACGAGGAAGCGCTGATCGTCAGCCGTCGGCATGTCGCCGGGGTGCGCAAGCTGATGAATAACCTGTAGCGCAGGCTACAAGTCCCTAGCCGTCGCCAGCGCTAGGGGCTTGATTGTCGCCGCGCGCGACCTCGCCTGATTAGCTTGCAGCTTGTCACTTCTTGCTATCATCCCCGGCAGTCCGTTTTCTGGAATTGCCCATGTCTCGCGAAATTCGCATTGCCACCCGTAAAAGTGCCTTAGCCCTGTGGCAGGCCGAACACGTTAAAGCCCGTCTGGAGCAGGCGCACCCTGACCTTAAGGTCAGCCTGGTGCCCATGGTTAGCCGTGGCGATAAGCTGCTGGATGCGCCGCTGGCGAAGATCGGCGGCAAGGGGCTGTTCGTCAAAGAGCTGGAAACCGCGCTGCTGGAAAATCAGGCCGACATCGCCGTGCATTCGATGAAAGACGTGCCGATGGATTTTCCCGAAGGTCTGGGCTTGTACTGCATTTGCGAGCGTGAAGACCCGCGCGATGCCTTTGTCTCCAACACCTATGCCAGCCTCGACGCCTTGCCTGCGGGCAGTGTGGTCGGCACCTCCAGCCTGCGCCGTCAGGCTCAGTTGCTGGCGCGCCGGCCGGATCTGAAAATCCAGTTCTTGCGCGGCAACGTCAACACCCGTCTGGCCAAGCTGGACGCCGGCGAGTACGACGCCATTATCCTTGCCGCGGCGGGCCTGATTCGTCTGGGCTTTGCCGACCGCATTCGCAGCTCGATCAGTGCTGAAGACAGTCTGCCTGCCGGTGGGCAGGGCGCGGTCGGTATCGAATGCCGTACGGCCGACAGCGAGATTCACGCCCTGCTGGCCCCTCTGCATCACCGCGAAACGGCCTTGCGCGTCACTGCCGAGCGCGCCTTGAACAAGCACCTCAATGGTGGCTGCCAGGTGCCGATTGCCTGCTATGCGCTGCTCGAGGGTGAGCAGCTGTGGCTGCGCGGGCTGGTCGGCCAACCCGATGGTTCGCAATTGTTACGTGCTGAACTGCGCGGCAGCAGTGCCGAGGCCGAGCAATTGGGCGTGCAAGTGGCCGAAGCGCTGCTGGCCCAAGGTGCCGCGGGCATTCTGCAAGCGGTGTACGGCGAGGCCGCTGCCGAGTGAGCCCATGGCGTGTGCTGCTGACCCGGCCGGCTCAGGAGTCGACCGCGTTGGTTGCCACGTTGGCGCAGCACGGTATTTACAGCAGCAGCCTACCCCTACTGGCCATTGAACCGCTGGCTGAGCGGGCTGAGCAGCGCGCGCAATTGGCGGCGTTGGCCGAGTACAACGCGTTGATCGTGGTCAGCAAGCCGGCGGCCCGCTTATTGCTCGAACGCCTGGCGCACAGCCAGATCCGTGTACCTGCCGAGCAGCCCTGGTTCAGTGTGGGAGCCGCCACTGCGCAGATTTTGTTGCACCAGCACGCGAACGTGCATTACCCCGAACAGGCCGATGACAGCGAAGCCTTGCTGGCGCTGCCGCGCCTGCAACAGGCCATGGCTGCGTGCAAAATCCCCAAGGTATTAATCGGGCGCGGCGAGGGTGGCCGAGAGTTACTCGCTGAGCGCTTGCGCGGCCAAGGCGCAGAGGTGGACTATCTGCCACTGTATCGTCGGGTGCTGCCCGTTTACCCGCCTGCCACGCTGATCCAACGTGTTCGTGCTGAACGCCTGAACGCCCTGGTGGTCAGCAGTGGGCAAGGTTTTGTGCATTTGCGCGAACTGGCCGGTGAGGCCTGGGACGAACTGGCCCAGTTACCCTTGTTTGTACCCAGCCCGCGTGTAGCCGAACTGGCCCGCGCGGCGGGTGCCCATAGTGTTGTCGATTGTCGTGGTGCGAGCGCCGCGGCATTGCTGGCAGTGTTGCAGGCGCAACCTGCGGCCGATCTCTGACGCAAAGGATGGATACGTGAGCGAAGCAACCACCCCGAAAGACCAAGACCTGAACGCCCCTGCACCCGTTATGGCTGCTGACGCGCCGTCTACCGCCAGCCAACCGGCCGCCGCTGTAGGCCAACCGCCTGCGCGCGGTAATGGTCTGGCGCTGTTGGCCTTGTTGGTCGCTGCTGCTGGTGCCGGAGCGGGCGGTTGGGGGCTTTTGCAGATGCAGGCGCTGGAAGCGCGCAGCCAGCAACAGCAGTTGTTACTGCAGGATGCTCAACGTGACGCCCAGCGCCTGGCCCAAGTGGGGCAAACGCTGGATACACGGCTTGATCAACTGCCCAGCGTAGAGGAGCTGGAAACACGGCGGCGTTTGCTGGCGCAGTTGCAGGGCGATCAGCAGCTGCTTAATCAGCGTCTGGAAACCGTGCTGGGTGCCAGTCGCCAGGACTGGCGTCTGGCCGAGGCTGAGCATTTGCTGCGTCTGGCCAGCCTGCGTCTGTCGGCGCTGCAAGACATCAGCAGCGCCACTGCGCTGGTGCAGGCCGCTGATGAAATCCTCCATGAACAGGATGACCCAGCCGCTTTTGCCGCCCGTGAGCAACTGGCCAAGAGCCTGCAGGCCTTGCGTTCGACCGATAACCCGGATCGCACCGGCTTGTTCCTGCAACTGGCGGCGTTACGCGGCCAAGTGGTGCAGTTGAATGCCCTGACGCCCACCTTCACGGGCGAGGGCGGCGTGCTTAGCGAACTGGCCAACGAGGCGGCGGCGCAACCGCAATGGTGGCAGCGTGCCCTGCAGACCCTGTCGGAATACTTCCGTATCGATTTCAACGCGGACCAAAACATTCGACCGCTGCTCGCCGGGCAAAGCCTGACTCAGGTGCGTCTGGCGCTCAGCCTGGCGTTGGAGCAAGCCCAATGGGGCGCACTGCACGGTGAGGCGGCGGTGTTTAAGCAAGCCTTGCAACAGGCGACCGAGGTGCTGGATGCCCACTTTGACGTGGACAACCCTGCCAGCCGCAGCCTGCGTGCCGCCCTTGTTGAGCTGAGCGCCCGGCCGATTGAGGTCACGCCGCCTGATTTAAGCCCGGCGCTGAATGCCGTGCAGGCTTACCTTCAGGCCAAGCAATCAGCGCGCAATCAGCAGCCGACGCCAGTGTTGGATGCACCGACGGATGATATCGAAGCGCACCTGCAGGAGGCTCCGCAATGAAGCGTGTCTACTGGCTGGTGTTGGTTTTGGCGCTGGTTGCCGGCGCGGCCAGCCTGCTGCTGTTCGGGCTGCCGCTGGCCGAGCACAAAGGTTATGTGCTGATTGCCTTTCAAGGCTTTCGCTATGAGTCCAGCCTCTGGGCTTTCGTGGTGCTGGTGCTGCTGATATGGCTGCTGCTGTATTTGCTGCGACTGAGCATCAGGCTGCTGGTCACGTCTGGTAGGTTTATCAACCCCTGGTCGCGGTTGCACAGCCGCCGTCGAGTGCGCCTGGCCAGCGAGCAAGGTCTTCTTGATCTGGCTGAAGGCCGTTGGGCGCGAGCGCTGCGTCATCTTCAACGCGCTGCTGCCGATGCGCCGCAGCCATTGAGCTACTACCTGGGTGCCGCGCGCGCAGCCAACCAGTTGGGCCAGCACGAGACCAGCGACAACCTGCTTGAACAGGCGCTGAACAAGCAACCGCAGGCGGAGTTGGCGATTGCCCTGCAGCATGCCGAACTGCAAGTGGCGCGCGGCCAGACCGAAGCCGCGCTGGAAACCCTGCAGGCCATGCGCGAACGTCATCCGCATCATCATCTGGTGTTACGTCAACTGCAGCAGTTGTACTTGCAGTCGGCCAATTGGTCGGCCCTGCTGGGCTTGCTGCCGGATCTGCGCAAGGAAAAAGCCTTGGGCAATGCCGAGCTGGCCGAGCTTGAGCGTCAAGCCTGGCGTGGTCGCTTGCAGCAGGCAGGTCAGGTTGTCGACGGCGATAAGCCCGCGGCGCTGGCGGCCTTGCATCAAGCCTGGCAGACCATGAGCGCAGCCCAGCATCGTGAGCCGGATTTGCTGGCGGTGTATGCCGAGCAATTGCGCCATCTGGGTGCTGAAGACGAAGCGCAAACGCTGCTGCAAAACGCCCTGAAACAGAGTTACGACGTTGCCTTGGTGCGCCTCTACGGTTTGCTGCACGGGCGTGATGCGGGGCGACAATTGCAGGTGGCCGAGGGCTGGCTCAAGCAACATCCCCAAGATGCCAGCTTGCTGCTGACCCTGGGTCGGCTGTGCATGCACAATCAGCTGTGGGGCAAGGCGCGCACTTATCTTGAGAGCAGTTTGAGCGTTCAGCGCCACCCGGAAACCTGTGCTGAGCTGGCCCGGCTGCTGGCGCAGATGGGCGAACTGGAGCGCAGCAACAGCCTCTATCAAGAGGGCATGCGTCTGCTGGATGAGCGCTTGTGCTCCTCGTCGGTGGCTTTATCCACCTAATTGAATGCTGAGAGGCATTTATGCGCGTCGTGTTGATCTGCTGTCTTGCCTTCATGCTAATGGGCTGTGCCGGTCCGCAGGTGCGTGATTACGCCCAGCAACAGCCAGGCCTCGAGCTGAGTGACTATTTTAACGGCGAGTTGCAGGCCTGGGGCATGTTTCAGAATCGCTCTGGTGAGGTGATCAAACGCTTTCATGTCGCTATGAGCGGAACCTGGGACGGTGATGTCGGCGTACTCGACGAGCACTTCACCTACAGCGATGGCAGCACCGAACGACGTGTCTGGACCCTGCGCAAACAGCCAGACGGCAGTTGGCGCGGGACGGCAGATGATGTGGTGGGCGAGGCGATTGGCCATGTCGCTGGCAATGCATTGCACTGGCGCTACAAGCTGCGCTTGAAGGTCGATGACTCAACCTATGTGGTTGATTTTGATGACTGGATGTTCCTGATGGACGATCAGGTGATGCTCAACCGGGCGCGCATGTCGAAGTGGGGTATCGATTTGGGTCAGGTCACCCTGAGTTTTTACAAGCCTGCCGCCAAGATGAACAAGCCCTGACTACCGGTTAAACGCTTGTATGAAATTATCTTCCGGCCTGTCTTGAAGGCCTGTGCGTGGCAGAATAATCTGGCCACAGTCACCGCCGGAAAGTTGCCGTTTCACGGTTGTCTTCCCAGAGCTTGCCGCTAATGACAGAAAAATGTCTTGGTTCGCTCACAACACTAATAGCAATAGGGAAGTAGAGGTCACCATGCTTGAGAGTTGCCAAAATGCCCAGGAACGTTGGGGCGGGGTTCATCTGCTGATAGACCGCTGGTTGCAGGAGCGTCGCGAGTTGGTAGAAGCCTATGCCGCTATCAATATCGCTGCGCAGGCGCCCAGCACCCATTGCGAGACTGTCCAGCGCTTCTGTGAAATCTTGGTTGATTACGTCTCGGCGGGCCACTTTGAGGTCTACGAGCAGTTGACCAGTGAAGCCAAAGCCTTTGGTGATCAGCGTGGCCTGGACCTGGCCAAGCAAATTTACCCGCGCATTGAGGCGATCACCGAAGTGGCGTTGGCCTTTAATGATCGTTGCGACAACAGCGACCGTCAGGACTCAGGCTCTTTGCTGGATGAACTCAAGCGTCTCGGCCAGTTGTTGCACGAGCGCTTCGAGTTAGAAGATTGCCTTATCGAGGTGCTGCACAACGCCCATCGCGAGCAGGCTGCCGCCGCCGCTTCCTGAGCCCCTGCTACTCCTTGGTGTCGAGCAATTCCAGTTCGAACACCAAGGGCGAGTAAGGTGGAATCAAATCCCCCGCGCCTTCTTCGCCATACGCCTGAGCCGACGGAATCACTAAACGCCACTGCGCGCCCACCGGCATAAGCGGTAGTGCACTGCGCCAGCCGGCGATGACGCTGTCCAAGCGAAACCATTGCGCCGTCTGGCTCTCATCAAACGGGCTGCCATCGGCCAGAAATCCGACATAGCGCACCTGCACGCGATCATGCGGGCGTGGTTTTTGGCCGCTGCCAGCACGCAATTGCTGCATCAATACGCCATTGTCCAGCACGCGTACACCTGCCTTAGCTTTCTCGTTGGCGAGAAAACGCTTCTCGGCTTGCTTCGCTTTTTCAAGCTGCTGCGGCACCTCGGCCAAGTGCGCGTCGTGCTCGGCCAGCAGCTCCTCAATACGTTCTGCTTCCAGCGCTAAAGGCTCGTTGCGATAGGCCTGGCGCAGGCCGTCGAGCAGCGCTTGTAACTCTAACTGTGGCACTTCGTCGCGCAGCCGCTCGCCCAGTTTCACGCCGAGGCTGTAGGCCAGGTCGTGGGCGTGATCGTCTGCTTGCGTGTAGGACGCCAGCAGGCAGAGCAGCAGCAAGGTCAAACGTGGCATGGGGAATCTCCGGCCTATGATCGCCCGATTATGCCAGCCACGCGCGCGAGCTCAATGCGGGCGTGCGTGAGGTAGCGAGGCAGGGCGCAGGAGGTCTAGTATGGCGGTAACTTCATCCGCCAGGAGGCGCGTCATGTCCGCAACAAAGAATGCGAAGAAGAAATCCGTGAGCACCCCGCTGCACTTGCTGCAGCAGCTCTCCCACAGCCTGCTTGAGCACCTGGAGGACGCCTGCACGCGTGCTTTGGTCGAAGCCGAGCAGCTCCTCGCCAAGCTGGAAAAGCAGCGCGGCAAGGCTCAAGAGAAATTGCACAAAGCGCGCAGCAAGATGCAGGACGCTGCGGTAGCGGGTAAAGCCAAGGCGCAGCTTAAAGCCAAAGAGGCGGTTGAAGAGTTGGAGCAACTGCTCGACACCCTGAAAGACCGTCAAAGCGAGACGCGCAGCTACATCGCCGAATTGAAGCGCGATGCGCAGGAAAGCCTGAAGCTCGCCCAAGGTGTAGGCAAGGTCAAAGAAGCGGTTAACAAGGCGTTGGACAGCCGTGCAGTCAAGGCAGCTCAGGTTAAACCAGCAGCCAAGCCAGCAGCGTCCAAACCTGCTGCTGCCAAGCCCGCAGCTAAAACAACTGCCGCAGTGGGTGCGGTAAAAGCACCGGCCAAAGCGCCCGCCAAGGCCGCAAGCAAAGCACCTGCTGCGCCCAAAGCTGCCGCAAAACCCGCCGCCGCCAAACCTGTAGCCAGCAAGGCTGTTGCGCCTAAGCCAGCTGCCAAACCAGCCGCGAAGCCAGTCGCTAAACCGACCGCCAAACCCGCTGCGAAAAAACCGGTCGCCAAGCCCGTGGTAGCCAAAGCTCCAGCGGTCGCTGCGCCAGCCGCGCCGGCTGCCGACAGCAACCCAACCAGCGCCGCTTAAGCGTTTAGTTGTGTTGCCGCGATGCGCAGCGTTTGCAGCGCATCGCGGTTGGCCGGTTCGGGCGCTAGCGCGTCCAGCCATTGCGCAGGGGTTGAAGCGCCTGCGCGCGGCCAAGCCTCGCTGCATTGCGCCAGTCGCTGCAGTTGTTGCCGTTCGGCAGCCAGTTCCAGTTGTTTGACCTGTTCGCGCAGCAGCGCCAGAGCATCGTCACCCGCTGCCCGCTCACGCCAGCTTTGCCGTAACTGACGCAGCGGTACCACCACCTGTTGTTGCCAAGGTAGCGCGAGTTGGCGCAACGCCCCGGCGCGCGTTGCGTTGCAGTCGATCTGCCTACGCTCCAACCAGGCGGCGCACAGCAGCAGGCAGACATCCGCGCCGTCAGCTTGCAGGCGCAGGCACGCGGCCTCAACGCCGGGTTGTTGATACAGGTTTTGGGCGAATCGCCACAGGTCAGTCGTCATGGTGCTTTCCGGGTTTCTCTAAAGGGACTCTGGTAGACTCCGTCGCCATTATGATCCGACTCCAGAACCTGACTTTACAGCGTGGCCCTCAGCGTCTGCTAGAAGACGCCGAGATGACCCTGCACCCCGGCCACAAAGCCGGCCTGATCGGCGCTAACGGTGCCGGTAAATCCAGCCTGTTTGCCCTGTTCCGTGGCGAGCTGAGTGCCGACGCGGGCGATTGCCTGATACCCGCCGACTGGCGCGTGGCACACATGCGTCAGGAGATCGACGCTGTCGAACGCCAGGCCGTTGATTACGTCCTCGACGGCGATGTAAAGCTGCGCCGGGTGCAAGCCGAACTGGCCGTGGCCGAAGCCGCGCATGACGGCGCTGCCGTGGCGCGCTTGCACACGGAACTCGACACCCTCGACGGTTACAGTGCTGATGCCCGCGCGCGCAAGCTGCTCGCCGGCTTGGGCTTTGACAGTGCGCAGATGGACCGTCGTGTTGGTGACTTCTCCGGTGGCTGGCGCATGCGTTTGAACCTGGCGCAGGCACTGATGTGTCCGTCCGACCTGTTGCTGCTCGATGAGCCGACCAACCACCTCGACCTCGACGCGATTCTCTGGCTGGAAGGCTGGCTCAAAGGCTATCCCGGCACCTTGCTGCTGATTTCCCACGACCGCGATTTCCTCGATGCCGTGGTCGATCATGTGGCACACCTCGATCAGCAGAAGCTGACCCTGTATCGCGGGGGCTATTCAGCCTTTGAACGCACCCGTGCCGAGCGTCTCGCGCAGCAGCAACAGGCGTACGAAAAGCAGCAAGTGCAGCGCGCGCACATGGAAAAGTACATCGCCCGCTTTAAGGCTCAAGCCACCAAAGCGCGCCAGGCACAGAGCCGGATCAAGGCGCTGGAGCGCATGGAAGAGCTGTCGGCGGCGCATGTCGATTCGCCGTTTGATTTCAGCTTCCGCGAGGCCGACAAGATCTCCAGCCCACTGCTCAGCTTGAGTGAAGGTCGCCTTGGCTACGGCGATAAGGTTGTGCTGGAGAAGGTCAAGCTCAGCCTGGCGCCCGGTGCGCGCATCGGTCTGCTCGGGCCAAATGGTGCGGGCAAGTCGACCCTGATCAAAAATCTCTCGAACGAACTGCAGCCCATCAGCGGCCATCTGCAGCGCGGCGAGAATCTGGTGGTCGGCTACTTTGCCCAGCATCAACTTGATGCGCTGGACGATAAAGCCAGCCCGCTGCTGCACTTCCAGCGTCTGGCACCTACCGAGCGCGAACAAACCCTGCGCGACTTCCTCGGCGGTTTCGACTTCCGTGGCCCGCGTTGCGATGAGCCGGTGCTGAATTTCTCCGGTGGTGAGAAAGCCCGTCTGGCCTTGGCGCTGATCGCTTGGGGCAAGCCGAATCTGCTGTTGCTGGATGAGCCGACCAACCACCTCGACTTGGAAATGCGCCTGGCGCTGACCATGGCCCTGCAAGAGTTCAGCGGCGCGGTGGTGGTGGTGTCCCACGACCGTCACTTGCTGAAAAGCACCACCGACGAATTTCTGCTGGTGGCCGATGGGCAGGTGCTGCCCTTCGACGGTGATCTGGAAGACTACGCCCGCTGGCTGGTCGATTACCGCGTGCGTCAGGCACCGGCGAGCAGCAGCGAGAGCAATCCGGATAAAACCGACAAGCGCGTACAGCGTCAGGCTGCCGCCGCGTTGCGTCAGCAATTGGCACCGCACAAGCGCGAAGCCGACAAGCTAGAGAAAGAGCTGGGCCAGTTGCATGAAAAGCTCGCGGCGGTTGAAACCCGCTTGGGCGAAAGCGACATCTACGACGCCGCGCGCAAGGACGAACTGCGTGACGCCCTGGCCGAACAAGCCAAGCTGAAAAGCCGCGAGGCCGATCTGGAAGAGCGCTGGTTGCTCGCACTGGAAACCCTCGAAGCGCTGCAAGCCGAGTTGGAGGCTGCCAGTTGACGATCAGTCTGCCAACCCTGGAATGGCTGCTGGCCTGGCGCGAGCCTCTGCTAACGGCTGGTCAGGTGTTGCTGATCATTCTGCTGGCTTGGTTACTGCAGCGTCTGCTTACCCGTGGCATCACCCGCCTTGGTAAGCGTTATCCGCAGTTACCGGCGGAGTTGCTGGTGCCACTGCGCGGCGTGTTGCGATGGTTGGTTCTAGGCAGTGCATTGTTGCTGGTACTGGAGCGTGTCGGTGTCTCGGCACAGGTGCTTTGGGGGGCTTTGACCGGGTTTGCGGCGGTGGCTGCAATCGCCTTCTTTGCGTTGTGGAGTGTGTTGTCGAACATGTTCTGCGCGCTGCTGATCTTTACCCTGGGGCCTTTTCGTATCGGTGACTGTGTTGAAGTGCTGGAAAGTGCCGACAAACCCGGCGTGCGTGGCCGGGTTATGGAGATCAATCTGTTTTACACCACCCTAGAGGACCTTAGCGGCGACGCGCCTGGGGCCTGGGTCCAGATCCCCAATACCCTGTTTTTCCAGAAGGCTGTGCGTCGCTGGCGTAACGGCGATTTGCCCCCTGAGCGACCGCGCAACGTTTAATCGGTGTGGGGCATGTGATCCGCGTCTCGCCGGGGTCTCGTTCTAATCAGCTTGCGCGCTGCAACTGGGCGGATGGTCCAACACGCGTTAGTCTCGCTGCCTATCTTCCTTTCTCTGTTCTGTTTGAGGTAACTGCCATGGCACTGGAAACCTGGCTCGCGTTCTTTGTTGCCTGTTGGATCATCAGCCTGTCACCGGGAGCGGGGGCGATTGCCTCGATGTCGGCCGGTTTGCAGTATGGTTTTTTGCGCGGTTACTGGAATGCCCTGGGTCTGCAACTGGGCTTGGTCCTGCAGATCGTGATCGTGGCAGCTGGTGTCGGGGCGATTCTGGCCGCCTCTGAACTGGCGTTCAGTCTGATCAAGTGGTTCGGTGTGGTGTACTTGGTTTACCTCGGCTATCGCCAGTGGCAGGCGCTGCCTAGCGATATGGCGACACAGACCGAGCGTCCGATTGGCCGTCCGCTGACCTTGGTGCTGCGCGGTTTTCTGGTCAACTTCAGCAACCCCAAGGCGATTGTTTTCATGCTCGCGGTGCTGCCGCAGTTCCTCAATCCACAAGCGCCGCTGCTGATGCAGTACCTGGTGATGGGCGTCACCATGATTTGCGTCGACCTGATCGTGATGGCCGGTTACACCGGCTTGGCGGCACGGGTGCTGGGTGCGCTGCGTTCGCCGCGTCAGCAGCGTGTGATGAACCGCACCTTTGGTGCCCTGTTCATTGGTGCGGCAGCCTTGCTGGCCAGCGTGCGCCGCGCCCCCGTTTGATCGGCAAGCTGATCCTTACCAAGGAATCGGCTGGCCGTCCCAGCCCCAGAACGTGCCGGTTTGTGCAGGGCCGTGCCGCTCAACTTGCGCCAGCAAGCATTCGGCGGAGTAGTGCGGTGTAAACAGTTTTTCGGCCGGCACATTGGCCTGAAAGGGTTTTGATAGGTCGGTGTCAGTGGTGCCGGGGTGCAGGCTGAGCACGCAACTGTTGGGGTTGAGTCGGCTCAGTTCGATGCTCGCCGTGTGCAGCAGTTGATTCAACGCCGCCTTGCTGGCGCGGTAACTGTACCAGCCGCCGAGGCGGTTATCGCCGATCGAACCCACCCGCGCCGACAGCGCTGCCACGGTGCACGGGTGCTGGCCGCGCAGCAGAGGCAACAAATGTTTGAGCAGCAGAATCGGTGCAAAGCTGTTGCGCTGAAAGGTCGCCAACAGCCCGTCAAGATTCAACTGCGCCAAGCCTTTCTCGGCGCGCGATGCGCCGTCCTGCAGCACGCCGACGGTGCACAGCAACAGATGCACGCGCGGTATCACCGCTCGCAGATGAGCGGCCAGCGCACTCAGCGCCTGCTCATCGCACACGTCCACATCCAGGCACTGCAACCGTGGCCCATGCACGGCGACCACGGCCTGCAAGCCCTGCGCCTGTGTCGCGTGGCGGGCCACCGCATATACGCGAGCAACATCGGCACGGGCCAATAACTGCTCAGTCAAGGCCAGACCAATCCCCCGGCTGGCCCCACACACCACGACATGGGCGGGTTCTTCCAAGCGTTGCCAAAAACTCATGGGTGGCTCCTGCGCCGGGTGATTTGGTTCTCGCTGCTCAGCACTCTGCGCTATCTGGGCTTGCCGTGCGGCGCTTGAGTGTTCAGCCTATCGGTTCTGCACGATGCCCGCGAGCGCTTGGCATCGCTGTGGCTGGTATGCGCCCCTCTTAACATGGTGAAACAAGGAGATTGCGCGCTGATGCGAGTCTGGATCGATGCCGATGCCTGCCCTCGGGCGGCCAAGGATCAGGTGGTGAAGTTTGCCTTGAAGCGGCGCTTTGAGGTGGTGATGGTGGCGGGGCAGGCGTTGGCCAAACCGGCCTTCAGTTGCGTGCGTTTGATTGTGGTGCCCAGTGGGCCGGATGCGGCGGATGATTACCTGGTGGAGCACGCCCAGCCCGGCGAACTGGTGATTTGCAGCGATGTGCCGCTGGCGGATCGGCTGGTGAAGAAGGGCGTGGCGGCGCTGGACCCGCGCGGGCGCGAGTTTGATGAGCGCAACATGGCGGACAAGCTGGCGGTGCGTAACCTGTTTACCGAACTGCGCGAACAAGGCCAGATGGGCGGAGGCCAGGCCGCTTATGGCGAGCGCGACAAGCAGGCGTTTGCCAATGCGCTGGATCGTATCCTCACCCGCTTGAGCCGTTAGCGCATCCTGCGTACTGCTGTGGGAGGCGCTTTAGCGGCGAGCCTTGGCGTCTCATCGCTGTTCTCTGATCCGACCTGGATTATCCGCACAGGTAGGTACCGGTGCCGACTGCCACCAGCGTGCCGTCGTCGCTGTGCAGTTCACTGCGCACCACCGCGACTTTGTTGCCGGAACGCAGCAGCACCGCCGTGGCGGTGAAACGTTGACCACGGCCAGGGCGCAGGTAGTCGATGCGCAGGTCGATGGTGCCGAGCTTGGACAGTTTGGCCATGCGTTCGGCGCTGGACAGGTGTTGATGTTTGTCGAACGCGCCGATCAGCGCCATGGCCCCGCCGGTGACGTCCAGCAACGAGGAAATCACCCCGCCATGCAGGATGCCGTGGACGAAGTTGCCGATCAGCTCGGGCTTCATCGGCAGGTGCATGGTCACCCGCTCGGTGCTCAGTTCGTCCAGTTCGATGCCGAGCATCTGGTTGAACGGGATGCGCTGAAAAAACGCGGCCACGGCCTGCTGCAATTCAGCGGTGAGTTCGAAAGACGGCTTGCTCATGGGGTATACGCCAAGTGAGGGAATGGTCAACCTGCCGCAGTGGCGAGCATCTGACCAGAGGCGCGGCGCGAGTGCCGCGCGCATTGGCGTGATTGGCGTGCTGCTGGTCTGATCCAGCCATAAACAGCCTGTTAGGCCGGGTGGCTCAGCTCCAGTACCCGATCCACCAGCTTGTTGATGCCTGCGGCCGCTTCGCTGATCGACTGCGCGAGCATATAGGCCGGCGTGGTGACCAGTTTGTGTTGCGCGTCCTCAACAATGTCGTTTACCTCGCACTCGTGGTGCTCGGCACCCATTTGCGTGAGTGCGGCGGCGGTGTCGTGATCCTTGCCGATGGTGCAGATCACGCCCGCACCGAAGATTTTCGCGGCCAGTGCCGGGGCGATGCACATCAAGCCCACCGGCTTGCCGGCCTTGACGAAGGTCTGGGTAGCGCTCAGTACATCGGCCTGCACGTTGCAGTTGGCTCCGCTGACAACGAAGTCCGAAAGGTTTTTCGCCACGCCAAAGCCGCCGGGCAGGATCACGGCGTCAAAGTCGCCGACATGCAGTTCTTTGACGTCCTTGATCTGGCCGCGGGCAATACGGGCCGATTCAACCAGCACATTGCGCGTTTCATCCATTTCGTCGCCGCTGTAGTGATCGACCACATGCAGTTGCGCCACGTTGGGGGCAAAGCACTGCACCACGGCGCCGCGCTGGTCGAGACGCAGCAGGGTGAGCACGCTTTCATGGATTTCAGCGCCGTCATAGACGCCACAACCGGACAGAATCACCGCGATTTTCTTGTTCATCAAAGGCTCCTCCAAGCAGATTTTTCGGGGCTAGGCTTACCTTTGAGGCGGCCCGGCATTGTCGTCAAATGCCCCTTACCTTGGCATCCTGCGTCGCGAGGCTGGCCGGGCTTGGGGCTAGGATGCGCTGAGTAATATCACGTTCAGGCCAGACTATGAATTACATCCTCTATGCCGTGCCGTTCTTCTTTGTATTGATTACTCTTGAGCTGTTCTTGGACCGCTGGCGCGGGGTTCACACCTATCGCTTCTCTGATGCCGTCAACAGCCTCAGCGCGGGCGTGCTTTCGACCACCGTGGGCTTGCTGACCAAGGCAGTGGGGATGCTGACCTATACCCTAGTCTGGCAATACTTGGGCGTGTTCGAACTGTCGGCGAGCAGCCTTTGGGTGTGGATCTTCGCCTTTGTCTTCTATGACCTCTGCTACTACTGGAACCATCGCCTGGGCCATGAGCGCAATGTGCTTTGGGCCGCGCACTCAGTGCATCACCAGAGCGAGGACTACAACCTGTCCACCGCGCTGCGCCAGACCAGCACTGGGTTTATCTTCGGCTGGATATTTTATGTGCCGATGGCCGTGCTCGGTGTGCCGCCGCTGGTGTTTCTCACCGTGGCGGCGCTTAACCTGCTGTATCAGTTCTGGGTGCATACACGGCATATCCCTAAACTGGGCTGGTTCGAGTGGTTCTTTATTACCCCGTCCAACCATCGTGTGCACCATGCGCAGAATGCGGTGTACATGGACCGTAATTACGGCGGCGTATTTATCCTCTGGGACCGCCTGTTCGGCACTTTTCAGGAAGAGTTGGACGAAGAGCCGGTGGTGTTTGGCGTGACCACGCCGTTGGCGAGCTGGAATCCACTGTGGGCCAATGCGCAGTTTTACCTGGCGCTGTGGCGCGATGCAGTGCGGGCGGAGTCGTGGTGGGACAAGTTGCGCATCTGGTTTATGCGCACCGGCTGGCGACCCGCTGATGTTGCAGCGAAATACCCGCAGCAAAAGCCGGATCTCAGTCAGTTCGTTAAATTCGATGTGCCGCTCAACTTGGCGCAAAAGCTCTATGCCGGGGCGCAATTCAGTCTGTATGTGCTGGGCGGCACTGTGCTGTTGGGCATGGGCGATACCTTGAGTCTGGCGCAGACCTTGTTGGGGGTCGCCTGGATGGCCCTGGGGCTGACCGTGATTGGCCTCTGGCTGGAAAATCGGCCCACGGCCAAGGCGCTGGAAATGCTGCGCCTGCTGTTCAATGTGCCAGCGGTTTGGATGGCGCTGCAGCTCGGCTTGCTGCCGGCGCTGCCAATGGTATGGGGGCTGCTGCTGGGCTACAGCCTGCTGAGTCTCATGGCGCTGTTCTGGACGCCCCGCGCCGAGGCCGCCGTGCCGGCATAAGCGAGCATTGCGCGCGGTCAAGCCCAACACCCTTGCCGGTCTGTTGGGCTTTTTTATGCCGCACGGTCAGGTCGGGTTACGCGGGCGCTGGTGCGCGCGGCGGCATATCCGCGCGCCGATCACAGCGCTATGCTTGCAAGGCTTGCGGCAAGCGGTCGCAGCGCTGTCGTGTGTTGTCATACTTTGGTCATAATGGCCGCTTATAACTGTCACACTCGCCCGTTACTGCGGGCTTCGGAGCCTACCGTGAGCTTTACCCCTGCCAATCGCCTGTTTCCCGCCACCCGCCTGCGTCGCAACCGTCGTGACGATTTCTCCCGGCGTCTGGTGCGGGAAAACCGCCTGAGTGTGGATGACCTGATTCTGCCGGTGTTCGTCCTCGACGGCGAAAACCGCCGCGAAGCGATTGCCTCGATGCCCGGCGTCGAACGCCTATCTATCGACCTGCTTCTTAAAGAAGCCGAGCACTGGGTGGCGTTGGGTATTCCGGCGTTGGCGCTGTTTCCGGTGACGCCGCTGGAAAAGAAATCCCTGCTGGCGGAAGAAGCCTGGAACCCAGACGGCATTGCTCAGCGCGCGATTCGTGCCCTGCGCGCCAAGTTCCCTGAGCTTGGGGTTATCAGCGATGTGGCGCTGGACCCGTTTACCACCCACGGTCAGGACGGCATCCTTGATGAGTCCGGCTATGTGCAGAACGACGTCACGGTCGATGCGTTGGTCAAGCAGGCGCTGTCGCATGCCGCTGCTGGTGCTCAAGTGGTTGCACCGTCGGACATGATGGACGGCCGCGTGCAGGCCATTCGTGAAGCACTGGAGTTGGCCGACCACAGCAACGTGCGGATCATGGCCTACTCGGCCAAGTACGCCAGCGCCTACTACGGCCCGTTCCGTGATGCGGTCGGCTCGGCAGCGAATCTGGGTAAGGCCAACAAGGCCAGCTACCAGATGGACCCGGCCAATGGTGACGAAGCCCTGCATGAAGTGGCCGCCGACCTCGCAGAAGGCGCGGACATGGTCATGGTCAAGCCAGGCATGCCCTACCTGGACATCCTCTGGCGGGTGAAAACCGAGTTCAAGGTGCCGACCTTTGTTTATCAAGTCAGCGGTGAATACGCCATGCACATGGCTGCGATCCAGAACGGCTGGCTAAGTGAAGCGGTCATTCTCGAATCGCTCACTGCTTTCAAACGTGCGGGTGCCGATGGCATCCTGACCTATTTCGCCGTGCGCGCGGCAGAACTGTTGAAGCAGGGGCAATAGCCCCACAGGAACCCGACATGAACACCGAAGGACTCAGTAATAGCGAAGTGCAGGACGCCCAACCGGTCGTCGAAGACGTGGTGGCCGTGGAGGCGCCGGTCGTTGAAGCGGCGGTGGTGGTTGCCCCGGCTCCGGCCCCGGTGGTGATCGCTAATCTGGATGACAGCAGCCTGTACATCCACCGCGAACTGTCGCAACTGCAATTCAATATTCGCGTGCTTGAGCAGGCGCTGGATGAGTCCTACCCGCTGCTGGAGCGGCTGAAGTTCCTGCTGATCTTCTCCAGCAACCTCGATGAGTTCTTCGAGATTCGCGTCGCCGGCCTGAAGAAGCAGATCAACTTCGCCCGCGAACAGGCCGGTGCCGATGGCTTGCAGCCGCATCAAGCGCTGGCGCGGATTGCCGAACTGGTGCATGAGCAGGTGGATCGGCAGTACGCGATTCTCAACGACAACCTGTTCCCAGCACTGGCCAAGCACAACGTTAACTTTGTTCGCCGGCGTTTCTGGACAACCAAGATCAAAGCCTGGGTGCGTCGCTACTTCCGCGATGAGATCGCGCCGATCATCACCCCGATTGGACTCGACCCGACGCACCCGTTCCCGCTGCTGGTGAACAAAAGCCTGAACTTTATCGTCGAGCTGGAAGGCATCGACGCCTTCGGGCGCGACTCTGGTCTGGCGATCATTCCGGCCCCGCGTTTGCTGCCGCGTATCATCAAAGTGCCGGAAGAGGTTGGCGGGCTGGGGGATAATTTTGTCTTCCTCTCATCGATGATCCACGCCCACGCCGATGACCTGTTCCAAGGCATGAAGGTTAAAGGCTGCTACCAGTTCCGCCTGACCCGTAACGCTGACCTGTCAGTCGATACCGAAGACGTCGAAGACCTGGCCCGAGCGCTGCGCGGCGAGCTGTTCAGTCGTCGTTATGGCGATGCCGTGCGCTTGGAAGTGGTCGACACCTGCCCGCGGCCACTGCTCGATTACCTGCTCAAACAGTTCAGTTTGACCGAGGCCGAGTTGTACCGCGTCAATGGGCCGGTCAACCTAACCCGCCTGTTCAGCATTACCGGCCTGGAAAGCCATCCGGAGCTGCAGTACACGCCCTTTACGCCAGTCATCCCCAAGCTGCTGCAAAACGCCGAGAACATCTTCAGCGTGATCAGCAAGCAAGACGTGCTGCTGCTGCACCCGTTTGAGTCGTTCACCCCGGTGGTTGACCTGCTCCGTCAGGCGGCGAAAGACCCGCACGTCTTGGCGATTAAGCAGACGCTGTACCGTTCTGGGGCTAACTCGGAAATCGTCGATGCGCTGGTTGAGGCGGCGCGCAACGGCAAGGAAGTCACGGCGGTGATCGAACTGCGCGCGCGTTTCGATGAAGAGTCCAACCTGCAACTCGCCAGTCGCCTACAGGCCGCCGGTGCGGTGGTGATTTACGGCGTGGTGGGCTTCAAGACCCACGCCAAAATGATGCTGATTCTGCGCCGTGAAAGTGGCGATATCGTGCGTTACGCGCACCTTGGTACCGGCAACTACCACGCCGGCAACGCCAAGCTGTACACCGACTACAGCCTGCTCACCGCCGACGTGGCGCTGGGTGAAGACGTTTCCAAGCTCTTCAGCCAACTGATTGGCATGGGCAAAACCCTGCGCATGAAGAAGTTGTTGCACGCGCCGTTTACCCTGAAAAAGACCCTGCTCGACATGATCGCCCGCGAAACGGCCCTGGCCGCTGATGGGCAGCCGGCGCACATCATCGCCAAGTTCAACTCGCTGACCGATCCGAAGATCATCCGCGCGTTGTACAAAGCCAGTCAGACTGGGGTGAAGATCGATCTCGTGGTGCGCGGTATGTGCTGTCTGCGTCCTGGGATTGTTGGTGTTTCGCACAATATTCAGGTGCGCTCGATTATCGGCCGCTTCCTGGAGCACACGCGGGTGTTCTATTTCTCCAATGGTGGCGAGGAAAAAATCTACCTGTCGAGTGCTGACTGGATGGAGCGCAACCTCGACAAGCGCGTCGAGACCTGCTTCCCGGTGGAAGGCAAGAAACTGATCCTGCGGGTGAAGAAGGAGCTGGAAAGCTACCTCACCGACAACACCCAGGCGTGGGTGCTGCAACCGGACGGTCGCTACCTGCGCACCAGTCCGAGCGGCAACCAAAATGCGCGTAGTGCCCAGGCCGGTTTGCTAGAGAAGCTGACCGCCCCGTTGATCAACGCGCGGTAGCGCCAGCCCACGCTATCGAGTGTCGCCGTCAGATGATCCTCAGGTAACCTGCCATGGATGGCAGGCTTGCTCCTCTGCCGCTTGTGCACGCAGTGGCAGAGGTTGACCGAATGGCGTTCGCGTCAGCGCACGCTCAGTTCGATGCCAATACGCTTAAGCCATTCCGCTTCTTGGGTGAAGTCAGCCTGGGTCAGCGGGTTGCATTCCAGCCAGCCTTCCGGGAATAGAATGTCGAGGCGTTGTTCTGATGCTTTGAGTTCAACGTTGGGCATTTCCTGAGTGCCACGGATGTGGTGGAACAGGATGGCGAAACGCAGCAACACGCACAGGCGCGTCAGTTTGATGCCTTCGGCGCCAAACTCGGCCAGCTTGTCCTTGGGGATGTTGCGGCGATGGCCGCGTACCAGCAGGGCAAGCATTTGCTGATCCTGACGGGAGAAACCGGACAGGTCCGAGTGTTCGACCAGGTAAGCGCCATGCTTGTGATACTGATAATGGGCAATATCCAGGCCCACTTCATGCACTTTAGCGGCCCAGCTGAGCAACTCGCGGTGCCAATCGTCTTCCAGACCCCAGTCTTGGGCCACTTTATCCAGTGCTGAGAGCGCTTTGCTCTCAACCCGTGCGGCTTGCTCCAGGTCTACGTGGTAGCGCTCCATCAGCGAGCTTAAGGTGCGCTCTCGCACGTCCTCGTGCTGGTGGCGGCCGAGCAGGTCGTACAGCACACCTTCGCGCAGCGCACCTTCAGAGTGGCTCATGCGCTGGATATCGCAGGCATCAAAAATAGCTTCGAGAATGGCCATGCCTGCGGGGAAAATCGCCCGTCGATCAGGTTTGATGCCGTCCAGATCGAGCTTCTCAGCTTCGCCGGCCTTGAACATCTTGCGCTTGAGCCAGGCCATGCCCTCGGAATTAACTTCACCAGCTCCCAGGCCCGCAGCCTGAATCGCCAAACCAATGGCCTTGATGGTGCCAGAGGCGCCCACTGTGTCTTCCCAGCCCAGGCGGCGCAGGGCGTGCTCAATGCCCATGATCTCCAGCCGTGCAGCGGTGTAGGCCTGCGCATAGCGTGCCGGGGTGATTTTGCCGTCCCTGAAAAAGCGTTGAGTGAAGCTCACGCAGCCCATCTGCAAGCTTTCGCGCAGCAGCGGCTCGAAGCGTTGGCCAATAATAAATTCGGTGCTGCCGCCGCCAATGTCGGCGACCAGTCGTCGGCCGGGTGTGTCCGCGATGCTGTGGGATACGCCCAGGTAAATCAGTCGCGCTTCTTCACGGCCGGATATGACTTCAACCGGATGGCCGAGAATCTCCTCGGCGCGGTGGATAAACTCGCTGCGGTTACGCGCTTCACGCAGGGCGTTGGTGCCCACCACGCGAACTGCGCCCTCAGGCAAACTGGCGGTCAGTTGGGCAAAGCGACGCAGGCAGTCGAGGCCGCGTTGCATGGCTTCTTCACTGAGCAAGCGGTCTTCATCAACGCCGGCCGCCAGCTGAACCTTGTCGCCCAGCCGTTCAAGGATACGGATTTCTCCGTGATCGGCTTTAGCCAGCACCATGTGGAAACTGTTGGAGCCCAGATCGATGGCAGCGATCAGCGGGAACGATTCGGCAGGGGTATGCGGCATGGCAGAAACATCTCAATGCGTAATCACGCCATCGTGCCACGATAGACAGACCACGCCAACGCATACTGATGTCGCAGGTCCGGTTTGCTGAACAGTGCCTGCAAAGGGGAGATACCTGCATGTGGCCACTAAGCTTTGAGGCATGGCCATAGATAAGCTCAATTACAGTTGCCTTCCTGTGTGAGAAAAGCCGGGCTATGATGCCCCATCTTTTTTGCTTGCGAATACGGAGACCTCCCATGAGCGAATTCATCACCAATGTCAGCGATGCCAGCTTCGACCAAGATGTCCTGCAGGCCGAAGGGCCGGTGCTGGTCGATTACTGGGCTGAGTGGTGTGGCCCGTGCAAAATGATTGCCCCGGTGCTCGATGAGATCGCCCAGACCTATCAGGGCAAACTGAAAGTCTGCAAGCTGAACATCGACGAAAACCAGGAAACGCCGCCTAAGTTCGGTGTACGCGGTATTCCGACGCTGATGCTGTTTAAGAACGGCAATGTTGAAGCCACCAAAGTGGGTGCGCTGTCCAAGTCGCAACTGGCGGCTTTCCTCGACAGCAACATCTAACAGCCGTGCTGCTGAATAAGCCCCGCAATTAGCGGGGCTTTTTTCTGTCTGGAAGCTGGACGGATCAATAAACCCGGTGTTACATTCGGCCTCGCTGCATTTCCTATGCTGCCCCCTGCAAGCCGTCGCCGACGGATTCCTCTGCGAATACCCTCGATTCACGCTGGCGATCAAATCGCTGCTCAGTGGCACGGCCTCCCAAGCTTTTTAGCTTATTTCCCTCCTCATGATTACGTCATTCCTATGAATCTGACCGAACTCAAGCAAAAGCCGATTACCGAACTGCTGGAACTCGCCGAACAACAGGGCCTGGAAAACATGGCCCGTTCGCGCAAGCAGGACGTGATTTTCTCCCTGTTGAAAAAACACGCTAAAAGCGGTGAGGAAATCTCCGGTGATGGCGTGCTGGAGATTCTCCAGGACGGTTTCGGCTTTCTCCGCTCTGCGGATGCCTCGTACCTTGCTGGCCCCGATGACATCTATGTCTCGCCGAGCCAGATCCGCCGCTTCAACTTGCGTACAGGCGATACCATCGTCGGCAAGATTCGCCCGCCGAAAGAAGGCGAGCGTTACTTCGCGCTGCTCAAGGTTGACACGATCAACTACGACCGTCCGGAAAACGCTAAGAACAAAATTCTGTTCGAAAACCTGACGCCGCTGTTCCCCACCAAGCGTCTGGTCATGGAGGCCGGTAACGGCTCTACTGAAGACATTACCGGCCGGGTCATCGACCTGTGTGCGCCCATCGGTAAAGGTCAGCGCGGTCTGATTGTTGCGCCCCCGAAAGCCGGCAAAACCATCATGCTGCAGAACATCGCCGCCAACATCGCGCGTAACAACCCCGAGTGCCACCTGATCGTGCTGTTGATCGATGAGCGCCCGGAAGAAGTGACCGAGATGCAGCGCACCGTGCGCGGCGAAGTGGTTGCGTCGACCTTCGACGAGCCGCCAACCCGTCACGTGCAGGTGGCCGAAATGGTCATCGAAAAGGCCAAGCGCCTGGTCGAGCACAAGAAGGATGTGGTCATCCTGCTTGACTCCATCACCCGTCTGGCGCGTGCCTACAACACGGTGATCCCAAGCTCCGGCAAGGTGCTCACCGGTGGTGTGGATGCTCATGCGTTGGAGAAGCCGAAACGCTTCTTTGGTGCAGCGCGTAACATCGAAGAAGGCGGTTCGCTGACCATCATCGCCACTGCGCTGGTTGAAACCGGCTCGAAGATGGATGAAGTGATCTACGAAGAGTTCAAAGGCACCGGCAACATGGAACTGCCGCTGGACCGTCGTATCGCTGAGAAGCGTGTGTTCCCGGCCATCAACATCAACCGCGCCGGCACCCGTCGCGAAGAGTTGCTGACCGCCGATGACGAACTGCAGCGCATGTGGATTCTGCGCAAGCTGCTGCACCCGATGGATGAAATTGCCGCCATCGAGTTCCTCACCGACAAGCTCAAAGCGACCAAGACGAACGAAGAGTTCTTCCAGTCGATGAAGCGTAAGTAAGAGGATCTACTGCGGGCTGCATACGTGATGCTCTGTTAATAAGCGCCTTGCCTGACCTTCGCTCGCTACGATCCCAAACATACGCACTCTACAAAAGCCGGGTACGCCCGGCTTTTGTGTTCCTGCCTATTGCCTTTCTCTTCTGAAAGACCGAGTTCAGCGCTAAACTTTGCGACCCTATTCCGGTTCGCCCAACACGAGGCACGAACATGCAGTATCGCGACCTGCGCGACTTTATCCGCGGTCTTGAGGCGCGTGGTGAACTCAAGCGCATCCAAACGCCGGTCTCCCCGGTGCTGGACATGACTGAAATCTGCGACCGCACCCTGCGCAAGGGTGGCCCGGCATTGCTCTTTGAAAACCCAACCGGCTTCGATATGCCGGTGCTCGGCAACCTGTTTGGTACACCCAAGCGGGTGGCCTTGGGCATGGGCGCGGAAGAAGTCAGCGAACTGCGTGAAATCGGCAAGCTGCTGGCATTTCTCAAGGAGCCTGAGCCGCCGAAGGGGCTAAAGGATGCCTGGAGCAAGCTGCCAATCTTCAAGAAAGTGCTGAGCATGGCGCCCAAGGTGCTGAAAGATGCACCGTGCCAAGAAGTGGTCGAAGAGGGCGATGATGTCGACCTCGGTAAGCTGCCCGTGCAAACCTGCTGGCCGGGCGATGTTGGGCCGCTGATCACTTGGGGTCTGACTATCACCAAAGGGCCGAATAAAGAGCGGCAGAATTTGGGTATCTACCGCCAGCAGGTTATCGGCCGCAACAAGCTGATCATGCGCTGGCTGAGCCACCGTGGCGGTGCGCTGGATTTCCGCGAGTGGTGCCTGAAGTACCCGGATCGTCCTTATCCCGTGTGTGTGGCGCTGGGTGCTGATCCGGCCACCATCCTCGGCGCGGTGACACCTGTCCCCGACACGTTGTCTGAATATGCGTTTGCCGGCCTGCTGCGCGGCCATCGTACCGAGCTGATCAAGGCCCGCGGCAGTGATCTGCAGGTGCCGGCCAGCGCCGAAATTGTTCTTGAAGGGGTCATCCATCCGGGCGAAACCGCGCCGGAAGGCCCTTACGGTGATCACACGGGCTATTACAACGAGGTCGACACCTTCCCGGTGTTCACTGTTGAGTGCATTACCCGCCGGCAAAAGCCGATTTACCACAGCACCTACACCGGCCGTCCGCCAGATGAGCCGGCGATTCTCGGTGTGGCGCTGAACGAAGTGTTCGTGCCGATCCTGCAGAAGCAGTTCCCGGAAATCACCGACTTCTACCTGCCGCCAGAAGGTTGCTCGTATCGCATGGCGGTGGTGACCATCAAGAAGCAGTACCCGGGCCACGCCAAGCGCGTCATGCTCGGCGTATGGTCGTTCCTGCGCCAGTTTATGTACACCAAGTTCGTGATCGTCACCGACGACGATATCAACGCACGGGATTGGAATGACGTGATCTGGGCGATTACCACGCGCATGGACCCCAAGCGCGATACCGTGCTAATCGACAACACGCCGATTGATTACCTCGACTTCGCCTCGCCTATCTCCGGCCTTGGCTCGAAGATGGGCTTGGACGCCACCCACAAATGGCCGGGTGAAACTACCCGCGAGTGGGGGCGCGCCATCGTCCAGGACGAGGCCGTCAAACAGCGTGTGGACGCGATGTGGTCTGAGTTGGGAATCGATTGATGCGAGTCACTTTGAACCCTTCGGGCGCGGTGCTGGATGTGCTGCCCGGTGAACGCATTCTCGATGCGGCGCGGCGTCTCGGTTATGACTGCCCGCAAAGTTGCCGCAATGGCAATTGCCACATCTGTGCCGCGCTGCTGGTCGAAGGGCGCGTGCAGCAGGGCGGGGTCGAACTGACCCAAGGTGAACTCTTCACCTGCCTGGCCGAACCGCTGCAAGACTGCGTGTTGCATTGGGATGGTGTGCTCGCGCCGGGTGAGTTGCCGGTGCGTGAGTTGGCTTGCCAGGTACTCAGCAGCGATGAGTTGGGCGGCGATGTGGTGCGTTTGCGCTTACAGGCTCCGGCCGGTAAAGCGCCGCGTTATCACGCCGGGCAATACCTGCTGCTGCAACGTGACGGCGATGACTATGCGGCGTTTTCTCTGGCTTCAGCGCCGCACAGCGGGCGCGAATTGGAGTTGCATGTGCTGGCGCGTGACGAGGCGACCCTCGGCATGTTGGCCCAGGTGCGCCGCAACGGTCTGGTGCGAGTGAAAATGCCCTTTGGTGATACGCACTTGGCAGCGCTGCCGGACGGCCCTCTGGTGCTGATTGCTGCAGGCACCGGCATGTCGCAAATGCACAGTTTGATCGAGCATTGCCGCGCCAGTGGCTTCGCGCACCCTGTGCACCTGTATTGGGGCGCGCGCCGCCCAGAAGATTTTTACACGCTTGAGCAGTGGGCGCACTGGCAGCAGGTGCCCAACCTATTTCTGCATCAGGTGGTGAGCGAGGCGGGCGATTGGTCAGGGCGTTGCGGCTTGCTGCATGAGGCGGTGCGTGAAGACTTTGCCGATCTGAAGGCGCTGCACGTCTACGCCAGCGGTTCTCCAGCAATGATTTACGCCACGTTGGATGCGCTGGTCGAGGCCGGCATGGACGCACACCAGATGCGTGCTGATGTATTTGCTTACGCGCCACGGAGCTGAATGAAAGAAGCCGCTCTGCGGCGGCTTCGTAGGGTGGATCACGCTTCATCGATCCACCCATTTGGGCGTGAGTGGTGGATGAATACAGCGTCATCCACCCCACATTTAACGCACCTGCACCACGACTTTGCCCACGGCCTTGCGCTGGCCAAGGGTGTTGATCGCCTCTGCCGCTTGCTCCAGCGGGAAGGTTTGCGATACCAAAGGTTTAACCTTGCCTTCGCCGTACCAAGCGAACAGTTGCTGGAAGTTGGCGGCGTTATCCTGCGGCTGGCGCTGCGCGAATGCGCCCCAGAACACCCCAACCACGGCTGCCCCTTTGAGCAGCGCTAGGTTGACCGGCAGCTCAGGGATACGCCCGCTGGCAAAGCCCACCACCAGTAAACGGCCGTTCCAGGCGATGCTGCGGATGGCTTGGTCAAACAAGTCGCCACCCACTGGGTCATAAATGACGTCAGCGCCCTGGCCGCCAGTCAGTCGTTTGACTTCATCCTTGAGGCTGCTTTCGCTGTAATTGATCAGTTCGTCGGCACCAGCGGCTTTGGCCACTTCCAGTTTTTCCGCGCTGCTGGCGGCTGCGATCACCTTGGCACCCATGGCTTTACCGATTTCCACGGCGGCCAGTCCGACGCCGCCCGATGCGCCAAGCACCAGTAGGGTTTCGCCCGGTTGCAGGTTGGCGCGTTGTTTAAGCGCGTGCATCGAGGTGCCGTAGGTCATGCCAAAGGCGGCAGCGCTGGCGAAGTCCATGCTCGGCGGAACGGGTATGACGTTGTAGCCGGGCACGGCCACTTCTTCGGCAAAACTACCCCAGCCGGTCAGGGCCATAACCCGATCACCGACTTTCAGGTGGCTGACTTTCTCACCAACAGCCGTGATTACGCCGGCTGCTTCCCCGCCTGGCGAAAACGGAAAGGGCGGTTTGAACTGGTATTTGCCTTCGATGATCAGCGTGTCAGGGAAGTTGACCCCGGCCGCATGCACCTGAAGTAGTACCTCGTTTTTCTTCGCTTCAGGGCTGGCGATTTCTTCCAGTACCAGGGTTTCGGCGGGGCCGAAGGCTTTACACAGCACGGCTTTCATCGGGCGTTCCTCTGCGGTTGATGGCTTTGCAGTGTAGGGCTGGCCAAGGTTCGGTCAACAAGCATGGTCAGCCCTGATGGTTGTGTATAAGCCGAGGGCTTGGGCTGTACGCCGACTGTGGCTATGCTAGAGGCTGAACTAATGAGGTGACTGCCTGTGAAAGCCTGGATCGTATTGCTGATGGCCCTGTGTTTGCCGCTGATGGTGCAGGCATCGGAAGAGGAAGAAGATGCCGAGAAACCGCCCGCGCCAGTGGTGGCTTACGTGACACTGGCCCCCGCGCTGGTGGGCAATTTTGGAGATGGCCCGAAACTGAAGTTTTTTAAGGCTGACTTGTCTCTGCGCGTCACGGGTGTCGACGTAGAAGCCAAGATCAAACATCACGAACCATTGATCCGTAATCAACTGGTGATGCTGTTTTCTCAGCAGACGGAAGAGGCCATGGCCGCTGCCGGATCGCGGGAAGTGCTGCGTGCCGAAGCGCTCAAGCAGGTACAGGACGTGATCACCCAGGAAGAAGGCCAGCCACTGGTTGAAGATTTGCTCTTCAACAATTTGATCATTCAGTAAGCGTTTCCTGCTGTTGCGTTACTCCTCGCGCGGGCGCTTTTAGCGCAGCGCCAGGATCGCGGCCCACTCTTCCTCGGCAACAGGCATCACCGACAGGCGAGTGCCTTTTTGTACCAGAGGTAACGCTATTAGGGCGCTTTGTGCCTTGAGCGTTGCTAGGGGAATGACCCGCTTGAAGGCCTCGACAAAGCCTACATCGATGGCGCTCCAGGGGTTTTTATCCGCGCTGGCTTTTGCATCGAAGTAATGGCTGCCCGGCTCCAGTGCAGTGGGATCTGGGTAGTGCGCTGAAGTGATGCGGCCAATCCCTGCAATGCCCGGCTCAGGGCAGCTTGAATGGTAAAAAAAGAACAAATCTCCCGGCTGCATGCTGCGCACAAAGTTGCGCGCCTGGTAATTACGCACCCCATCCCAGCGCGCCTGCTCAAGGCGCTGCAGGTCGTGAATGGATAATTCGTCGGGTTCCGATTTCATTAGCCAATAAGGCATGAACTTTGCTCCTGGTCGGCAGTCCGTTAAGCGGTTGGTTCGACTCAGTTGATTGCACACCTTGAGTGACAGGTTGGCGTTCAGCGCGTGTACGAACGGTTGTAAGCGGATCTATAACAATAATCGCCGCAAAAATAGCGTGCGGTATGCCTTAAGGGGGAGGCATTTGATGAAACGTAAACCAGATGTGCTGTTGATTATGGTGATTTTGTTCAGCCTGGGCGTGGTGACTACTGGGTATACGCAAAGTCTGTGGGAGCGTCAGGCCGACACCCCTCCCGCGCAGTCGCAAGCGGCTGGTTGAAGGTAGTGAGTACCGCAGGGAGTGCGGTACAGCCTCGATTCACTTTTTAGAACCACGTCTTGTCTGTCACGGTGCCCTGCAGCGGCACATCCCAACTGGCCACGGCCAAGCGTTCAACCTGCTGACATCCATGAGCTAGGCCCAGCAATGTCGGTTTGTGCCAATTTTTGCGCAGTTGCCGGTAAGCCAGGCTGCGATCGTAAAAGCCACCGCCCATACCCAGGCGTGCGCCGTGGCGGTCGAAGCCAACGAGCGGCATCAGAATCAAGTCGAGTGTCCACACCTTGCGCTGTTGTTTAAGGCAGCGTCGAGGTTCGTCAATGCCAAAGCGATTCTTGTGCAGTCGCTCTCCCGCGCGAACTCGCTGAAACACCATTTTGCTGCGTGGCCAGGGGCTGAGCACGGGTAGGTAGGTGGCTTTGCCGCGTTTTTGCGCGGCGCGCAGCAACAGGCGCGGATCGATCTCACCGTCGTTGGGCAGATACAGGGCGATGTGTTTAGCACGGCGAAACACGGGGCTGTGTATCAGTTGCTTGTACAGCCCGCGTGCAGCTTGATGTTGCGCCAACGGGCTAAGTGCGCGGCGCATACCTCGCAGATGGCGACGAAGTTGGGCGCGGCTTAAAGATGAGGTGTCGAGCATGGGCTTGCTTGATGGCCTTTGCCTCGGGCGGGCAATGGGCTGGAAGAAATGACTCCCCGACGTGCCGCTGTCGGCTTAGCCCTTGAACCCGAAAGTTCAAGGTGGAGGTTGCAGGAGGCGTTAAGGCTTTCCGTCAAGCGGACATGCACACCGGCTTCAACGTGCAACCTCCGGGGTTGTGCGAATCGGCTCAGGGACATCACCAACTGGCGCACACTCCAGGGAGCTGTTCGAAGTATACCTTAAACTTCAGCCAGGTAATCAGTGGCTGGGCTCATCGGCATTACGTTGCAGTGCGCTGTCCACTCGATTGAGCAAGCTGCGCACCTGTTCGCGGTTGTCTCCGACTTGCTGATCAAGGTGTTGCTGTTTGTGTAGCAGGTCATGGGTGATGTTTAGCGCAGCCATCACGGCGACACGGTCGGCACCTACCACTTTGCCGCTGGAGCGGATTTCGCGCATCTTGCCGTCCAGATAGCGGGCGGCGCGTTCAAGGTTGTTGCGCTCCTCGCTCGGACAGGCGATGCAATATTCTTTGTCCAGAATTTGGACGGTTAGGGTGTTTGACTCAGTCATTAATCCTGCTCCAGGGCTTTGAGGCGCGAAATCATGGATTCGACCTTGTGCCGTGCCATTTCGTTCTTTTCGATTAATTGCGAGCGCTCTTCACGCCAAGCCTTCTCGCTCGCCAGAAGCAACCGATTATGTGTTTTGAGTTGTTCGACACGCTGGATCAGAAGGTCCAGCTTGGCTGCAAGCGCCTGCAGGTCGACATCTTCCATGGTTATCTACTCGATGCTGGGTAAATGGGCTGGCAAATTAAAAATAGCGTTTTTAAGCGGACTTCGACAGCGGCTCCCACGGATGGGCTGTTACTTGATGCAACGGCAGTGCGCGCGAGCCGCTCAACCGCAAGCGTACAACTGTAGCGGTCTAGATTTGCGGCATTTGTCGATATATGACCGATTTACCTAACGCACCTGCTGAGCTCAAGCGCTGCATGGTCTTGGCACGCCTGCCGGTGCTAGGATACAAGGCCTCCATTCTAGTGATCGCGCAGCATTGCGCCTAGTTATCTATGCCTATCTCGAATTCGCCTTACTCTGCTTTTGCCGCCCTGCTTACCAGTAGCGGCCACACTGTTTCCCCCGCCGAATTGCATGGCCTGCTGCTCGGTCGAAGCTGCGCTGGTGCTGGCTTTGAAATCGACTATTGGTTAGTTGATGCCGCCGAATTGCTGGGTGCCGCGCCAGAAGACGGCGTACGCCAGGCGCTGATCGGCCTGCAGGAAATGGTCAAAAACGAATTGACCGGTGTCGACGTAACCGTAGTGCTGTTGCTGCCCAGCGACGATGCGCCGCTTAGCGAGCGCGCCGTAGCTCTGGGACAATGGTGCCAAGGCTTCTTGGGCGGTTTTGGGTTGACCGCTCGCGACAGCGCCCTCAGCGCTGAGGCCATGGAAGTGCTGCAGGATCTATCGGCGATTTCTCAGGTGCAGAACGCCCTGGATGAGTCCGACGATGGCGAGCACGATTACATGGAAGTCATGGAGTACCTGCGCGTCGCGCCGCTGCTGTTGTTTAGCGAGTGCGCCAAGCCTGTGGTTGCCGCGGCAAAACCGTCGCTGCATTGATTTTCATGCATTAGAAGTGGACTCAATCTGCCCATGATCAGCATCCCCAAGTCGGAATACGCCCGTCGGCGCAAGGCGCTGATGGCGCAGATGGAACCCAATAGCATCGCCATTCTGCCGGCGGCGCCGGTGTACATCCGCAACCGCGATGTCGAGCACATCTACCGTCAGGACAGCGACTTCCAATACCTCTCCGGCTTTCCCGAGCCGGAGGCGGTGATCGCCTTGATTCCAGGGCGTGAACATGGCGAGTACGTGCTGTTCTGCCGTGAGCGCGATCCGTTGCGCGAGTTGTGGGACGGTTTGCGCGCCGGGCAGGACGGTGCCATCAGCCAATACGGTGCGGATGACGCCTTCCCGATTGGCGATATCGACGACATCCTGCCGGGTCTGATCGAGGGGCGTGATCGCGTCTATTCCTCCATGGGTACTCACCATGAGTTTGACCGGCAGCTGATGGAGTGGATCAACGTGATCCGCTCCAAGGCCCGTCAGGGTGCGACGCCACCCAATGAATTTGTAACCCTTGAACACCTGCTGCACGACCTGCGTTTGTACAAGTCCTCTGCTGAAATCAAAGTGATGAAAGAGGCCGCCGAGATCAGCGCGCGTGCCCATGTACGGGCCATGCAAGCGAGCCGCGCCGGGTTGTTTGAGTACTCGCTGGAAGCGGAGCTGGATTACGAGTTCCGCAAGGGCGGGGCGAAGATGCCGGCCTATGGCAGCATCGTCGCGGCGGGCAAGAATGCCTGCATCCTGCACTACCGCGAGAACGATGCGCCGCTCAAGGACGGCGACTTGGTGTTGATCGACGCCGGTTGCGAAATTGACTGCTACGCCAGCGACATCACCCGCACCTTCCCGGTCAATGGCACCTTTTCGCCGGAACAGAAGGCGATTTACGAGTTGGTGCTGGCCGCTCAGGAGGCCGCCTTTAAGGAAATCGCTCCCGGCAAACATTGGAATCAGGCCCATGAAGCGACCGTGCAGGTGATTACTGCCGGGCTGGTTGAGCTGGGTTTGCTCAGCGGTGATGTGGACGAGCTGATTGCCACCGAGGCTTACAAACCGTTTTACATGCACCGCGCCGGTCACTGGCTGGGCATGGATGTGCACGATGTTGGCGAGTACAAGGTCGGCGGTGAATGGCGCGAGCTGGAAGTCGGCATGGCCATGACCGTCGAGCCGGGCATTTACATTGCCGTGGACAATCAAGACGTGGCGAAGAAGTGGCGCGGCATCGGCGTGCGCATCGAGGACGATGTGGTGGTGACCAAGACCGGCTGCGAAATCCTCACCGGCGGTGTCCCGAAAACCGTTGCCGAGATCGAAGCGCTGATGGCTGCCGCGCGCAGCGTGGCGGCCTAGCATGTCGCGCAGCGATATCGCCATTATCGGCGGCGGGCTGGTCGGGGCCAGCCTGGCGGTGGCGTTGCAGGCGGAAGCCAAGCAGCGCGGTTGGCGCATCTGCCTGATCGAGCCCTTCACCCCCGGCAGCGGCTATCAACCCAGCTACGATGCCCGTTCGACCGCGCTGGCGTTCGGCTCGCGGCAAATTTATCAACGCCTGGGGCTGTGGACGCAGATCAGTCAGCGCGCTGAGCCGATCAAGCAGATTCATGTCTCCGACCGTGGGCGCTTTGCTGCTGCTCGCCTGAGCGCCGAGGACGAAGGCGTGCCTGCGCTGGGTTATGTGGTGGAGAACGCCTGGCTCGGTGAATGCCTGTGGCAGGCGCTGGATCAGGACGTGGTGAGCTGGCACAGCCCGGCACAGGTCACGCGCATGCAGCCCGTGGCCGATGGCTACAGCCTGAGCTTGGACGACGGTACGGAGTTGGCCTGCAGCTTGGCCATTCTGGCGGAAGGCGGTCGCTCTGGCTTGCGGGAGCAACTGGGTATTGCCGTGAGCCACACGCCTTACGGGCAGAGTGCGCTGATCGCCAACGTCAGCCCTCAGGACGCGCACAACGGCCTCGCCTTTGAACGCTTCACCGAAGAGGGACCAATGGCACTGCTGCCCCTGGCGGATAACCGCTGTGCGCTGGTCTGGACGCGGGCCACGCAGGAGGCTGAGCGTCTGTATGGGCTCGACGATGCCGCGTTTCTCGCCGAGCTGCAGCAGGCCTTCGGCTATCGTCTTGGCAGTTTGCGCCAAGTCGGCACCCGCCATCTCTACCCGCTGGCGCTGACCGCCGCGCAAGAGCAGGTCCGCCAGCATCTGGTGGTGCTGGGTAATGCGGCGCACAGCCTGCACCCGATTGCCGGGCAGGGCTACAACCTGTCGCTGCGCGACACCTTGGTGCTGGCCGAAACCCTGCTGGCCAGTGATGCACCCTTGGGTGATCTGGCGACCTTGCAGCGTTACCTGAGCAGTCAGCAGATGGATCAGCAATTGACCGTTGGCTTTTCCGATCAGGTCACCCGCTTGTTCAGCACCGGCCAGCCGTTGCTGGCCACCGGGCGCAATCTGGGCTTGCTCGGGCTGGATCTCTTTCCTCCGGCGAAACGCTGGTTTGCGCGCCAGGCCATGGGCCTGGGCACGCGCGCGGAGCACTAAGGCATGTCGGCTAAAAAATTGGCGCGCAAGGCGCGGCTGCTGCGCTGGGCGATGAATCTTTATCCGCCCTATCTGGGGGCCGGTGTGCGGGTGCGGCAGATCAGCGCGGACTTCCGGCAGGTGCAGGTGAGAATGGGCCTGGGCTGGTATAACCGCAACTATGTCGGCACTCAGTTCGGCGGCAGCCTGTATTCGATGACCGACCCGTTTTTCATGCTGATGATCATGGAAAACCTCGGGCGCGATTTTATCGTCTGGGACAAGGCCGCGCGCATCGACTTTATCGCCCCCGGCAAAGGCCCGGTGTTCGCCGATTTCAGCATCAACGAGCAGTTGCTCGACGACATTCGCCAGCACACGGCAGAGGGTGAAAAATACCACCCCGAATTGCACGTGGAAGTGCGCGATGGCAGCGGTACCCTGGTGGCGCGGGTGCATAAAACACTCTACGTGCGGTTAAAACCGCGTGCTCGGCAGGCCGCCTAGGCACCTGTTCAACCTCTACGCGCTCGTAAGCCCTGAACAGGCTTTCAGTAAGAAGGAAATGCGATGCAAGCGGATCTGATCATTGTTGGCGCAGGCATGGTGGGCAGCGCCCTGGCGTTGGCCCTGCAGGATCAGGGCTTGGACATCATCCTGCTCGATGGCAGCCCGCTGAACGTCAAGCCTTTCGATAAAGCGGCCGCTTTTGAGCCGCGAGTCAGCGCTCTCTCGGCGGCCAGCCAGCGCATTCTTGAACGCCTGGGTGTGTGGCAGGGCATTGCTGACCGGCGCGCCTGCCCTTATGGTGAAATGCAGGTGTGGGATGGTTCCGGCACCGGGCAGATTCACTTCAGTGCCGCCAGCGTGCATGCCGAAACGCTCGGTCATATTGTGGAAAACCGCGTGGTGCAGGACGCCCTGCTGGAGCGTCTGCACGACTGTCCGATTGGTCTGCTGTCTGGCGCTCGTTTGGAACAACTGCGCCGCTCTGGTGATGGTTGGTTGGTCAGCCTGAGCGACGGTCGCGAGTTGCGTGCGCCGCTGGTCATTGCGGCGGATGGGGCCAACTCGGCGGTGCGCCGCCTGGCTGGCTGCGGCACCCGTGAATGGGATTACCTGCACCACGCCATCGTCACCAGCGTGCGCTGCAGCAAGCCGCACCAATCCACCGCTTGGCAGCGATTTACCGATGACGGCCCATTGGCGTTCTTGCCCTTGGCAGGTCCGCCGGGTCAGCACTGGTGCTCGATTGTCTGGTCGACCACACCCACTGAGGCCGAGCGCTTGATGGCGTTGGACGATGCTGGTTTCTGCCGCGCATTGGGCTTTGCCTTCGAGCATCGCCTCGGTGAGATACAGCACGCCGACGCCCGTTTGTGCATTCCGCTGCGTCAACGGCACGCCAAGCGTTATGTCGAAGAAGGCTTGGCGTTGATCGGCGATGCCGCACATAGCATCCATCCGCTGGCCGGGCAGGGCGTCAATTTGGGTTTTCTCGATGTGGCGGTGCTGGCTGAAGTGCTGTTGCACGCAGCGCAGCGTGGCGAACGCCTGAGCGATGTGAAGGTGCTGAGCCGCTACGAGCGTCGGCGCATGCCGCATAACCTGGCGATGATGGCGGCGATGGAAGGTTTTGAGCGGCTGTTCCAGGCCGATCCACTGCCGGTGCGCTGGTTGCGTAACAGCGGCCTGAATTGGGTCGATGAACTGCCAGAAGCCAAGGCGTTGTTTGTGCGTCAGGCTTTGGGTTTGTCCGGTGACCTGCCGGATTTGGCGCGGGTTTAACGATCTAACCCAGTGACGGTATTACATCGATGGCGGGCTACGCCGCGTTTCGAGCGGCGTGATAATTAGGCATTGCTTTATGCGGCTAACCTGCCCGCCCCGCCCCGACCAACAAAAGCTATAGACAAAAAAAGCCCGGCACTAAGGCCGGGCTAAAAATGTGTGTAGGGAGGTACACACGGAGTTGCTGTCAGGTCATGCCCAGCCAGGTCGGCAGTGCCAGGGAAATTGACGGTATGTAGGTGATAACGACCAGGAAGCTGAGCAGGATCATCAGCCACGGCCAAGCGGCTTTGATCACTTCGGTTAGCTTCATACCGGTCACCGCTGAGGTGACGAACAGGTTTAGGCCCACCGGCGGTGTAATCAATCCGATCTCCATGTTCACCACCATGATGATGCCCAGGTGAATCGGGTCGATGCCCAGTTGCACGGCAATCGGGAAGAGAATCGGCGCAAGAATCAAGATGATCGCTGACGGCTCCATAAAGGCGCCGGCGATCAGCAGCACAATGTTCACCACCAACAGGAACTGCCAAGGCTGCAGGCCCATATCCACCACCCAAGCGGTGATGGTTTGCGGGATCTGCTCGGTGGTCAGTACGTGGGCGAAGAGCATGGCGTTGGCAATGATGAACATCAGCATGATGGTCAGCTTGCCGGACTCCAGCAGCACCTTGGGGCACTCGCGCACGGTCATATCTTTGTAGACGAACAACGCTACGAAGCCTGCGTAAATCGCAGCTACAGCGGCGGCTTCAGTCGGCGTGAACATGCCGGAGTAGATGCCGCCGAGGATGATCACCATCAGCAGCAAACCCCACACGGCTTCTCGTGCGGTACCAAGCAATTGACGGAAGGTAGCGCGCGGCATCGCCGGTAGGTTCATCTTCCGCGCGACGATGTAAATCGCCACCATCAGAATCAGGCCCAGCAGCAGCCCCGGTACGACGCCAGCCATAAACAGCTTGCCCACCGACTGCTCGGTTGCAGCGGCATATACCACCATGACGATCGACGGCGGAATCAGAATGCCCAGCGTACCGGCGTTACAGATGATGCCTGCACCGAAGGCTTGCGGATAACCCGAGCGCACCATGCCGGCAATGGCGATGGAGCCTACAGCCGCAACAGTGGCTGGGGATGAACCCGAGAGCGCGGCGAACAGCATGCACGCCAGTACCGCAGAAATCGCCAGGCCACCGCGAATATGGCCGACACAGGCATTGGCAAAGTCGATCAGGCGTTTGGCTACGCCGCCGGTGGTCATAAAGGCACCGGACAGCAGGAAGAACGGAATCGCCAGCAGAGTGTAGTGCTCGGAGGTTTCGAACAGCTTAATCGCCAGCGAGCGAACCGAATCCGGGCTGAACAGCATGATGGTGATCGAGCCTGCCAAGCCGAGTGACGCGGCAATCGGCACGCCGATAAACATCAGCAGGAATAGCAGCAGGAAGAGGAACAGAATGGTCATTATTTTTGCTCCCCATGCTCGTTGATTTTCAAGGCGTCAGCGGCCTCATCAGCCAGGCCAAGACCGGTCTGCTGATTGCGCAAGATGCGCACGAAAATCTCGAAAAAGCGGATGAATACCATGGCAAAGCCAAAGGGTACGATCAGGGTGATGTGCCACTGCATGATGCCGTAGTGGCCGAGGTCTTCAGCGCCAATACCGGCAATAAACAGGGTTTTGACCCAGTCAAAGCTGGCCACGCTGATCAAGCCGGCGTAGCCCAGGCAGGCTGAGCAGGCGATGAGGCCGATGATGCGTTGCACCGGTTTGCTGGTCAGTTTGACCAATGCATCAACACCGATATGACCGGCGGTGCGAACACCGTAAGCCAGGCCGAAGAAGATCAACCAAGCGAATAACGCTTTGGTCAGGGCAATGCTCCAAGTCATTGACTGAGCCATGCCGAGAATACTGTCGCCAATGGCGAAAAACAGTTCACTGCTGCCTTCCCAGCGGTCGGCTAGGTTGTAGAACAGCGTGTAGAGGTTGTTGAGGATCACGTAGGCGAAGGTCACCAGCGTCATGGCGGCCAGCAGAAAGGCAATAAAACCTTCCTCGAAATGGTCCCAGACGCGCCGCAAGGCGTTCATCGATAAAGTCTCCAGAGATTGGGGTGCGGTGTCCCCCGGCGGATTGCTAAGTGCCGGGGTACTCAGCCAGTAGCGCAGCCGGGCGGCTGCGCTGTGGTTGGGTGCAGGCTGGTGGGCCTACTTCGCCCTACTGGTTGGCAGCGTCAGCGGCTTTGATCAGGTCTGCGCCGATTTCCGCTTCAAACTTGCCCCATACCGGCTTCATCGCATCGCGCCAGGCGGTACGTTGCTCGGCCGTCAGGGTGATGATTTCGGTGGTTTTACCGTCGATGATGCGTTGCTTGTCGCCTTCGTTCAGGGCGTCAGCTTGCTTGTTCACTTCGGCAGTCACTTCCACGATGATTTTGTCCAGCTCGCTGCGCACATCGGCAGGCAGGCCATTCCAGAACGTGGTGTTGGTGATCAGCATGTAGTCCAGTACACCGTGGTTGGACTCGGTGATGTACTTCTGCACTTCATGCATTTTTTGGCTGTAGATGTTCGAGTAGGGGTTCTCGGCACCGTTGACTACGCCAGTTTGCAGGCCTTGGTAAACCTCGGCGAAGCTCATCTTGCGTGGGTTGGCTTTAACCGCTTTGAACTGCTCTTCCAGCACGGCGGACGCCTGTACGCGGAACTTCAGGCCGCGGGCATCTTTCGGCTCACGCAGGGCTTTGTTGGCGGACAGTTGCTTGAGGCCGTTGTGCCAGTAAGCCAGGCCCGTGATGTTCTTGCTTTCCATGGATTTCAGCAGTGCCTGGCCTTCCGGGCTTTGCTGGAAACGGTCAACAGCGGCCATGTCCTTGAACAGGAACGGCAGGTCAAACACCTGGATTTGTTTGGTGTAGTGCTCAAACTTGGCCAGCGACGGGGCGATCAGCTGTACGTCACCGAGCAGCAGCGCTTCCATTTCTTTGCCGTCACCAAACAGCGAGGAGTTGGGGTACACCTCGACTTTGACTCGATCGCCCAAGCGCTCTTCAGCGAGCTTCTTGAACATTACGGCGCCCTGGCCTTTGGGGGTGTGGTCGGCAACCACGTGAGCGAACTTGATCACAATCGGGGCGGTCGGCGTCGACTCGGCCGCTTGGGCCATACCGGCGATGCTCAGCGACAGGGCGCAAGCCAGTGCCTTGGCAGTCAATTTGAACATGGAGTCTTTCCTCTTGTTTTTGTATCACGCGATGCGCCGCAGCGCGGCAGGTTGGGCGAACGTGCTCTATCGAGGCGGCCTGTCAAAAGATGACGGGCGCTTGGCAGCAAGGGCCTGGATGTGGGCGTGAGCAGGTTGCCTATCAGGGGCTAGAGCAACCGCCATGCCAGCGTGCTAGCTGTGTCGTGATAGCGCAATTAAACCTATATATATCAAGGCTTTGCGCAGATTTGCAGGAGGTGGAAAGGCCTTCTGCTTGAAGGCCATTAGATGGGTTTGGCGAGAATCCGCCAGCTAGTCGAGGCTGTCTGGCGAGCTTCCGCCAGAGTCGGCGAAGCTCAGGCCGTGTTTGCGCAGTTTGTCGTGCAGGGTTTTACGCGGCACACCCAGCGCCTCGGCCAGGCTGCGTAATGAGCTGTGGCTGCGGCTGAGTTCGGCGCTGATCAGGCTGCGCTCGAAGGCCTCGACCTGAGCATTCAGGCCAGCTTGACTGCTGTCATATTCGGCTGGAGCGGGGGCGTTGCTTTGCAGGTCAAGGTCCAGCTCCAGGCCGAGGGCAAAACGTTCTGCCGCGTTCTGCAGTTCACGCACGTTACCGGGCCAGGGGTGGCGCAGCAGGGCGGCGCGCTGGCCAGGCTGGAGGTTACGTTCACTCAGACCATGGCGGCTGCGTGCGGCCTCGGCGAAGTGTTGAAACAGCAGCAGGGCGTCTTCGCCGCGCTCGCGCAGCGCCGGAATACGCAGCGGGGCGACGTTGAGGCGGTAGTACAGATCGGCGCGAAAACGGCCCTGATCGGCCGCTTGGCGCAGGTCTTCCTTGGTCGCGGCAATCACACGAATATCCAGCGGGATCAATTGGTTGCCGCCCAGGCGCTCGACCACGCGCTCTTGCAGCATGCGCAGCAGTTTGACTTGCACATCCAGGCTCATGCTTTCGATTTCATCGAGGAACAGGGTGCCGCCATTGGCGAATTCAAACTTGCCAATGCGGCGTTTTTGCGCGCCGGTAAAGGCGCCTTGCTCATGGCCGAACAGTTCACTCTCCACCACGGATTCAGCCAGCGCGCCGGCGTTAATGGCCACGAATGGGCCGTTGCGGCGGTTCGACAAGTCATGCAGGGCGCGCGCGACCACTTCTTTGCCAGCTCCGGTTTCACCGAGGATCAGCACATCGCTGTTGATCCCGGCCAGTGCGCCGATCTGTTCGCGCAGGCGCTGTAGGCCGACGACTGGCCAACCAAGCGCGCCGACAGGGTGTGGCGGTCGGACAAGGCCATGCGCAGGCTGCGGTTTTCCAGCACCAGGCGGCGCACCTCAAGGGCGCGTCGAACGCTGCCCTGCAGGTCGTCGCTGGCAAAGGGTTTTTCTAAAAAGTCATACGCGCCCGCGCGCATGGCCTGCACGGCTAAGGGCACATCGCCGTGGCCGGTGATCAGCAGCACGGGCAGTTCGGGATCTTTCTCCTGCAGCTGTTGCAAAAGTTGCAAGCCGTCGATGCCGGGCATGCGGATGTCGCTGACCACTACGCCGGGCCAGTCCCGCTCAATGCGCTCTGCGACGCCGCGCGCATCGGCCAGGGTGCTGACTTTCAACCCCGCCAGGTCGAGAGTTTGGCTCAATGCCTGGCGCAGGTGGGGGTCGTCGTCGATCAGCAGCACCTGGATGCGGGAATCGATCATGCTCATACAACAAAGTCCTCAGGCGACTGGGTTTTGATGCCCTGCGCGGCCGCGCGCAAGCGCAGGGTTAGTTGTGCGCCGCCGCCGGGGTGGTTGGCAAACAGCAGTTCGCCGCCCAGGGCGCGCATCAGGGTATCGCAAATGGCCAAGCCAAGGCCTAAGCCTTGGGCGCTGGTCTTGGTGGTGAAAAACGGCTCGCGGGCGCGTTGCAAGGCTTCCTGGCTAAAGCCGGGGCCGTTGTCGCGCAGGTGCAGGTCGACGCCTTCAGCGGTGAGTTCGGCACTTAGCCACAGTCGGCGCGGCTGTGGCACTTCGCTCAAGGCATCGAGGGCGTTGGCCAGCAGGTTGCCGAGCACTTGGCGCAGGCGGGTTTCTCCCGCTTGTACCCAGAGAGTGGCGTCCGGCATGTCGCGGATTAATTCGACCTGCATGGCCTGACGGCGCTTGGCCAGCAGCGCCAGTGCGTCGTCGATGGCCGGTTGCAGGGCCACACTTTCCGGTGCGTGCCGGTCGCGGCGGGCAAACGCGCGCAGGTGGGCGATGATCGAGGCCATGCGTTCGGTGAGTTGGCTGATCAGCTTGAGGTTGGCGCGGGCGTCGTCGTGGCGTCCATGGTCGAGCAGCACACCGGCGTTGTCGGCGTAGTTGCGAATGGCCGCCAGCGGCTGATTGAGCTCATGACTGATGCTGGCGCTCATGGTGCCTAGAGCACTGAGTTTACTGGCCTGCACCAGTTCATCCTGGGCTTGAACCAGTTCCTGTTGCGCCTGCTCGCGTTCAAGCACCTCCTGTTTAAGTCGGCTGTTGAGCCGCTCCAGGTCTTGGGTGCGTTCCTGCACCCTGAGTTCAAGCTGTTGCCGGGCCTGGCTGTCGAGGGCGATGCGCTCCAGGTAATGACGGCGACGCTGCATCAACAGGCCAAGCAAGAGCATCAGCAGCAACAGCATGCCGCCTCCCGCCACTAATGCCGTGCGTACGGGGCGGTCGAGCAGGCTGCGCGGCGCGAGGATGCTGACGGTCCAGCCGGTTTCCTCCATTTCGCGGTCCTGACGAATCCAGTTCTGCGCATCCAGTTTGATCGGCGGCGGCGCTTGCGTTGGATAGGGTAGGTTGGTAGCAATGGCGGCGCGTTCAGCGGCGTTCAGCGGCGTCCAGCGGACGGCTGGCGGTAAAGCGCCAGTGGCTGTTGGAGGTGAGGATCACCACGCCATTGGCATCGGTCACCAGCAGCTGTTCCGGTGTGTTGCCCCATAGGGTTTCGGTGTGATCTAGGTCGACCTTGACCACCAGCGCGCCGAGGTTGCGCTCGCCATCCCGCACGGCGGCGGCGAAGTAGTAGCCGCGTTTACCCGAGGTGGTGCCCAAGCCAAAGAAGCGCCCCGGCCGTCCGGCAATGGCCTCGCGGAAATACGGACGAAAGGCGAAGTTGCGATCAACGAACGAGTCGGCTTGGGCCCAGTTCGAGGCCGCCAAGGTTTTGCCGTCCGGATCCATCAGGTAGATGACATCGGCGCCGGTCTGCTCGCGTACTTGGTCAAGCAGGTGATTGGCGTTGCTTAGGCGGGTCGAGTCCGTAGGCGTTTGCAGCGCCAGACGCAGCGCCGGCAAGTCGCCCAAAATCGGCGGCAGCACCTCGTAACGGCGCAGCGTGCCGAGCAGGTTGGCCACGTACAGGTCCAGGGTCTGGCGGTTCTGCTCCACCAGCACGCCGCTGTAATAGCGCTCGGCTAGTTGTTGCAGTGGCCACAGCAGGGGCGTCAGCACCAAGGCCAGCAGGGCCAGGCTGCGCCAGCGCGGACGGCTGGGGTGGGGGAGCGGGGTGTGCATGCGCTTACTCGGTCAAGGCTGAACGTTGAGAGTGGCGGTTATGCAATAAGTGGGCAAGGTTGTCTTTTGGGGTCAATACTGAAAATGTCCGGTATCGCTGCGCAGTCGCTGATGCCGCCGTTTTGCCTCAAACGGACTTCGGCACCTATTTCTGCGGAGATACGCACATGTTGACGCACGTTACGGTTAAATCTCGGCTGTTAATGTTGGCTGTAGTGCCTTTGCTGGTGCTGGTTTTTGTCATCGCGATGGCGTTGTCGAATGCCAGTAAGTTGAACGCCAGCTTTGCTGAGTTGTTCACTGATCGTATGCAGCCAATCAGTCAGCTCAAAGTGGTGTCTGATGCTTATGCCGTGGCGATGGTGGATGCGCTGCATAAATACCGTGCCGGCCTATTCGATGAGTCCGCGTTGCGCAAAGCGTTTAGCGATGCACGCCGCCAAGGCGACGAAGCCTGGGCTCAATACATCGCGACACGCCTGACGGAGGATGAAAGCCGACGCGTTGAGCGGACCAAGCCGCATTTAGTGAGCGTGCAGCAATTAGCTGAGCACTACCTCGGGCAGATTTCTAGCGGCGAGTTAATGGCGGCGGAGCCGGGCTCGTTCAACCGCCAGCTCTACGACACGTTTGACCCTTTGGGTGCCGAGCTCGGCGGCCTGATCGCGTTGCAATTGAGCGAAGGTGAGCGACTCAATTCGGAGGCTATTACTCAGTATCAAACCATGCGCACTGTGTTTCTACTGATTGGTGCTGTGGCTCTGGTGCTGGTGTTGGTGGCAGCGCTGGTCATTGGGTTATCGATTATTCGTCCGCTGGCCGGCTTGCGTAGCCTGATCATGGATGTCCAGCAGTCCTCCAATTTAACGCTGCGCGCGGACACCCGAGGCCGTGATGAAGTTGCTGATACAGCGCGGGCGTTCAACACCATGCTGGAGCATCAACAAGCGCTGATCCGGCATTTGACGGATACCGCAATTCAATTGGCAGCTGCTTCCGAAGAAATGAGCGCGATCAGTGCTCAGGTCAGCCAGGCTGCCTCGGCTCAAGGCGATCAAACCCATATGGTGGCCACGGCCGTGCACCAGATGAGCATGGCTGTGCAAGAGGTGGCGCGTAATGCCCAGGCCACGGCGAGCAATGCGGCAGATGCCAATAAGGAAGCACGTCAGGGCAGCGATCTGGTGCAGTCCAATCTCAAGGCGATTCAAGGGCTATCGGCCTCCGTGGAGAAAGCCGGTCAGGTGATCGACAGCCTGCATAGTCAGAGCGATGAAATCAGTAAGGTGCTCAGCGTGATTCAGAGCATTGCCGAGCAGACCAACTTACTGGCCCTCAACGCCGCTATTGAAGCCGCACGGGCCGGTGAAGCGGGACGTGGGTTTGCCGTGGTGGCCGATGAAGTGCGCAGCCTGGCCAGCAATACGCAAAAGGCCACTGAGTCCATTCGCGGCATGATTGATGCCCTGCAGGGCGGCGCGCGCAGTGCCGTCAGCGCGATGCAGCTATCGCGTGAGCAGGCTCAGAACAGTGTCAGTCATGCGCGTGAAGCGGCGAGGTGCTCAATCACATCGCTCATGCGGTTGAGGGCATCGCTGATGGCAATGTGCAGATTTCCGCTGCTACGGAGGAGCAAACCGCTGTGGCAAATGAGATCAGTGAAAACATCAGCAGCCTCAACGACAGCATCAGCGAGGTGGTCAATGGTGCGCAGCAAAGCTCAATTGCCAGCCGTGACCTGGCGCAACTGGCGACTGGACTGCAGGTGCAAATTCAGCGTTTTCGCGCCTAGTTGGCAGCGTGCAGGCACTCATTTAACGCGCTCTGCCAGTCTGGTAATTGGACCTGCCAGTCTCGCTCCAAGCGACTGCAATCGAGGCGCGAGTTCAGGGGGCGTTGAGCCGGTGTCGGGTAGGCGCTGCTGGGGATGGGGTGCAGCTCGGCGACGCGCTTGCCCAGGCTTTGCAGGTGCGTGGCAATCTCCTTGGCAAAGTCGAGCCAACTGGCTTGACCCTTTGCGGTCAGGTGATAAACGCCCCAAGGGCCGCTCTGGCCAGTGTGCCAGCGCTTGACAAGCTGCGTCGTGGTGTGGGCGATGGTGCCGGCCCATGTGGGCGCGCCGATTTGGTCGTCCACGACGTTCAGGCTGTCGCGTTCCTGCAGCAGACGTTGAATGGTCAGCAGGAAGTTTTTGCCGTGCTGCGAATACACCCAACTGGTACGCAGAATCAGGTGCGAGCCGCCGACAGCGGTAATTGCTTGTTCGCCAGCCAGTTTGCTACGCCCGTAAACGCTCAGTGGGTTGAGGGTGTCAGCTTCGTGGTAAGGAGTGGCTTTACTGCCGTCAAACACGTAATCGGTGGAGTAGTGGATCAACGGTGCGCCCAGTTCCGCAGCGGCTTCAGCCAGGATGCCGGGTGCTGTGGCGTTGATTGCAAACGCCAGTTCTGGCTCGCTTTCGGCTTGGTCCACGGCTGTGTGCGCGGCTGCATTAATGATCAGCGCCGGGCGCTGCTGCAAGACCTGTTGGCGGATCTCATGTGGTTTTGCCAGGTCGAGCTGTTCGCGGCCCAGCACCGTCAGTTCAATGTGGCGGCCAAGCGACTGTTGTAGTGCCTGGCTGACTTGGCCGTGCTGGCCGAGGAGCAGAATCTTCATGGGAATACCGGTGCATCTTGGAAGTTGAGGCCGGCCTGGTCTTTGGCGGAGAGCTGGGGGGCTTCTGTCAGCGGCCAGTCGATGGCCAGTGTTGGGTCATCCCAGCGAATGCTGCGCTCATGTTCGGGGGCGTAATAGTCGGTGGTCTTGTAGAGAACTTCGGCGAATTCGCTGAGCACCACAAAGCCATGGGCAAAGCCTTCCGGCACCCACAGTTGGCGTTTGTTGTCGGCGGACAATATTGTCCTTACAAATTTACCAAAGGTGGGCGAGCTGCGGCGTAGGTCCACCGACACGTCATAGACTTCCCCCGCGGTGACGCGCACCAATTTGCCCTGCGCCTGCTGCACTTGGTAATGCAGGCCGCGCAAAACGCCTTTGACTGAGCGCGAGTGGTTGTCCTGGACAAACTCACGGTGCAGGCCGGTGGCTTCGGCGAAGCGGCGGGCATTAAAGCTTTCAAAGAAGAAGCCGCGTTCGTCGCCAAACACCTTCGGTTCGAGGATCAGTACGTCGGGCAGTGCCGTGGTGACAACCTGCATGATCAGTCCTCAGCCAGTTTGAACAGGTATTGGCCGTAGCCAGTTTTGCCAAAGGCCGTGGCCTGCTTGAGCAATTGCTCACGGTCGATCCAGCCTTGCTGGTAAGCGATTTCTTCCAGGCAGGCGACTTTCAAACCCTGACGGTGTTCGATGGTCTGCACGTATTGCGAGGCCTCCAGCAGGCTGTCATGGGTGCCGGTGTCGAGCCAGGCGAAGCCGCGGCCTAAACGTTCTACACGCAAGTCACCACGCAGTAGGTAGGCATTATTGATGTCGGTAATTTCCAGCTCACCGCGGGGAGAGGGCTTGACCGCTTTGGCGATCTCGATCACATCATTGTCGTAGAAATACAGCCCTGTGACCGCATAGCTGGACTTCGGCGCGGCGGGCTTCTCCTCAATGGAAATTGCCTTGCCCTGCGCATCGAACCCGACCACGCCAAAACGCTGCGGATCGTTGACCCAGTAGCCGAAGACCGTCGCCCCAGACGGCTCAGCAGCGGCGCGCAGGAGTTTTTCGGTGAAGTGCTGGCCGTGGAAGATGTTGTCGCCGAGGATCAGGCACACCGAATCCTGGCCAATAAAGTCTTCCCCCAAAATAAAGGCTTGCGCCAGACCATCGGGTGGGGGTTGTTCGATGTATTCGAACTGCACACCAAACAGGCTGCCATCGCCGAGTATCTTGCGGAAGTTGGGCAAGTCCTGCGGGGTGGAAATGATCAGGATCTCGCGCACGCCGGCGAGCATCAGCACCGAGATCGGGTAATAGATCATCGGCTTGTCATAGATCGGCAACAGCTGTTTGGACACGCCCAAGGTGATGGGGTGCAAGCGGCTGCCGGAGCCGCCTGCGAGAACAATGCCTTTCATCGGTGTGTTTCCTTAAAATGTGCCGAGGCGTTCGCGCTGGTAACTGCCGTCCTGCACGCGGCGGCACCAGTCGAGGTTATCCAAGTACCACAGCACCGTCTTGCGCAGGCCGCTGTCGAAGGTTTCAGTTGGTTTCCAGCCTAGTTCGCGTTCGATCTTGCTGGCGTCGATGGCGTAGCGCAGGTCATGGCCAGGGCGATCGGCCACAAAGCTGATTTGTTCCTTATAGAAGCCTTCGGCGCGCGGCTGCAATTCATCGAGCAGTGCGCAGATGCTTTCCACTACGTGCAGGTTCTTCTGCTCGTTGTGCCCGCCAATGTTATAGGTCTCGCCGACTTGCCCCTCAGTCACCACGGTTAACAAAGCGCGGGCGTGGTCTTCCACATATAACCAGTCGCGCACCTGCTGGCCGTTGCCATAGACCGGCAGCGGCTTGCCATCCAGGGCGTTGAGGATCACCAGCGGAATCAATTTTTCCGGAAAGTGAAAAGGGCCGTAATTATTCGAGCAGTTGGTGATCAGCACCGGCAGACCGTAGGTGCGCTGCCAGGCGCGCACCAGGTGATCCGAGGCCGCCTTGCTCGCCGAGTAGGGCGAGCTGGGCGCATAGGGCGTGGTTTCCGTGAACAGGTCATCGACGCCGTGCAGGTCGCCATACACCTCGTCGGTGGAAATATGGTGGAAACGAAATGCCGCTTTACGTGCAGGTTCGAGCTGCGACCAGTAGGTGCGGGTGGCTTCCAGCAGCGCGTAGGTGCCGACGATGTTGGTCTGGATAAATGCGGCCGGGCCATCAATGGAGCGGTCCACATGGGACTCGGCGGCCAGGTGCATGATCGCGTCTGGCTGAAACTCGGCTAAAGCCTGCGCCACTGTTGTGCTGTCGCCGATATCGGCCTGCAAAAACTGATAGCGCGGGTTCTCTGCCACGCTACCGAGCGACTCCAGATTGCCGGCATAGGTTAGTTTGTCGAGATTGAGCACCTGATGATCTGTGTTGTTCAGCAGGTGACGAATCAGTGCTGAACCAATAAAGCCTGCACCGCCGGTGATAAGAATACGCACGTGTCTGCACCCGATATGTGCTTTGGAAGAGCCCTTCCACTGATTTGTTAAGCGCGATAGCGCACCGACATGCTCGCCAGTGACTGCCATTGTCAGTGCTCAAGAGGCCGCAATCTCTGCAGGCCCCAAGCATTCACTGAGATCGTTATGCATAAGCCTATCGAGCAACGTTACCCCAGTGGCCCCGCCACCGTTGGCGAGCAAAAACCTGGCGGCAAGCATGCCACCCAGCCGTATTACAAGGCCAACACCATTTTCCCGGATGGTCAGGTGAAGGGCTCCGCAACTGTTATCCGCCAGGAGCAGCAACCCCTTCCCAATCCCGTTACCCCGGCACCTTTGCGCAGCGTCAAGCGTGATGAAGCCCACCCTTCGCAGGAGTCAGACAAATCATGAGCATGCCTAGCAGCGACGAACTCAAGGGCAAATGGAAGCAGCATGTTGGCGCCGCCAAGATCGCGTGGGGCAAGTTGACCGAGCATGAAATTCTTCAGTCCGAAGGTCAGCAGCAAAAGCTCGCCGGCCTGCTTCAAGAGCGTTACGCCATCACCCGCGATGAAGCGGAAAAACAGGTTGAAGACTTTATCCATAAACGCAAAGGCTGATTCCGGCTCCGTTGCCTTCCAGCTAAGGCTGCGGGCTGTCAGTGCGGTTGAAGATCGTCATCTGACAGCACCGAAGCATCATCTTTTTCCATAAGTGGAGAACACCATGCACAAACAATCGCGCAATCTCTTTCTCGCTTCGGCTCTTGCTCTGGCTGTTACAGGTACAAGCCTGACCGCCGGCGCGCAGGAATCGTCGCAAGCCATTATGGACGCTCGTCAGGAAGCACAGGTGTCAACCACCTACGCCCTGAGCCCCTACCTGCGTGCTAACGACATCAACGTAAAGGTGGTGAATGGTAAAGCCACGCTCACGGGCCACGTAGCTGAGGAGGTCCACAAGGACCTGGCCACGGAAATCGCAATGGGCGTTAAGGGCGTCACCGACGTTGACAACCAGATTGTTGTCGACGCGGATTACCTTCCCCCTAAGCCGGGTGCTGAGCGCGGGTTTGGTGATGTTATTTCAGATGCCAGCATCACCACGGCAGTGAAATCCAAATTGGTCTGGAGCAAAAGCACCGACGGCATGAGCACCCAGGTCGAGACGCGTTTTGGTCGCGTGGTCCTGCGGGGCACTGCACAGAGCGCTGTTGAGCGCGACCTGGCAGGTCGTTTGGCCCTTAATACCCACGGTGTGGTTGCCGTCGATAACCAGCTCAAGGTTAACGCGCAAAAACCGGATGCCGCCGAAAGTGGCAAGCAAGCGGTTAAAGAAGCAGGCGTCGACATCAGTGATTCGTGGATCACCACCAAGGTCAAATCGAGCTTGTTGTACACCAGTAACGTGGCGGGTTCGGCCATTGAAGTGTCGACCGATAAAGGTGTCGTGAGCCTCAGCGGCCGTTTGAACAGCAGTGTAGAGAAGGCACTGGCTGTTGAAGTCGCGCAGAACGTACGCGGAGTTAAAAGCGTGAAGTCGGCTGAGCTGGTTTTCTAGCGCTCCTCCCTACTGGCAACACAGTGTCTGGCTTTCTGCACGTAAGCCACTCGCCTGTACTCATGGCATGCGGCCATACCGTTTAAGCCTTCATGCCTGGCTGGCTACCTTTTATTGCGATGACTATTTCCGTCGGCAACTGCAGCCCTGCTGTGAGCTGCCGGCTGGGGTGCTGTGTCGTGCGCAATCCGTTCACCCGACTGAGCGCTTTCGCGCATCGGTAGGGTCTTTGAGGATTTCAACATGACTCAATTTGTAAGGCTATCTCAGCGCCGGGTAGCACCGCAGCTGCTGGCCATTGGCATTGTCGCGCTCTTCCTGAACGCGTGCGCTTCACCACCGCCGCCGCCCCAGCAGGCCCTGCAAGCGGCTGAATCAGCCATCAAAAATGCTGAGCAAGCGCGCGTTGCTGACTACGCCTCGCCAGAGCTGGGCGTGGCGCGGACGAAGCTCACTGCGGCCAATGCAGCGGTTGAACGTGAAGAGATGTTGTTGGCCGAGCGTTTAGCTCAGCAGGCGCGGGTTGAGGCCGAGCTGGCCCTGGCCAAATCGCAGGCAACCAAGGCCCAAGTGGTCAACGACGAAATGCGCAAAAGCACCGACAGCTTGAAGCAGGAAATGCAGCGCAATACAGGGGCTCAACAATGAACATCATGCACAATCGTCAACACCTGTTGGCTGCAGCCATTGCGCTCGTTCTGGTGGGCTGCGCTGCGCAACCGAGCATGCCGCAAGGCGCCGCCGAAACGCGCAACAAATTGATGGGGTTGCAATCTGACCCACAACTGAACACGCGCGCGCCTGTGGCGTTGAAAGAGGCAGAGGTTGCAGTGAAAGCTGCCTTGGAGCTGCGCGAGGAGCAAGAACAGGCGCTTGGGCAGCATCTGGTGGTCATCGCTGACCGCAAGGTCGAGATTGCCCGCGCGTTGGCACAGGCCCGCTTTTATGAAGACCAGCGTAAAACACTCAGCGAGCAGCGCGAAGGGGCTCGGCTAGACTCACGCACCCTTGAGGCAGATCAATCGCAACAAGAGAATGCGGCCCTGCATGCTCAGCTGGACGAGATGAACGCCAAGCAAACCGAGCGCGGAATCGTGATGACCCTGGGGGACTTGTTGTTTACCACGGGGCGCGCGGAACTGCGCCCGGGGGCAGTCAATAATCTGGATAAGTTAGCGCTGTTTCTTAGCCAGCATGCAGATCGAGATGTCTTGATTGAAGGCCACGCAGACAGCGTCGGTGGTCAGGAGGCCAACCTCCTCTTGTCACAGAGCCGCGCGGATTCTGTGATGAACTACCTTCTGGGCCAAGGTGTGGCGTCCATCCGTCTCGATTCAACCGGCAAGGGCGAAAGCGCCCCCGTGGCCAGCAATGATTCGGCGTCGGGGCGGCAAATGAACCGCCGGGTTGAAGTGATCATCCGCACCACCGCCCGCGCTCAGTAAAAAGCCAACAGCGATCCCGCGCGGGAAGTCGACTCGCGACTATCACGTGCGGGCACGCCTACTGGTGGCGATAGGCTAGGTAAGAAAATTTGGGCAAATAAAAAAGGGTTACGTTTTCACGTAACCCTTTCTTTGTATGGTGCCGGCACCAGGAATCGAACCCGGGACCTACTGATTACAAGGCAGCAAGTGCGAGATTGCAGGACATTTCTTGAAAATGCAAACCGCCGTGAAATCATAGACTTATTGGGTTTATGGTATTCACTGTCATCCTGTGGTTTGCATTGGCTTTCAGAGAAGTGTTGAGCAAAGTGTTGAGCAGGATTGGTAGGGGGTAGCGTGGGGCAAAAACTGACAGATGCTCAGGTGAAAAGCTGGGCGATGACCGGTAATGTCAAGAAGAGCGGTGTAGTTACACCAGTCCGCACGCTCTCAGAGCAACTGGGGGAACGCGGAGCAGGCTCAATGCTTCTTGAGCGCCGTTCCAGTGGCGTCATCGAGGTCTACCTATCCAGGCGAGCTAATGGACGTCAGGAGCGGAGCAAGCTTGGAGTTTTTGCTGAGGTTGGTCCCGATGGGCAAACAAGAGGGCTCGCTTTTTGGAGAAGGGAAGTTGAGCGGCTTGCAGCCGAGGTTCGTGTGCATGGTTCTTTGGCTGCGTTCAATGATGCCCAGCAGGCCAAAAAGGAAAAGCTAGCTCAAGTGGCACGGCTTGAGGCCCAGAAGGGGAGCCTCGAACAGTTATTGCAGGCCTATGTCGATGATTTGAAGAGGCAAGGAAAATCCAGTGCAAAGAATGTGCTGGCTGCGTTTCGGCTGGATGTGATGCAGGCATTTCCTGATCTGGTTTTGCGTAAAGCGCGGGACATAGAACCAGCGGACATCTCTGAAATCCTGAGGCACTGCATTAACCGAGCGCCTGCATCGAAGGGGCGTGGAAAACGTAAGACAGTGGCGAGTGTGACGAATGGCAAATTAACTACTGCTAATCGATTGCGGTCCTATCTGCGCACGGCATTTTCTTTCGGGCTTAAGCACGACTTGAACCCTCTGCGTGCTGGCGACGCAGTGCTTTTCGGTTTGCGGGATAACCCTGTGGCCTACCTGCCTACGATTGAGGGGGCCGAGCGCGCCAATACCGAAGCTCTAACAAAGGAAGAGTTGCGGCAGCTCTTGATCGCTGTTCAAGAACTTCCTGAGCGCAACAGAGCGATGGCCAATGCGATGCTTTATTTGGGTGGGCAGCGCGTGAAAATGCTTCTTCGCGCAACTTGGCAGGACGTAACCGAAGATACGGAATATGGTGCTGTATTAGGTCTGGTTGATCGGAAAGGCGGGAAGGGTAGTCCGCCGCGTGATCACCTCTTGCCGATCAGCGACCGCTTAAGTGAAATACTTGAGCCATTTCTATCCCGCAAGGAAATGTCACCTGAATTCAACCCATAAGTGCAACGCTCACCCCTGCATACACTTCGTACGGTGTCTTCCAGCCCAGGCGTTTGCGTGGGCGTAAATTGAT